>Ga0207158_1062_pt1 | contig 26382 bp, 22 predicted proteins | sample Alteio_BWMinHeat_22_FD_153512 | JGI IMG/M metagenome (GOLD analysis project Ga0207158, IMG submission 153512) | Enriched cells from forest soil in Barre Woods Harvard Forest LTER site, Petersham, Massachusetts, United States -... | ecosystem: Environmental > Terrestrial > Soil > Temperate forest >... | reverse complement strand
TCACCCGACTCTTCCTTTAATACCGCGGTCAGCTTCGCTACCAACACGAACTGGCAGGGCTACGGCGGTGAGACCACCATGAGCTATCTCACGCAGATGCTGGCTCTTACGGTTCAAAATTTCGTTTCCGCCGCGACCGGAATGGCCGTGCTCGTAGCCATGATCCGCGGATTCGCGCGCAAGAAAGCGGAGACCATCGGGAATTTCTGGGTGGATATGGTTCGGACTACACTCTACATTCTCCTTCCGATGTCTGTGATTTTCACCTTGTTTCTGTGTTGGCAGGGTGTTCCGCAGACTTTCAAACCCAGTGTCACTGTCCCGCTGGTTCAGGCGACCGTCGATTCGAATAAAAAGCCGGTGACCGATCAGGTCATTGCCATCGGACCGGTTGCTTCGCAGGAAGCGATCAAAATGCTGGGGACTAATGGCGGCGGCTATTTTAATGTGAACTCTGCGCATCCTTACGAAAACCCAACTCCCTTCAGCAATTTTGTCGAGCTAGAAGCGATTCTTCTGATCGCAGCAGCGCTCTGCTATACCTTCGGCAAAATGGTTGGGAAACCCGCTGAAGGATGGACAATTTTGGCGGCCATGACGGTCATTTTTCTACCCCTCTTATGGCTTTGTGTAGCCATGGAACAGGGGGGGAACCCGCTGATCGCCAAATTGGGCGTCGACCAGACGGCATCGGTTCTTCAGCCCGGCGGGAATATGGAAGGCAAAGATGTCCGCTACGGCATCGCGACTTCGGCTCTCTGGGCCGCGGCAACGACTGCGGCTTCGAACGGCTCGGTTAACAGCATGCACGATTCTTTTACGCCGCTCGGGGGCCTTGTGCCCATGATCCTGATCAAATTGGGCGAAGTCATTTATGGCGGAGTCGGCTCCGGGCTTTACGGGATGCTGATTTTTGTTTTGATTGCCGTCTTTATCGCCGGCCTTATGGTCGGTCGGACGCCGGAATATCTCGGCAAGAAAATTGAAGCCTATGAAGTGAAAATGGCCTCCATCGCGACACTGGTTCCGGGGTTTCTGGTGCTTTTCGGGACGGCAATCGCTGTCGTCACCAAATCAGGCTTGGCGGGCATGTCTAACCCGGGGCCGCACGGCTTGAGCGAAGTGCTTTACGGTTTCGCTTCGGCCGGCAACAATAACGGTAGTGCCTTTGCTGGCCTGAACGCCAACACCCCCTTTTACAACACGATGCTGGGGCTCGTCATGTTCTTTGCGCGCTACTGGATCATTATCCCGGTGCTGGCGATCGCCGGCTCATTAGCGCGCAAGAAAATCGTCCCGCCCAGCGCCGGCACGTTGCCGACGGACACACCCCTATTCGCTTTTTTCCTGGTGTCGGTGGTCATTATTGTGGGTGCTTTGACGTTTATCCCGGCGCTCGCGCTGGGCCCCATTGTTGAACACCTGCTGATGATTTCTTAGGAGACGTTCATGACCTCTTCGCGTAAATCGCATTCGTTGTTTGATCTCAAGATCGCCGCACCGGCGATGATGGAGTCATTCAAAAAGCTCGATCCCCGCCATCAGGTGCGCAATCCGGTCATGTTTGTGGTGGAAATCGGCAGTGTGCTCACGTCCGGTTTGTGGATTCAGGCACTGGCGGGACATGGCGAAGCGCCCGGTGGTTTTATCCTGGCGATATCACTCTGGCTCTGGTTTACGGTCATTTTTGCGAATTTCGCCGAAGCCATGGCCGAAGGCCGCGGCAAAGCGCAGGCTGCCAATTTGCGCAAAGCTCGTCAGGACACACCCGCGAAAAAGCTCGCGCAACCGAAACATGGCGCATCATTTTCGACCATCTCGGCCGCCGCGCTGAAGAAAGGCGATGTCGTTCTGGTCGAAGCGGGAGACAACATTCCCATGGACGGCGAAGTCATCGAAGGCGTGGCTTCCGTTAACGAAGCGGCGATCACCGGAGAATCGGCGCCGGTCATCCGTGAATCTGGCGGGGACCGCAGCGCTGTCACGGGAGGGACCACGGTGCTGTCGGACTGGCTGGTCGTGCGTATCACCTCCAATCCGGGCGAGACTTTTCTCGATCGTATGATCAGTATGGTCGAAGGCGCAAAGCGCCAGAAAACGCCCAATGAAATCGCACTCAACATCCTGCTCGCCGGGATGACAATCATTTTTCTCTTTGCGACCGTGACGCTCCTTCCCCTCTCTCTATATAGCGTTGCCTCCGCGGGTCATGGTTCACCCGTGACCGTTACTGTTCTGGTCGCCCTGCTCGTGTGTCTGATTCCCACAACGATCGGCGGTCTTTTGCCGGCGATCGGCATTGCCGGCATGGATCGCATGATCCAAGCCAATGTCATCGCGATGTCGGGCCGAGCCGTCGAAGCCGCGGGGGATGTCGATGTGCTTTTGCTGGATAAAACCGGAACAATCACACTCGGCAACCGGCAGGCCGTAGCCTTCCTGGCCACCGACAGCATCGGGCCGGAGATCCTCGCCGATGCCGCGCAGATTTCGTCGTTGTCGGATGAGACACCAGAAGGTCGCAGTATCGTGATTCTGGCCAAAGACAAATACGGTATTCGGGAGCGCCAGGTTCATGATCTCGGCGCTACGTTCATTCCTTTTACCGCGCAGACGCGCATGAGCGGCGTGGACTTGCAGGATGGCCGCCATATCCGTAAGGGCGCAGCGGACGCGATTGAAGCCTATGTCCGGTCGCAGGGCGGTGAATTTCCGCAGGCCGTGAAGACTTCGGTCGAAACGATCGCTAAATCCGGCGGCACGCCGCTGGTAGTGGCCGACCGCAACAAAGTTCTCGGTGTCATTCATTTGAAGGATATCGTCAAGGGCGGTATCAAAGAGCGCTTTGCCGAGCTGCGGCGCATGGGTATCAAGACTGTTATGATCACGGGGGATAACCCGTTGACCGCGGCCGCTATTGCCGCCGAAGCCGGCGTCGACGATTTTCTCGCCCAGGCGACACCGGAAACCAAGCTGAAGCTGATTCGCGACACACAAGTAGGCGGGCGGTTGGTTGCGATGACCGGTGACGGTACCAACGACGCCCCGGCTCTGGCTCAGGCCGATGTCGCGGTGGCCATGAATACCGGCACCCAGGCGGCCAAAGAAGCCGGAAACATGGTGGACCTGGACTCCAATCCGACCAAATTGATTGAAATCGTTGAGATCGGCAAGCAGCTCCTCATCACCCGGGGGGCGCTCACCACTTTCTCGATTGCTAATGACGTCTCCAAATATTTCGCGATTATTCCAGCCGCGTTCGCCAGCACCTACCCGGTGCTGAAGCTTCTGAACATCATGCATCTGGCCACGCCGACCAGCGCCATCATGTCAGCCGTGATTTTCAACGCGATTATCATCATCCTGTTGATCCCCTTATCGCTGCGCGGCGTCAAATATCGCGCGGTGGGAGCGAGCCGCCTGCTGCGCGATCACGCTTTGATCTACGGCGTCGGCGGCGTCATCGCCCCATTTATCGGCATCAAGGCGATCGATATGCTGCTGGTCGTTTGCCACCTCGTCTAAGGGAGCCATTATGTACCTTGAACAACTGAAGACCTCGATTCTATCCTTGATCGTTCTGTCAGTACTGACAGGCATCCTCTATCCCCTGGCGATGACCGGGGTTTGTCAGGCGCTGTTCTCGCGCGCGGCCAATGGAAGCCTGATCATGCAAAATGGCAAGGCCGTGGGTTCCTCGCTGATCGGCCAACCCTTCGACGATCCGAAATATTTCTGGAGCCGGCTGTCTGCCACGGGGCCTGCCGCTTATAACGCTTCCAATTCCTCAGGCTCGAATCTAGGTCCCACGAATCCTGCGCTGATTCAAGAAATTCAGGGCCGGGTTGATGCTCTGCACAAAGCCGATCCGGACAATCACGACCCTATCCCCGTTGATTTGGTCACCTCCTCCGCCAGCGGCCTCGATCCCCATATCACGCCCGCGGCGGCTCTATACCAGGTCAAACGCATCGCCCGCGTCCGCGGCATCCCGGAAGATCGCCTGAAACAGTTGATCCAGGACAATACCGATGGCCGCTTTTTAGGCCTACTGGGTGAAGCCGGAGTCAACGTTCTCAAGCTGAACCTCGAGCTGGACCATCCGCAAAAATAAGTCTATCGTATAGGGCCATGGAAGAACGCCCTGATCCCGACAAGCTTTTAAAGCAGGTCCAGGCCGATGAAAAGTCGGTCGGCAAGGGCCGTCTCAAGCTTTTCTTCGGCGCCTCCCCTGGAGTCGGCAAAACTTATGCCATGCTCGAAGCCGCGCGTCAGCGCAAAAAAGAGGGCTGGGACGTCGTGGTCGGCATTGTAGAAACCCACAAACGCGTCGAAACCGAAGCGCTGCTCGAAGGCCTGGAAATCCTCCCCCGGAAGAAAATCGAATATAAGGGCGTCACCCTTCAGGAATTTGATCTGGACGGCGCCCTGGCGCGAAGACCAAGGCTGATTCTGCTCGATGAGTTGGCCCATACCAATGCCCCGGGCCTGCGCCATGCCAAACGGTGGCAGGATGCGGAGGAACTCCTCGACGCCGGGATCGACGTGTACACGACGCTGAACGTTCAGCATTGGGAAAGCCTGAATGACGTCGTAGCGCAGGTCACTGGCGTCGTGATTCGCGAGACGGTTCCCGATACCTTTCTGCAGCGCGCGCATGAACTGGAACTGGTTGATCTGGCGCCGGAGGATCTGCTCACACGGCTCAAAGAAGGCAAGGTCTATCAGGGTGAAATGGCCGGTCGTGCGAGCGAAAACTTTTTCAAGCCGGGGAACTTGATCGCCCTGCGCGAGCTGGCGCTGCGGCATACGGCCGAACGCGTGGACGCGCAGATGCAGGCGTTCAAGGAACGCCACGCCATTACGGATGTCTGGTCCGTTGGCGATCGCCTGCTCGTGGGTGTCACCGCCAGCCCGATGTCCGCGCGCCTGGTTCGCGCCGCCAGCCGCCTGGCCACGCGCCTGCACGCGCCCTGGATCGCTGTCCACGTGGAAACGCCGGCCTTTCTCAAACTTCCCGCGGAAGAACGCGCCCGCGTGGTCGATAACCTGCGCCTGGCGGAAAAACTCGGCGCCGAGGTTGTCACGCTCACGGGGGAAAACGTGACGGACGAAATGCTGCGCCTGGCACGCGCGCGCAACGTGACGCGCATTCTCCTCGGCAAGCCGGCCCGTCCGCGCTGGAAGGAATGGCTGCAGGGATCGGTGATCAATGAAATAGCCCGCAGCTGTGGCAATATCGATTTGCATATCGTCAGCGGCATGGGCGTGAGTCTCAGCCAACGCCGGCCCACGCCCCCGTCGGAGTCACCGCCGACCGACTGGAGCGGATTCGGCTGGGGCGCCACGGTCGTGGCGGCGGCCACCGTGGTCTGCTGGCCGCTCGCCCGGCACCTGGACAAGGTAAATCTGGTCATGATTTATCTGCTTGGAGTCGTCTGGACCGCCTACCGCTTCGGCGTGCGCGCGTCATTTCTGGCCTCGGCGTTGAGCGTTCTGGCGTTTGATTTCTTTTTTGTGCCGCCGTACTTCACGTTCTCGGTGGCCAACCCTGAATACCTGATCACCTTCGCCATCATGCTCGTGGTCGGTCTTCTCATCAGCACCATTACGGGCCGATTGACTTTGCAGACGGATCGCCTCCGTCTGCGGCAGGAGCGCATCCGCATGCTGTACAAATTAAGTCGCGAACTGTCCGAGACGCCGGATGTGCGCCGGATGCTTGAGGCGGCCGTCAAAGAGCTGGAAGACTTTTACAAGCGTCCCGTGATGATTCTCACGCCCGGCCCGCAAGGGGAACTCGTAGTCAGCTCGGGTGATCCACAGGCCATGGAATGGAGCGAGAATGAACAGTCGGTGGCACGATGGGTTTTCGATCGGGGTCAAATGGCCGGCTCGGGCAGCGACACACTCGCCGGCGCAAAAGCGCTTTACCTTCCTCTCAAGGGATTGCGGAGCTCCGTGGGCGTCCTGGCCGTGAAGCCGCCGGCCGATCCGAAAGCGCTGATGGATCCGGAGCAGTTGCTGCTTCTGGAGACCTTCGCGAGCGAAATCGGCGGCGCACTGGAGAGCACCCGCATGAGCGAAGCGATGGGCCGCGCCGAGATGCAGATGGAACTGCAGGCGATCAATCACCCGCGCACCGACACGCATCTCCGGATAGGCGATTTCCTGACAGCCGAACGAATCGCTGTCCTACCCTCCGGACTGCCCAAAGAGGAAATTATTCGCACGCTTTTGGGGCGGATTCAGGTGCCGAATCCAGCACAGGCGCTTCAGGCGATTCTGGAACGCGAGGCCACGGGGCCGACGCTGATCGGGACCTCCATCGCGATTCCGCACGCGCGGCTGGCCGGATTGAAAGGACTTCAGGCGGCGCTGGGCGTCTCCAAGGAAGGTCCCGTGCATGTTTGGCTGTTGTTTATAGCCGGAGCCGAAGATGCGCGCACGCCGCTGGCTTTTCTGGCCGGCCTCGCCGCCTTCTTCAATAACACGGAACACGCCGAGCAAATGGCCAAACTCGCCTCCCCGCACGAGATTCTCGACTACATCCGGCGCAGCGAGATTCCTGTCGCCTAAGTGAGTATGCCTCCCTGGATTGTCCTTTTGTTAGCGGCGGCTCTGGAAGTCGGCGGGGACGCCTTTATACGGCGCGGACTTAGAGGGCGGGGACTCGTGGCCATACTTGCCGGCTGGTTACTGCTAGGGCTTTACGGCCTTCTCGTCAATACCATCCGCTGGGAATTCTCCCGCGCGCTCGGCGTCTATATGGGCGTCTTTGCCACCGTCTCCATCCTCACAGGCTGGCTGGTTTTCAAGGAGATCATCCCGCTCACCACCTGGCTCGGTCTTGGCCTGATTGTTACGGGCGGCCTCCTCATCCAGTTCGGCCCGCGGATGATGCGATAACCCTAAACCGCTTTACATCGTGGATTTGGTTTGGGTGACCGTCACGATATCGCCGGTCTGAAGATCCGTCAGTTGAGCCGGGGTTCCCTGGCGGGTGATCTGGGTCGTATTATCCACCTTGATGGTCTGCACATTGCCGGAGCTATCCTTGACCTGAATGTTGCTGTTTGAGGCATCTACTTTTTGTACCGTTCCTGCGACGGTTTGAGCGGCGGGGGCTGTTCCCTGCGGCGCGTTGGCGGCGCTGGGGCTGCCCGATGGGTTCCCGTAGCTGTCTCCCAAGGTAATCGTCGTAAATCCGAGAGATGACAATAGGGCCAGAATTGGTACGGCGTATTTGGTTTTCATTACATGTTCTCCTTTAATTGATGTCGGACGGGCAGACAACCCCCGCCTGTTTATCGGAACCTTGAGGAAGCGGCCAGGTTACAGTCGCTTGAAGCGCTCCGTAATCCGTTGTCATAATGGGCACAGGACCATGAATAAAAGCATCTGGCGGGCCATTGTTGAGGTCGGCTTCATTATTTTCCTCTTTTACTCCAACCTTTTAATGGGGGAATTTGAACGTACTGGGGCGGGAAAAGGAAAAAGCTTAGTCTGGGCCATGAGCGATATATTGACGGGGTCCAATTTTCTCATTGCGGTGATCGCTGCTCTGATCGGTTATATGCTGGTCGAATTTCTTCGGAAGCAGCTGTAAAGACCGATTTTCCGCATGATTCCGCCAGCCCGCTCCCTTGACATTTTTCGGGAGTGTAGTAGGATACTTCGCAATCATGGGATTGTTTGACAAGCTGAAAGGCAAGCCCAAAGCGGGGGGAACGGCACCGGCGCCTTCGACGCCGCCGAAAATTCTTAAAGTCTCAGACTACCTGACCCCTAAAACGATCGCCTTTTTCCCAGCGGGGCCTTCCAAACAACAAGTGCTTGGGAATCTGATTGGTTCACTCGATCTTCCGGATCCTACCGCTGCGTTGAAATCCATTCTTGCCCGGGAAGAAGCTGGTTCTACCGTGATCGCGCCGGGACTGGCCCTTCCGCATGCACGGATATCCGGCATTTCGCGTATCCAGGCGGCCATTGGACTTTGCCCGACTGGCGTGGTCGATCACAAGGCGAGCGGGGAGCCGATCCATCTTTTTGTTCTCTTCCTGGGTCCTGCGGAAAACATGAAGGAACATCTGGCTTTTCTCGCTAGCGTATCGGCGTTGTTCCAGACGGAAGGACTTCAGGATTCACTGCTCAAGTTGACCTCTCCCGAGGCGGTGTTGGACGCGATCCGCTCCGCCGAAAAGAATTTGCAAGTTTAGCGCTTCTTAACATTCCCATGGCTGATCCCAAACCTGTCACATCTATTCGACAACCCAAAACAGCACGCAACGTGATTCTGGTCACGACCGCGATGCTGAGCTTCATCAGTTTCTGGCGAGCCTCGGCTATCGTGCTCTGCGATCTCGCCTCTACTGCCTACTACATCGGCGGCATTGCGGAGCAAGCCATCGGCAAAGCGGCGCCCTGGTTTATTCTGGGTGTGATGCTGTTTTCCTATACCGTCCGCGCGCTCTACATTGAATCCTGCAGCATGTTCACGCGCGGCGGCGTCTACCGCGTGGTCAAGGAGGCCATGGGAGGAACCCTGGCGAAACTCTCTGTCTCGGCGCTCATGTTTGATTACGTGCTCACGGGGCCGATTAGCGCGGTTTCTGCCGGGCAATACCTGGTGGGCCTGCTGAACACACTGCTTCCGCGGGCGCATATCCACTGGCATCTGCCACCCAACCTTTTTGCCGTTTGCTTTGCCATCGCGATTACGCTTTATTTCTGGTGGGAGAACGTCAAAGGCATTGAGGAGTCCAGCGATAAGGCCCTAAAGATCATGGCGGTCACCACGGTGATGGCTGTGATCATGATCGTCTGGAGCAGCCTGACGCTCTGGAAGCACGGCTTTCACTTGCCGCCATTCACCCCGCATTTCAGCGATGAGGCCTGGGGCTGGCTGAAGGGCTTTCACAATTCCATCCGGCCGCTGGGCTTGCTGGGCATCACGATGGCCTTCGGGCATTCGCTGCTGGCGATGAGCGGCGAGGAGTCGCTGGCGCAGGTATATCGAGAGATGGAAGCGCCCAAGCTGAAGAATCTCGAGCGGACAGGGTTCATTATCTTCCTCTACAGCATGCTGCTGACCTCGCTGGTCAGTTTCTTCGCGGTCATGATTATTCCGGACAATGTACGCATTAGCCAGTATGCGGATAACCTGATTAGCGGGTTGACGATGTTCCTGGTAGGTCCAAACTGGGCCAAGCTGTGTTTCCAGGCGTTCGTCGTGTTTGTCGGATTCCTGATTCTGGCCGGTGCGGTTAATACAGCGATCGTCGGTTCCAACGGCGTGCTCAACCGCGTCGGAGAAGATGGTGTCCTCCCCGAATTTCTGCGCAAGCCACATCCACGGTTCGGCACGTCCTCGCGCCTGATTAATTTAACCGTGGGACTTCAAATCCTGACGTTAATATTGTGCAGGGGGGACGTTTATGTCCTGGGAGAAGCCTATGCCTTCGGTGTGATCTGGAGTTTTGTTTTCAAAGCCATGGCCGTGCTGGTGCTGCGATATAAGGACAAACGTCAACGCGAATGGAAGGTGCCGGGCAACATCACGGTTGGCGGCGTGGAAATCCCGCTAGGACTGGCCGCCATTTTTACAGTGCTTTTCGGAACGGCCTGCGTGAATCTGCTGACCAAGCGCGTGGCAACCATTTCTGGTTCCATCTTCACCTTGATATTCTTCACGGTCTTCGAGCTATCGGAAAAAGTAAATGCCAGGAAGCATGCTCTGCTCACGCAGGGGCTCTCGCATGATGGCCATATCGATAAGGTCAATATGGGCCGGATCGATGTGCTGCGGCCGGAGGATTGCTCGCTGGAGAAAAAGAACCGGATTTTGGTAGCTGTCCGCGACCCCAAGAATCTTGCCCATTTAAGAAAAATACTCCATGAGACCGATCCGGATATGACCGATGTGATCGTGATGTCATCCAAAATCGCCAAGGGTTTGTATTTGGAGGGTGATTTAACCCATTCCACACCCGAAGAGGACATCCTTTTTACGCAGATTATTTCGGTGGCGGAGGATGTCGGGCACACTGTGATTCCCATGCTCGTCCCCTCGAATGACCCATTCTATGCCATGGCTCGTGTGGCCTATGATATCCAGGCTCAGCAATTGGTGGTGGGGAAATCGGAGAAGTATCCGCCGGAAATTCAGATGGAACAGATTGCGGTAGCCTGGGGGGCCGTGCGACCCGCGGACGGCCAGCCGCTGACGATCCGCATTATCTGGGATGGGTCTGAGTTTAGGGAAGAGATCGCCTGAAAATTTTACATAACACAGTTCGAGCTATATTTTAAACCAATATCTCATGGGCCTTTGGGCTCAGAAATGAAACGCGGAAAAATTTTCTTGACTTAAATTTTGTTTTCGGGTAGGATACCGCTAGTCCAAAGGGGGACTGGCAGTTTTATAGGTGGCGATGACGCCCCAAGTTCTTTCACGAACTTGGGGTTTTTATTTGAAGCATCTGTAATTATTCGGCCCAATGTTGGGCGCATTCGTTCAATTGGCGATGAAGCCTTGGTCATAAAATGACCAGGGCTTTTTTAATTTAAAAGGAGGACTCAAATGGCTCAGAAAGTTGAAGCATTACTCAAACCAAAAGTAGTTCCGACATTGGGATTGCTCGGTGCGACGGTTAACGCTATGGCGTTAATCGCCCCCGGAGCGTTCTTGTGGATTACCTATCAGTTGCAGGCCGCAGCGACGACCCCCAGCGGGGCGTCATGCGCCAGCGACATCTGGAGCGGCATCGTCGTTGCGTTGGTGGTTTGTTTTCTCACAGCCCTTTCGTATGCGCAATTAGCGAAGATCTACCCGGAAGCGGGTTTTGCCAGCTGCGCGTATTTCGCGGAAAAGGCCTTCATTGACAGCTCCGAGGAAAAGCAGCATCATCCGGCATCTATCGCTCGCATAGCGAAGCTGGCCACCGGTTGGGCGGCTCACCTCTTCTACTGGGTTTACCCGGGCGTCATGGTCGCCTTCATGGCTACATTTATCGGTTACGTCTATACCGCGTTCACCAACAAGTCCTTGTCCAACGCGGAGATGACGATCATTGGTGTTGTCTTTGCCTTTGTGACGGGATATATCGGGTACCGGGGTGTGACAGGATCGACCAAGACGTCTCTCTGGATTAATATCATTCAGCTGACGGCGCTGGTGATTTTCAGCGGACTCGCCATCTGGTATCGCTGGTCAAATCCGGAGCATGCGACGCAGTGGGCATTTTCAGGAGCCTGGGATGTGGTGAAATTTCATTCGTTCCAGGGCGTTCTTGTGCAATCCACGATCGCAATTCTGATTCTCGTGGGTTTTGAGAGCTGCACAGCACTGGCCGCTGAAACCAAGGAACCGGAAAAAGTGATTCCCAAAGCGATCATCTTGTCGCTGATCATCCAGGGGCTCTTTGCGTATCTCTTCGAATACTTCGCCGCCAGTTACATGGTCAGCGAAAAATTGACGGCCACAGTGACAACCGCCGCCACCGCGACGGCGGCAGCGACTACGAGCACGGTGACAGCGCTGGCCGCGGCGGCCGCATCCAGCGCCCCCATCGGTGATATGGCCAGGCTTCTGGGCGACCATGTTCTTCCCGGAATTGGCTTCGGCTTCATGATGTCGATCGCGCTTACCGTGGCGATTGCCGTCGTGGGCACGACGTTGAGCTGTATGAATACGGCTGTCCGCGTTACCTGCGGCATGGCGGAAGACCGCGAACTGCCAGAAATGTTGAGCTTCATGCATGGTCAGTTCAGCACCCCGCACATGGCCATGTGGGCGCTCGTCGCGGTGTCCTCCGTCATCGCTGCCGTCGGTGTGCGATCGGTGGTGGGACTTACGGGAATCACGTTGGCATCCAACCTGGGGACGTTCATTCTCTATGGGCTGACCTGCGTTTGGACCATTGTGGCCTTCAAAGGTCGCAAGGACTTCAACGCGATTAAACATGCGCTCATTCCGGGCTTGGGTGTGATTGCCAATCTCATCATGGTGGCTGGCATTCTTTACCTGTACATCATCGGAAACGCGGATGCGGTAAGTGAAGCGCACATTTGCTTCTGGATCGCTGGTGGCTGGGCGGTCGTAAGCCTGCTGTACATAGGCCTGACCACGGTCAAGAAGACGTACAGCGTCAAGATGGTCACCTGCGTAATCCGTCCTGAACAGCTCAATGAGGTGGCGTCGGCCCTGAAGGGAGAAGATCTCATGATGGGCATGACGGTCATCGACGTGCGAGGGTTTGGACGTCAGCGCGGCGAAACGAACGGCGGATCGAAAGATGAGGAAGTTAAGTTCCTGCCCAAGCTGAAACTGGAAATTCTTGTGCGGGATTGGGACGTCGACCGCGCCATGGATGTGATTGCCACGACCTTACGCACCGGTAATATCGGTGACGGAAAGATTGTGGTTTATGAAGCCGCCAGTGCGATGCGTGTGCGCACCGGTGAACGAGGAGTGTATGCACTCTAGGATCTAATACGAAGTCGGGTCCCGCGTCGCGTGGATTGGGTCATCCACGCGCGCGGGATCTTGCAGTAAAAGCTGTGCCGATCGACGAGCGATCATCAGCCCTCAATGGGGAGGAAATAGACAGAATGCTCCATCGGGGGGAAAAGGGGCCCACCATCATAACTCGGGAGGGTATATGGGTTCGGTCAGGATCGCAGATTGGTGCCGGTTCGTGGGTTTGATGGCTTTGACGTTTGTCGCATTGTTTGTTCTGGGAACTGATTTAGCTCGCATGTGGGCGGTTCCGTTTTAGACAAAAGAACGACGTAAGAGCTCGGTTCAAATAAGAGGGATGTCGTCTTGACCCGCGATGTCGGGGTGTGGTAGGCTTTCGCAGCACACCGTGCGGTATCCCACATCAAAATTTCAAGTCAGCTAGATAACTCAGGAGGTTATTTATGGAAACATTAGAAGCCAAGAAAACCAAGAAGTCGACGTCGCCCAAGGACGTCATTGAAATGGCCAAAGAAGCCGGTGTCCAGGTCATTGACTATAAGTTCATGGACTTACCCGGCACCTTGCAGCACATCAGCTATCACGTCGACACACTGAAGGAAAGCGTTTTTGAAGACGGAATCGGATTTGACGGTTCCTCTATTCGCGGATTCCAGGCGATTAACGAGTCGGACATGCTTTTGATGCCCGATGCCGAAACGGCCGTTATCGATCCCTGCTGCAAAACGCCTACCTTGAGCATGTTCTGCAATATTCAAGACCCGATCAATCGTAAAGCCTACAGCCGCGATCCGCGCTATATCGCTCAGAAGGCAGAGCAGCATTTGATCAAGACGGGCATCGCGACCCAGTCGTTCTTCGGACCGGAAGCCGAATTCTTCGTCTTTGACGGTATCCGCTTCGATCAGAATCAGCATTCTGCTTACTATTACATCGACTCTTCTGAAGGTGTATGGAACTCCGGGCGCGATGAAAAGCCGAATCTGGGCTATAAGCCACGATACAAAGAAGGCTATTTCCCGGTGCCGCCGACCGACAGCCTCCAGGAATTCCGCAACCAGGCCATGCTTCGCATGCGCGAAATGGGTGTCACCATTGAGCTGCATCATCACGAAGTGGCCACAGCTGGTCAAGGCGAAATGGGCGTCGGCGTCAAAACGCTCACGAAAGCCGCGGATCAGATCACACTCTACAAGTACGTGCTGAAAAATGTGGCGCGCGAGCATTTCAAAGTCGTTACGTTCATGCCCAAGCCGATCTTCCAGGATAACGGAAACGGTATGCACTGCCATCAGAGCATATGGAAAGACGGCGTACCGCTTATGTTTGACAAGAAAATGTCCTACGCTAACTTCTCCCAGATCGGCCTCTGGTACATCGGCGGTCTCTTGAAGCATGCTCCGGCACTCCTGGCCCTCACGTCTCCAACGACCAACTCCTACAAACGTCTCGTGCCTGGGTATGAAGCTCCGGTGAACCTGGTGTATTCGGCTCGGAACCGCTCGGCGGTCTGCCGGATTCCGACTTACTCCAATGAACCCAAAGCAAAGCGTGTGGAATTCCGTGTGCCGGATGCAACCTGCAATCCGTACCTGGCGTTTGCAGCCATGCTCATGGCGGGTCTCGATGGCATTCAGAACAAGATCGATCCGGGCGAACCGGCAGACTTCGATCTCTTCGAGGCCAGCGCCGAAGAACTTGCGCGAGTTAAAACCGTGCCGGATTCCTTGACCGGTGCGCTCGATGCACTCGAAAAGGATCACGCGTTCCTGCTCAAAGGAGACGTCTTCACAAAAGACCTTCTGGACACCTACATTGAGTATAAGCGCAAGAAGGAAGTGGATTATGTTCGGTTGCGGCCCTGCCCAGCCGAGTTCCAGCTATACTTCGACGCGTAATTGAAAGCTGTTTAGGTTTGTACAAAAGCCCCCAGGAACATCCTTCCTGGGGGCTTTTTTGATATCATCCTGTTGGAACTGAAGCCAATTTTCGTTGTTTTATAGCTTGTAGAATTAGAAAGAAAAGGAGATTTCAATGGCAGAACTTCAATTATCGGACGCTAATTTCGAGGGGGAAGTCGTGAAATCCGCAAGCCCCGTTCTTGTCGATTTCTGGGCTCCCTGGTGCGGCCCGTGCCGGATGCTGGCGCCTCTGGTAGAGGAGCTTTCGAAGGAATACGACGGGAAGGTCAAGGTCGGCAAACTGAACACGGATGACAACACGCAGGTGGCCACCCGATACCGCATTTCCGCCATCCCGACCCTGCTTTTCTTTAAAGGCGGGAAAGTAATCGACCAACTGGTCGGAGTGCATCCCAAACCCGAAATCAAAAAGCGCCTCGATGCCCTTCTCGTCGGCTAAACGCCTGCGGGCAGGAGTCGTTGCCGTCACTCTTCTTGCGGGGTGCAGCAATGCGCGATCCGGCCCGACGGCGGCTCCCGGTTTCGAACTGAAGGACCTTTCGGGTCAAACAGTGACGTTAGAATCCTTTCGCGGGCATCCGGTATTCCTCGATTTCTGGGCAACGTGGTGCGGCCCCTGCCGCATGTCCATTCCGATGGTCCAGAAATTTTACCAGCAACATAAGGCCGAAGGTCTGGTGGTTCTGGGTATGAATGTCGACGATGACCCCCATGATGTGTATGCTTTCGTTAAACATTTCGGCATGACCTATCCGGTGCTGCTAGCCGGCAATTCTGCCACGCAAGGTGATTATCAGGTCGAAGGCATCCCCAATTTTGTATTTATCGATCAGAATGGCAAGATAGCCGATCATTTCGAAGGATTTTCGATGGAAATGCCGGCCGTCTGGGAAGCCGATTTAAAAACTCTTCTGGCCCAAAAGAAGACGCAGTAATTCGCCGTTATTTTCCACTCCATGCCAACCCTATATCTTATTGATGCGCATGCGTACCTTCATCGCGCTTATCATGCCCTTCCTCCGCTGAGCAACTCGCGCGGCGAACCTGTGAATGCCGTTTATGGGTTTATGCGCATGCTTTTAAAGATCATTCGGCAATATAAACCTGATCGTATCGCGGTCTGTTTTGATACAGCAGCTCCCACATTCCGTCATGAAGCTTACGCGGATTACAAAGCGACGCGTAAGGCGATCGACCAGGCGCTGATCGACCAATTCCCGCTGGCTCGGGAAGCCACGCAGGCGCTGAATCTGGCCTCCTTCGAACTCGATGGGTACGAAGCGGACGACCTGATTGCGCATCTCACGCGTCTCGGGCGCCGGGAAGGCTGGGATGTGGTGATTGTTTCGGGGGATAAAGACGCCATGCAGCTTGTCGAAGACGGAGTGAAAGTTCTGAACGAACCCAAGAATATTCTTTTTGACGCTGAAAAGGTGAAAGAACGCTACGGTGTTCCCCCGAAGAAGATTCCCGATATATTCGCGCTCATGGGAGACGCCAGTGACAACGTCCCTGGCGTTCCAGGAATCGGTGAAAAAACCGCTGTCAAACTCATCCAGGAATATGGCAGCCTTGAGGACCTATTGAAAGCCGCGCCGATGCTCAAGGGAAAGGTGGGTTCGCTGCTGCAAGAACACGCGGAATCGGCGCGCCAGAGCCGCGATCTAGTGGATCTCCATCACAATGTTCCTATAAACGTCCGATGGGACGACTGCGTGGTCCGAGATCCCAAACCCGATGTCTTCGTTCCATTTCTCCAACGAATGGAGTTCTATGCTTTGCTGAAGGAACTGATGCCCGAATCGGCAAGGACGGCCGATACCTCCGGCCGGAATTACGATACGATTCTTTCCGAAACCGCGCTGGAAAAATGGGCAAAGAAGGCCCGTAACGCGCAAAGGCTGGCGGTCGATGTGGAAACTACGGGTCTCGATCCGCTGCGAACGCGACTCGTGGGCATTTCTCTTTCGACAGAGCCCGGATCCGCCTGCTACATTCCGCTTCAACACCAGGATTTACAGGTGACTTCGCAGTTGTCGCTCGACGTAGTACGAAAGCATCTGAGCCCGCTTTTTCGAGGAGAAAAACCGCGTCTTTACGGACACAATTTGAAGTTTGACGCTCTCGTTCTTAAATCTCACGGTTTGCCGTTAGGCCGGTTTCATTGCGATACCATGGTCGCTTCCTACGTTCTGAATCCCTCACGCAATAGCCACGGTTTAAAGGATCTTGTTTTGGAATTCGTCGGCGAGCGTATGACATCGATCGACCAATTGATCGGTAAAGGAGCCAAGCAGATCACCATGGATTTAGTAGCCGTTGCTCAGGCCGCCCCTTATGCCTGCGCGGACGCCGATATGAGCCTGCGACTGGCCGACAAACTCGAGGCGATGATCGTAGAAAAGCAGCTTTCATCGCTCTTTTACGAAATGGAGATGCCGCTGGTCCAGGTTCTAGCGGATATGGAAGAAGCCGGTATCCGAATTGACCGGGCTTACCTGGCTGACCTGGGCGGGGATCTTCGCAAACGATCTGAAGAACTGGAAAAGAAAATCTACGAACAGGCGGGGGAAACATTCAATATCAATTCACCCAAGCAGCTGGCGACGATTCTTTTCGATAAATTGAAGTTACCCGTGGTGCGGCGCACGAAAACCGGATTCTCGACCGATGAAGAAGTCCTCGAGAAGCTGTCTACGCAGCATGCGCTGCCGGCCACTTTAATCGATTATCGCGAGCTCCAGAAACTTCATTCCACATATGTCGTGGGCTTGCAGGAAGCGCTGGTGGCCGGGGACGATCGCGTCCACACGAGCTTTAATCAGACCGTTGCGGCTACAGGCCGGCTGTCGTCCAGCAATCCCAATCTCCAGAATATTCCAATCCGTACGGAGCTGGGCCGTCAGATTCGAAAATGCTTCGTGCCCGCCGCCAAGCACACTCTGCTTTCCGCGGACTATTCGCAGATTGATCTGCGCATGCTCGCCCATATTTCGCAGGACTCGACGCTCTGTAAAGCATTTCGCGAGGGGGGAGATATTCATACCCAGACAGCCTCTTCAATTTTCGGCATCAAACCTGCGGATATGACACCTGAGCTGCGCCGTGTCGCCAAGTCCATCAATTTCGGCATCGTCTATGGGATATCGCCCTATGGCTTGGCCCAGCAACTCCAAATTTCTCCTGACGAGGCGAAGGGTCACATCGATCGGTATTTTGAACGTTACCCGGGCGTCCGTATATGGATTGATAAAACCCTCAAGGAAGCCCGCGAAAATGGTTGTGTGCGAACGCTCTTAGGCCGTATCCGCTACCTTCCTGAAATCCTATCCCCGAACAGCTCAATCCGTGGTTTTGCCGAACGGACCGCGATGAATACGCCTATTCAAGGAACGAGCGCCGATGTAATCAAGCTGGCCATGATCCACGTGTCAGAATCCCGTAAACACGGGGAGTGGGAAGGCCAAATGCTTGTCCAGGTGCACGATGAGCTACTTTTCGAGATTCCTAAGGAGGATTTGCCGCGTTCCGCAGCTCAAATCAAAAAGCTGATGGAAACGGCGATCCCTTTGTCTATTCCTGTCGTCGTCGATTTAAAAACAGGCGCAAATTGGGCGGAAATGACGTCTTATAGTTCCCACTGATGGCTTTCGAAGACCTTCATCGGCCGTTGAGTGCCGCCGGCTTCAAGGGAGCTGTGCGATGGATCATCATCATTTCCGGCGTTGTTCTCATCCTGCAACAGGTATTCGGCGAATTTCTCATTTCGACCTTCGGACTCGTCCCGGTCGATGTCTGGCAACATCACTGGTGGTGGCAACCCTTCACCTATTTGTTCCTGCATGGCGGTCTTTTCCATTGGCTTTTTAATATATTCATTCTCTGGATGTTCGGTCGTGAACTGGAAACCCAATGGGGAACGCCTGATTTCCTCAAGTATTTCTTTATTACGGGCATCGGCGGCGCGCTTTGTGTGCTCTTCCTGACTCCTCACTCGACATCACCGACCATCGGATCCTCAGGAGCCATCTTCGGCCTGCTCGTGGCTTTCGCCATGGTCTTCCCCGAAGCGACCATGTATCTCTATTTCGTTATCCCTGTGAAAGCCTGGCAAGCGGCGGCATTGTTCGCTTTTATTGAATTCTTTGCCGCTCTGGAGGGAGGCGGCGCCGGGATCGCACGCTTCGCCCATTTGGGAGGAATGATCACGGGCTATCTGTATCTGCGCTACGGCTGGCAGTTTTCCAGCCGTCTGTTCTCCGGGTGGTCATCGACTAGAAAATGGTTCGAGAAAAGAATTCCAACACGGACCCGGCCCCCTGTCGAACTTCATGAAGTAACTGACGAGCTCGTTGAAAAAGTGGATAAGATCCTTGAGAAAGTGCTGAAGAACGGCGTTGAAAGCCTCACACCCGACGAAAAGAAGATCATGGACCGTTATTCCCGATTAAAAAGATAATGCCAGAGTTGCCCGAAGTCGAAACCATACGCCGAGATCTTGAGCACGAGCTTGTCGGCCGAGTCGTGCAAAGCCTTCAAATACGTGACCGGCGGCTGATGAAAACAGCCGAGCAAAAACGCTGGGAATTGAACGCCGTTGGGCGCGCGTGGACGGCGATCGAGCGTCGTGGAAAATACCTGGTCGTTCAGCTTGAGGCCGGATGGCGAATTATTTTACATCTGCGAATGACCGGTCAACTGGTGCTCGGAAAAGATCGACCCCAAAGCTACCGCATGCGGCTTACGTTCGATAATGGCAATGAATTGTCCTTTTATGATCAGCGTCGATTCGGCGAGGTTTGGCTGCTCGCGCCGGGACAGGCCTGGCCCTCCAAATCGGACCTGGGCCCCGATGCGCTGAAAGAGCTCACGCAGGACATGTTTATCAGCTTGGTCAAGAAACGGACCACCCGCATCCAACCGCTTCTGATGGACCAGCGATTAATCTCAGGGGTGGGTAATATCTATGCCCAGGAGGCTCTTTACAAAGCCTCTATCCGGCCTTCAAGACCGGGTCGCAGCGTCAGCCGTTCTGAAGCTACCCGGCTTTACAAGGCTCTGCAGGAAACTCTCCAGACAGCCATCGCTCATCGCGGTTCGACGAGCCGCAATTACCGGGACGCATACGATCAGGAAGGATCGGCTCAGTCTCTGCATGCCGTCTATCGCAAAGGGGGCCAGCCTTGCGTCCGTTGCCGAGGTCCTTTGCGTGCCGCACGGGTCGGCGGCCGTGGGACGGTCTATTGTCCAAGATGCCAAAAGTAATCCTTGGAATCACGGGAGGTATCGCCTCCGGCAAAAGCACGGTGTTGCATATGCTGGCGCGGTGGGGCTTCCAGACAGTGTCTTCCGATGATCTAGCTCACCACTGTATTCGGAAAGGTCAACCCGCTTATTCGGCCATCCTGCGCGTTTTTGGGCGCGAAATCCTCGCTCCCAATAACGAAATTGACCGTCGTAAACTGGGGACCCTTGTCTTTGCCAGCCCCGCTCAACGCAGACGCCTTGAGAAAATCGTGCATCCCTGCGTAGCGAAAGGGCTCCTACATTTCATTCAAACCCACAAGGGCATGATGGCATTGGATATTCCCCTATTATTTGAAGCCAGATACCAAAGCTGGGTCGATAAGATCGTTGTCGTGTATTGCACACGCGCGCAGCAGATTAAGCGTTTGACGCGCCGCCGCGGTCTTAGCCACCGTCAGGCCCTTCAACGCATCCGCGCTCAGATGTCGCTGTCACGCAAATGCCGTCAAGCCGACTACGTAATTAGAAATACCCGCGATACGAATCATTTAAGGAAACAGGTGAGTTTGTTTCTGTCTCATTTAAAAAAAGCTTGACTTGGTTCTTAACCCATGTATAATCATGGCAAGTAACGGAGTTCTTACCCGTAATTCCAGAGAAAGAATCCCTAGCTCAACTTGACACAAGCAGAACAACCATCATCCACGCCGGCACCACGACCGACCAACGGCCAGCCCGCTGAAGAGCCGCGCCGATCAAATCCCAATGATAAACAAATGGATTTGACGGTGCTATCCAAGCTCACGATTGCGGACCTCCAGAAAATCGGCCGCGATTTGAAACTTGAAACCCCGGTCGGTCTGCGTAAACAGGAACTGATCGCCAAGATCCTGGAAGGTCAGGCCAAAGAAAGCGGCATGATCTATGATGAAGGCGTTTTGGAGATCTTGCCCGATGGTTTCGGCTTTCTCCGCAGCCCCAATTACAATTATCTTCCGGGTCCCGATGATATTTATATCTCGCCTTCCCAGATCAAGAAGTTCGGTCTACGAAAAGGGGATACAGTTGCCGGCTATGTGCGGCCTCCGAAAGAACAAGAACGATTTTTTGCGCTCCTGCAAGTTAAGTCAGTAAACGGCAGTGACTTGGAAATGCTGCGGGAGCGCCCTCTTTTTGACAATCTCACGCCCCTGTATCCGGAAAAACGAATCACCTTGGAGAATAAGAAGGATGATCTGACCACGCGGGTGGTCGACCTCATTGCACCCGTGGGGAAGGGGCAACGTGCACTTATCAATGCGGCACCCCGCACCGGCAAAACCATTATCATGCAGAAGATCGCGAATGCGATCACGGCTAACCATCCGGAAATCGTCCTGCTCGTTCTTCTCATCGATGAACGCCCCGAGGAAGTCACAGATATGCAGCGCAGCGTGAAGGGGGAAGTGGTTTCCTCGACCTTTGACGAACCGGCGGAGCGCCATGTGCAGGTCGCCGAAATGGTAATTGAGAAGGCCAAGCGTCTAGTGGAACATGGAAAAGATGTGGTTATTCTGCTCGATTCCATCACGCGTCTGGCCCGCGCCTACAACACGATTACGCCCTCCAGCGGGCGCGTCCTATCCGGCGGTCTGGATTCCAATGCGCTTCAGCGTCCGAAACGCTTTTTTGGCGCGGCTCGCAATATCGAAGAAGGCGGCAGTTTAACGATTATCGCTACCGCGCTCGTTGAAACTGGCAGCCGCATGGATGACGTGATCTTTGAAGAATTTAAGGGTACCGGTAATATGGAAGTGTATCTGGATCGAAAACTAGCCGACAAGCGAACCTTTCCTGCGATCGATATGACTCGTAGTGGGACCCGGAAAGAGGAGTTGCTTTTGACCCCGGAGGAGCTCAATAAGGTTTGGATCCTACGCAAGGTGCTTTCCTCCCTGTCTCCGGTTGAAGCCATGGAACTCTTGATCGAAAAACTCTCCGCTACCAAATCCAACAAAGACTTCCTTAAATCCATGGAAACCTCCTCCATGGAGAAAATTAACGCCTGAGACGTTCCTTTTCGTTGACAACACAAGCTCTTTCTGGTATCCATAAAGTATGGAAATGAAACATGTAAGAACATGGGTTTTCGTCAGTGCGGCGCTGTTGATGCTGCCGCTGGCGCATGTGTTGCATCTGGAATCAAACGCCTCCGCCAGCCTCGTGCAGCCTTTCCGATCTGATTTGCTTCTTGGCGCGACTCCGATTATTCCGCGACTGGACCTGCTCGGCAAGCTGGATAAAGCCGTTATCGTTAACTACACCGTTGGACACAATGAGGACATCTGGTCCATCTGCCAGCGCTATCATATCGACCAATTTACGATCCGCAGCAGTAACGATCTGGACACGGGCATGGTGGCCCCCGGCTCGATTCTGCGCATTCCCAACCACAAAGGAACGCTCTATCAGGTCAGCACGCCGGAGACTCTTCAGTCGATCAGCCAGGGGTTCAATCGCGGCCAGCGCCTAGGCGCGGCGTATCAGCGCGAAATCCTTGAAGCCAACGGCTTTCCGCGGCCGGATTTGCGCTTGAAAGACTATCCTTTTGATAAGGGCACGGTGCTTTTCTTGCCGGATGCCTGGAAGCCAACCGGTCTGCAACCGCCCTTTTCCATGAAGTACCTGACATCCGGCTTCGGAATGCGTCGCCATCCGGTGCTTGGCATCACCCGCCGGCATGACGGTTTCGATCTCGCTAGGCCCTATGGTAGCCCTGTGACAGTCACCCGGGCCGGTGTCGTTGTGTTCGCGGGCTGGCGCGGAGGCTACGGGAACTTAATCCAAATTCGTCACGTTCTAAGAAACGGTCATGTGCAATACACCCTTTACGGACACCTGTCGAAAATTCTAGTTCACGAAGGACAACACGTGCATATGTATCAACTCATCGGTAAAGTAGGCTCCACCGGCATCTCCACGGGACCGCATCTGCATTACGAAATCCGCGACGAGAATAACCGCGCTATCAACCCAAGCCGGTTTATGTAATCTGCTATAATCTCCTCTCCAAGGAAATTTTATGAAACCAGGAATTCATCCCGAATACGTCACCGCCACCGTCGTTTGCGCCTGCGGTAATACGTTTGAGACGCGGTCCACGAAACCGATGATCCGTCTCGAAATCTGCTCGAACTGCCACCCGTTTTTCACAGGCCGTCAGAAATTCGTGGATACCGCCGGCCGCGTGGAACGCTTCCAGAAACGCTTTGCTAAAACATCCGGCGAAACGGTCAAGAAGACCGTCGCGCCCAAGATGGCCAAGGGACAGAAGCCCGCTTTAGCGAAGAAAAAGGCGAAGGTGCTGAGCTCGGCGCCGATCCGTACGAAGCCACTCTCGACGTCCAAGGCGCCCTCGAAACCAGGTCCGATCAAGGCCCATTAGCTGATAAATAAGTCATTTCAACCCGCCAGATGTCTGGTGGGTTTTTTTGCGCCCCGGAATTGATTATGGCTGCCGACCTAAAACCTCATCTGGATGCGATGCGCCAGCGCTTCGAGCAACTGGTGAGCGATTTGAGCGCACCGGATATCGCGTCTAACCCCGCGCGCTTTCAGCAACTACGTCGCGAACACGCCCGGCTGGCCCCCGTCATCGAGAAGTACCGGATCTACGAAGGCCTCCTGAAGGAAAAACAGGATCTGACACATTTGTCGCAGAGCTCGGATGCCGATATGCGGCAGCTGGCCATGGCCGATCTGCCTGCGATTGATACCCGAATTGCTGAATTCGAGCAGGATCTGCGTCTGGCGCTTTTGCCGCGCGACCCCAATGAAGACCGCAATATCATCATTGAGATCCGTGCGGGCGCTGGCGGCGACGAAGCCGGGTTGTTCGCCTCCGATCTCCTACGCATGTACCAGCGCTACGCCGAAAATCACGCCTGGAAAGTCGAGCCGATCGAATCCAGTCTGTCGGAGCGCGGCGGCATAAAAGAAGTGATCATCCAGATTTCCGGGGCCGGCGTGTGGAATCATTTCAAATATGAACGCGGTGTCCACCGCGTGCAGCGCGTTCCCACGACCGAAGCCAGCGGGCGCATTCACACGAGCACGGCTACCGTCGCGGTCCTACCGGAAGCGGAGGAAGTCGACTTCCGCATCGATCCCGCCGACCTGAGGATTGACACCTATCGGGCCTCGGGTGCGGGTGGACAGCACATCAATAAAACCGACAGTGCCGTACGAATCACGCATATTCCGACCGGTTTTGTCGTCGCCTGCCAGGACGAACGCAGCCAGATAAAAAATCGGGCCAAAGCGATGAAGCTGCTGCGGTCCCGCCTGCTCGAACAACTGCAGGAAAAACAGGCGAAGGAGATTTCCCAGAACCGCCGCAGCCAGGTCGGCACGGGCGAACGCAGCGAGAAAATACGCACCTATAATTTCCCTCAGGACCGCATCACGGATCACCGCATCAATTTCAATCTTCATAATTTGCCGGCCGTTCTCGAGGGAAAGCTTGATCCTTTAATCGCGGAACTTCAGAAAAGTGAACAGGCTCACCAACTGGCCGAGCTTTCCGCGCAATTGGGGGGCCGCGTATGACCGTTGTTGAAGCTCTCCAAAGCTCGACGCAGCATCTCAAAGATGCGGGCATCGATGAATGCCGGCTGGAGTCCGAATACCTCGTGGCCGCCGCCGTGAACATACCGCGAACCCGGCTCGTACTCGAACGCCATCGACCGCTGCAGAAACAAGCTCGGATCCAATTAAATCGCTGGGTGACGGAACGAGCGGGTCGCAAACCCCTCGCATATGTGCTCGGCCGTCAGCCTTTTATGGATCTCGATCTCGCGGTTGATGCTTCGGTGCTGATCCCGCGTCCCGAAACGGAGCTGTTGGTGGAGAGAGCAGTGAAAGTTATGGGGGATTCCAGGAGACTGGTCGTTGACGTTGGCACCGGATCGGGCAATATTGCCATCAGCCTGGCGCGTCAAAACCCGCGGATGCAGGTCATCGGAATCGATGTCTCTCCGGAGGCGCTTCGCGTTGCTCGAGCTAACGCCAAAAGCCATGGCATCACGGCGCAATGCGAATGGCGCGAGGGTGATTTGCTGGCACCGCTGCTTCAAAAGGGCGAAAAGGCCGATATGATCGTGGCCAATCTGCCCTACGTTAAAAGCGGCGACATTGATGCCCTCCAGCCCGAGCTTCGATGGGAGCCCCGTGGGGCGCTGGACGGTGGCCCGGACGGTCTGAAACTCATTTTCCGGCTAATCGATCAAGCGATCAACGCGCTGTCAGCTAAAGGGATCCTGTTGCTTGAAATCGGGGCGGAACAATCGACTGAAGTGACTCGGAAATTGGTATCCAGCGGCGCCTGGGAAAATATTCAAATGTTTCGCGACTTAGCAGGTCTCCCCCGTATTATTCAGTCGATACGAAAGGACAATACATGGACATCCTGACCATCGAGGGCGGCGCCCGGCTGAAAGGGGAAATTGCTGTTTCCGGATCGAAAAACGCCGCGTTGCCCATTCTTATTGCGACGCTGCTCACGGATGACCGCTGTGTTATCTCCAATATCCCGCACCTGGACGATATTGAGACAGTCATCGGCCTCCTGGTTTTTCTCGGCAAGCAGGTTGTGCGCGAGGGCGATCAGGTAGAAGTGACAGCCGGGCCGACATTGTATGCCGAAGCGCCGTACGAACTGGTGCGTCGCATGCGGGCCAGCGTGGTCGTTATGGGGCCGCTGTTGGCGCGACTCGGGCGCGTGAAGGTTTCTCTGCCCGGTGGCTGTGCGATCGGAGGCCGCCCGATCAATATTCATTTAGATGGGTTTCGCAGCCTTGGCGCGGATATCATTCTCGAACAAGGCTACGTCGATATGCGCGCGCGGAAGCTGAAGGGCGCAGAAATCCATTTTGACTTCGCCAGCGTAGGCGCGACGGAAAACTTAATGATGGCGGCAGCGCTTAGCGAGGGTACAACGACCATCACGAACTGCGCCATGGAACCCGAAATCACCGATCTGGCGAACTTTCTCAATGCCATGGGCGCGCAGGTCGAAGGCGCCGGGACCACCTCAATTACGATTCATGGGGTCGAGCGGCTCCATGGAACCGACTACCGGGTCATTCCCGACCGCATCGAAGCGGGAACGTATATGGTCGCCGCGGCCATCACGGAGGGTGATCTCAGCTTGAGAAATGTCGCCTCTGATCATTTGGGTGCGCTTATCGCCAAAATGAAACAGGCGGGGGTGATGATCCAGGAAAAGGATGGCCTCCTGCGGGTATCAGGTCCCAAAACGCTTGAACCGGTGGATATTGAGACGGCTATTTACCCCGGTTTTGCCACCGATCTCCAGGCCCAGTGGATGGCGCTGATGTCGCTGGCGCCCGGTGTCTCGCAGATCACGGAGCAAGTCTTTGAAAACCGCTTCATGCATGTGCCGGAACTTCAACGCATGGGGGCTGACATCCAGATCAAGGGGAACACCGCCACGGTCGTAGGGGTCAAATCGCTTTCCGGCGCTGACGTGATGGTATCTGATTTAAGGGCAGGGGCCGCCCTTGTGCTCGCCGGCCTGGCCGCTGGCGGAACTACTGTCATCCACCGTGTCTATCACCTCGACCGCGGCTACGAGAACCTCGAACAAAAACTCACCGCTGCGGGCGCTCACATCAAACGTTCCGAAGAGTAAGTATTTCTCGTCCCGTCGTCAGTTCTATTCAGGATGGGCAT
>Ga0207158_1061_pt1 | contig 26747 bp, 35 predicted proteins | sample Alteio_BWMinHeat_22_FD_153512 | JGI IMG/M metagenome (GOLD analysis project Ga0207158, IMG submission 153512) | Enriched cells from forest soil in Barre Woods Harvard Forest LTER site, Petersham, Massachusetts, United States -... | ecosystem: Environmental > Terrestrial > Soil > Temperate forest >... | reverse complement strand
GATGGGCATGGTTTTACTTTAGCATTAAGCTGTCTCTTGAGCGTATAGAAAACTGCATGGGGACGGTCCCAACGGAGCGCCGTGTTTGAGCTTTTGGACCGTCCCGAAGCCTTCATACACTCCGGATCAGCGCGCCTGCCTAACAAAATCTTGCTTTCCTTTGTCCAAAATCTGATACTTACTCACGCAAATAAGCACCACAATGAACCGCACAAGAGAAATCAGCTTTCTTCTAATCGCCAGTTTATCGGCCGGTGGCTGTATTCACCCTATTCAACTTCGCATTCCCGTTGACGACAAAGTCCAGAATTCCTCTGAAATCATCCCCGTTATTCATTCGCAGAGAACCCTGATGAGCTCGACGGCGCAATACGCCGAATTTACAGCGGGGTTCAAGAACACCTTCCAGGCCGACAAGAATCAGGAAGGATTCAGCCGGGATTTCAGGGAAGTGGACAAAATGACATTGCATGCGGCCACGGGTGAGGATTGGCAGATTCAATGCACCATTGAGGTCTCCGCGAGCGGCATCGTCAAGCACCTGGAGAGTATTGATGACCAGCGTGAGACTTGCGACTATGTGCAGTTGGGAAAGACGGAGAGCTTTGGAAAGCTGGAGATCGAATATGTTCCTTCCGAAAACTGGAAAACCCGAGGCGGTTACCAGGGACGATTTGTGGAAGGGGAAAAAGTGATCGTGGAATTTCGTTCGATCCAGCGTGACGCCGGTGGAAGGGCAATCCCCGCGACGATTGGCTTTGACATCTTGATAAATGGCCAGCCGGTGGGCGCGATTCAAGAATTTATCACGAAAGACCCCAAAATCTGGATGCCGAAGACCATTTCCGCCCGGGAGCGTCTGGCCATTGCTCTGGCAGCGCCCCCTCTTTTGAGGTTTGAGCGGCCCGACAAACTCAGAATGCGTCATCTCTCGCTCGCACAGTAAGTCGACTTGACGGCATGGGGACGGTCCCAATGGAGCGCCGTGTTTGAGCTTTTGGACCGTCCCGATGTTTAGCTATTTCTTTTCGCGCATCGAGGGCGTGTAGGTAACTCCGACCAGGATGCCTTCCGGTGAAAGCAAGCGGGTCACGATTTGGCCCCAAGGTTCTTTGCGCATGGAAACCAACAATTTGTACCCCTCGCTCTTCAGCTCTTCCGATGCCGCCTCAACGTCCTGGACATCGAGTTCAAGCCAACTGTGCGGAACGGGAAGGTCTTTCGGCCAAGCGTCTGTTCCAAAGCAAGATTGCGCTGCTTGTGCGAGCGGCCACAGTGCGAAATGCTTGACGCCCTGGATTCTTTCGGTGTGCAGATAGCCGCCTTCCTCTCTGTTGAATGACAGGCCGAGACTCTCGACATAGAACTTTTCGCTTAGTTTCTGATCTCGAACAATCGGCCCGAAACCCGCGACAAAAAGCACTTTGATCTTATTCTTCGTTGTCGTCATAGGATTTTCCTTTCGCCGGTTAGGCATGACATTCCTTCGATAGTCCGTGCGAGTTAGATGCGCGATTTGAGCTCCAAGTTACAGTGAGAGGGGTGTAGCTTGGGGTCAACCCAAGAACCTCTTGCTTTCCCTGAAAAGAAAGGTCATAAAGGGGACAGTTCCGAAGTCAAGAAAGGTGAAAAAGTGAATATTCGTTTCGGCCGATGGCTGATGCTGGCGTTGATCCTTCCAGGCTTGAATGGCTGCGGGCTCGTCTATACTAATGTCCGCTTCCCATACTCTTACCGCTCGGCGACCCCTGTCGATGTGCACGCCTCAAAGAACGATCCCGTCGCCACAGGCGAAGGATGCAGTACCTCCGTGCTTTATCTCGCTTTTTGGGGTGACAGCGGTTATGCCGCGGCGACAAGGAAAGCGCTCGAAAATTATCCGGACGGAACGCTCTACGATGTCAAAGCCGATGCGAAGTTAAAAAGCTATTTGCTCGGTCTCTATACGCGGGCCTGCACCACCGTGACTGGAAAGGTGGCACGGCCATGAAACGCCTGATGCTTGTGCTCTTTGTATTCAACCTGAGCGGGTGGGCGGCGGCAAGGGAATCTTATGAAGCCAAGCCCGGCCTCATTCCACCCGGCGGGCTGGTTCTTTTCTTTAACAGCGCCGGACCGTTATCGTATGTCACCTTGACGCATCACGATCTTCCGCCGCAGGCCACGGACATGGGTCCCGTGCAAAGCCGCAGTTGCCAATATGCGATTGCTGCGCCGATCACCGCCTCTTTCAGCACACGAACGAGCATTTCCGGAGCCAGCGGCAACGGAACGTACGACAAAGCACTTCAGAACCTGCGCGCGCTTCATCCGGGACTGGAAGGCATTTACGATGTCAAAGTTGATTTGCATGACACCAGCTTCCTCGGCATATTCACCCGCCTCTGCACGGAAATTTCCGCCCGCGGCTACCGCTGAACTAAACTCGTTCGAGTCACCACGATGGCCCTCATAGGAACTGCAGCAGGTGCTCGAAAACGGGGGCCTGGAACCGGCCGCTTTCGATGTCGGGACCGATTTTCTCCGGGGGCGAAAGTTTGAAAAGGTAGTGAAACTGAAGGGTCACGAAAGGCGCGGCTCCTGCGTTATTGATTGTTGTGCCGTTATTGTGATAATTGAATTCCCGTTCGGCAATTACCCCGGCCTGCATGTTAAATTCGATCAGCGGTTTGATATTCCAGGAGAAGCCCGGGCCAACGCGGATTTCCGAATAATCCACGACCGAATTATCAAAAGCGGGCTGACCATGAGAGCTCCCGAAATTGCCGGCCATCCGATAGGAATCGCCTCGGAAATCCGCCCCCATAAAGACCGTCAGCGGGGGCAGTGGCTTATATTCAATCTGCGGAGTCGGCAGCATCATATTGACCTGCCAGCGGTCATTGACGTGGTAACGAAATCCACCGCCCGGCAACACGTGATATTGCCTCCACGTATCGATGCTTAGACCGATCGCCCATTGAAAGCGGTAGTTGGGAATTCGCGTGTAGGCAATATCGACCGGAGCGTTAAAATCGCTCATGTTAAACTCCTCAAAATCACTGAATAATCCAGGCCGCGCCTGAATGCGCAGAAGATCCTTTCTCGACCACCGGAAGTCCAGGGCGAGATAGGCGTTCAGCGATTCCAGCTGGCCCGGGAGCAACCGGTCTTTCCGGCCGTCAAACCCCAGACGTTGCCACTCGAATCCGCCATGAATTAAAAATGCCAGCAGGGTGCGCCGCGTGAACATATAGCGCATGTCCGTGTAATGTTCGTTCAGCGGACCGCCCGCAAAATCGTATTCCGCGTTGAAATCCTCGGACGTCTTGGCCTGCATCCAGCGCACCTGATCCATGGAGGGCGCTTGCTTGGCCGCTTCCTTTCCGAATTTCCCTAATGTCACCCCGTTATCCGTTGACGACGAAGTTTTCACCTGGCTATGGGCTGCCGGATCCGCATCACACCAGGCTCGACCCGTGCAGAAGCCGAGCAGCAAAACAATTCCCGCTAGTCTCCAGCCTTTCATTGCATGGGCGACCGGAATGACGGCGTCAGAGTGGGCTGGTCAAGCGCATTACGAAAAGGCGATTTCGGAAGAGGGGAATTGTTGGAAGCCGATCCCGCCTTGTTCAGGGGATAGCGAAAGAGGAAATCCAGATAATTTCCTTCAACCGAGTCGGATGCACCCTGCAGCGTCCATTTCGGCGTCAGGAAATAATCGGCCGTCATCGTTTTCTCCGCGCTTCCCTGCACCGTTTGTCCGTAGCTGATGAAAAGCTTGCGCGACAGATACCGTCCCACGGTGAGCTGGCTCCCGCCCGCATCGGCCGGCTGGATATTGAGGACATCAAAGTTGAGTAAAGGAACTCCGGTTTGATTCAACCCCTTGGATAAATAGCTGCCCAGTACGCCGCCGGCCGCCTGCATCATTTCCTGGTTGCTGTTCGTCCCGCCCGAGCGGGTGCGCAGTTCGTTCAGCGGCTGGCCGAAAACGATAACCGATACGATATCTTGATCGGAAAGGGGGGGATTCGAATGCATCTTGAGCGCCGGTTTGTCGGCAGTCCCGGTGATATCGAGATAAACGGTCGTCGCGCCGCTCGCGTAACTCGCTTCCACATTCAGCGAGGGATTGAGTTCGGGAGATCCGACGAATTGAATTTCGCCGGATTCCAGGGTGAAGTTACGTCCAAAATAACTGTAATCCCCTCGGATAGAACGAACGCTGCCGGTGAGCAGCACGATCGAACTTCCTTCTCGCTTTTGAAATCGAAGATTCCCCGTCGTTTCAATGGCGGAGGCCCCATCGCGATACCAGACATCGCGCGGCCATTGCAGAGACACGTCTAGAGTACCCTGCGGCCAGAGAGTAATCTCATTGATCGCCGATGCTTGTTGTTTTTTCTTGTCCGGCACGGGACTGTAAGTCCCACGATCGATATGGATGGCGCCGGTTACGACCGGCGATGCCAGCGTGCCTCCGACATGGATATCCACGTCCCCTTCGGCATTGGATTTTGATGTCGGAGACACCTTCAAGTCACGAACATGGAGTTCGTAATTCAATCGAGGCCAGGGTGCGCTCCCGCTGATCTGAATATCTCCCTTTTTCATTTTGCCTGCGGCATGAATTTCAGCAATCTCACCCGTATGCCGCACCTCCAGCGTGATATTCTGCACGTTCAATCCAGCGGTTGGCGCCGTGAGACTTTGAATTTTTCCATTTACAAAACCTTCGACATGCGGATTTGATTTAGCGCCATCTACCCGGAGGGTAGCGTCCAATGTCGCCTGGGACAGCGACACGTCGTGCAGCAAAAGCCCCGCCCAGGGCGCCAAATCAATATTGTGCGCGGCCAAATCGAAACGAATAAAGTCCTTTTGCCAGATACCCTCGTCCACTTTTAATGACTGACCGCCGCTGGCGAAATCCACATGGCGAAGTTCGATCTGCCGGTCAGACCAGACAACCGATCCCGGTTGTCGTGACGCCCAGGAGGGCGTCGAAGGCAGCGATACGATCCATTTCTGCCACGCAAACCGCCAATCATGGGACCCCTGTGTGAGGTGTCCTGCAATGACTACTGACGACCCCTCTTTAAAGGAGGCCGTCAGCGTGGACTGCCAGTGCGGCGACAAACCGTCCAAAGTAAGGTGCAAGGATGAAATATCGCCAGGATTTCCGGCGCCCGTGACCAGAAGCTGCTGGCCGACCCAATCCAGATGCGTTTTCAAGCGCGACACCCGGAACGACGCGTTCATTTTTCCGATATGGACATTTTGCCACACGATATTTTCAGCCGAGGCACGGCCCTCCATGAACTGATGGGGGAGATTCAGCTGTCCCCGAAGCGCCACCCGATTATTTCCGCTCGATACATGAACGGTATAATCCCCGACCCCTTCGGAAAATTGAAGTTGGGCATCCGCCATGGCCTGCTTCTCCGTGCCCTTTACAGCCAGACGGCCTTGGCCGTTTAATGACAGTCCATGCCCGAAAATATTAAGGGAAGCGGTAGCCGTCACGGATTTCAAGGTGGGGTCTTCCCATACGTCATAAAGCGAAGCCTGGGTCCATTGAAGATCGGCGCGATAGTAACTGTTTTTCTGGTCCCAGACACCTCGGAGTGATACCGGTGCTCGGGCGAGTCGTCCATCCATCACCGCATGGATCGTCCCCGATGCATCACGGATTATCCATTGTCCTGAATGCACGAGCCGCAGGGTGGAAGGGACCGGTTGCATAAAAGCCAGGATTTTATGGACCGGTATATTTTCATCGGCCAATTCCAATTCTCCCGAAGGGATGGCGCCGCGCTGAAGCCACCCATGCAGACGGGCCCGTCCCTCGTCCATACGCATCTGCAGCGAATTGATATCGACGCGCGCGACATTGATACGCAGTCTTAAATCAATATCGCACAGGATCAACTCCCGGGCGGGTGATGACGAAGGATTGAACAGCGTCAGTTTATCGCAGGTCAAGTGCTGCAGGGTGATCGTCTTATGGAACAGCGCCACCCAGCTTACGCCCACTCCGACCGTTGGAGCTCTCAGTAGTTCCGCCTGATTCGACCGCGAATGCAGCCGGAGGCCGTGAAGCGAGAAGCCCGTAAATATATTTCCTGAAACGCGGTCGACCGTCAGCTCGTACGGCGTCGACATCGTCATGGTACGGGCCACGTGATCGAACAGCGCTTTCTTGGCGGCGTCAGGCTGCCAGATTAAAAGAAGAAGGCTGCCTGAGAGCAGAAGGCAACCGGTCGCGATCAGTATTCGCTTCAACATCAAAAGACCTCGCCCAGGGAGAAATCGATCGCCGTGCGATGCAGAAAATCAGCGTCCGGATTCGAGGGGTTGAGCTTGTAACCGAGCTCCAGCCGGACAGCGCCCACGGGCGTATTGAGACGCAATCCGGGACCTGTCCCATAGAGAAAATCGCCTGAACTCTTGGCTTGAATATAGGGCCATGCCTCCCCAGGGGCCTCGGTGTAGATCTGGCCGCCGTCTAAAAACCAAACGCCCCAGAGTTTTTTATATAACTGGTGACGGACTTCGAGATTGCCAACCATAATGGCATTGCCGCCCAGGACATTTCCCTGCGCATCTCGCGGACCTATTTCCTGCTCCTCGTAACCGCGCACCGTATTGGCGCCGCCGAGCGTGTAACGTTCAAAAATCGGAATGGAATCGTTCGGATTATCGGGTCGCACCATCGCATATTGAAGCCCTGCGAAGAAGGTCAGCCCGTGAAACGTATCAAAGCGTCCGGCCCGGGCTTCAAAACGCTGAAAATTGATGCTTCCCAGGCCCAACGTGAAGCCTTTTTCGAGCAAACCGGATATACGCCAACCGACGGTTGGAAGAAACGGATCATTCGTATTGTCGTAATTAAAGGTGGGCCCTACGGCGCTGACATTCGTAAACGGCAGCGTCGTCGTTGAAGCGGACGGATCGATGCTTGTTATTTCAGTTCCCTGAAATCGGTAGCGCATGCTGGCGGTAATATGGTCTCCAAAGCGCCGCCCCACACTCGACTTCCACGCCGTCGTCCGGTCGTTATAGGCTTCCCGGTCGTCCCATTCTTCAGAAACCCCCGTCTGCCCTTCGTACACAGAATCGAAGAGGTGGGGCTGGGCCAGGTTCACTTGCAGGATAGTCGTTCTGTATTTCCGAGGATCAGTGAGAAAGCCGGAATACACGGCGCTGGCGTCCAGCTGCTTTTCATGACCGAAGAAGTTGCGATCTTCATATCCCAGGGAAAGCCGTTCTTTCGTTTCCGTCCCGTATCCGAAACCGCCCTTGGCATAACGGGTCGGACGTTCTTTGACCTTCACGTGAATGTCTATTTGTTGAACGGGAGCTGTGGTGTAATGAATATCGATGGTTTCAAAATATCCCGAAAGAAAGAGCCTTTTATTGGCGTCATAAATCTGGGTCTGGCTGAAAACCTGATTCGGGGCAATACCCAGGTCACGCTCCACTAAGCGGGTCGAGATAAGCTCATTGCCCTCTACGGTGACCGATCGAACATGGTAGACCGGCCCCTCATGGATACGGAAAAGAATGTTCACCTCGCCCGGGGAAACGACGGCGATATGCGTTGAGACGTCCACATCGGCATACCCCTTATCACGATAGATGGACTCAAGAACGTCGCGAGAAAAACTGACCTGCTGCGAATCGAAGAGGCTTCCGGTTTTTATGGAGAGACGCTTTTCCAGGGCGGGCGAATCGATCGTGGTGTTACCCTTGAATTCGATCGCGTGAATGCTCGGACTTGAGGATGACACCACGGTGTTCTCCGATCCCCACGCCGCGGGAATCGACACGGTCAGTATCGTGAGCGTCATCAATAAGAGAGTACGTCTCTGCATGAGCAGTATAGGCGATCCATTCGGACATTCAAGGACTCCACAATGTTCAGAATCGGTCTTGGGTTCCAATGGATACGATTCCTGACGGAAACTTCAGGTTACAGCGAATGAATGTAACTTCGATGGTTCTTCACGTATCTTACAAGACGAAGGCCCTATGGAAACGCACACGATTATTCGCCGCTCGGATGAATTGGCCGCCCTGAATAAGCTGGCTCCCTTAGTGATGGCGAGTGCAGATGGGTTGCGGAATTTGGCGGTGCGATTTTCTGCGCCCGGTTGGAAAGAGCTTTTTATTCGATATTGGCAGCAGGATGAGCGTTGTCTTGCGGAATTAACTAAAAAGATCCGGGAAATCGGTGGTTCTTTCGATACTGAATTTAAGGATCAGCCGACCCAGACCGGCGAAATCAGCGAAGAAATTGATGATCCTCTTCTTCTGGATAAACACCTGCTTTTGCGCTGCCTGAACGACAAAACTCAGACCTTAGAAGCGTATGCCCACGTCCGTAAGAACCCCTTATCGTTTGATACTCGAATGCTTCTGCAGCGCCATCATTTACAGGCGCGTGAGGCTCTCGAGCGCCTGACGGCCATTTACCTTTCCTATCCAACCCGGCCAACCCGCCCCTTGGAGCAAGATTCGCCCTATCCATACCACCGCGCTTAATAAACCGCCGGCCCATTCAAAACGTCGAACCTGCCTTTTTTTGAACCAAAACCATCCCGCCGCCGGTCCTGTCGCCAGACTTAGCCAGCCGAGCAGACCCAAGCCCGGTTTTTCAACATGTTTATAGCGATGGCTGGCCAGACGGTTCTGGATTTCTTGACGAGCTAAGAGATATTCTGCCGTATCCATTTCCAACTCTTTCGCAATTCGGCTCTCGTGCCTTCAAAGGGAGCGCCGACCTTGGGGTCGCGGATCCCGCCGTATCGATAGACCCCTATCGTCACGAGACTCCACATCAGACCAAAACCCGCTCCACTCCAATACAGAGCTACACCCACGCGCCAGAGCGCCGCCATAAGGGCTGCTTGAATACTTAGCAAAGCCAGGAAACCACTGGCCCAGCTTCCCGCCACAGCCCTCAGGCGGCGCTTGTCTGCCGCCGCTTCATAACGGAACTCGAGCTTAGCCAGTTCGAGATGATCCTCTACCAGACCAAACCAATGCTGCTCGATTGGGGATTCAGCGATCATCGCTATGAAGGATCATGGCGCCAAAGACGACTCCCGCCAACAGCGCCAGACCGAGCGCGCGCGTGGGGTACTTTCGGACCATCTTCTGCGCATCCTCCCAGGCTTCACCACCGCGCTTTCGCGCGTCTTCAAGGACCTCTCCCCCGCGTTCCCGGACTTCCTTCCATGTTTTGCGGCCCTTCTCGATCGCTTCCTCGGCAACATCGTTAAGACGACTCTGGGCTTCCTCGGTGAGTGCTTCAGTGGCTTTACGTATGTTATCGGCCATATTTATCTCCTCAAATTAAGATAGGTGTCCTACAACTATAGGAACCGCTTCTCCGCGGCGAAGTTACAGCCTATCCAAAGAAAAGTGTAACCTTGCTGCCGCTTTGAGATGTCTAATATTTGAAGGAGGTTCGCATGCTACGGTGGGCTTTAATCTTTTTCCTGATTTCGATCATTGCCGGCGCCTTCGGGTTCACAGGGATTGCGGCGGGAACCGCGGCCATCGCGCGAATTCTGTTTTTTCTGACCCTCGCGTTGTTCTTATTTTTCCTCATCGCCGGGCTGGTGATCGGCGAAACTCTATTCGGCAAATCAAATTGACGGAAGGAGGCAAGAGAATGAACATTACAAGAACTGCTGTTGTAGTCCTTTTGGGGGCGGCGATGGCCGTCGCCGATCCACCCGGGGCGGATGTCTCGCCCCGCGCAGGAATGCCCAATGCCACCACGCCATCGCCGTCCATCCAGGTCCCGCCGGAAGCTGTTACCAACCCGGCCAAACCGGATTCGCACGGTTTCTTTTATATCTACGCGGGAAAGGGTTCACCCCAGAATCACTTTATTCCTTCCGGTTGGATGGGGGATTACGGAGACCTCCGAATCGACGATGCCAATCGTGAAAACTCCAAGAATGCGCCCACGAGCATTAAGATCGCCTACTCCGCAAAATCCAGCCAGGGCGCGAACTGGGCAGGGATCTATTGGCAACAGCCTGCCAATAATTGGGGGAACGTATCCGGCGGATATGATCTTTCTCATTACAAAAAGTTGACCTTCTGGGCGCGCGGGGCTCACGGAGGCGAGAAAATCGCTGAATTTAAGGTCGGCGGCATCACGGGAGATGTGGGCGATACCGATTCGGCCAGCATCGGCCCCGTAACGCTGACCCAGGATTGGAAACAATACACGATTGACCTGTCCGGTAAAAGTCTCGTTCATATCATCGGAGGTTTTGCCTGGTCGGCGAGCCGCACCGACAATCCCCAGGGTTTCAGCATCTACCTCGATAACATTCGATTCGAATCGTAAGAGATCTCGAGGGATCGGCCCTCAAAGCGATAAACGTATGTATCCACCATCAAAAGGGAAGACGCGTCGCCTGAGCGCTATTTTTTACCTTCCAAGCCGTGGGGAATTGCCTTAATCAGCCAGTTCTTAAGGAAATTCATGATCGCGGACCATACATCCGCATCCGGATTGTTCACGGTTCCTGACACATCGAATCGAGTTGCCAGTCGATCCTTGGGATGGTTTTTCATCACGTAGCTGACAAACTTCACGACCAAAGCCTTCGCCATTTCTCCGACGCTTGGGTTCTCTTTGATCTTCACCAGATCGGGCCGATCAAGAATTGGTTTCGCATATCCCTTAAAGGCTCCCTCCCGTGCCGAGCCTTCCATATAAAAGGAAAATGTCCCCTGTTTCATCTCTACGGCTAAATAATAGGCAAAGAAATTGTTGAGTTCGCGTAAATCAAGTCCTTTGAGCTGTACGGTCAGGTCAAACGTTGGCTTTGCGCCGAGAGGATCCATCTCCAGATGAGTTTGAAGAGCCCCGTTGCTCATGGCGGTTCCACGAGCATCCAAAGTGGCCTTCAGAGTTCTGGAGACTTTTCGGCTATTGGTCAGATTCGTCGCGACAGCCGAAAGATGATGAATGTACACATCCACCGGGGGCCTCGCCTCGTAATTGCGAAAATGAATTTCGCCGTCCTTGATTCCCAGACGGCTTATGCGCAGCGGGAACAGCGACTTTACCTGCTGCTGCCAGCTTTTATCAATGGATGTCTGTTGCTGTTGCGGACTTTTCCCGGTCACGAAATTTAATTGGGGTCGATCGATTTCGAGCTTTCCCACCAATTGACCGTGAAATAAGGCTCCCCAGTGCAGTGAAAAATCGATCTTCGGCGCACTGAAAAAGGGGACGGGTGCGGATCCGCCTGTCTTGAGCAGATTGAGACCGATAATGGAATAAGCGCTTCGCCATAGGTGAATTCGGACATCATCGATATGACCGTGATACCCGGGAATCTTATCCAAAACACGGTTCGAGTAATTCTTAACCCATGTCGGTAAATACAGGCGGAAGCCTATTAATCCGAAACCGAAGACAACCAGACCGTAGAAAATGATTTTCGATTTTCTTCTCACACTAGATAGAAACTTCTCCGAAATCAGGGTTACATGCCGTTGCGCTGTAACCGGGCCGCGCCTTAACGCGTCCAACATGACAAGAGATTAAAAAAAGAGGAGGATTACATGTATACCTTGTTAGTCATACTGCTCGTGCTGATGCTTGTTGGAGCCCTGCCGACGTGGCCCTATAGTTCAGGCTGGGGATATTATCCCAGTGGAGGTTTGGGGTTGGTGGCTCTCGTCCTAGTAATCTTGCTTTTGACCGGCCGCCTGTAAGTCAGTTGTGGAGCGCAAGAAAATGCGAACGCTGGCAAGAATAGTTTTGGTACCGGTCCTGCTGATGCAACTGATCGGCAAGCCGCTGCCGGCTACGGCTATGGACTTAAATGATTACAGCAACTATTCAGACAGGACGCTGACGGACCGCCAGATTAAACGCGAGATTCGCCGGGCAATCTGGCACGACCGGTCGACAGTCGTTTACTGGAGCAAAGTCAAAGTAATCACCAAAAAGGGTCACGTGACACTTCAAGGGGACGTCCAATCGGAAGACGCCAAAGACAACATCGGTGAGAAAGCCGCCGACGTGGCGGGCGAAGAAAATGTCAGAAATGATTTAACCGTCGGCGCTCTCAATAACGAACAATCCTAATCCGTTTTAATCGTCTTACCACACTTCCAACCTACAACAAGCCAGGCCCCGGCCTGGCTCTTGCCTTTTTATAGTCCCGGTAAAAGACGGATTTAATTCCAGCCGACCAACGAGAAGGGGACCTTGTTTATCCGACCGAGACAATACGTGTAGATATGCAAATTTACTCGGCCGTATGAACGGGTGCTGTGTCTTCGACTGCTCGAATGTGTTTTTCTGATGTGGTGTTTCGGTATTTTCGTAAATCACTATCGATGCTCAGGCTTTATAGCGCACGGTAACGTAGTCGCCAGAATTGGCATCCATGTAAGACACCGGTTCACCGCGTCGATAAATCTGCACATTGTCGCTATTGGTCAATTCCGTCATATTGCCGGCGCTGTCGATGACCCTCAATTTATCCTGCGGCCTGTCCAGCTGCAGTGTCCCCCGTACCACATACCAGTCTCCGTCTCGTTCACCCGTGACCACCGTTGCCGGCGCTGTCGATTGAACCACCGCGGGCAAAATCACCGTCGTCGGGACCGCCACAGGCACAACTGACATCGTGCTTGTCACAACCGCGGGATTTGTCGAAACAACGTAATCGTCCGCTCGGCCGATTCCCAGAAAGCACAGCATGGCCCCGAAACCAAACCCCAATACATATGCGTATTTCATGATGTTTCTCCTTTTACCAAAAATAAACTCCCTTCAATGTGACGTCCGCTGGCGATGTGAGGTTACATGGATGATCTTCCAAGACTTTATGTAACTCGCCGGTTCAGTCAAGCGTCAAAGTAAATGAATGAAACCGGCGGAACCGTCGGGTGGCTGAAGTTATGGCGCGAAGCGTTACGAAGGAACCCAAACAAAAAGGACATTCAAAAAGTCGCTAGCGACCAGTGATTGAAAGGAGATCTAAATGAATCCGAATGAAACAAAAGGCGACGAGATGGACGAAGAAGACCAGGACGTACAAACTTGTCCGACCTGCGGTAAGGAGCAACAGGACTGGGGAGGCTCGGGGGGCAGAGGATTCAAGAAAGGCGGCGAATCTTATTGCTGTCAGGGCTGCGCCGAGGGAACCGGCTGTACTTGCGACCAGGAATCCAATCAGGAAGCCATCGGGTCGACCCGAGGTAAGGAAATTCCTGCTGACAAGAGTCGAAAACCTCAGAGCGACTGGAGCAACAAAAAAAGGGCCTCACAGAAATAGCTTGAGTAAAATTGATTTGGTCGACAAAGGCTCGCGAAAAGGAGACGGTCATGACAAACCCGCAGAAAAGCGCTGTAAAAGTTCTAAACGAGTTAGTTGCTATCTGTAAAGACGGCAAAATGCGATTTAAAACAGCGGCCGAAGGGTTTAAAGATCCGGAACTTCGGGCCTTTTGTCTGCAGCTCTCAAAGCAGCGTGCGGCTTTTATCAACGAACTTCAAGAAGAAGTGCGACAGTTGGGGGGAGATCCAGACAGCACCGGTACAATCCTGGGGAGTCTCCATCGCAACTGGAGTACTATCAAGTCGGATGTTACAGATGGCGATGATGATTCCATTCTCAGTGAATGTGAACGCGGTGAGGAAGAGGCCAAGGAAACTTTCGAGAAGGCTTTGAACGCCTATACGCCGGCGAATATTACTGGCATCATCCAACGACAATACTTACAGATCAAAGCGGCGCACGAGCGTTTCAGGTCCATGCAGAAAGTTGTGCATTAGGAAATAGACCATGAGCATGAATATAAAGATAGGTTTGGCCGTGTTGATTATTGTCGGTTGGATAGGGATAGGGCCCATTCGGGCAGAAGATATAGCGGCCGGCACAACCACGTTCTCTGTCTCTACCCCCACCACCAATGCGACGACCATTGCTGCCTCGACCGTGCTTATGCCGGGACGTTATACGGTCACCATAGCGCCGAGTTTTAATGGAGGCATGGCCGGCCGCTTGGAAAAAGCGGTGGGGAATATCGGAGGGGTTAAATCGGTCACTGCGGAAGCAACCGATTCTTCCATTCATTTCACGGTGAAAAGGGGAGCCAACGTCACGATATCGGATATTCAGAAGGCTGTCGCAAATGCCTTTCCCGGGGCGGTGATGACAACGCCAATTCTGGAACACTCCTTGACGGCCAATCCCGGACTTTAATTGTGACAATTCTGTGAGGTTTCGGCCGAAAAAAGCGCATATACGGGGGCCTAAATCGACGATTTTAGGCTTGAATTTTAACGACTCAGCTTCTGACTCTCTCTGAGCGAGAAAAGTAAACACGATATTTTGAGTATTACCAGCTTTTTACCCAAATAACCCAATTATATTGTCGCTTTGGATTCTACGGCACTTTGAATGGTTTCAAATCAGATGGGATTTCTCTCTGGCGGCGTGGTCGATAGAGAGCCAGGGAGGCCATCGTTTAATGCCTCAGTGATGATCTTCCCCAAGTCATCGCTGAACCTGCTCTTTTCCAAGTAGCGCGCACCCGCCTCCAGGACTCCGTTACCGGCAATGACGTCATCCGGATACCCCGACATGAAAACGACGCGCATGTCCGGACGCAACTGACGAATGGCTTTGACAAGCTCTTTGCCGTTGGTGTCGGGCATGATGACATCGGTGAGCACGACCCCGATGCGGTCATCTTCGCGGACAATCCTCAGCGCCTGGTCCTTATCAGCGGCTTCGATCGCGCGATACCCCAGTCGCTCTAAATGCCGGCGGGCGACACGACGAACAATGGGCTGGTCATCGATGACAAGCACGGAAGCCGACGTGTTGAGGGGTGTACTCCGGCTCAAAGTGACATTCTTCGAAACAGGTTCTAGACTCACAGGCAGAAAAACGCGAAAAACGGAACCTTTTCCCGGGGCGCTCGTCACATCAATATCTCCGCCCGCTTGCTTCACGATTCCGAAGACAGTGGCTAAACCCAGTCCCGTCCCTTTGTCTTTGCCTTTTGTGGTAAAAAACGGCTCGAAAATGTGAGCCAGAGTATCCTCATTCATGCCACAGCCCTTGTCCTGGACTTCCAGAACGACGTAATCTCCCGGAGCCGTGCGCAGAATTCCTTCACGCCCCGCGGACAGCGTGACAGAATAAGTGCGCAAATCGATGATTCCGCCCTGACTCATGGCATCCCGTGCATTGACAATGAGGTTCAACACGATCTGTTCAAGCTGACCCGGGTCGATCTTTACGGGAGGCACGACTCCCAGTTTAAAACTCATCTTTATTTTTTCACCGATTAAGCGTTCCACCAGTTTACTGAACGGTCGGATCACATCATTCACGATAAGAACTTTAGGTTGCGTAATCTGGCGGCGGCCGAAGGCCAGCAGTTGTTTTGTCACGTCAAAAGCTTTCTGAGCCGAGTCCAGAATCAATTCGAGATCTTGCATCCGAGCATCGCCCGCAGGGAACGTGGACATGAGATCGTTCGTGATTCCCATGATGCCTGTGAGAAGATTGTTAAAATCATGCGCTACCCCTCCGGCCAACTGCCCGATGGCCTCCAACTTGCGAATTTGCGCCAGTTCCATTTCCTGCTGATGAATGGATTCCTGCGCTCTTCGTTTTTCGGTCAGATCCCGAGTGATCTTGCCAAAACCCGTATGCTCGCCTTTCCGGTCGAAAAAGGCGGTGAGTACAACATTGGCCCAGAAGCGCGAGCCATCTTTCCGCACGCGCCAGCCCTCCACTTCGACGCGGCCCTCGGCCAATGCCTGAGCCAATAGACGTTTCGGCATTTGAACCTCGATGTCCTCAGGCGTATAGAAGACAGAAAAATGCTTGCCGACAATTTCGTCCACCGTATACCCTTTTATGCGCTCGGCCCCGATATTCCACGTTTTGATGCGGCCGTTAGGATCAAGAATAAAGATCGCATAATCCTTCGTTTCTTCAATCATCATGCGATACTGCTCATCCGAGTGGCGGCGGGACGGCGCCTCTTCGCGTTTTTTGGTTTCAAGAGGGTAGGATTTCATTTATGCATAGACCAGAGAATCGGTTAATTTCAGCTTCTTATAAAGTTCCTTGCGTGCGCGATGCAGATACACCTTAATGGTCCCGATCGGGCGGTTTAAACGGCGGGACACTTCTTCCAATGGAAGATCTTGAAAGTAATGGAGTATGAAGATCGACTGATACAAAGGTTGAAGCAAGGAGACCTCCTTTTTAAGGGCCTCCAGATCCAATCGGTGCTCCAGCACCTTCGAAGCGGACGGTCCCGGTTCAGCGAACTCGGGCGGCTTTTCTTCATCACGCGGTGAATCGTAGCCGTCTAATGAGCGCCACCGGATAATTTTAGCATGGCGCAGGTTATTGCGGACGCGATTCAAAACAATCGAGTATAACCAGGTCGAAAAGCGGGCCTGATGATTGAATTCGGAGAGATGCCGGTACGCTTCCAAAAAAGCTTCCTGAAGTACATCCTCGGCTTCTGAGCGATTCCCCAGGATCCGGCAGGCCATATCAAAAAGGGAATCCTTATACTTCAGCATAAGCTCGGCAAAGGCGTTTTTATCTCCCGCCAACGTCCTGCGGATGATTTCATCGTCCTTTGTCGATTGAGAGGGCATCTGGCTGTTCTTCATATCGGTCCTCCATTATTTTAGGGATCGTTATAGCTATGTGATATCACTTCGCTAAAAGCGGCGGTATCAGCGGAAGACCTTTTTAAAAGTAGGTGTTTGTCTTACTTCGATGTGGTGTAACTCCGGGACTTTCTGCGTGTCCCATGAATATCCATGGAGGGGCTATGAAAACCAACGGTCATACATTCCTGACGGATGTAAAACATCTGCGCGCACAGGCACGCAAGAACATTGAAAACGGGGCCCTGACACCGGCTTACCAGGGCGACGTAAAACAGACGATCACGATACTCCAGACTGTCCTGGCGACGGAGATCGTCTGCGTGCTGCGCTATACGATGAACGCGGTGGTCGCCAGCGGCCTGTCGAGCCAGAGCGTCAAAGAAGAATTCGACGAACACGCCAAGGAAGAGCAGGACCACGCGCGGCGCGTCGCGGAACGGATTAACCAGCTGGGGGGAACGCCGAACTTCAATCCGGAAGGGCTGGCCTCACGATCGGCGTCGCAATATACGGAGGGCGCGAACCTGGTCGAGATGATCAAAGAAAACCTGATTGCCGAGCGCATCGCCTGCGAACATTACCAGGAGCTGATCCGCTTCTTCGGCGATAAAGATTCCACGACGCGGGTGATGATGGAAAGCATTCTGGTGAATGAAGAAGAGCACGCCAACGACATGCACGACCTGCTGGTCGCTCACGAAGGCAAACCGACACTTCCAAATTGAAGGGGGCTGGTCATGAGGAGTTCAAAATGGGGTTTATGCAAGAGTTGCAGATGGTGGCAGATAGAACCGGGTGCACGTGTGAAGAATTCAACCCTGGGTCTTTGTATAGATGAAAAGTTGCAGCCGTTTGTTCTCCGCGTTTCGGGTAGCAGCGGGTGCAACCGTTATATGAAGGGCCAACCTGCGCGCGCCCCTGGATCCGCGGGAGCGCCTCCGACCGCAAAACCTATCCGCTAAAGACCTACAGCGAAGAAGGTCATTTGCTTAGACGTGATTCTTCGCGTTTCCGGGACTCCTCATAGTTCTTTTTGAATTCCGCAAGCTGCTTCTCGGCTTCGTCTTTGGCGATTCCGTAGCGCTGCTGGATTTTTCCAACGAGTTCTTCACGGCGCCCTTCGATGATGGTAAGATCGTCCTCCGTTAATTTGCCCCATTTTGTCTTCATAGCGCCTTTCAACATCTTCCATTCACCGCTCAATGTTTCTTGATTCATTGGAACCTCCCCTGATTATTTTTATCCTCATTATTAGAGACCCAGCAGACGACAGGGGTTACTAGGGAGGTACTCCATGAATCCGATCGAATGCATCCGTGAATTCATTCACATACTGCCCGATGGTAACGCACGTTAAATTAGCGGCGATGATCCAGTTCGTTCTTGAAAGGTTTGAGCATACGAAGCGAAATGAAGTTAATTACGACTAAGACAACGGCAATCCCGTACATACTGAAAGCGATGGCGGAGCCGACTACTGCCATATTCCAGATGCTCGCGGCGGTGGCTGTGCCATGAACTGATTTTTCAGACTTAAGGATCGCTCCGCCTCCCACAAAACCAATCCCCGTAACCAGCCCTTGAAGAACGCGCGATGCCACATCCGCCGATTCGGGAGCCAGAGCCTTCGACACAAGCATCAACGCGCAACTGCCCAGAGACACCAGGGGGAACGTTCGCAGCCCGGCCGTGTGTTCTTCGACTTCGCGATCCCATCCGATCGGCAGAGCCAACACAAATGAAAGAATCAGCTTCACCGCCTGTCCTGCGTTCATCGATAATATTTCCATGTTTTGCATCATAACTTTTTCGTTTGTTATTTTTCGCGGCGCTGAGTGTCCTATACCAGCACCATGGCGAGGAAAACCCGCTGGCTTTGGCTGTTTATTACCGCGGTTTTACCCGGGCCCGCGGCGGCGGCCTATACGAGCATGGGTTTTCCGCCCGCCCATGAAATCTTTGTCCCTCTCGAAGCCGATCCGACGGAACTGCAATTCAAATTTCAATTCGACTTTCCGGTCACACAGCGGGGCATTGCCTGGATCAACGCGGGCGATTACCTCGGTATTTATCGATGGGCTTTGGGCAACGCCGGCGCTCTTCAGCTGAACATTGGGGGTGCCGTTAATTCGCGCTTTGACGCCACACCGACCCATAATCTACAGGTTATAGATTACTACGGCAACGTGCCTTTGGACCTGCGCATCGGGCGTTTCTCCGCGCGTTCCATGTTTTACCACGACAGTTCGCATTTAGGAGACGATTACCTGCGCGAAAGGAACATCGAAGATAGCAACAGTTCATGGAACGCGCTACGGGAAATACTCTCCGTGGATGCCACAACATTTCTACGGTTTTACGGCGGCTACACCTGGGCTTTAGACACGAAGCCGGTCTGGAGCGGGCGGCAGGCTGTCCAGGGGGGAACTGAAATACACTTCAATACGTCCGCGCGCGGATTCTGGCAGCCGTATTGGGCCAATGACTTTCAGGCGTGGCAACGATCTAATTGGGACTTGACCTGGGTTTCCCAACTTGGTTTCAAGACAGGCGATCAGTTTTCCCGAGGACGGGGTATCTCCTATTTTGTCCAATTCAAAACCGGGCCTCGTTATGAAGGGCAGTTTTATAAAAACCACGAAACCGCCTGGGGTGTCGGCTTGAAATTCGAACTTTCCGATCATCTCTTCGCGCCTGCGACCTCTCCGGAAACTACAGCCCCTTAATAGTCATCGGGGTCATTGACTCGATTGTCACCCCAGGCCACAGCTCCAAAGTGCCGATCTCCAAGAAAATTGTACGCCAAACCAATAGTGCTCACCGCCTGCACCTGACTGGGCAGATGGGCGTAATCCGCATCCCGTCGAGTATAGACGTATTGGATTCCGACGGCATGGCGGTGCCAGACCCGGACCATGAACGAGGCGTCTATGCGGGCAATATTGTCTGTCGCATTTCCAGGGGCACCCACATTGCTGACATAATATTCCCGCGCGGTGGTGTCCAGCATCATCCGGTCACCCAGAATCAATCGGAGCGCGAGGAGGCCTTGCGGTGTTGCACCATAATGATAGTTGGACGATTGCTCGCCGGAGGTGACGCCGGCTGCGCCAAATCCGACTCCACCCATGGCTGTATCCTGCAGCGCGACCGTGCGCGAAAGCCACCATTGACCCGTGGTTCCCAGCGAAGCTGCCGTGCTTGAAACACGGAAAATCTGCGGTGACATATAGTCATAACTCCCATACAGCCCCCACACGCCGCGATAATGATCATCCTGTTCATACGGGACTCCGACTAGGAGGCCGCGCGTCAGAATGACGGGGAAAGAGTTGGTGGTGCTGGCCGTTCCGGCGATCTCAAAGTTGAAGTAATCCAAGGGCCGAATGTAGCGGTAACCGGGTTTTCCAGGAAGGCCGTAGGCCATAGAGAAATCACCGGTAGCGCCATTCTGAGCAATGGGGCGTGAAAGACCCTGACTGTCCCTTACGCTCACTGTGTTTGTTGCGCCGAGCTCGACACGCGTGAATGTAGCGGGATGCCGGCTTTCTACCGGCTTAAAACGGTCGCCGAAAATGAGACGATTAAGACCAGTGGGCGGCGAAATGAAAGCCGCGAACCATTCACGCCATGCGTCCGGCTGGGAACCGCCACGTTCGAGTACGAGACTCGCCATCCGGTAGAGTTCCTCTCCCAAAATACTGCCGGCCTGCCCGGTCGTGATCTGGTCATTAATGGAAGGCGCATCGGTTTCACCGCCTAATTTCCAGAGGACGCTGCCCGCGTTAGCATAACCCAGACTTTCCCAGAAGTTAAGTCCGGAAGATCGAGCGAATCCAAACATGGTGGCTCCCTGATAAGGATGGCCGACCTGGTTGATATTGAATGGATCATTGTCATATTGCCAGGGTCCATGGAGAAAGTGGTTCTTAAAAGTCGTCAAGTTGCTGTCATAAACGTTATGCGGATAAATCAGTCGGTCGGCCCCGTTGAGGATGAGCAGGAAGCTTGGAATTTCAACCGCTGGAATCCAGTAGTTCTTTCGCAGAGGCGGCTCACCCGGGAGCACCCGGTTGGGTGAGGTGGGGCCGTTGTTTTCTCCGGTGTCGGTGGTCGGTTGAGTGACGGTATCTGTCGTAGCACTGGACGGCTTAACGTTCGTGTCTACGGCGTAAAGCCGCACCATGCTGCCGGTGGCACTGATGACGACAGGCAGGAGACACAAGGCTACACCTTTGTATTTCATGGCAGCTGAGACAGGCACCCTGGGCATCAGGTTACTGTAACCTCGTCTTTCACCAACGCTTCTAACCTAAGTAGTAAAGGAGGTTAATTCAATGGCCAGAGGCAGCAAAGAGAAATATACAGAAAAGCAGAAGCGTCAAGCCGAACACATTGAAGAAGGGTATGAACATCGCGGAGTGCCTGAAAAGATAGCCGCAGCGCGCGCCTGGGCGACCGTCAACAAAATTCATCATGGAGGGGAGAAATCTGGGTCCGGGCGAGGGCGTCCGGAAAATCACGCTCCGATGCGAAAAGGCGGACATCGCGCCGGCAAAGGCCTGGGCATGCAATACGGGCGCACAGGCGGTCAAGCCGCCAATCATGGGAGGTAAATGAGATGCTAAACAAAATCACGCATAGAAGCGGGCCTGGCAATAAACCGCGGAATATTATGGCCGTTCTGACTGCGTTGTCTCTTACGTTTCCAGTAAGGGTGATGGCAACCGGCGGTGCGACGGGAGGGGTAGCAGGTACAGGAACTGGTTCTGCGGGGGTAGGGACAGGGGCTGCCGGTACAACCCCGGGCACGTATGATGGTTCTGCGGGCACCTATAACTCACCTGCAGGTTCGGCGGCCACAAATACATTGCCGGCGGTCAATAACCCCAATTCGGTTCCCAGCGGCACGCCGACCGATCAAAATGGGAATCCTCTTCCGGGAAGCACAAACCCGGGAGCAAACCCCGCAGTATCGAATCCACCTAACAATGGCTCGGTAGGGACGCCCATGGGTGGAGCAGGAACTCCGGGGACGGGCAGTTCAACATCGCACTGAATTAGCTACCACATCAGAGTGGCAAGCTAACGGATAAATAAAAGGGGTCTCCATCCATGAAGAAATTCTCGATTGTGATAATCGCGCTTGCGGTATTCGGTGGGGCGAAAGCCTATGCTTTTGACTGGTTTGACGGTCGGTTATCTATTGGTGGTGGATACGGGCGCGCGAAGCCCAAACTTCCCTATTCGTATCAGGATACTTATCAAGACGGTTCGATGTGGACGGGTAATATCAAATATTATTTAAATAATGATGTATCCGTCGTAGCTTCCTACGCCGATTTGGAACCCTACCGACGCGGGAATAATCAAGACTTTTATCGATTCCGCCCTGTCGTGGCGTCATTACGGTATAACTTCTTCCACCATTTACCCTTTACACCTTATGCAACGGCCGGCGCTGGGTACGCGTGGAATGATCACCAGATTCCGAATTCTGACACCGTACGGTGGAAAGGCTTCACTTATCAAGCCGGTCTTGGGCTGGAGTTCTTTATTACGGAAGGAACATCACTGGGTGCAGAAGCACTGTATCACAGTTTTGAAGGCGAAGGGAGCATGGTTCCGTATCGTCTGATTTCGGGTGTCGGCACAGTAAACTTCTACTTCGGGCCGGGCCCGTCCCAACGACGCGCCGAGGAGGCTCTCGAGCAGCAGAAAGCTCAGACGGCTCAAGCGGAAGCGGATGCCGAGGCGGCCAGAAAGCAAGCGCAAGCCGCGCAACAGCAGCAGACTACAGCAGAGCAACAAGCCGATCAGGCTCGGCGTCAGGCTCAACAGCAGATTGCGCAGGCCCAGGCGGAGATTGACGTGATCAAGCAGATGGTTGCTCGCAAGGACATCAGTCCTGTGAATTTCGAATCCGGCAGCGCCGAACTGCTGGACGAATCGCATGCCACTCTGGATAAAGTAGCTGCGATAGCTATAAAGTATCCCAACCTGAAATTGCGCGTAGAAGGACATACGGACAGCACGGGAAGCGCCGATTACAATCAGACGCTTTCCCAAAAACGCGCGGACGCCGTGCGTGATTATCTGGTGAATGAGGCCGGGCTGCCAGCGAATCAGGTCACGGCCGTAGGCTTTGGTCAAACGCGGCCGATCGAGTCCAATGACACGGCGGAAGGACGCACTAAAAACCGCCGTGTAGAGTTTGTGTTCTTTCTTCCGTAAAGCATCAAGGGGGACAATATACGAGTAGGCCACGCGCAGCTGACGATTATCCTTCATTTACTGAAACGCGCCTTTCACGAGTGGCTGGCCGACAATGCGCTGCGAATGGGCGCAGCGCTTTCCTTTTATACGGCATTTTCCCTGGCACCTCTTTTAATTCTCGTGATTACCACCTGCGGATTGTTCTTTGGTCGGGATACCGCCACGCGCGAGATTATCGCTCAGATCTCACAACTCATAGGACATGAGGGAGCAGAGTCAGTGCAGGCGCTCCTTTCAGCCACACAACGGCCGGTGGGAGGTTTTTTCGCAACTACCATCGGCGTCGGGACTCTCTTTATCGGCGCAACCGGCGCTCTGGTGGAACTACAGGATGGACTCAATCGTATTTGGAATGCGAAGGAACATGGGGGGTTTATGACCCTTCTACGACAAAGGCTATTGTCTCTGGCTCTTTTGATCGGGATCGCATTTCTGCTGCTGGTTTCCCTGGTTTTCAGCGCCGGAATCAGCGCTGTGGATACCCTTTTAAGCGGCCGTTATCCCATCAGCGAACTTTTCTGGCACAGCACGGATATTCTTTTTTCCTGGCTGCTGATTACCGTTCTTTTTGCCATGATCTACAAAATCCTGCCGGACACTTTTATCCGCTGGAATGATGTATGGATCGGCGCCGCCGTAGCCTCCCTTCTTTTTACGCTGGGGAAATTTCTGGTCGGACTTTATATCGGCAAAAGCGCCATTACCTTGGATTACGGCACAGCCGCGTCCTTCGTTGTGGTACTGATCTGGGTTTATTACTCGACTCTCTTGTTGTACTATGGCGCGGAATTTACGAAAGTCTACGCGGATCGATTCGGCTCCAGGGCCTAAGCGCTAGCATCGAGGAATCATTTCATCCTTTACCGCTCGGACTTGGCAGCTCTTCAACCAAAATTGCTACACTTTCTTACCATTTTCGCCCGGTTGGCTCAGTGGTAGAGCGCTCCCTTGACATGGGAGAGGTCAGAGGTTCAATCCCTCTACCGGGCACCATTTTTCGCTTTTCGTTGTGAATTCCGAAAACAAATAGTAAATTTACACCTGCGCATGAGCGGGATTGCTCTGAAAATTCGGGGCCAGAGCCTATTCAGCATTCTATGGCTGATGTTGGCGATTGTTGGTTCCGCCATGGCCGCAGAAACCGACCTGACCACCCTGAGTCTTGAGCAACTTTCCAACCTCGAAGTCACCTCCGTATCCAAAAAACCTGAACGTAGTTTTGATGCGGCGGCTGCGGTTTACGTCATTACGCAGGAAGATATCCACCGTTCTGGCGTAACCAGCATTCCCGAAGCCCTGCGTCTGGCCCCTGGCGTTGAAGTCGAGCGCATTGACGCCAACAATTGGTCGATCGGCATTCGCGGATTTACAGGCGGCCTGTTGAGCCAGCTATCGCGGTCGGTGCTCGTTTTGATCGATGGTCGCGCCGTTTACAATCCGCTCTTCGCCGGAACCTATTGGGACGTTCAAAATTACCCGCTTGATGATATTGACCGTATTGAAGTGATTCGAGGCCCAGGAGGAACGCTTTGGGGAGCCAATGCTGTGAATGGGGTGATCAATATTATCACCAAGAGTTCTAAAGACACCCAAGGAGGCCTTATCAGCGCAGGGGCTGGATCGGAAGAGAAAGCCTTTGGCACCACTCGTTATGGAGGGAAAATCGGCTCCAATGGCACCTATCGAGTCTATGGAGAATATTTCGATGAGGGGGCCAGCTTCCATCCCGATAATGATAATTATGATGCCTGGCACTTGGGCCAGTCCGGATTCCGCAGCGACTGGGATGTCTCCAAAGAAGATCAACTGACCGTCCAAGGCGATATTTACCGAGGCCGCGCCGGGGAAACAGCCGGCAGCACTCTGTTCACGAATCTTTTTGGCGCCAACCTATTAAGCCGCTGGTCCCGGGCCTTTGACAGCAAAACGGGCTTTACGCTTCAAGCGTATTATGACCGCACCGACCGCAACCCAGGCTCACTTTCTGTTTCTGAAAGCCGCAACACGGAAGATTTGGATTTTCAAGACCGTTTCGCGTTACCGGGACGACAGGATATCGTCTGGGGAGCCGGGTACCGCGTGACAGCTGATCAAACATCATCCGTCGGAGTTAATTTCTTTAACCCGGCAGATCAAACCCTGCAAACCTACAGCAGTTTTCTTCAGGACACCATCGCGATCATTCCTGATCGGTTTTCCTTTATCGCGGGTACAAAATTGGAAAATAATGATTACAGCGGCTTCGAGGTCCAGCCCTCTGTTCGACTTTTGGGTACGCTGACGGATCGTCAGACGGTTTGGTCGGCTGTCTCACGTGCCGTTCGTGCTCCCTCGCGCATTGATCGTGATATTGACCTTAATGGAGAGTTCAATGGCAGCGGCGTTGGCTCTGAAAAAGTCATTGCCTACGAATTGGGGTACCGAACCGAACCCTCGTCGAAGCTTTCTCTAGACGTCTCAGGGTTCTACAACGATTACAGCGACCTTGAGACCATTGAAACGCCCATACCGATAACCACCGTGCCCATTTTCTTTGCCAATAATATGGAAGGTTATAGTGAAGGGATCGAAACAGCCCTTGATGTGCAAGTCCTTCCCTGGTGGCGGATGCGTGGAACCTATTCGCTGACAGATATGAAGTTACGTACGAAGGCGGGCAGCATCGATACGTTCTCCGTAGCCCTGAGCGAGGGGGAAACGCTCCGCCACACGGCCAGCCTGCATTGGCTCTTTGATCTACCCCATCATACGGAGATCGATCCCGTCCTGCGCTACGCTAGCAAGCTGGCTTTCCCCAATACACCCGCCTTCGCCGGATTGGACACGCCCGCCTATGCCGAATTGGACCTTCGCGTCGCGTGGCATATGACGCACGATCTGGAGTTGGCTCTGGTCGGTCAAAACCTGCTTCATGACCATCACGCGGAATTCAGCACGGCGTCCACGACGTCCGAGATTCAGCGCGGTATCTACGGTAAAGTGACCTGGCAGTGGGGTCGATGAAATCCAACCTGAAATTTGTCCTTGGGTTTTCGATGCTGGCGATGAGCGCTGTTTTTGCCGAAACGTCCGCCCCCACGGAATACCAGATTAAAGCCGCCTTCCTCTATAACTTCGCCAAGTTTGTCGAATGGCCGCCCGAAACGTTTCAAAACACTTCCGGGAGCTTTGTGATCGGAATCCTGGGGCATGATCCCTTTGGGAGCGACCTGGATAACCTATTGAATGGGAAAACCATTCAAGATAAGACACTCGTTCTGAAGAGAATTTCCGATATCCATGAGGCCTCCGACTGCAATGTCCTTTTCATCAGTTCGTCTAAAGAAAGCGAATTGGAAGCCATTTTGGGCGCTCTCAAAGGGCGCCCTGTGCTCACCGTGAGCGACATCGACCAGTTCGTCCAGCGCGGCGGCGTCGTCGGCTTTACGGTGGAAGACCGGCGCGTGAGATTCAGTATCAACACGAAGGTCGCCGACGCCGACGGCCTGAAAATCAGCTCGCAGCTATTGAAGCTGGCCAAAACCATCATCAGCCGCCGGCTCGAAAACATGAAGTACGCATGTTTGCCTTTCAAACCTATTCCATCCGTAAGAAGTTGATGGCCATGGGCCTCTGGGCCGCCGGAGGAGCCCTGGTGCTCGCCGCCGCCGCTTTTATGGCCTATGATTTCATGACGTACCGGTCGTCTCTGGTCGATTCCCTTTCCACCCTGGGCGAAATCATTAATTTGAATGCCTCCTCTTCGGTGAAATTGAAAGGTTTCTTTGAGGTTTGAGGGCAGGGG
>Ga0207158_1060_pt1 | contig 27005 bp, 22 predicted proteins | sample Alteio_BWMinHeat_22_FD_153512 | JGI IMG/M metagenome (GOLD analysis project Ga0207158, IMG submission 153512) | Enriched cells from forest soil in Barre Woods Harvard Forest LTER site, Petersham, Massachusetts, United States -... | ecosystem: Environmental > Terrestrial > Soil > Temperate forest >... | reverse complement strand
ACTTCGGAGGCGCATAGGCCGCCGTCGGGTTGGCGGGACTGCCGCGCTCAATGCGTTCCGGTGAATAGGCCGGCGAATCCCGATAATTGTCGTCGCGCCGGCCCATCGCGTGCGCCGGCGAAATGACGAGCACCGCCAGTATCCCTGCGGAAACTATCTGGAAAGTGGAAAAGCGAATCCGATTCACTCCTGAATTTTAGCATGAATAAAAAGAGGCTGCACGCAGGCATTCCGTATTGGGTCCTTGGTCCCATTCATCTTTTCCACCGTGAAATATGCCTGTAACATTCGAGAGGCATACTAACATAGAGCTATGAAAACCTTACTGACAAGAGTCCGATGCAAGCTGGGAGAGACGATTTTTCCTCCGATGGACGTCGCCCACCTTCGCAAGATCCCGGGGTTCACCCTGCAAACCATGGTGGCTTCGGAGTCGATGGATGATTGGAAACCCGCATACCAGGCGATCGATTTGGCCGCTTATTTCGCTCCGTCAAGACCTGTGAAACGGGAACCCCTTGATCCCAAGCTGCTGGAATATGTGGACAATATGGACGAACCCGTCTCCCTTCAGCCTCAACCGACCCTTAGACCTATTTTTCAATCATCGAGCACGTACGTCGCGTCGCCTCCCGCCCGACGTCCAAAAAAATTCAAACGATTCCTGGTGATTATCGGGCTGGCCGTTGTGGCGGGCACGGCGTATGGCGGAATTTGCTACTTAAAACCTGACTGGGGACTCCCCGCGCCCTGGGCTTTATTCGGGGAACCGGCGCAACCCGTAGCGCCCATCGTTGCTCAATTGCCGGTAGAAAAACAGCCGGAGTCTTCTCAGCTATTGCCGGCCGCGCCGGCGGTCCAAGTGGTCGTGCATAAGAAAGCTCACACCCCGGCTCATCACAAACGAAAATCCGGCCCCAAAAAACATTCCCATCACAAAGTGACCGCATGAGCAACCCGGAACGACTCATCAAGACCGGAGATCCGGTTGAACATCTCGGGAGCTGGGCGCTCGAAATCGATCGCCATCTCGCTGAAATCGCCCGCCTCTACGTCGACCTCTCCATCGCCCAGGCCTCGGGCAATATGGACGCCTTCAAAGCCATTCACCAGGAAATCCTCACACTCAAAGCCCAGTTGAATCAGCTGTAAGGCGTTCTTCCACCAGATCGCGGAATGCAAAGCGGCCGCGTATCACGGTTTCACCGAGCTGAATGGGAACCGGCTTCTTAAATATCGGACCCTCCCACACGAACGTATGAAATTCGCCGTTCTCGCCGCAAGGGTCAATTGTTGACGGAAGATCGGCCAAAAGAGACTCATCAAACGTGCGGCCCACGAATGACGAGTCGAGCACTTTCGTATCGACGCAGGTCAGCACGACTTTGTAGCCGAGCTTAATGACGGTTTCCGCCAGTTCGCGGGTGTCCCGCTTCCAGATCGGATAAACCCCTTCCATCCCGATGCGCGCCAGGTTCTGATCCCGGTAGGCTTTGATGTCCTCCAGAAATAAATCACCGAAAGCGATACGGCGGATGCCCTGCGCCTTGTATATCGCGAGGGCTTCGTCCATCTTCGCCTGATATTCTTCATTCGAGGAATTCTCGGAGAGCCAGACTTCATGCAGCGGCAAGCCGAGTGTCTGGACCTGCGCATGAAGCAGTGATCGGCGCACCCCGTGGATGCAGATGCGGTCGTACGCCTTCGAGACCGTGGTGATCGCCGCCGCGACGTCATAACGCCCGGAATTTCGCAGCTCGTGCAGCGCCATCGCGCTGTCCTTGCCGCCGCTCCATCCGATCACGATCTTTTCACGAGTCATGGACAAAAAGTTTTGGATTAAGTAGACAAACGTATTGTACTACCAAGCATTAAACGTCGTCTAACAAATCGACCTTAGTTTTCAGCCTGTTTTCGTCGCCCTCCTCCCCATTAAGAAAATCTCGTGAATAAATTTCGTGTGATGCCATCTAACCCTAGATGGTCAATAGAGTGAGGAAAGAAAAATTGACGCTACGGGGATTTCAATGTACCCTATAAGTGCCCGATTTGAATGGGACCCGCGCAAAGCCGATGCCAATTGGATCAAGCACCGAATTCGATTCGAAGAAGCCGCGACGGCGTTTGATGATCCCGATCGACTTGAACTTTTCGACCGAGAGCATTCCACGCGGGTCGAGACGAGAGAAATACTCATCGGGCGCTCCGAAAAAGAGCGCTTATTGTTTATCAGCTTCACGCAGCGACCCAACCGCATCCGTATCATAAGCGCGCGGCATGCTACAGGAAAAGAGCGAACCTTTTATGAAAGCGAAACTTCGTAAAAAAGAACGAGGCGAGTCGGCCTTAGAGATGCCGGAACTTACCGATGAGCAGTTGCGCTCCATGCGCCGCGGTACGCCGGAACGAACCGAGTATTTCAGGCAGGCACTTGAAAATACATTTCGTCGTCCATTTCCACCCCGCCTGGGTCGACCTCCGAAAGCGCTCCATCACAAATATCGCGATATCCATCTCAAACTTCACCCGAAAGCGCTCCAGTGGGCCCGGGTTGAGGCGAAGAAACGCGGCATCGGGTATCAGACGCTCATCAACGAAATCCTTCTCCATCATGCAGCCTGATTTTTTTATGCGCAAAATCGGTATCAGCGCGGCCGTTCTCGTACTGACCTGCGCCGCCGGCTGGAGCCAGGTAGGGGCTACGGTCTTTCAGCAGGGCAGTACGCGCCTTTCGCTGAACGTCGGCTATGGGTCCTTAAACGGAAATGATTACTTCATTGCGGGCGCCGGGGTGGGATATTACATTTATAACGGTCTTGAGGCGGGACTGGATGGTGACGCCTGGGCGGGCTCCAAGCCGCATATCTATGAGGTCAGCCCACGTCTCACGTATGTTTTCTATCAGCTGGACTATCCGTTCAAACCGTACCTCGGCGGACTCTATCGTCGCACCTTCTACGACACCATGAAGTCCGTCGATTCGGCCGGCGGCCGCGCCGGCATCATCTCCCCGATCGGCGAGCACACTTACTTGAGCGCCGGGCTCGTCTTCGAAAATTACTTCCACTGCGACACCCATCTCTATAGCTCCTGCTCGCAGGTCTACCCCGAACTCGGATTGGCATTCAGCTATTGAGAGCAAATAACACGGGCGCACCCATGAAATTTACTTTTCAAAATTACGATCTAGACGATTATAATGAAACGTGTCTATAAGAATAAAAACACCTCTTGGTACGATATTAGAATCCGAAAAAAAGCGTGCGTGGATCGAACAGGTTCAGAAACTGCTTCGGCACAACAAACCCTCTCCCCGCGGAACGGCTGCACAAATCATCCGGCGAATGAGAGGGCATAGCTAAGTAAGCTCTCTGCGAATCCCGCTGCTGACTCTGGACAAGAAAATCCTCCAAGTCCTCAAATCCGAAAAACTCGAAGCCGTTCTTTAAATTATCCTGCGTCGGACAGCCTAAGCGGCGCCCCCGAAGGCGCGGCCGGTGAAGATGGTCTGACGCTGGTGGCGGAGGTTGGCGCGGATGGCGGCGGAGTCGGCCGCCGCGGGAAGTGTCGTTACAAGGTCATCCATGACGGGATCATGGACATCGGCTTCGGCCAGCGGGCGGCCCGATAGATCAGCCTGATGGACAGCTCCGCCCGCCGCTCGGACCGCCTGCGTCATCATGCCGGGGCGGTTGCTCATAAATTGCCGGGTGGCCCGGGTGACCAGGCGCTCTTCCTCGCTGATGCCCAGCGATCGGAAGAAGAACGTGACCAGAGACTCGATCCAACCCTGCTTTTGATCAGCCATCAGCTGCGGACCCACCAGAACATGCATCATTTCATGGACCGCCGCCCATTTCATGGTCTCGGCATCCAGATGGGCGTTGATGCGGAACGTAAGCCCTGTGAGCTGCCCTTGATCGTTATAGACCCGTGTCACCGAAGCGCCCTGGCCCCGGCTCATGGTGGTATCCATTTCGACGTGGATATCAAGCTTAGATAAATCCACGCCGGCCGCCCCCTCCTTCGCGATTTCGCTTTGAGCGAACTGACGCAGCACCAGTTCAATCGAGGGAACAAACTGCAGATAATGGTTCACCGAAATCATGTTCCCCCTGAAGAACAACAGCCTCAGCATCAATCCCCATTCCCCCAGCCGGAACGCCTCCCACGCGTTCATGGCGGCCGTCTGTTTGCGGGGCTCCTCTTGGGCGCCGGACTGTTGGGCCTGTTTGACCAGCTCCCGGACGCCAGCCGCGGTCTGAGGATCGAGATCCAGGACTTTCAGGAACGCCACGGCATTCTTGTCGGTCATCGGAATGTGGTTTTGCTTCATGAAATTGACGACCTTCTCGGCCTGGCCCGTCAGCGATTTAACATTGAATCCGTCTGTTTCAAGGGCCTTCAGCAGGGCGGAACGGGACTCGAGCCGGACCCGCTCCTGGTATCGCGTCATGACTTCACGGACGGCGGGATCTGCAAGATTCACGATATCCGACTGGCGGCCGGCGATGATCGAGAGGCCGCGCAATCGAACCTGGCCGTATTCATCGTTGTTCGGCCGCACTCTCGTTTTGCGATCACCGGCATATCGGGTGCGGACGAGGCGAACGGGAGCCATCACAGGTTTTCCGTTGTCTTTATCCCCCTCCCAGGCCTTCCTGAACCCGCCATCAATGACCCCGGACTCCGAGATTTTATCTAGGGGAACCTCATATCCTTGCCGGCCATCGGGGGTACGGCCGCCGAATTGATATTCATTTTGATAAAACGAATCGTCTCTGACGAAGCGCTTGATATTGCCGCCATCGTCCTCTTCGATATACGCTGTCCAGGTATGATCTTCAACTTCGTTATATTGGCCGGAGGCGTCCATCATGGGGATATTCGTCCCGTGCATCTGGGGATTGTATTTTTTAAGCATGATAAACGGCGCCTGGACCACCGAATCAAAGATCAGCAGATGCCGTCGCGACATCGTATCAGCCGCTTCTAACCAACTTGAAAAGTCTGCCCCGTTTCCTTTTTTGGCGGCGTCATACGCTTGCCGCAACCGATGTTTGACGTTATCGGCCTTCCAGACGCCGAAGAAAACGGCTTTTGAAATGGCATGCTCCCGGCAATCCCCGCGGCCCATCAGGTAGTCGATCATGATGTTGGTCCGCGTATCCTCGGCGCGATCATTCGCGGCGGCGATATCTAATTGTCCCAGCATAAAGGCGTCGTAATCGCCGTGCTGAGGACTATGGAGATCTTCCAGGTCAACCGTTCCAAACTGTTTGCGGATGATTCGATTGATACCGACATCAAACTGCTGAACATCGGTCGTCATATTCAAGCCCTGACGTTTTAACTCAGCCCGAGCCTGGAGCATGTCCCACCGGTTCACCACATGGTCATGGGACTGCCCTCCGAAGGTCACGTTCCCACCGACAAAGTTGGAATTAAATAAACCGAAGTCGTACGCCTCATTGAAGATCGCTCGGGTCTTCTTGTTAATCAGCGGAGCTAGATCGGAGGGAGGTTTGGGGTCCTTCAGAATCTCGAGCGTACTATTGATATCGTGAATCTGGCGAGCCGTTGACTCTCGACGCGGCAGTCGGCTCAGTTGATCCCTAAATTTCTCAAGATGCGCCACCATCGGCTTCTCCCGATTCCAGTCCACCCCCGGGGCTTCGGCCCAGGCGGCAATAGCCGGGCGAATAAGCTGCCAATGGAGAGGCAGAAGAGTTGAAATTTCCACCAGGGCGGCCAGCGTTCGCGCGTCATTGGAACGGAACCCGCCGACTAATCGAATCGAGACGGGGATCATCTCGGCTACCCGGTCCGCCAGCGCATGAAGCTGGGCCTGGCGTCTGGGGTCTTTGCTTTCGGCCGCTAAGGTCATCAAGTTATGAAGCAAATCCATGCCGGGGGCGAGCTCGAAATCCTGACGAAACCCGGCCTCCAGGATCTCGACGGATTTTTCCAGGGCGGCCAGGGCCGCTTTCTCTTTCCCCTTCTCCTTGAGCATCTCGTAGCGTTTTCTGTAAACCTCGCCCAGGATGGCGGCGGTTTCACCGCTGGGGCCAAACTGCCGGTTGAGTTCGCGGATCACGTGTTCACTCCGCTTAAAATCCTGAATGTTGTTCAAGGCGACCGCCAGAGATTCGCGGGTGATCGGGGAATAGCGGAACGATCGATCTTTGGAAGCATCGTAAAGCTTGATCATGTCGCTCCAGGCGCCGCGTTCTTTGAATAGGTTGAATATCTGCATCAGCTCGCTGGCGGACATCTGCGCCGGAGGTCGATTATCCATGAACGACCACACGATTTTAGCTGCCACTTTAGCGTCCGTTTCATTCTCCACTTCCTTCTGCAAATTCTTGAATTCAGCGTTGAAGCCGGTTTTACGTTCGCGCAGCTGGGCCGCTTCCTCCTGAGCCTGAAGGATGCTGATTTCATCGACCTTCTTTTTGTCCAGGTTCGTCAAATTGGCCAGCTCGTGCTGCTGCAGCCGCGGCAGCATCGGCGACGTCGTTTTGAGGAGCTGGAACCAGTCGTACACAACATGGATCGTGATCGGAACCGCGGCGGCCAGCGCGGTGGTGAAGAATGACATCTGCGACGGCTCGACGATAATGGGAAGAAGGGAGTAAATCAGATAGGGTAGGAATACAAGCAGCTGCTGAGCAATTTGCCACCCGTGATCGCGGAGCCACAACCCGGTCTGCCCCTCGCCTATATAGCCGCGGATCCGATACTGTCGGATCTGCAGCAGCACATGCGCCGTCAGAAAACCGAGCAGGAGAAGGCCGGTGAGGACGGGCCCATGGGTGGCCGCAAAAAGGAGAAGCGACGGAATTTCCACCAGCAGCCCCGCCATACCAATCCGCCGCGCCCAGGGGTCGCTGATCTGCGGGAACTGCGCCGCGATCCCATGAAAAATCGAATCCGCCGCGCCGCCGTCCGCCGGCGGCCCTCCCTCCTGTTCTTTCAAGGAGGAGGACCTGGCTCCCATGGACTCCTCGTCGCCAGGCTGTGCGGATTTTAGTTGCTTGCGTAGGTCTTTCAGGCTTTGCCAAGTTCCTTCCTCACCATTTTCAGATACCTCGATATCATTCTCTGTTATGAAATGTGGAATTACAACTCGAACAATCCGAACAGACATACCTGCTTCGGCATAATAGGGTCCTTGCCGCAGAAAACGGATAATAACCCCGGCGTATTCAGGGTTCTTTACATATGAGCTCACTTGTGAGCCAACCATCGATTGAAAATTGTCTCGGGGACGTAATGCCAGATACCCTTTCTCTTTCAAATCCTCCCACTCGTGAAGTCTTAATGCCCTATAAAGGTATTCGCCCGAATAAGAAAACGGTGCGGCATCCATCAACTTAAGATCATCCGCAAACAATTGGTGCCAATTAGATTTGAACGATTCGAAAGGAATCTGCTTACCCTGATAAAGGATGTAAAGGAGTTCAGGCCGTCGAGAATAGTCATACTCGTTTTCGAACTCAGCGTGTTTCTGTGCGTCTGGATCGTCTTTGAACAATTCGGGATTTCGGAATAGCACGTCTAATAAATGCCCAACTGTATCTTTGAACGCTGGGAGCCCGCGATCCTTGAGAAACTCCCGGACTGCGTTGGGAGACCAATGCCAGCGCTGAATTTTGGATAAAAAGCCGTTATTTCGGTACACGAGGATTAGCTCGTCGTCTCTAGGATCATCAACCTTATCGACGAAATTTTCAGGGATTTCCGCTTTTGCATCTGGAAGAGTGCCCACCAGTGCTGCATAGTGGACCGGTAGTCGTATAAATAGGTTCTCCGGAGTTTGCGACTCTGCAGGCGGCTGCACAGACGGTCTGCTTTGCGAATCGTCGTGATGCATCGGTAAGCGGGGGACGTCCTCGTCTTGTTTGTCCAACGGACGCCTGACGCGCCCTGAAAAAGGAGACCCTGGGCCAAAATCGTCTGCCCCGCGCGCCGGCGGGTGGGCGGTATTTTCAGATGGAGACGGATTATTTTCGCGCATAATTTCGTCGATAAGGCTGTCATAATTTACGCCGCTCATGTCCAGCGTGTCGCCGAGATACTTTTGAAGCCAGTGACTTATAGCGCCGCGCATCTCAAAGTTTCGCAGGGTGCGATTTGGATCTATCGCATCTTTCTTCCAAAAAGCATCGAAATCTCCCACGAATCGGACCCGACCATTGAGACAAAGCTTAAAATTACCAATGTGAATATCATTCCCAGTATCATTGGCGAAGTAATATCCCTGCTTGATGAATTCGTTGATGATGTGAAGCACATCGCGAACGATAGACTCTGGTGTAGGTACCTGTCCCCCGGGATGGAGTCCGCTTTGCACATCGCGGGCGATGCGATCAAGATATGCCTGAGTCAATTGCGGAGAATCAATCGAATTGGTGAACCGGCGCCCTTGCAGATCATGAGCTTGGTCATAAACAAAAATCCGGAAAGGCGCGTTGGGAGTTGCCGCGAGAGTCTCGCCATAGGCTGTCATTGTATGGAGTTGAGGGTATTCCAACATAGCTAACACGGGGATAATACCGTCTCGAGCGCCAGGAAAGTGACGTAAGTCTTCTGACACTTCGAACCGATGCGTTGGCAGGTAAACACGATCCTTCCTCGCTTCTCCGGGGATCATGACTTCTATGGCGTCAAGAATCTGTTTGTCTTGGTTCATCCGGAAAACTACATGGCGTTTGAAAGATTCGCTAACGGATGTCACAAAGAGGCCATCGGCCAGCGCGAAGTATTGGCCCGTGCGAATGGCATATTCGAGCGCGCTTTCATCAGCTTCTTGATCGAATAAACTATCGCCATTTGAGAGCATTCGAAAAGCACTTAACAAGGTGACGAAGGCGCTGGCCTTGGTTTCATCCTCTAACCAGCCTAGAACCTCTGGAAACCGTGAGGTCAACTCAGATTCCGAACCTTTTGCAAAGGTCATGCGCACACTCGGACCAGTACCACTTCTATTCAGGCCCAAAGTAGTCAGGAGAGCTGATCGAGCCGATGGATCATCCAGCACCTTATGAAGCAACAGGCTCACATGGGTTGCCGATAATTTCTCAAAATTCCGAATGGTCTGAATGTGGCGACCAGCCGCTTCATACTGTTCCTCGCGAGGCATCGACGTGAGTCGGTCTCGATCGAGCATTGTTTGGAGATAATGCGTGAGCATGTACTGGCGGTATGCATATAGGCCGTTCAGAGACGAAACGAGCAGGGGATTCTGCGCCAATTCAACGACATCCTTTTGAGAGTGCAACTGATCGAGCAGCGCCTCTAAATCTGCATTCACTTCGTCGAGTTCTCGTGGAGAGGCCAGCCGTTGCAAGAGCGGTGTAAAGCGTTCCTGCAAAGCATGCCCCGTTGTGTCAATACTTTGCCTTTCCGTCTCCGCCGGCGGCCCGCTCCGCACATCGGAGCGAGGCTCGTCCCCCAGGCGTCCGGGGGACGGCTGGGCGGGGGACGGGTTTGGCGGCGGATTTGACGCGTCAAATTCTGAGCCCGAAACTGCACCAGGTTGCGTATTTTCGGCTGGCTGGCGGGGAATTATCCGATGTCGGATAATTTGCTGGAGCCAGGCGGGGAGGGTGCCAAAGATAGCTTTGATGAGGAGGACTACGCCAATATAGGTCAGGGAAATGGCTGCAAGTGCTGCAAGAAGCTGAAAGAAAGCGGGTAGGCCCCAGCCAAGACCTACCAGAACCAACCCAGCTCCCACCATGACGGGGAGTCCCCAATTGCCGAGTTTAGCCCCTGGTCCTCCCGTCGGGGGGTGGTTCTGACGGGAATTTACAGGATGTCCGGCCGCATTGGCTAATTTGTCCGATGTGGAGAGATAGTCTATGGCCTCCGAGCCGAATTTAGGCGGTTGATCAGGATTTATATCCCGGGGCCAATTGGGGTAACGCTCTCGATCGATCTCCAAGCCCATGGGATTTCCCTTTTGAGGTTGTCTGCGGGCGTCCCGAGACATGGCCACGCCGGACGAATCAAAAGCCAACCCGAGATCAAGGTGGAGATCCATTACGACGCTGCGATTCTTGAAATTGGATCGCTGAATTTGGACCTTTTGAGTTTCTAAACCCTGGGCGACGAGTCGATTAATTTCCTGCGATGCGGCCGCGGAGAGTTCATGGGCACTCTCGACCGCCGGTTTGGCAAACCAATATCCCTGCAGGCGACCCCCATCGAGGTGGCTGAGAATGGCTTCCTGCCGCTGCCACTGATATTGGCCGGCTACCAGACTGTACGTTTCGCTCGTGTAATAAAGTTCCAATCGACCCTCGCGGGCGACAAGCGCGAAAAGCCGGTTATTCCATTCGTAGAGTTGATTAAAAATGTAAAACTGATGAGACTGCCCGCGGGTCTGAACGTAATTGATAAACGCTTCTGGAGTGTCCGCTGTTTCGGGCGGCACGATCTGAAAAGTGGAATTCGCCGGGCTGAGTTGACCGATCACCTGTTCCTCATCGAAAAGCCAGCGCCCCCGAGTGCGGCTGAAAAATTTCACTCTTCCATACTGAATCGCCTTTGAAAATTTGTATGTCCGCTGCAATAAGCGTGTGAGAGCCTCTTTCAGCTGAGACCGATCATTCGTAGTTTCAAATTCATAAACGTCCACTAGATAGCTTCGGAGCAGCTCCATGAGATCCGTTTCTCCGTGCTTGCCTCCCAATTTGTTCACGATATCCCGGATCACATCCGCATCGACATATTCGCGAAGTCGGGCCGCTCCGTTTTCCAGGAAAAAGGTCTGGACCTCCGGCGGAAGTTCCGCACCCCACTCCCCGAGAACCTCCATGGGAGACACGGGCTTGAAATCGTGATATTCAAAAGGAGGGGTGGACATCAGTGATGGCGAGTTTAGAAATTTCGACTCTCGATCGCGGATCAACCAGTGCTGAGATCGCGGATTAAAAAGCGTTTCAAGAGCAATCGAGAGCGTTTTCAGGACGGCCGCATATCGTTCCGGATTGTCTTCTTTGCGCAAGCGTGGCGGCGCCGCTTCGGAAACAGTATTGAACCAGACAGATCGGCCGACCGATTGAACTTCCAGTTGCATGGAGGAGCCGTTACGACGGCGGAGAACCTCCTTGACCCGCGCGCGAATGGCGCTCACGGGCCTGTCGGCGCCTAACTCATGAACGCCGACCGTGCGCTCTCGAGCCAGTAAGGCGCGGTCCACATCCGCATCGATGACTTTTTCTTCACCGCGCGCGAATTCGTTGAATGTTTCCTTGGCCAGGGGTTCGGTGACGCCCGTCGCGGTCGCAGGCACGTCGGCTTCCGGTTGATTTATCTCTGGATCTTCCGGCTCAAAATTCAGATCAATCGGAATGAGATCGCTTCCTTTAATGGTGGTTCCATTGGTGGATTTAAGATCGGCAAGATAGAGAAGTAATATCGATCCACCATTCCTAATGATGTTCAAATGAAAATGGCGGCTGCTGAGCAATCCGTCCGTGGGTAAAACGTAGGAACCCACTTCTCGACCCACCGACAATACCTCCCCATAGTCGATCCAATGGGGATGCCCCAGCGCATGGCCCTGAACCCGGTCATATCGCTGGAATAGAATGTTTGATTGATTGGGCTTCAGCAAATAGGCAAACCCACCCGCTTCAATCCAGAGATCTCCCGAGAATTTAGCGGCGAGCTCGCCGCCTTTTTTCTGGCCGCCGATCTCTATGGGCTTTGGCTGGGGAGGCGCGGGCTCCTGCGGCGTCGGATTTTCCGGGGTGACATCAAATCCCATTTGTTTGAAAGCGTCGATGAGCTTTTCATCTAATGGCGCAGCTCCCGTCCCCTTCAATATCTTGAGATCTCCTCCACCAGCCGAACTGGGATGATAAACAAGTGAGAATTGGTGGACTTCGTAGCTATGCGCGGTCTGTGGATAGGAAAATTCACGGATTCCTAGGATTCGGCCCTGGCTGTCCATGATGGCGGTTATCTTTTGGCCTTTATCTTCGTTGCCATACACGTTCTGGCCAAAACGTATTTGGCTTACCTCATCCAGATTCAACTGGTCGATTTCAGCCGAGGTGTAGCTGAGGGATGTCCAGGTTGATCCGACGGGCCGGGACTCGGTGAAGCGAACGCGGTCCCTCAAATCCCGCACCTGCCATCCGCGTGCCGGAACATACTGAATTTCAATTGCGGCAGCGGCGAATGGCGAATTCGTCGTGTAAATTTTATCGTTTTGACTGATAATGATTTTGAGACCCAGATTGCTCGAGAACTCTTGGACTCGACCCTCGATCGCGATCCGAATCCTCTGGTCCGTGGTCGAAATCTCGATATGGCTCTGAGGACGCAGGAGCCTCACGACCGTGAGCGTGGGGTCCGGCGGTTCCCGCGGCTCGTCCTCCCCCCACGACAGGGCGGCCCCGTCTCCACTATGATCCACATTGTGCACCCCATGATAGTGAGCGTTCACGGTCATCGGGATAAGAAACCAGAGCGTCATCATTGACCCGACCAGCCAGCGAACAGTGAGTCCCGAAAACAGTGAGGGCTCATGTTGACCTAAGGCGATTAATCCGAGTAGCGCAATAATGGAAGCGGCCGTTGTTAAAGTCGCGGTGATCAGCGTGCCTTTCTGGATATCGCGGGCGCCTTCCACGCGCGTCTGAAGAATTTGCTGGCGCTGCTCTGGCGTAGGGTTTCCTTGATAGCCGTGTTCCCGGGCAAAGGCTTCGGCCCGCACCGTCAGATTCCAGATTTCCGGTAACCAGCGTGGAGCAAAATTCTGTTCGACCCAACGATCTCCCTCCGGCGTTCCCGCTTCCGGCAGTTGCCAACTCCAGGAACGGATCGGATAGAAGACCAACTGAAGTGTTGGGAACAAATGCAATAACACTAAAAACCGTCGTCCCCATTTGTAGGTGCTTTGTTGTGTCAGGGATTGTTGCGGAACTGAAGAAAGAATTTCATTAATCGTCAAAGGGTCTCCCAGGCCAACATCTCGCATCATCTTCGTTATTTCTCGTGCTAAATCAGTATGAGCTGCAGAATGTAAGCGATTCGCATCCATTTGAAGGTCCCAAATCAACTTGGATGCTTTTTTATGGTCATATGTGCCGTACATCCCGGGCCCGATCGTTTCGTAGAGTCTTTTGAATAAGTAATTTGCGCCAGCTTGACCGCTATTCTGCATTTCGCGGATTCGCGCTCTGTCATACGCGCTTCCACGACCTTGGTTGTTCTCAAACCAGGCGACGACAGCTCTAACCTGAGCTGGGGTGACTGGTTTTAATCTCTGCGGGGCTTGAACGGTCGCGCTTATGGTGTAAGAGGCCTGATCTTTTTCTCCCACGGCTTTAACAATATCTTTAGCCATCCGCGCCGCAACGTCGGCCCCCTCATTCTTTAAAGCGTCCCTTATCTTATCGCGTTGTTCAGATTGGACCTTATTTAAGAACACGCTCGGATTTAACCCCGCTTCTGAAAACGCCCTGCTGAGAATCTCATCCGGTTGTTTTGCTTGTTGTCTTTCGGCTATTTCCTGAAGAGCATTAGCCAATTGAGTGCGAGCCGCCGTCTTTGCAGCCTCATCTTGCCCGTACTGGACTTTTGCAAACTGTAACTGAGCTTCCATAATGGCCCGCAGAGCCGTTGAATCAATTTGTCCTTTCCATTGACGTTGAATGGCCCACTGGGCTCGTTGAGCGCGTTCGGCTATTGTGTTGGCCCAACTAAGAGCCTTGTTTTGGTCGCCAGCACGTAAGGGAGCAGCGATTCGTTCGAGTTCTTCGGCGTTGGGCGTGAAATTATCAATGTTGCGTCTTTGCAGTTCATGTTTGAGCAATTCACTGGCTCGCGTCAAAAAGGTCGGCGAGTCGCTTTCGTGAGCCTGGATATTGATATCGTGCGGGTCCTCTGACACCGCGAACGTCCCGACGGAGTCGTCTCCGGAGATGCGACGCTCAAGGGTGAGGCCTTCTCTATGAATCTGTCGATCGAGTTGTCGGGCTTCGGGGAGATGTCCCTTGATCCACCCGCGCATGGTCCGCCGATTTTGACGGCGTCTGCGGGCTTCCTGGCGCCACCGAGCAATTTCTTTGGCTTCATGCGCAATGCGGCCCGCCACAGAAAGCGGTCCCCTGGACTTCAGCTGAAGATATTCCCCCATGGCCAGATGAATGGCGCCCGTGCTGATTCCCGCATGAGATGTCTGGCCGGCCACCAGTTCGGCGGTATCCTGATCGCCGTAAAGGCGAACGGAATAGAATCCAAGAGCGAGCCGAAGGCCGATGGTCCATTCACCGGCACGGGCGATGAGCCATGCGGCGTGCAGTCGCTCAAAGAAAGATAATCGGCTCACTTGCCCGTTCGCTCGGAAATCTTCGATGGTCTTGTTCACATCTGCGTGAAGCACCGCCGGCTTACTGTTAGCAAATTCTTTTAGCAGGGCCTGGGTTTTGGCGGATTCGAAAACGAGAAGGGGAGCCCCCTGAATTTTGTTTTTTGTAATGAGTTGGCCAAGGTAGATGTAAAGGTTGCCGGCCTGCGAAGACCACGTCGCAAGAGCCCGTCGAGCCATATCAGGAGTAATCTCGGAGGGTGCCAAGGGTGCTGCGTCTTTGGCAAGGATGTCTCCCCAGGTTTTCTGCCCTTCATCCCAGCGCGCGAGGAGCATCATCAGTCGAGCCAGGTCCGGCGTCCGGTCTAAAAGGTTTTCGACTTTTTCAGCCGGTGTGATATCCGGCAGATTCTCGAAAGCGGTTACGATTTCGCGGGACGACAGCCGAGTCACGGTGATCCCATTGGAGATCAGTTTCTCTCCGATCCTCTTATCAAGATCATTGTCCCGCGACCCGTAATAAACCTTGGATCCAGGGTAAGAGTTTTCGATAACCGCTTGCCAATGACCGATATCTGTAAGTCTGTACCCGGCATCGCGGAGAATTTGGGCGGCCCGCTCCGCCGGGGACTGAGAGGAAGGATTAAGCGGCTGGGTGGGATTTGTGGAGGGCCGGCCTTTATTCGGAAGCTTGGGAACCATCGTCATGGCGGTGATCGCCTGCGGCAAGTGCTGCCCCCAGGCCGGGTAATGGCCGAGGAACTGGCTGATGTGGCTGAAATCGGCGGGCATTCCGCCGGCATGGGCCCAGGTGGCGTATAAGGCCGCGAAGGCGACGCCGGCTACCGTGGCTCCGAAGAGGCCGACGGCAAGAGATTTCCCCTCACCCTCGCCCTCTCCCGCAAGGGGAGAGGGGATCTTTGAGAATGGCCACAGCCGAGCGACCGCTGGGGTTGACCCCTTGCCGGCATTGGCCAGGACGTCTTCGACCGTCAATAGATTCCCGCTCAAGCGTTTGATGTACAGGTCTTGATCCGCTTCGGACAGCTCGTCGACCGTCGGCGTGATGACGACATAAGAAATGTTCCTTTGGCGGAGAAGCTCGGTCAGCGGCTCGGTGTGGAAACCTCCCGTTACAAGCACCGCAACGGACGGTGAGTGAGCGAGGGAGCGAGTGGGTGAGTAAGTGGGGCTGCTGTTTTGATGGCCGTCTCTTACTCGCTTACTCGCTTCATCACTTACTTGCTGCCCGAGCAGTGCGAGGGTGTTGTCCATCATCGGCTCATTGCGCATGAGGGCCATGGCGTAATAGTCGATGGACGATGAAATTAAGGCGCGTACCTTGGTTTCATCAAAGGTCCGGATGCCGTTCGATTCCATCAGGGATTTGCAGAGAGCGACAAATTGGTTCGTGCGGGGTCCGAAGGATTTCACTTCCATCTGGGTCGACTGCAGATCGGCCATGCGGATTAACAACGTCAGATCATGCTCGACCTGAACCAGGTCCTTCTCCGGGCCATCGTTCGCCGTCTGCATTTCAAGGCGGAAGGCGAGTTCCTGGACATCGTGAAGGACATGGTCCATCCCCATGGACTCCGACACATGCACGAATTCCAGATAGCGGGACAATTCCACGGGCGCGGCGAGGAAAAGCTGGTGTTTGTAGACGAGATCGCGCAGGTACAGGTAATAATCCGTGGTGCTGGATTTCTTGGCGAGGCTCACGAGAATCTGCCGTTCATCGACCGAGAAGTAGCCCTGCGCGTGCGTTAAAAATTCGGCGGTGGCGCTGCGCAGTTGTTCCGGCGTGGGAAGTCCGGGCACCCCTTTGTCCCCCTGGCCGAGCGTCATGGCATAGCGGGCCAGCTCAGGGAAGTCGGATTTCCAATCGACGTGAAGGGCCGCTCCCCGCTGGATCAAATAGGCCAGAAGATCTTCGTGCGAAAGTTCGCCCTTATCGTAGGCCTGGAGCGTTTTCTGAAATGATTGCAGGGACGGTCCGTAGAACCGGTTCTCGAGCGGTTTGATGTCGGCGTCGATGCCCTTCAGCAGCCCCACCAGTTCCTGCCGGTCGGCCAGGGTTTTGCGGAAAAGGTCGCGATGCAGATTGTAGTAGCGGCTGTCTTCCACACCCACAAGGAGGTTGGGAAGGCCTTTCATGACCGCGAAATATTCCATGCCGGTCAGTTCGCCCTCCCGCATGAGGTAATCGGCGGCGGACTGCTTGATCTTCTGATCGGGGAAGAGCGCCATTACGGAGGAATCGATCGGGCCGGACGCGCCTTCGACGGCGAGGGCGAACGGCGGAAATCCCCCCGCACCCCCCTTTGACAAAGGGGGGACCAAGGGGGGATTTTTCTGAAGACGTTTATCCAAGAAATCCAGAATCCCCGCGATATTCTTCTGCGCCCCGTAATGGGCGTGGAGGTCCTGGATGAGAACGATTAACGGCCGGTGAGTGGGCGAATCGGTGATTGGGTGATTCGGATTACCGGTTGCTGGTGCGTTATAGTAGTCTGCCACCCGGCCCAGAGAGGGCGGAGGGGCGAGTTTCAATTGAGGCGGCAGGGTGACCGCGGCAAGAACGTCGGGCGCCAGGGCCGCAACTTCGGCGGCGTTCCCGGAGGTCCAGATCAGGGCTAAGCACAAAAAAACGCTTAGAACCTTTTGAAAATGTGAAGTCTTCATGTTGGCGGTTTGGGTTGTTTTTCGGGAGGAAAATGCCCCCCTCCGCGATTGAAACAAGTGTACGTGGTGAGAGTTACAGCGCTATTTCGAGATTATTACGGGAGTGTAAAATTAACGTGCGACGGGGGACGGCTAAAAACGCCTGATTTATCAAGCATTTTTCAGGTCTACTTCACGGCTTCCAGGACAGCTTTAGAAAAGGATTCCGGATCAATGGCGGGATAGCGATAAAGATGGGGCTCAATCGCGGTGAAAAATGAACGCAGCTTATCCCGCTCTACAAGTCCGCGCCCGATCATCGTGGCAACGTCCTCACGATCCTGCGTATGTCCCCGTTCAATTTTCGCTAACGCTTGCGCATAAAGGTCATAATGATAAAAAGAGACTTTTCCTTCCTGCCCGATATAGGTGCAACGTTCCAACCAGGCTGGCAAGGGCGGGATAAAATCTGTGGGTGACGCCAACTCAATGTTGATCTGAAGTTCCTCTTTGAGCGGCTCAAGAGCGCGATAGAGCTCATCCATTTCCGGCGTAAAATGAATGTCTATATCGATGGTGGCCGTGCGCCAGCCCATGAGAACGGCTGTCACTCCACCCGTGAAGTAGACGCGCGCTTCGCGCGGCACCCGCGCACCAATGGCCCTCATAAATTGACGAATTTTATCTTGGTCGGCTACTTGACGCATTCGGCCGTACGCTCGTAGCTGACTAACCGCCGGATCAGCGCATTGTATTGGGAGTGCGCGGCATTCGGATTGGAGGACCTAAGTCTTTCATAAAGCCCGCGCTCCGGGGAGGGAAGGACTTTTGGAGGAATCGGCAGGCCTAGACGGCGCAAACGGGGTGCACCGATGGAGACCAGAAAGGCGGGGATAGTATCAAGCCCCTGGGCTAAATCATGGATTCCTTGCTCAATGAGATCTTCACCGGGTATCAAGCAACCTCCAGATTCATTCTACACGGGAAGGTCTGTTTTTTCCAGGTCAGTGAGCCGGTGGATTCGCTGCTGGAGCGGGCGCGGCGGCTTCGGACGCCGATTCGATCTCCGGATGCCGGATTTCGCCTCCCAAATGGGCTACCCAGCCAAACCAGCATGACATGAATAGAGCGCCGAGCAAAATCACCCCGGTGAGCGCTTTGGGAGCTCCTTCCGGTCGCCGCGAAAGCCAGAAACCGATGATGGCAAGAATTCCCAGCACATCCATCGCTTTGAACGCGTCGTCCGCCGCTTCCGCATGCTCATGAATCTGAGCGCGCGTCACGCCGGGATAGCTGTGCACGATGCGGGCCGCGGGGCCGCCTGTTTTAAAAGCGACGATCGTCAAAAGAGCCGTTAATATCAGCATCGCAAAAGAGGCCTGAACCAGATCCTTGCTCTTCCGTATCATGCCGCCGAGCAGCAAGAGCGCGCAGAAAGGCACACCAATGACGGGAATGTGATTAAACGCCAGATGAAGAAATGCTCCGTTCATAACGATCCTCCCTTTGGTTTTTGATCGACGACGAGAAGCGTAAAGGTCCCGGGAATTATCGGGGGGCGAGGGCGCGGCTCCAAGGCCGTCGCGGCCGGCTTGGGGCCGAACTGCGCGGTGACGAGAAACAAGCGGTGTGTTTTGGTGTCGAGCGCGATCGTCCGCGCCCCTTTCTGCGTGGGAACATTTTCGACGACGTGAAAGCGGTCCGGCGCGTCTTCGTGAATCACCGTGATCGTGCCTTCTCCGTTGGCGTTAAATACCAGACCCTGATCCGGATCAAACACGGTCGCGTCGACGTGATCGCCGATCGGGAGACTCGCCAGCACCTTTCCGCTGTCGGCATCCACGACGATCATGGTCTTGTTGCCGCATCCTGCGAACAGCCGTCGGTTCGCGCGGTCCATCGCCAGGCTGGAGGGCTCTTCGCAAGGAGCAACGGGCCAGCGCTGCTCAATGGCCAACGACTGGCTGTTGACGCGCAGGAGCAGGCCTTTGTCTTCGAGATTAACAAACACCGCTCCCTGGCCATCCGCGACGGAAAACTCCGGTTTCCCACCCAGCGGAACGGTTCCCACGGCTTTGCCGTCCTTGGCCTGAAAGACAGTCGCATCCTGGGATTTGCCATTGAACGCGAAGACGCGCTGGCTGGCCGGATCGTAGACAATGGAATCCGGGTTCTTGCCCGCCGTCACCAGCCCCAGCGGTTTAAGGTTCGTCAGGTCGAATATCGTGACCGTGCCATCTTTGCCGTTGCTCGTGAACCCGCGGCCCAGCTCGGGCGCCAGGGCGATCCCGTGCACCCCGTGTGTATCGGGAATTTTCCCGATCAGCGTCAGCGGATCGAGATCCATCACCAGAACCTGCGTGCCATGCGCTATATAGAGCCTGCGCGCTGTGCCATCACAGGTCAGATAATCCCATCCGTCATCGCCGGGTAGGGACATCGTTTTCTGCACGGAATAGCCCGAGCTCTCCGCCATGGCCACACCACCCACAAACAGACCGATCATCAAAAATGACGTTTTGAATTTCATGGTTTTACCACCTCGTCGATAATCTCATTTGCAAACCCCACCCCGGATTCAAGTCCACTTCCGGGACCCCGCTGTTGACGGCCCGGTTATTTTCGTAAAACCGCCGGTCGAAATTGTAATTGCCGGCCAGGTCCAATCGGACGGTTCGACACACGGGAAAGCGCAGCCCCAGGCTCCACTTCTTTTGATCATAAAACAATCGGTTGGAATTGTCATCGCGATTGGCGCGCAGCCATTCCTGCTGGCCCCAGTCAAAGCCCGCGTAGGCCTGGACTGGCTTCCAGACCAGATAACTCACCTCGCTGGACACGTTATCCGGGCCGAATATTGAAAAGCGGGTGGTCAGACGCGTCGTGGGCCGGTAACTCATCGCCAGAAAGGGAAGACCGATGGCGCCGTCCAGCCCATAAGCCGGCTCATGGAAGACATAGGCGAATCCCGGGAACGGGATGTTGTTGGCGAAATGACGCGCATTGGAGTAGCTCAGAAAAAAGAGCCAGGAATTATCCTCGCCCGAGGGAATATGATACGTGCCCGTGGCGCGAAAGATCATTTCATGGATGCTGTTGTAGGGTTTATCGCTGGCCGACCCGACGCTCGTGGAGATCCCCCAGTCATGCCGGTCCCCCAGGTGATGCTGATAGGCGCCGCCCGTTTCAATATCCCAGAGCGATTGAGGGACGGCCAGGCTCGTCTGCGCGATGACCGGCGATTCGTTCATCTGAAACTCGGCAACGGTCTGATGGACCGACCAGGTGTCCGTGGGGGTTTTGGAGACGAGGAAGTTCCCCCGCGCCTGGTTTTCCAGAATATTGGGATCGCCGGAATGCGGCGCGGGAATTTCATTGAACTGGTACTCGACGGAATTGCTGGATGTAAAAAGAAGGAAGTTGCTGATGGGATCGCGTTGCATGTCGGCGGCGAACGCCTGCAGGGTCCAGAAAAGGGGGAAGCCAGCGACCGCCAGTCCGATGGACTTTTTTAATGCCACTTATTGCGGATGTCTTCGAATCGTTTTTCGAAGCGGGCCTGCATCTTAATGTCGAGCTTATCGAACACCGCTCGCTGGTCGGGCGTCAACAACTGGCGAATCTGCGCGTGGGCGGTCTTGCGAACTTCATCCACGCGCGATTTGGTCTCCGTAAAAATCTGATCAAGCTTCTGGTGGCTGCCATCCAGAATGGCGCCGACTTGCGTTCGCTGAACCGCCGTCAAATTCAGCTCATTAAACAACCGTTCCCGCATGCGCCCGCGACCGGGGTGGGACCCGATCATGGGGCAAAAATGAGCGATCAAAATGCCGGAAGCGGCTCCCAGGAACCAGCCGATAGCGAGCGTGACCGACAAATATTTCCAGTGGATTTTCATTGTTCGTCAACAGCGGTCAGCCAATCGTTGGAAAAACTCTGCTCCTGGCCCCCCAGCAATACAGAGGTCGTGGAAAGTGGGGTTGGCTGCAGGGTATACCGAAGCGCCACCGTGAAACTGCCGATGGAAATCGCCAGGGCCGGAATCGCCCAGCGGGCGAAAACAGGCCAGCGAATCCACTCCTCCCGCTCGCGAAAAGCCCTGACTTTGCGCATGACCTGCTGGACGAAAACCTCGGAGCTTTCCAGGCGCAGGGGCTCTAAAAACGTCTTGATCCAATCCTCTTGATTGTTCATTTGATCCCTCATTGTATCAACGAATTTTGACCCAGAAAGTGTCGCGCTTTGTCCTGCAGCTGCTGTCGCGCCCGCTTCAGACGGGCTTTCACCGCATCCAAAGAGCACTGTAAAACCGCGCTGATTTCCTCATAGCTCAGCCCATCGAGCTCGCGCAGGGTCAGAATCTGCCGCTGGTCTTCGGACAGGTACGAGAGGACACGCAAAGTCAACGCCAGCTTTTCCTCCTTCTCAATGACCCTATTCTCTAATTCGGCCGCGCGATCGTCGAGCTGATCCCCCTTCTGCTCGACCAGGTTGTCCAACGAGTCGGTTTTTTGCCGCTTTTTCTTTCGGAGGACGTCCAGGCAGTGGTTCGAGGCGATGCGGCAAAGCCAGGCCTGGAAGGACACATCGCGTTTGTATTGATCGAGCGAGGCGAAGGCTTTGAGGAAGGCCTCCTGCGCGGCATCGTCCGCTTCCGCCCGATCGAGCAGGATGGAGAGACTTAAACTGAGCACACGGGCATGGTAGGCGCGGACCAGCTCGGCATAGGCCTCCCGGTCCCCTTTGAGAACGGCCTGAACGATCTGGAAATCATCCATCAGCGCCACCTTTTAAACAATACAACAAAAAACGTCCCTGGCTCTTCTGGACAAGGAGGAGAAGAAGGAGCCAGGGACGAAAAGCAGAAATCGCCGCTTCTTATATAGAAAACGCTTCCCGAGGCAAAAAGTGTCAACACTTTTAGGAGATTCAAACGTTTAGTTCATAGAGAGCAGGAAAGTCGTTTATTTTGAACTGGAGGATCGAATGATTGGCCGAAAGTGGTCTGTTGTAATGCTTTTAGGAATTCTTGCCTTATCGGGCTCGGTCGTGGTCCGGGCCGATGAATCCGCCGCCCCCGCCGCTGATTCCAAGGAACATTCGTGGGACGCAAAAAAGATGCAGAAGAAATTAGGCCTGACGGATGATCAGGTCACCAAACTCAATGCCGTAAGAGACGCCGAAAAATCCGCCTTGAAGCCTTCGTGGGATAAACAGAAGGATCTGATGAAAAAACTCAAAGACCAGATCGCCAACAAGGCCGCCGACTCCGACATTCAGGCCACGTTATCAGAGATAAAAGCCAATCGCAAGGCCATGGCAGATCAAATGGAACAATTCCGCAGTCAACGGGAAGGCATCCTCACCCCCACACAACAGGCGCAGATGCTTCTGCATCGGATGAAGCATCGCCGAATGCTGTGGCATAAAGAAGGGGACGAGAAGTAATACTAAGTCAGTACCGCAATTCATCCGTAGAAAAAAAGTAAACCCCCGCCGGGACATCCGACGGGGGTTTCTTTATGGACTGCAGGGACTTCAGGTTTCAGGCGGCTTTGCTGACGGCATGCTCCTTCTCCGCCTCCATGAACCGGTCGTAAGCGTCCGACAGCTCATTGAGGTATTGCTGAAGCGACTCCGTGTGAGGCGTAAACGTCCGCCCCTTGATCACGAGGCCGTTGCCTTTCCAGAGGAACTGGAACGGCCCCGGTTCGGGGTCTGACCCCTTGTTGACGTTGGGGTCTGACCCCGGCGTCCCAGCTCCCGTCGGCTTCGGATTCAGCAGTTGCTTGACCCGCGCTTCCAGTGCCTTTCCGGACAGGTCCTGCGTCGCGCATTCCTTCATCACCGCCAGCTGATCCTCGACTTTGGTCAGCTTGGCGATAGCCAGGCATTGACGCAGACTTAACGTGAACGCGTTCACGTTTTGTCGCACGCTGTCCGAAACGTCAAACAAGGCCATGTATTTGGCAATAGAACTAGGATCCTTCCCTAATTCCTTCGCCAATGCGGCTTGATCTAACGTGCCGTTTTGCATCAGCCGCTGATACAGGCTGGCAATGTAGAAAGGGCTGGCATCTTCCCTTTCGTCGTTCTCCGCCAGGGTCATCATCAGCTTCTGAGACTCCGTCAGGCCTTCCTTGATGTCGGCTCGGATCTTCTCCCAGCCCGCCTTTTTGGCGGACTCGAGACGTCCGTTGCCGTAGACCAGCACCAGCTGATCACCTTCCTTGGACAGCAGAATGTTCTCCAACTGCCCATCCTTCGCCAGGCTGATGGCCCTCGAGTCAATGTCCACGGGGGTATGCTTGCGGGCATCCTCCGGGACCGTGATTCGGCTGATTTCAACCCAGACTCCTTCTTGTGACTTAACTTCTTGTGTTGTTGTGACTTCGTTTGTGGTGTTCATTGTGTTCTCCTTGATTGAGGTCTCAAGGTTCCAGCCGTCTATTGGGCTTTTGGGTCTTTTACGCTTTTCGCTTTTTGCAATTCCCCTATGCAGTAACGACATAGGGGAAAAGAAAATAGTCTATAGTGAAAAAGCCAAAGAGCCTAAAAGACGACCGGGACCAGGGCGGTAGAACACTCTCTACGGGAGGCGCCGTGGAAACTGCCACGAACAGGGCGGAAGGACCATTCCGAAGGCCTACTAACAGCGTAGGGTATATGAGACGTGGGGTGCGGCTAAAATGTTCCCAAGCTGGGAGAATTCGACCAGCTTTAGGTACGAGATTCGAACAGGCCGAAGCCCTTGCAATAGCTTGAAATTGCCTCCATAAATGACATCATGGCGGCGCGGGCGGAAGGATAATAGGGCGGTTTAATTGGTCCCAGACAAATTCGATAAACTGGTTGTAAAATTGAAGGACTCCGACCCCAACATTGGGGTGTCAGCGGCCAGCGACCTATTGGCCCTTGGACCAGAAGGGATTTCCTATTTGGTGGACGAAATAGTCGACTTAAACAAACCAACTCGTGAACGAATTTCCGAACTCATTCGCAAACAATATTCATTTGAACGACTTCGTGATAAAGCTTGTAATGATGAATCAGGAGGCGTCCAATTGCTGGGAATCAGCCGGTATCCCGAGGCATTGGAAATTCTATTAAAGCTTCTCAAAGACAAGCTCACGCGCCCCGTTCCGAATCTTGGAGAAGTTCGCGTATGGTACGTGATCGAAGCTTTGGGATTACTCGGCGACGTAAGGGCTTTGCCCGAGTTACAGCAGGTGCTTAATTCCGATATCGATTACAAAGATATCGACATCTATAAGGACGCAAAAAGAGCTATCAAATTGATCGATCCAGAAGCCCCAGTCACTAGCAAGTGGCTTAAGCCTTATAACCTTTAACGGAGCTGGCGGCGCGGGCCCTCCTTCCAATTCTTAGAGGAAGGAGGACCTGACCTATAAACGCTTGGCGTCAGGCGGAGTAATTCGGGTGGACGGAAGATTTGCCTGATGAGTGAAATACTTGAGGGATCCATGAAACAAACCGTATTGGTCGGTATGCTCTTATTCAGCTTCTGCCCTCTCGTGGCAGCAAGCGATCTGCGGCCCTTCCTGCCCGGAATGATGATACGGCACGATGTGAATAAGACCGAAGTTATTATGTATGAAGCGGGAATTTCCACGACCACCGCAATTTCCTGCCAGCAGTATATGCGGAAGACTTTCCTATCAACTGGGGGTACAGAGATTTACAAGATGCCAGAGACCAAGAATGCATACCTTGTTTTTGCCAGCAGTTCAACAGAAAAGGATTGGATAGTTGTATTAAAGGAAACAGAAAAGACCATCCAAGAAGCATCACAACGGCTGGAGGTCGATGGTTCTTGGAATCCTTCACCTCATTTCTATGCACGCAGTGCGAGCGTGCTCATTATTGCGGAAATCAGTTCCGAGGAGTTCGGATATTATCAGGTTCTGGAATACAAGGAACCGAAACTTGTCCATTTGGGCGACATAAAAATAGACCAATATATCAATGGCAAACCCCTTACCCAAATGGGAGACCTCCTCGAAGGCGATGATGTAAATCACATAGACGACAAATATGAGATTATTTTGAATAGCCTAGTGAAAAAAGGATGGGCGCCTTCTGCATCTGCTGTGACATTTCGGTTTCCACAGCATTGATTTATGTCGGCGGCGCGTGCGGAATAAAGGGTATCTATAAAATTTATGAAGAAGAAATACGATTTTTCTAAAGGAATGCGAGGGAAGTTTTACTATAAGTCGACTGCTCTGCGATTGCCGATCTATTTGGACCAAAAACTACAGCGTCATATCGAAAAGATCGCCAAGAAGCGAAAACAAGCTTTCGGAACAACTGTCAACAACCTACTTGCAAAAAAGGTCGAGTTCATTCAACAGTTTGCCTAAGCCGATCTTTCAGCTAATTCCTCCACAACGAAATGGATCATTAGTTAGCAGTTGCTTTATGCTTGAAGTCGGCAGGAACCTGAAAAATCATCGTCGTCACAGGTTTTTCTTCAACGGAACTAGCGTCAAATTCCCACAATTGTGAAGTGGTGCCAGGAACGTACTCAACAATACGCAGTATGATCATTTTATCGAGGCCTTCCATTTTCATTCTTTGGCGACGCAATGAGGCCTCGGCATTACCTGACCAACCCCACTTCAAAACATCTGCAAAATACGGGAGGGACGATGCGTACTCTTTACTTATTCCGAGAGTTGACGGCAGAGCTACGCATAAGTCTTGTGTCCGACGTTGAGATACATAGCGGTAGACTTCGCATGTCCATTTGCCCACAGATTTTTTGAGACCAGTTTTTTTGATCATATCTCCATTATTCGGAGCCTGGAATGTATGGATGGGCAAATCGATTGAGGTACGCTTGGTGATGTTCATCAAATTTAGCGTCTCCCAGGGTGCCGTGATAATCACTGAAACCTGATCCTTTGAACCAGGATCAACCATATCGGAACGGAGTGCGTCCGAGCCAATCGTTACCTTGATTGGGTTCTCGGCAACGAGCGGAGATTTCGTTCGTCCTTCGATGACAATGGCAGCTTGACTAGGCATCGACAAGAATAGAATGACTACAATCAGTGTTCCTGCCAGGATGCGAGATTCCTTTTTGAAGGTTATGGATTTCCACGCCGAGATTGAATCATTTCCTCTAGTCATCGCCAAGGTTCCGCTAAGTACATGGAAATACGACGGAGGGAGAGGGATTCGAACCCCCGATGAGCTTTCGCCCATTTCCGCTCTCAAGGCGGACGCCTTCAACCGCTCGGCCATCCCTCCAAAAGGAATCATGTGACGTTCTAATCTACTTTCGTATTGCTAATCGAAAATCGGAGACCTGATCGCCAAACCCCTTCATTCGCGCGAACTCTGTCCTACAATATTGTTCGAGCTTATCTGTATTATCGGCAAGCAATCTCTCGAAACAAGAAATATCTGCCTGATCTACGATCTTGATCTCTCGTATTCCATCGACTCCGGCACGCCCAAAATCCCAGCGTCGATCTACGGAATACAGTAACCAGATATGAAAAAGCATATTGAGGGCGACAATATCTGGATCACGATGTGAAAAGGGAACAAAGACAACTTGCTTAGGTCGGATCTCATGAATGGCAATTGCTAATGCGTCCTGGTTTTCGCGTTGAGAAACAATGCGGACTTTTTTGCCAGAATCCCATCTAAGAGCAAGTGTGTGTTTCCACACAGAAGCATTAGCCTTGAGAATTTCGGACGTCACGCCGAACTTTTCGAAATGTGCGCCAGATGCGCCTTCTGTACGGCGTTTTAAAGCTGGGCTGGGACCGATAATTGCAAGGTCGGCAGGAAAACTTATCGCATCACCTATGCCAAGCGACAGCGGTATTTTCATAATTAATGATTTTAACTGTTTACGGCTGTTTACGGCCTCGTTTACGGCTTAAAGGTCCATTTACGGCTATATCGGGCATACTCGGTCCCAATCGATCGACGGAAGTGTGCGGTAGGTTTGGCGTTCCATGATCTTTCAAGA
>Ga0207158_1058_pt1 | contig 27563 bp, 21 predicted proteins | sample Alteio_BWMinHeat_22_FD_153512 | JGI IMG/M metagenome (GOLD analysis project Ga0207158, IMG submission 153512) | Enriched cells from forest soil in Barre Woods Harvard Forest LTER site, Petersham, Massachusetts, United States -... | ecosystem: Environmental > Terrestrial > Soil > Temperate forest >... | reverse complement strand
CGGCGACGCGGTCGGCGATAGCGGCAGCGTCGGCGAAAGGCACGAGCAGGCCGCGCCCCTCGGCCAGCAGTTCCTCGGCATACCAATAGGGAGTGGAGATGACCGCCTTGCCGGCCCCAACCGTGTACGCCAGGGTTCCCGACGTGATCTGAGCCGGGTTCAGGTAAGGAGTGATGTAAATGTCGGCGGCGCCGATGAATTCGACCAGCTCCTCCAAGCTGACGAAGCGATCGTAGAAGAGGACATTGCCCTCGACGCCGCGGGTTCGCGCCAGCCGTTCCAGGCTCAGGCGGTAGGATTCGCCGTCATGCTGCTTGACGTGCGGATGGGTGGCGCCGAGCACGATATAGATCACTTCCGGATGGCGTTTGCGGATCGCGGGAAGAGCTTCAATGACATACTCGATCCCCTTATTCGGCGACAGCAACCCAAAACTGAGCAGGACGAGCTTGCCCTCGACGCCGAAGCGGTCCTTGTGAAAATTGGGATCGACGAACGGCACGTCGGGAATGCCGTGCGGGATCACGTCGATCTTCGAATCCGGGATGGCGTAGACGGTTCGCAGGTACTCGGCCCCGCGCTGGCTCATAACGATGAGACGGTCGGAAAGGCGGGCGAGCCTGTCCATCACTTTGCGTTGCTGGGCGTCTGGTTCGCGGAGCACGGTGTGCAGCGTTGTGACGACCGCCATGCGGAGATCGCGCAGGAGTCCCAGAATGTGACTTCCAGCCGGTCCACCGAAGATACCAAACTCGTGCTGCAAGCAGACCAGGTCGACATTGTTGATATTAAGGAAATCGGCTGCGCGGCGATAGGAAGCCAGATCGCTTTCCTCCAGTTCAAAGCGAACGCGCGGGGGGTAGGCGTAGGTGGCGTCCGCGTCGTTGACCGGCAAGGCAAAGCAGGCGGTCTCGGGCGACTCGGCGGCGACGGCCTCGCAGAGATCCGTGGTAAACGTAGCGATTCCGCATTGGCGCGGAACATAGTTTCCGATGAAGGCGATGCGTTTGGGCAAGATCGGTTTTGTCGCGTCCACGGGGCTTCCTCCTTGGCGAATCGACCTTGGGGGATTCCGTAAATGTTGTGTTATTGTATGTATCGCCGATGGCCGGGTGAGAGCAAAGGTCATGCCAATTCGGAAGTGGCGCTCGCCCGGCTCGGCGCGCCGGATCAATTTGCGACGGACGTTGCTGCGCCGGAATCGTCGTCGCACTACGGTTGGGTCTGATTGTCATCCATTGCCGGATTGCCGTTATCGCCGTTTGGTGTCGGAGGTTGAAAGTCCTTCATCGACATCGATCGACGCCGGATGGCGTTGAAAGGCATTTTCTTACCGTGATTGTCGTTGACGGGCGATTGGAGGGCGAAACCGGCCTGGGTTTTGCGCTTCCCGTGCGGGCCCGATGAGGGCCCGATGAGGGCCCGATGAGGGCCCGATGAGGGCCCATTGTCGCGCCGTTGTGCTCCGCGTGAGGCGCCGGGGCGATCAGCAATCATGCAGGCGGGGGCGTGCATGGGTCGGACCTTGGGCAATGGGTTCGGCGGGAGCGCCGGTCCCGGGCGATGGAAGCGGGGCAAACGACAAAGCTCCACGTAAGCATTATGGCAAAGGGGAGGGAGACTTGTCAAGATAAAATTAGATTATTTCTATCTTATTAGTGACTATAAGTGACAATGGATGACAATCGATACGCCCGAGGCACCGAAAGGGCCCAAGAAGTTGACCCGGCCCGAAGGCAGCTGGAGCAGCTGGCGTTTTCCGCCCTGACGGCAGCGGGTGTCTCGCGACGGGCCTTCGCGGCGGCGCAAGGAAAGACAAGAACCGCGTTATCTACCTGGAGTCTTGGTGAAAAAGCTCCCCATGAAGAATGCGATACCTCTCATCCCTTTTTAATGTCTCCGGCCCTTGATTTTGTTAGAAGACGAAGGTAATGATTTCGATAGATTGATTAGGACGCTAACTAAGTAAATCCACGAACACGAGTTTTCCCATGCCCCGCAAACAACCAACCACCGCGCTGACCGAGGCCGCCCCCACCAAGGTGCGGGTATTCCGCAAGCTGATCCACACGATCGGCTTGCTGCAACGGGTGATGCAACCCTATTTTGCTCAGTTCGGCGTCAGTGGGGCGCAATGGGGCGTGCTACGCAACCTGTACCGCGCCGAAAAGAACGGCGAACCTGGGCTGCGCCTGACCGACCTGGGACGGCGCATGCTCATCCGGCCGCCGAGCGTCACGGGCATCGTCGACCGTTTGGAGAGGATGCGCTGGATCGTGCGGCAGGCATCCGATTCCGACGCGCGGGCCAAGCGAGTCGCGCTGACGGTGGAGGGGAGGAAGCTGGTCGAGCGAGTCTTGGCCGTGCACGGCGGCCAGATGGAGAGGGTAATGGGCGGAATAAGTTCGCGCGAACAAGCGGAGTTGGAGAGGCTGCTCGATCGTCTCGGGAGTCATCTGGAGATCATGGTCGAGACAAGGGATTTTGAACCGGCGGCGAGGCGAGAAAACGGCGCAAACTAGGGCATCGGCACGGGAAGCCGGCTTGAACCATCAACGCGAGGCGGGCCATTGGGCCCTGTTCCGGGGAGACTTAGGTTATGCGGAAGCTCATTATCATTGGCGTGATTGTGTTAGTCGTGGCGGGGCTCGGAGGCGGCCTGGGGCTGTGGTACGTGCGTGCCGCCGGCGGGTCGGGTCCCGGCTTCCGTACCGAAGAGGCCAAGCGGGGCGACCTGCTTGCCACGATCAGCGCCTCGGGGACCGTCGAACCCGTGGACATTGTCGACGTCGGTACGCAGGTCACGGGCCAGATCATTGAGTACGGCAAGGACGATCAAGGGAACGATATCAACTACGGAAGTGTTGTCCATAAGGGCACGCTGCTGGCCAAGATCGACCCCAAACTTTATCAGGCCAAGGTCAACCAATCGGAAGCCACGGTTCAACAAAACGAGGCGAAGGTCCGCGAAGCCAACGCCAACGTGACGCTTGCCAGAGCCAATGTGGACCAGGGCAAGGCGAAATATGACCAAGCCAAGCGGGACTGGGACCGGGCCCAGGTCCTGAGGCCGCAAAACTCAATCGCCCAGGCGGACTACGACGCCTTTGAGTCGGCGTACTTCACGAACAAGGCCGCCTTGGCCGTGAACGACGCGTCGCTGGTTCAGGCGCAGGCCATGGTCGGCGACGCCGAGGCCGCAGTCAAAAACGCCAAGGCCATCCTGGAACAAGACAATATCAACCTCGGCTACTGCGACATCAAGTCCAACGTTGAAGGTAAGATCATTGACCGCCGTGTCACGCTCGGCCAGACCGTTCAGTCCAGCTTCAATACGCCCAGCCTGTTCCTGCTCGCCCTGGACCTCAGGAAAATGAACGTGTGGGCCTTCGTCAACGAGGCGGACATCGGGCACGTGAAGGAAGGCCAGACGGTGCATTTCACGATGGACGCCCACCGCGACGAGGTCTTCACCGGCACGGTCAGCCGGATTCGCCTTAATGGCACGTCAACGCAAAACGTCGTCACCTACACGGTCGAGGTGCTGACGGAGAACCTTCCGGACAAGGACTATCCCAACGGCAAGCTGCTGCCGTACTTGACCGCGAACCTACAGTTCGAGGTCGACAAGCGCACCAACGTACTGATGGTGTCCGACGAGGCGCTGCGCTGGCGGCCCGACGCGTCACAGGTCGCCCCCGACGCTCGAGCCGCGTACCAGAAATTTCTGCGCGGCAAAGATGACGATACCGGCGGCAGCGAAGCCAAGCCAAGCGGCGACGCCAAACCGAAGAGCGGGAAGGGACAACGCCGGGGCATGGTATGGGTGCAGGACGGCAAGTACGTTCGGCCCGTCAAAGTGCGCCTGGGGCTGACCGACGGCACGCAGACCGAAATTGTCGGCGGCGACCTTCAAGAAGGGACGACCATCATCAGCGGCGATGCGCCGCAAAACAGCGGCAGCAACGGCGCCACAAACCCGTTTGCTCCGCAAATGTTCGGCGGACAGAAGAAAACGTCGTGACGTACCCCCCGGAGGGCGGCCTGGGGACGGACCCTCGGCCGCCCGCCTTCCCCCTCGCCCCCGTTGGGGCGAGGGGCACGATCTTCACCCCCGCCGGTATTAAAGCGAGGGGCACGAAAAAAGGAAACGGCCATGCACCTGATCGAGCTCAAGGACATCTGCAAGACCTACCTGCTCGGCGAGATCGCGGTCCCCGTCCTCAAGGGGGTGTCGCTGACCATCGACCGCGGCGAGTTGGTCGCCCTCATGGGCGTATCGGGCTCCGGCAAGACAACGCTGATGAACATCCTCGGCTGTCTCGACCGGCCGACAAGCGGTCAATACTGGCTCGCCGGCGAGGAGGTCTCGCGGCTGTCCTCCGACGAGCGGGCCATCGTCCGGAACCGCAAGATCGGGTTCGTGTTCCAGAACTTCAATCTGCTGGCCCGGACCAGCGCGGTCGATAATGTGATGATGCCGCTGGCCTATACGGCAAGTGAGTTGTCCATCCGGGAGGGGCGGCAACGGGCACGGACTCTGCTCGAGAAAGTCGGGCTGGGCGACCGGTTCGACCACCAGCCGTCGCAGCTATCCGGCGGGCAGCAACAGCGCGTGGCCATCGCCCGCGCGCTGATCAACAATCCGCCCTTGCTCTTCGCCGACGAGCCGACCGGCAATCTCGACTCGAAGACGAGCAACGAAATCCTCGCCATGTTCCAGCGGCTGTGCGACGAAGACGGCATTACGGTCGTCTTGGTGACGCATGACGCCGGCGTGGCTGAGTACGCCCGCCGCACCATCCGTATTCGCGACGGCCTTATTGAGAACGGCGCTTTCACCCCGGAATCAGACGTTCCGTCCCCGGAAATCGACGCGCGTCTGACTACGACGCCCAGTCACGCATGAAAAAGGCGGGCCGCTCGCTTCGCGCGTGGCGCCTTCTGGAGAACTGCAATCATGAATATGCTATTGCGCACTATTCGCATGGCCTTTATCGCCTTGACGCGCAACATCATGCGCTCGGCGCTAACTACCCTGGGCATCATCATCGGCGTGGCGGCGGTCATTGCCATGGTCGGGATCGGCCAGGGATCGAAGAAGGCGGTGGCGCAGACCATCCAAAGCATGGGCGCCAACAATCTACTTATTCAGCCCGGTACGGCGTCGAGCGGGGGCGTCAGCTTTGGCTCGGGCAGCATCATGACGCTTACGCCTGCCGACGCGGACGCGATCGCCCGCGAGTGCGGCTCATCCGTCGCCAGTGTCGCCCCCATTGTCCGCGCCCGCACGCAGGTGGTTTACGGCAACAAGAACTGGGTGCCGTTGTACATCTACGGCACGACGCCGTCGTTTCTGGACGTGCGCGAGTGGGACCTCGCCGAGGGTCGTGCCTTCACGGATCAAGAGGTTAACGCCGGCGCGGAGGTTTGCATGATCGGCCAAACGCTCGTACGGGAGTTGTTCGGACGGCAATCGCCGATTGACATGGTCATTCGCGTCAACAATAAGCCCATGAAGATTATCGGCACCCTCACACGCAAGGGCGCCAATATGATGGGCGTGGACCAGGACGACATCCTCATCGCTCCTTGGCGTACGATCAAATTCAAGGTGGCGGGCACCTCGGCCCAAACCGCAAACCAGAGCGCCGCGACAACCAGCAGCACGACAACGAGCAGCTCCAGCATTCCCTTTCCCAGCCAGCAGCCCAGCGCTTATCCGACGCCGTCGGCAACCGAGCAGACCGACAATCCGCCGGCGCTCCTGCCCGCCAGCATCGACCAGATCCTGGTGCGAGTCGCGACCGAAGAGCAAATCCCGGGAACCATGCGGCAGATCACTTCGATCCTGCACGAGCGCCATCGCATCCGCGCCGGCCAGCCCGACGACTTCAACATCCGCGACATGACCGAAATCTCCAAGGCGATGGGTTCCACTTCGGAACTGATGGGGACGCTGCTGCTCTACGTGGCGTTCATCTCGCTCGTGGTGGGCGGCGTCGGCATCATGAACATCATGCTCGTCTCCGTCACGGAGCGCACGCGTGAAATCGGCCTGCGCATGGCCGTCGGCGCGCGGGCGCGCGACATCCTCTACCAGTTCCTGGTCGAGGCGATTCTGCTCTGTTTTTTGGGCGGATTGGTTGGCATCCTCATGGGCATTGGCAGCACCTGGGCCGTGTGGCTGTTCAAGGGCTGGGCGACCGAGATCTCGGTACCGGCGATTTTGGCCTCGGTTATCGTGTCGGTCGTGGTCGGCGTGGCGTTCGGGTTCTATCCGGCGTGGAAGGCGTCGCGGCTCGACCCGATCGAGGCGCTCCGCTACGAATAACCTGTCCGCGACCTCGTAGTGGAATTCGCCAGGATTCCGGGGCGAATCAGAATTCTGGCGAATTCCGCTACCTCAATGGGCGGCATTTCCTACCCGTTCGCGCCATCTTCCAACCAAATCGGCGCAGGAAGCGCTCGCCGGGTTACCTCGCGCTTGCGAAACCGTTTCCGGTCGGGTACTACTGGTTTTAACCGGCGATAGAATGACACCGCCGACTCGCAGCGCTCGAGGCGGGATTGGTCCGGATGGAACCGCAAACGACCCCAAGGCACACCGACGCGCCCGCCCGACGCTGGAGGAAACTCTGACGGCCGACGAGGTTGCTTCATGAAACGCATCCCCTCCGCAATTCCCGAAAGGAACGGGAAGCACACCACCCAACCGGTGTCGCGCATCGAAGGACCGGCCCAAGCGACTGTGACCGAAATCCCGGAAGCGCCCCCGCCCTCTGGAGGCGCGAAAGTCTACGGCATCGACCGCTGGCTCCTGCGGAAAATGTCGCAGCGACTAGGTGATCCACCTCTTCAGGTCGTGCTCTGGAACGGGGAGGAGATCACAAACTCCTCGGAACCGCCCGTCGCGCGCGTGCGCATCGGCGACCGGAGAACGTTCCTGAAGCTGCTCTTCAACACCGAATTGGAATTCGGCGACGCCTACAGCGAGGGGCGCATCGAGGTCCTCGGCGACTTGGTGGCGTTCATGGAAACCGTGTACCGGGCGGAATCGCCCACGGCGCCGAAGGGATTCCTCACGCGTCTCCTCGGCCGGCGATTGCACCGGCCTCGGCGCAACAGCCTGACGGGCTCGCGGCGCAACATTCACCATCACTACGATCTCTCCAATGATTTTTACCGACTCTGGCTCGATGAGCAGATGGTCTACACCTGCGCTTATTTCACGACTCCATCGGCCACGCTGGAAGAAGCGCAGGTCGCCAAGATGGACCACGTGTGCCGTAAACTCCGGCTTCGCCCTGGACAGACGGTGATCGAGGCGGGTTGCGGCTGGGGCGCGCTGGCGCGGCACATGGCCCGGAATTACGGCGTCACCGTGCGCGCGTTCAATATTTCCCACGAGCAGATTGCGTACGCGCGGGAGCGCGCCAAGGCGGAAGGCGTTGACCGAAGGGTGGAGTTCATCGAGGACGATTACCGTGCCATTGCCGGCGCGTGCGACGCCTTCGTCTCCGTGGGCATGCTCGAGCATATCGGCCGCGACAACTACGGCGAACTCGGTCGGGTCATCCACCGCAGCCTGAAACCGAGCGGCGTGGGCCTGATCCATTCCATCGGGCGCAACCGTCCCAGTCCGACCAACGCCTGGCTGGAGCAACGCGTCTTTCCCGGGGCATACATGCCCAGCCTGGGAGAGATCATGTCGGTGTTCGAGCCGACGGCGTTGTCCGTTCTCGATGTCGAGAACCTGCGGCCGCACTATGCGCTGACACTATGGCACTGGTTGCGCCGGTTCGACCAGGTCGCGGACCGGGTTGCCGAGCAATTCGATGCCCGGTTTGTGCGGATGTGGCGGCTCTATCTGGCCAGTTCAATGGCATCGTTCACCACCGGATTCATGCAGCTGTTTCAGATTGTCTTCGCTCCGTGCCGGAACAACGACATTCCGTGGACGCGGGATCATTTATGCGCAGGGGAGCGCGGGGGCGCGGGTGGGCGAAGGTCATGATCACGTGTGACGTGCTGGTGGTCGGGGGCGGCCCGGCCGGGTCATCGTGCGCCTGGAAGCTGCGTAACACTGGTCTCGACGTGCTGGTTCTGGACCGGAAAACGTTTCCGCGCGATAAGACGTGCGCCGGCTGGATCACGCCGGCGGTGATCGACGAACTGACGATCGATCTTGACGATTACCGGCTGGGGCGGGTGCTGGAGCCGCTCACGGGATTTGGGACCGGCATGGTCGGCGGCGCCGAGGTGGTGACGCGGTATGACAAGCCGATCAGCTACGGCATCCGGCGGTGTGAGTTCGATGATTACCTGTTGCAGCGATCGGGGGCGCGCCTGCAACTTGGCGAAGCGCTGAAGAGCATGGAGCGGGACAACGGCGGGTGGGTGGTCAACGGGCATATCAAGACGCCGTTGGTAGTCGGAGCGGGCGGGCACTTTTGTCCGGTAGCGCGGCGGTTGGACGGCCGGCCGAGCGGCGGGGAATGGGCGGTGGCGGCGCAGGAAATTGAATTTGAGATGAGCGACCGGCAATTGCAAGAGTGCCCGGTGCCGGCGGGGATTCCGTTCCTCTATTTCTGCGACGATCTGGAGGGGTATGGGTGGTACTACCGCAAGGGGAACTACCTGAACGTGGGGCTGGGGCGGGAGGACGACCGGAATCTATCGGCCCACGTGAGCGCGTTCTGCGCCCTCTTGCAGGAGCGCGGGAGGATTCCGCGTGATTTGCCGGCGCGCTTTCTTGGGCATGCGTATCTTCTTTATCCCCATGCGCAACGGAAGATCGTGGACGACGGCGTGCTGCTGATCGGCGACGCGGCGGGGTTGGCGTATCCGCAGAGCGGAGAGGGGATCCGTCCGGCGGTGGAATCGGGCTTGCTGGCGGCGGAGGTGGTGCGCGGCGCGAAACGCGAGTACCGGCGGGCGAACCTGGAGGTTTACGCGAAGCGGTTGGCGGGACGGTTCGGGAAGAAGTACACGCGGACGACGTCGGAGCGGGTGCCGCTCAAGCTCAAGCAGTTTCTGGCGCGGAGGCTGTTGGTGTGGCCGTGGTTTGCAAGGCATGTGGTGCTGGATCGATGGTTTTTGCGGAGGCAGGAGGGGAGCATTCGCCTGCCAGAATGACGGGTCATGCTTTGATGAGTATCGAGCAGACCCATCGCGCCAATTGGGGGGTGGCTCCCCCTCGGTTGTTGGCGCGATGACCCCCCCTCTTCTGGTTCGATTGACTTCAATAGCGACGAATGCGTCACCAGCGTCCATGATTGGCGTTGATCGACGCTGGCGCGATGACCCTCTCGGTTGGCTCGATGACCCCCCTTTTATTGGCTCGATGACCCCCTCAATTGGCGAGGTGACCCCCCTCGATTGGCGCGATGACCGGCCCTCGTCATGCCGTTCATTGGCGTGGAAAAGGACGCATGGTTCGCGAAAGGGCGGCATTGACGTTCATTCAAGTTGGCGCGATGACCTCGTTAGTTGGCGCGATGACCCCCTTGGTGTCGGACGCTCGCCTCGAAGACTCGTGCAGCCTGTGTGGGATCCGCGTTCTCTGCGCCGCCGCATAGAGGTATGGAACATCGAAGAGCGAATCGAACGAACAAATCTCGGTTTCATGAAGCGACGACTTATCTTTGCTTAGCGTTCTCAGGGCCGTTTCCTTTTCGGCGCGGGATGTTGCCGGGCTATAGTCTAATCTCGTGGCCGGGATACAAGTGGTTCAACACGAGAAGGGGCCCGCACCTTGTCAAGTAACCGTTACGACGCTGTGGTGGTCGGTTCGGGTCCGAACGGACTGGCTGCCGCCGTGACGATGGCTCGCGCGGGATGTTCGGTGCTGGTTCTGGAGGCGGAAGGCGAGCCGGGCGGGGGCACGCGTTCGGCGGAATTGACGCTTCCGGGTTACGTTCACGACCTCTGCTCCGCCGTTCACCCCATGGCCCAGGTGTCGGCGTTCTTTCGGGCGTTGCCGTTGGCCGATCACGGACTGGAATGGCGCCACCCACCCATTCCCTTGGCTCACCCCTTAGATGACGGGACCGCTGCCTTGTTGGAGCGCTCGATCGAGAATACGGCCGCCACGCTCGGCGAAGACGCGAATGCCTACCGCCGTCTGATGGCCAAGCTAACCATTCACGCGGCGGCCTTGTTCGATGACTCGCTCGGCCCATTGCGCTTTCCGCGGCATCCGCTCCTTCTCGCGCGCTTCGGTTGGCACGCAATCCGATCGGCGTGCGGATTGGCGGACGGCTGGTTTCAAGGCGTCCCGGCGCGGGGTTTGTGGGCGGGTCTGGCCGGCCATTCGATGTTGCCGCTCGAACAGCGCGTGAGCGCCGCCGTGGCGTTGACATTGGCCCTGGCGGGGCACCACGCGGGATGGCCCGTTGCCCGCGGTGGCTCGCGAAGCATTGCTCGGGCGCTCGTCTCTTATCTTCGGTCCCTTGGAGGCGAGGTTCAGACCGGACATCGAGTGGAATCCATTGACGCTGTTCCAGCGGCGCGGGTTGTTTTATTTGATGTCTCACCCATTCATTTCGATCGCATATGCGGACCGCGCTTTCCCGATTCATATCGGCGACGCCTTCAGCGTTTCCGTCATGGGCCTGGAGTGTACAAGCTCGACTGGGCGTTGAGCGGGCCGATTCCGTGGACGGCTGCCGCCTGCGGCCGCGCGGGCACGATTCACCTCGGTGGAACGCTGGAGGAAATCGCGGACGCCGAACGAGCGGTCGGGCTCGGCCAACACCCTGAGCGACCCTTCGTGCTCCTTGCCCAGCAGGGAGTTTGCGACTCGTCGCGGGCGCCCGAGGGGAAACAAACGGGATGGGCCTACTGCCACGTGCCCAACGGATCGACGGTGGACATGACGGAACGCATCGAGGCCCAGGTCGAGCGTTTCGCTCCGGGATTCCGTTCGCGCATCCTTGCGCGGCACGTTCTGACCCCATTGGAGATGGAACGCCGCAATGCCAACTACGTCGGCGGCGATATCGGGGGCGGGGCCGTGGATTTGCGCCAACTTTTCACCCGTCCGGCAGTGCGCTGGAATCCGTATTCCACGCCCGCCCAAGGGATCTATCTCTGCTCCGCGTCCACGCCGCCCGGGCCAGGCGTCCACGGTTTGTGCGGCTATTTTGCCGCAAAAGCCGCGTTGCGGCACCTTTGCAAGTGAGTGAACTCACGGAAGAGTAAGTCGATGCAAACTAAGGCCGATCGTGTAATGGCAGGCAATGTTGCACGCCGCGGTCCGTCCGCGAATACTTGATGCGCCGCACGCCTACGGCATCGGATATAATCGAGGCATGAAGTCCACGCACCCTCACACCCAGCCCGCGCCGATTCCCCGATGGTATCGCGGGGCGGACATTCCCCGGAAATTGATCCGTCGCTTCGCCCGCGAGGTAGCGGAGCGCTTTCAGCCGGAGAAAATCATCCTATTCGGCTCTTACGCGTACGGACGGCCCCATGCCGACAGCGACGTGGACATCCTCGTCGTAATGCCGACCCGGAACGAACTTGACCAAGCGGTGAAGATCTGCCTGGCAGTCGCCTACCATTTCCCATTGGATCTTCTGGTGCGAACGCCCAAGAACCTCACTTGGCGCCTCGCCGAGGGAGACTCGTTCCTACGTGAAGTCATGGACCGGGGCAAGGTTTTGTATGAAAAAGCTAACGGCCGATTGGATTCGCAAGGCCGAAGCCGATTACCGCGTCGCAAACAAACTCGGCCGAAGCCAGCCAGCGGAAAATGATTCTGTCTGTTTCCACTGTCAACAAGCCGGGGAAAAACTCCTGAAGGCGCTTCTGGTGGAGCAGGGGTTGGCTGTCCCGCGGACCCACAACCTCGAAGACCTGCTTGGGTTGTTGCGGCCGCACCATCCCGGTCTGTTCGCCATGCGGCGTGGCCTACTCTTCCTTACACGTTTCGCGGTTGCTACGCGTTATCCGGGTTTCCACGCCCGTCGCAGCCAAGCCGAAGCCGCCCTGCGCTGGGCCGCGCGCGTACGAACAGAAACCCGCGCAGTCTTAGGACTGCGCCCAAAGCGCCTACGGCGAAAAAAGCCGCCGTGAGCAGTGACCACAAGCACAAATGGAGACCTTCATCTATTCCGTCGTTCAGCCCGGACTTGGGCGGTGAACGATGCGGTAGCGGTCTAGCCCGAGCGCGCCGTCGAGCCAGTCGTCGGGCTGGTCCGGATGGTACAGCGTGCGGCCTTCATTGAGCCGCTGCACCATGCGCTTGCTGGCTGAGTCGCCGACCCAAGATAAGGGGTATCGGCTGCGCGAGTAGAGTGGGTCCATGTCGGTGATGGCGTGGATACAGTCGCAGCCGTCGCCGGTACGAGCCGACTCGCCGACCGTGTCTATAGCCTGGTAGCCGATCGTGTACGTCTCCAGAAACTCTTTCTGCACCTTGAAACGGATGTAGATGCGCGGCAGGCACTCGTACGGCCCCCACTCGGAGACGCGTTCACCGTTGCCTTGGACGTATTCGATGGTTTCGTGGAGGCCGAGGTTCACCGGCTTGACGGGGCGTAAATAGAGGGGTTGGATTTTGAGGCTGGCGGGCAGCCAGCTGATGGTGTGGTGATCCTTGAGGCGCGGCGTCCCGTCCGCGTCGTCGACGGCGTGGGCCACGGTCGCCCAGGAATGGGTGAAGCGCGGCAGCTTGGGCGTGCTCTGCGATCCGAAGACGATTATGTAATAGTGCTCGCCAGGCGGCGGCGTGTCCAGGCCGACGGCAGGTATGTCCGCGGCGGGGGTTGGCGGCCGCTTGGCGAACCGCGCGCATCCGGACGCCGCCAGCAGGGCCGCGGCGCCAAACCACTCTCGACGATTCATTCGGTTCAAGGCTGGTCCTCCCTGCTTGCCGGTCCTGCCCAGTTCCTCAGCGCCGACGGCCGCTCTATGCGCTCTCCATCATGGAATCGGATTTTCCGGTATGGACGCTACAGTTCCTTTTTTGGGGATGGCGGTGATCGGTTTGCAGGCCGCGGCCAGCATTCGTTGCTTTTGGTCTGGTCTTGCGCTACTTCGTTGACGCGGCATTTGCCGGCGCGTAGTCTGGGGTCCGTGCCGACCAAAGAGAATCAAAGGCGCGATTCCGAGCTGGGCTCCGCGTCAAGCGCTGGTTGAAAGGCGGCGAGGGAAGGTTGATTCGATGCCGTCGCAATACCGCTACCGAACAACAATTTGGAACGAATACTTGGGTGTGAGCAAGGTCATACGCGCTATGACCTCGGAAGAGCTTGACTGGCTCATCGCGGCCCAAGAGGCGAAGTGGGACGAACAGGTTGCGCGCAAACGTCAGCAAAAGCAGAAAGAGAAAGAGCGGAAGGCAACCAAACGAGAGGCTGAGAACCTGAAACTCCAAGCCGAAGAGGAGAGCCAGGCCGCGCAAGAAAGAGTCGACGCGTTTCGAAAAATACTCACGGGCAGCCTAGACGTCAACATGGTCATCGATTGGGAGCAAATGCTGGATCGGCGTGCCGTTCCCGCTTTTCAGTTTGAACATCCAAAACCCAATCGGGACGAGATCCGTCTCAAAATCCTCGGCCCAGAACCACGTGAGCAAACGATCGCCGCTCCACTCCTCGAGGAACCGGGTTTCTTCGAATTCCTTCTTCCATCCTTGCGAAGGCGACGACTCGAACGTGAAGATTTGGTAAAGGATGATTTTGCGAGAGCCCAGGAGCGCGCTCAGGCCCAGCATAAGAAGCGGTTGCAGGAATATCGGGCGCGGGAGAAAGAGGCCCGAGAAGCATACAATTCGGCCGTTTGTTCGTACAACGCTAAGCTTTCCGCGGCGAAGGAGAAACACGACCTGAAGTGGCAGGCGTTCCGCGGGAAGCAGGCGGGCCACAATAACGCGGTGCTGGCTCTCAGGTCACGCTATCAGTCTGGAACGCCGGAAGCGGTCGAACAGTATTTGGAGATGGCGATTGAACGCTCATCGTACCCGGAAGGCATATCTGGAGAGCCCGAACTAAGGTTCGATCAGCCGAGCAAGACCCTAGTTATCAGTTTTTGGTTGCCGAGGCCTACCGATGTGCCGAGTGTCGTGGAACGCAAGTACATCGCAGCCCGGAAGGAAATCAAACCTGTAGAAATGAAACAAAAGGAGTTGGAGGCATTCTACGACGACGTCGTCCATCAAATCGCTCTCCGCGTTGTCCGGGAAGTCTTTGCGGCTGACACCGCCTTGTCAGTCGAGGCCGTAGTATTCAACGGCTGTGTCCGCGGTATTGACGCCAAGACTGGAAAGCCCTTTGCGAACTGCATTCTAACCTATCAGGCTTCGCGCAAGCAATTCATGGACGTGAACCTTGCTCACGTTTCTGCCAAGGAATGCGTTCGCGGCTTTAGAGGCATCACGGCCGGGCCTCTTGCGATGCTCGCGCCAGTCAGGCCGATCATGGAACTCAATCGCGATGACGATCGGTTCGTGGAATCGAAAGAGATTCTGGATCACCTTCGGCCTGAGGACAACCTGGCAGCGATGGAGTGGGAGGACTTTGAGCACCTTATCCGGGAGCTCTTCGAACAGTACTTCGCCAAGACAGGTGGCGAGGTTCGGGTGACTCAAGCAAGTAGAGATCGAGGCGTGGATGCGATTGCGTTCGATCCCGACCCCATTCGCGGCGGCAAGATTGTGATCCAGGCCAAGCGCTACAATATTGTGGTTCCAGTGTCGGCCGTCCGCGATCTTTACGGCACGATGATTTCCGAAGGAGCGACCAAAGGCATCCTCGTAACTACGAGCTATTTCGGGCACGACAGTCGAGAGTTCGCAAAGGACAAACCAATTGCGCTTATCGATGGTCAAAATCTAATGCACATGTTCAAAGAGCATGGATTCAACGTACATATTTCGATATTGCCGAAGGGAGATCCAAGGCGGGGCCTAGGATGAGCGTAAGGGATTCAGTGATGCACATCTTCCCGCGGAGGCATTCATGCTCGGTTGGTTCACGCCGAAGTGTCCGATCAACACCCGCGAAAAGGCTTGGACCGAGACGCGGATGCGCTGGCTGGCGGACCATTTTGGCATCGACCGCCTGCTGCGTGCCGAAGTCGTCCTTCCCAACGAGGACTATTTCCCGGACCCTCACCCGGTTGACGAGAAGGGCGTGCGGCAACTTCTCGACCGCATGTGCGGGTACATGGGCGTTTCACCGAGCAAGGTTTCCTTGGAGATCCGCGCGGAAGAGCGGATGCCGGGGGCGGCGGGCTTGTACGAGCAGAGTCAGGGCTCTCTGATTGTGATCAACCGGGCACAACTCAACGACCCCGTCCGCCTGCTGGCGACGCTCGCCCACGAACTGGCGCACGAGCTACTGGTTGGAGGTGGGCTGCTGGAGATCGATGCCCCGGACCACGAATTGGTTACCGACCTCCTGCCCGTGTTTTTGGGGACGGGCATTTTTTCCGCCAACGCCACCGTGCAGGACAAATCCGGCTCTTCCGGCACTTGGAGTTGGTGGCAGATTTCCCGGCAGGGATATCTCCCCTCGCAGATGTTCGGGTACGCGTTCGCGCTCTTTGCGTTCGTGCGCGGCGAACAGGACCCGCCGTGGGCGAGGTACCTGCGGTTGGACGCCTCCGCGGCACTGAAGGCCGGGCTTCGCTATCTGGACAGAACCGGCGACACGTTATTCCACCCGGACACGGTTCGCGCGAAGACCTCGGCGCCGACACCCGATGCGGCCGTCGAGCGACTGCGGACGGGCACCCCGACCGTCCGGTTGGCGACCCTCTCGGATATTCGAGAACACGCCCTGATAGGCCCCAAAGTATTGGAGGCGGTCCGGGCGTGCCTCGACGACGGCGATCCGAACATTCCCGGCGAGGCGGCCCGGGCCCTGTGCGTATTTGGTCCAATGGCGGAAAGGGCGGTCCCACGCCTCGTAGATGCCCTTTCGCAAGGAAATACCGATACGAAAATCGGCGCGGCGCATGCGCTGGGCGCCATCCAATCTTTCCCGGAGACCGTCGTCGCGGAGTTGGGTGTAGCGCTCAGGGACGGACACAGCGGGGTGATCATGGCGGCGGCCGAGGCGCTGCAGGCATTCGGCCCCCAGGCAGAGTCGGCAGTCCCTCGGCTGCTGGCCGCACTGGAGCCCGCGCTTGTCCATTGCGACCACTCCCGAATCGAGAGCCTGCTGGGCGCTTTGAGCGCGGTCACCGCTGACGCTCGTAAGCATTTGCGAGACTATTTCGCAGACCGTGACCATGAACTGGGACGCATTGCGCTCGACATGTTCCGAGAGCATCTGTATCGGGCGAAGAAGGGCTCAGCGGAGGGATGAGTGGGCGACCAAGCGCTACGTTCTCCGGTCGCTGACGCTCCGGGCTCGCCTCGGAGAAGCTGGATAGCGCTGTGGAGTCGCGGCGCAACGGTTAGGCCCCGTGGTAATCGATTTCCTTCACTTCCAGCGCATGTTTCTGGATGAATTCACGGCGGGGTTCGACTTTTTCGCCCATGAGGACGCGGAACATCTCGTCGGCTTTGAGGGCGTCGTCGAGCTGGACTTGCATGAGGGTGCGTTTGGCGGGGTCGAGGGTGGTCTCCCAGAGTTCCTCGCCGTCCATTTCACCGAGGCCCTTGAAGCGGGTGATGGTGAGGCCGCGTTCGCCTTGGTGGCGAATCTCGGTCATGAGGTCGCGGAGGTGGGGGAGGTCGCGGCGCTGGTCGCCGTTGGTGAGGAGGAAGCGCTGAGCGGGCTCGCGGCCGGCGATGCGCGGTGAGGGGAGGAGGTCGGCGGCGCCGAGGCCGGCTTCGCGGAGCTTGTCGAGGCCGCGGTTGATGCCGCGGACCTCGTGGAGTTCCTGGACGTAGATGGTGACGGCGGTTTCGGAGTGGCCGTTGGGCTGGCCGTTGCCGGAGGGGCGAACGGGCGATTCGTCGCCGACGACGAGTTCGCGGCCGAGTTCGGCCTGCTTTTGCTGGCGGAAGGCATCGACCTCGGCGGTGTTGGCGAACCAGTATTCGCGGCCGTCGAGCAGGACGCGGAACGCGGGCAGCGGGCCGGCGGCAGACTTGGCAAGCAGGTCGAGAAGGTGCATGCCGCGGCGCTCGAAGATCAGCATGGATTCATCCAGCTTGACGAGAGCCTGGGCGAGCTGCATGAGGCGTTCGTTCTCGAAGAGGATGGCGGCGCGGTTGGGCGAGGGGCCGTCGGCGGGTTGGGCGAGAATCTCGAGTTTCGTGCCGGCCAGGCCGCGCTGCATCAGCTCCTTGCTCATCTCCTCGATGGTCTGGACGTAACGGACCTGTTTTTTCTGCGTGACCTTGAAGAGCGGCGGGCGGGCGACGAAGATTTTGCCGTCCTCAACGAGTTTGGGCATCTGACGGTAGAAGAACGTTAGGAGCAGTGTGCGAATGTGCTGCCCGTCCACGTCGGCGTCGGTGAGGATGACGATCTTGCCATAACGCAGCTTTTCGAGATCCTCGATGATGCCAATGTCGATGCCGACGGCGGAAATGATGCTGACGATTTCTTCGTTGCGGAGCATGTTCTCGACGCGGGCTTTCTCGACGTTGAGCGGCTTGCCGCGGAGCGGGAGGATGGCCTGGAACATGCGGTCCCGGCCGCTTTCGGCGGAGCCGCCGGCGCTGTCGCCTTCGACAAGGAAGAGTTCGGATTCATCGCGGTTGCGGCTGGTGCAGTCCATGAGTTTGCCGGGGAGGCCGCCGCCGGAAAGGATGCTCTTGCGGTCCTTGAGGGCCTTCTTGGCCTTGGCGGCCGCCTCACGCGCCTCGGCGGCGAGGAGGACCTTCTTCATGATGCGCTGGGCGTCTTTTGGATTCTCTTCGAGGTGTTTCGCCATGAAATCGTAGACGACGCTGGAGACGATGCCCTCGACTTCGGGGTTGTTCAGGCGGACCTTCGTCTGAGCCTCCAGCTGCGGCTCGGGCACCTGGACGCTGACGACGGCAGTCAGCCCCTCGCGGAAATCCTCGCCGATGGGAGAGACGTTCTTGAACTGTCCTTCCTTGTCGCCGTAGGCGTTGAGCGCGCGCGTGAGGGCGGAGCGAAAGCCGCTGAGGTGAGTGCCGCCCATGGAGTTGTAGGCGTTGTTGGCGTAACAGCGGACGCGCTCTTCGTCGTTGGTCGTGTATTGCAAGGCGACCTCGACACGGACTTCGTCCTGAGTGCGGTCGAGGTAGATCGGCTTGTGCAGAACTTCCTCGGAGCGGTTGAGGTACTGGACGAACTCGGCGATGCCGCCGGCGTAAAGGAAGGTCTCCTCCTTGCCGGAGCGCACGTCGGTGATTTTTATCCCCAACCCCTTGTTGAGGAAGGCCAGTTCACGCAGACGACCTTCCAGCGTGTCGTAATCAAAGGTCACCTCGTGGAAGATTTCCGGGTCAGGCTGAAACGTGATCTTCGTGCCAGTGGTAAGGGCAGCTCCCCTTTCCATTACCTCGGTGATCGGTTTGCCGCGCTCGTACTCCTGCACGTAGGCCTTGCCGTTGCGCCTTACCTCCGCTTCCACCCACTCGCTGAGGGCGGTGACGGCTTTGGCGCCGATGCCGTGTAACCCGGCCGACACTTTGTAAGTGTTCTTGTCGAACTTGGCGCCCGCGCCGACGGTGGTCATGACGACTTCGAGGGTGGAGCGTTTGGCTTCGGGATGCTCGTCGACGGGAATGCCGCGGCCGTCGTCGCCGACGCTGAGGCTGCCATCGACGTTGATCTTCACGTGGATGTTGTGGCAGTGGCCGGCCAGCGCCTCGTCCACGCTGTTGTATACCAGTTCGTAAACGAGATGGTGCAGGCCCCTGGTGCTAGTGTCGCCGATGTACATGCCGGGGCGTTGACGGATGTGGGCGGCGTCGCGATAGATCTGGACATTTTCGGGTTCATACCGGTCGGAGGCTACGTTGCTCGCCATCGAGCGGCCGTCAACTGTCAGTTCGGTATCGACAATGGCAGTCGTTTCTTCATTCATGATGGTTTCCTGTCCATTGGCGCCTACCCAAGACTTCCGAAGTCTTGGAGACTTCGGAAGTCTTGGAGTAGCCACTCACTCTCGATCCTCATTCATCACACCGGCGCGGAAGCGCAGGTCAGTCACGGTGACGTTGGGCAAATTCATGCGGAGAAGCTCCAAGAGCTTGCGTTTGTGAAAATGCGTCAACTCCTGTAAGAGGACGCCGTTGCCGACTTCAATTTCCAGCACACCGCGGCGCAGGCCAGCCACGCGCGTCTGGCCGGCCCGGTCCGCGCCGATGGCTTCGGCCCAGGCTTGTTCGAGCCGTAAGCGATCCTGTTTCCGGCCCCAGCCGCGGGCGGTGAAAAGGCGGCTGAGGACTTCGCCGAGGAGTTCCGGGCCTTTCTCATTCGGCTGGTGTCGGTTGATCATGGCTATCATTAAGTCTGCGATGCCCGAGCCCGCAGCGCAAGCAAGGTCGCCCAGCTTGCGCTGCGGGCTCGAAAGGCGTTACGTCAACGGCATTACCAGATACGAGTAGTTCGGTTCGCTCTGAAACAACGCCGGGCTGGCGCCGTCCACGAGGTCGAGTTCCAAGGGCGCGTCGTTGGGCAGCACCTTGAGCATGTCAACCAAGAAAGCCGGGTTGAAGCTGATGTCGAGCGCCTTGCCGTCGTACTCAACGGGCATCTCCACTTTCGAGCGGCCAGTGGTTTGGCCGTGGGCTTCCATGGTCAACTTCTTCTTGCCGAAATGGAAAACCACTTTCTTGCTTTCGTCGTCGGTCATGACCGCCGCTTGGCGGACCGCCGCGAGGAACGCGAGAATGGGCAGCGGCACTTTGACGACCGGCTTCTTGGGAAAGACCTCGCGGTAGTTTGGGTAACGGCCCTCGACCAGGCGGCTGTAAACCACGGCGCGTTCGGTGCGGAACAAGACTTCGTTGGGGCGAAGGCAGACGCGCACAGTCTCCGCGTCGTCGTGGAGGACACGTTCGAGCAAGCTCATGGCCTTCGTCGGAACGACGTGGGTCTGTCCGGCGGTGGTGTGGCCGCCATGCGCGGTCGTTGCGCCTTCGGTGAGAGCCAAACGTTTGCCGTCGGTCGCCACCAGGCGCGCTTTGTCGCCTTCCAGTTCCCAGAGCACGCCAGTCATGGAATAGCGGGCGCTTTCGTCCGCGGCGGCGAAAACGGTGCGACGGATCATCTCACGGAGCGGGCCGGCGGCGATCTCGTGGTATTTGTCGTCGGTGAACGTGGGCAAGTCGGGAAAGTTGGCCGGATCCTCGCTCGGCATCTCGAATTCCATGCCCGGTCCCGTTACGTGGCACGCGTCATTGTCAGCGTCGATAGTGACTTCCTCGGCCTGGGCTTCGCGCAGGATGGCAATGAGCCGCGCGGCCGGCAGGATCGCCTCGCCGGGTTCCTCCACTTTCAGCCCGCGGACTTCAAGGCGGATGCCAAGCTCCAGGTCGGTGGCCATGAGTGTGCAGCGGTCGGTCTCGGCGATGGCCTTGACGTTTCGCAGGATCGGTTTGACGTCGCGGGCGGGGATGGCCACGCTCGCCAGTTGAAACGCGGAAAGAAGTCCTTCTCGGTGGCAATGCGCCTTCATGCGGTCACTCCAGACGTCATGTTGGGGAATATCCCGGTGCAAACAGAGATTGGTTCGAGGATCCTGGTCCTAAAGAACTAATGAATGCATTAAACTCCAGCAGTAGTAGTAAGGTCGTGTTGAAATCCGGCTTCCGGGCGGCAATGAATCACCGTTCTCCAGCAATGCCGGAGAGTTGTGTCTTGCACTCCCTTGTTGAAAAGCCGTTGTTCGGACGTTATCAGCCGGTTAGCAATGGTTAGTACCTTGGTCTTTCGCCGAAGGTCGCTCCTGTCCGATCGTTTTGTTGCCGGAAACCAACGGCCGGCAAACCGACTAGGAACAGGTTTTCCACGATTTTGGATCATGCCAGGTCCGCGTGCAGTTGCCGCAGCGCTCCGGACAAGGCGGGATCGTGCGTCATGGCCAGCTGGACCTTGCGGCAGGCGTGCAAGACGGTGCTGTGATCGCGGCCGCCAAAATACTTCCCGATCTGACCGAGCGACAACGGCGTTAGACGACGCGCGAGGTACATGCCGATTTGCCGGGGCAACAGTGCATTCCGGCAGCGGCGACGTGATTGCAACTGATCCGGCTCAACCTGAAAATACGAACTGACGCGCGATGCGATCAGTTCGACGGTTGGCTGTGCATTGTCCGCCTCGGCGCGAAAGAGGGCAGCGACACCGGCGATATCGGGAACGCGTTGGTTCAACTTGATCACCGTTTCCAGCCGTGCGAGCGCGCCTTCCAACTGCCTGCCGCTGCCCGCGACATGCTTGGCCAGCCAGGCCAGAATTTCCTGATCCAGGGCCAAGTGGCGTCGCTGCGCGCGATCTTGCAAAAACCCCAGCCGGCTAGCCGGTGACAACGGCGAAAGACCGACCACCAGGCCGGCAGCCAAGCGGGTCGTCAAACGTGCCGGTAGCCTGTCCAAGTGGGCGGGACCGACCGAGGCGGTGAAGATCATCTGCAAATGCCGAGCGTGCCGCTGATCGAGCAAGGCAACAAAACTCTCCGAAACCCCTGGAACGAGGTGCCCGACATCATCCACAATCAAGAGGTCACACCGAAGAAACGATGTAACCAATTCCTGCCTATCGGTTTCCGACGTTTGATCTGCTGAGGGACGTAGCGCGGCGGCAAGTTCGTCCCCCGACGCGATGCGAACAATCCGATCCAGCCGGCGTTTGGTTATGTCGCCGACGAGGGCCGAAACCAGGTGGGTCTTGCCGGTTCCCGCGGGGCCGTGGATGAACAACGGGTTAGTCTCTCGTCGCTGCCGGTCCGAGCAAACGCAGTCGGCCACCCGCTGCACGGCAATCGATGCCGAGCGATTTTCGGGGCATCGCCACCCAGCGGGAGAATGTGTACATGTCAACACTCGACAGGCGCGTTTCGCCCTATTTACGCAGGTGTTATCCTAGCGAAAAATGGGGGTATCCTCAAGCGCTTTCGACATGGCGGAAATCATTGAGAATCAATGAGATAGGTTCAACAAGTGAACCGGAGAGAATAGGCGGGGGATCGCCGTTTGCAAACCCATTCTCACTGCGGTATTGTGGCGGATAATCCATTCCCGCTCGGTCGTCCGAGGAGTTCGCCGCATGTCCGCCGTCCCACTGTCGCTGGTTGCCGTGCATTTACGCCCCGAGGACAACGTTGCGGTCGCCGCGCGCAACTTGGCGGCCGGGACCGAAGTGCGGGAGAACGGCCTCGTCCTTCAACTCACGAGTCGCATCGGCCTCGGACACAAGCTCGCGCTGCGCGAAATCAAAAAGGGCGAGGCGATCACTAAGTACGGCCAGATCATCGGGTTCGCCGGCCAAGACATTCCCGCCGGCGGCCACGTCCATGTGCATAACGTCAGGGCGGATGCCTTCGAGCGCGACTATGCCTTCTGCCGCGACTGTCCGCCGCCTCCTCCGAAACCGGCCGAGCAACGCACGTTCATGGGCTATGATCGCGGCGACGGGCGCTTCGGGACGCGCAACTACATCGCGATCATCAGCACGGTGAACTGTTCCGCCAGCACGAGCAAGTACATCGCCGAGAAGTTCAAGGCCACCGATCTGCTCAAGCGGTATCCGAATGTGGACGGCGTCGTGCCGATCGTCCACAAGCAAGGCTGCGCGATGCAGTACGACGGCCCGGACCATAGGCAGCTCGACCGCACGCTGGCCGGATTCGCGAAGCATCCCAACGTCGCGGCGTATATCCTCGTCGGGCTGGGCTGTGAAACCGGACAAGCAATTCATCTTGTCGAAGGCGAGGGGCTAATCCAGCTCGATTCGTCTAGCCGCGGTTCGCGGAATCGCGCCGCCCCCATTGTGCTGAGCATCCAGGAATGCGGCGGCATCGGCAAGACGGTCGATGCCGGCGTGAAAGCAATCGGTGAATTGCTGCCGCGCATCAACGATGTGCGCCGCACCAAGCTGACCGCCGATAAGATCGTCCTCGGAACCAACTGTGGCGGCTCCGACGGCAATAGCGGCGTGACCGCGAATCCGGCCCTCGGCGTCGCGTCGGATCTCCTAGTGGCCCAAGGCGGCACGAGCATCATCGGCGAGACGCCGGAGATTTACGGCGCCGAACATCTCCTCACACGCCGGGCCGTCAGCCGGGAGGTCGGCGAGAAGCTGGTCGAGCGCATCAAGTGGTGGGAATGGTACACCGGCATCTTCGGCGCGGAGATCAACAACAATCCCTCGCCCGGCAACAAGGACGGCGGTCTGACCACCATCTACGAGAAGTCACTCGGCGCCATCGCCAAGGGCGGCAGCACGGCCCTGGTGGACGTGGTGCAATACGCGGAACCAGTGAGGGCGAAAGGATTCGTCGTCATGGACACTCCCGGATATGATCCGGTCAGCATGACCGGCATCGTCGCCGGCGGCGCGAACGTGCTGGTGTTCACGACCGGCCGCGGCTCTGTATTCGGCTGTAAACCGGCCCCGTCGATCAAGGTGGCGACGAACACGCCGATGTATCAGCACATGATCGACGACATGGACATCAACGCCGGCGCGATCTTGGAGGGGACGCCGGTTGAAGAGGTCGGCCGACAAATTTTCGAGGAAATCCTGGCGGTGGCGAGCGGGAAGAAGACGAAGAGCGAGATCAACGGCGTGGGCGAGGAGGAGTTCGCGCCGTGGAGCATTGGGCCGACGTTGTAACGCTCGGGAGTAGGACCAATGGCGTTCGACGTGTACTGCGAGTGCGGCCAACCTCTTGCTGTGAGCGAAAGCGATGCCGGCTCATCGCTTGCCTGCCCCTGCGGGCGCCCGGTCGTCGTGCCTCTAATCGTCGAACTCCGAGCGCGGCGGGTCATGACTTCCGCGGCGACCATCGGGCGTCGCATCCGCCGAATGATCGCGAACAACGAATTGCCCTACGCTGAGGAATGCGCGCGCTGCGGTGATCGAATGGCGGCCCGAGTGGTGAAAACAACCGTCGAATGCGAGAGATACCGAACGCGCACTACCGGCGGATTGAGGTACATTTGGATCCCCTTCCTCTTCCATATGTGGTGGACGGAGGAAGAGAGGACCGAATTGCTCGGCCGCGACACCGACATGCCGGCTCCAATTAGCCTCTGCCTCGACTGCGAAAAGCATCTGCGCGAACCAGGAGTCCGGCGCTATTGGTTTGTCGCGGTCCTGCTCTGTGCGGTCAGCCTTCTCATAATGTATGCAATCAATTGGGTTGGTCTTATCCTTCTACCGTTTTCATTTGCCCTGCCCTACTGGCTGCACCGCCGCGCGATGGCGCGGCGGCAACGTGCGCTCCGTAAGCTCTTACGGGTGGAGCCGGTGTATGGCCAACTCCTCGACCGTTATCCGTACGGGACCGTTGTCTTGCCGGTCGAACAGTGAACGACTGGTGTTCACGTTTGCGCTTTTCACTCTGCACGCTCCGTGATACGCTCGATTTGGCGGATGGTCAATCCGCCATTGAGTTCGCCCCCTTCCAGTACCAAGTTCCGACGTGGCAAGGAGCATCAAGCCTTTCTGGGAGTCCGCGATGGACGAAAACCGAATTCCCGACCCAAAGCCGGCCGGCCCGCCACCGCGGCCAGAACGGCCGTGGCAGGAAGAGCAGCAGGCGATTTCGGACATCGACCAGAAAATCAGCCGCCTTGAAGGACTGCCTCAAGCGCCAGCGCCTGCGCGGCCGCCAAGCGGTGGCGGCTCAAAGCGCTGGGCCGGCGTGCCGGTCGTTTTGGCCGTAGTGTTCGGCGCGCGGCTGCTCTTCGGTCTTTCTCGAACGCACGATTCCCTGCACTACGAACCCCCGCCGCAGTACCTCAAGCCCGTTTATGTCGATCCGGATCAGAACAAAGGGATCGAGGAAATCCTTCGCGACGTGCGGGAGCGGGAACAGAACAACGTGCAGTTGGACGTGCGTCCAAAACCGGAGGAGCGCCAGAAACCGGTGGGACCTCCCGAGCCGTAGGTAGCCTGCGAGCGATGAAGTAGCAATTCCAAAGGTCGGCTCCAAGGAGTTCATCGATGCAGAGTGGTCTGCAGGTGAGGCCGGTTCTCCGCGTCCTTTTCGCCGTCGCCGTTCTTGTGGGATGGTTGGTGGCGACGGGCGTCGCGCGCCCGGCGGAGGAGGATGACAAGGCCAAGAAAGCGGTTCAAGAGGTACTGGACTCCCAGCAGGCCGCCTGGAACAAGGGCGATCTAGAAGCCTTTATGGCCGGTTACTGGAAATCCGACGACCTGAGCTTTTACTCCGGCGGCGAAAAGACCAAGGGCTGGCAGGCGACCCTGGACCGCTACAAGAAGAAATACCAGGGCGAAGGCAAGGAAATGGGCACGCTTACCTTCAGCGAACTCGACATCAGCATCGCGAACGCCGATAACGCGATTGTCCGCGGCCGTTGGCAATTGAAGTTAAAGGACGGCAAGACGGCGAGCGGCCTATACACGCTTTGGTTTCGCAAGGTGCCCGACGGCTGGCGCATCGTGCACGATCACACCTCCAAAGCGGATTAGTCCGGCCGCGACGGTTCGTCTTCTCACGCCGCCTCACACACGTTACGCTATCCGCGAGTCTCAGCCACGGAGGGCGCATGGATCGTCACGGCCGATGGATCGGCTGCATTGTCATTCTTGTCGCGGCGATTGTCGCCGCGCTGAGTGCCCGCCCGTACGCCGGCGGCTGGAACGACGGCAGTCGTCTTGCGACTGTCGAGAGCTTGGTCGATTACCACACGCTCGCCATCGACCGCTCGATCTTCGTGCAGGTTCCGACGGGCCTCACTCCGGCCCCCTACCCCGCCGATCAATCCGACTTGCTCCAGTACGGCACCGGCGACAAGCTGTTCATCGACGGCCATTTCTACTCCGACAAATCGCCGGTGCCCGCTCTCCTGATGGCGAGCGCCTACGAGGGCTGGCAAAGGATCACCGGCTGGACCGCGCGGGAACGACCGGACCGTTTCTGCTGGGTGATGACGCTGCTCTCCTCCGGTCTGCCCTACATCGTCGCCGTCGGGAGCATTTATCATCTCGGCCGCGCGCTTCGGTTGTCTCTCACCACGTCCTTATTTCTGACCGCAAGTTTCGCACTCGCCACGGTGGCGTTGCCCTATGTCCAGCATGTCAACAACCACATCCTATTGCTGGGCGTCGCCGCGCCGTTGTTCCTGGCGCTAACCAAGCTCGCAAGAAATATCACCGGCGGAAAACCCGTGACGTGGTTGGCGGTACTCAGTGGAGCGCTGGCAGGATTGGCCTACACGATCGATCTGGGGACGGGACCTATTCTGTTGGCCGGTTCGCTAGCGCTCATCGTGTTTCGCTGTCGGCGCGTCGTGCCGGTGAGCTTGTTTCTTCTCTCGGCACTGCCGTGGCTGGTGCTGCATCATGCTGTCAACTACGCCGTCGGCGGTACGTTCAAGCCGGCGAACGCGGTGCCGGAGTATTTCCTCTGGCCCGGCTGCTCGTTCAACCCGAACAACCTGACGGGCGGTTGGCAGCATCCCAACATCGGGCACTTTCTTTGGTATGCGTTTGAATTGCTTGGGAGCAAGAAGGGATTCCTCAACCACAACCCGTCGTTGTTTCTGCTGCTGCCCGCATTGATCCTGCTGCCGCGCCGGCGATTGGCGGAACGGCCGGAACTCCTCCTCGCCATCGCGTGGAACGCCGGCACCTGGCTGGCGTACGCCGCGACCTCGAACAACGCTTCTGGCCTGTGCTGTTCGGTGCGCTGGTTCGTGCCGCTCTTGGTGTCCAGCTACTATGTTCTTGCGCTGTTGCTGCGTGAGTATCCGCGCTACCGGGCCGATTTCCTGCTGCTCAGCGGTTGGGGCCTGGTTCTCGCGGCAATCATGGCCTGGCACGGGACGTGGATGAAGCACATGATCCCGTTCTACTGGCCGATCGTCGCGGCCACGCTGCTGAGCTGGGCCGGGCTGCGCGTCTGGCGACGACGAGCCGAGGTTCAAGTCCGCGTTCCCGAACCCGCACCCATGGCGGACGCGGCATAACGTTCTGCTATCCTATCTCCGTGACGCCTCGCCCCGTTTCGGAGAGCAACGATGGCCGATCTCCCCGCCGGTCCGCCGACGCGGCCAACCACGAGGTACCCGGCCCCGCTGGGTCTTACCTGTATCGCCGCCGCCAGCCTGATTCCACTCTGCTTCGAAGCACGGCCCATCGACTGGATCTTGCCGTACCACACCGAATTCGACCGGAATGCCGCCAAGGCCATCGCAGTGTTGCTTCTCGTTCTGCCTCTGGCGGTCCGCGACTTCTTCGACCGCGAAACGGAGCCGCTCGCCGTCTCTCTTACCTCCGGGTTCCTGGTGCTGGCGGGCCTGGCCACCGCGTGGCACGGCTACTGGGTGGACAGCCATCCGTCCAGTGCCAACTGGCAGAAAGATCTCTATCTGCTTGTCCTCAATCAGCAGCCGGACGAACACGGCCAGCTGAATATCCCACACCAGTTCCGCCCCCTGCCCTACGGCTTCGTTCGCATGTTCGAGTGGATCACCGGCGACTGGTGGT
>Ga0207158_1057_pt1 | contig 27647 bp, 33 predicted proteins | sample Alteio_BWMinHeat_22_FD_153512 | JGI IMG/M metagenome (GOLD analysis project Ga0207158, IMG submission 153512) | Enriched cells from forest soil in Barre Woods Harvard Forest LTER site, Petersham, Massachusetts, United States -... | ecosystem: Environmental > Terrestrial > Soil > Temperate forest >... | reverse complement strand
GAATCCGCAAGCTATGATCGTGCCGTGGGTCGACCACCATGTAGGTCCTGGTCGGCATATGGCACGACGCGCACGAAAGCGGCGGAAAAGGGTCTCAACAAAATTGCTAACACGCTTGGACGCAACCGTATCGCGCGCGACATCACGCCCGACGACGTGCTCGGCGTAATTCGTCCGATCTACGAGCGCGGCAAGCGCGCGATGGCCGATCACGTGCGCAGCTACATTCGCTCCGCGTACTCGTGGGCGATCAAGTCGGAACACGACTACCGCAGCACATCGCCACGACGCTTCAAATTGGTAGCTAATCCCGCCGCCGGCATTCCAACGGAGCCGAAAGTAGTTGGCACTCGCTGGCTCGACGAAAACGATTTCGTGCGCCTCTATCGATGGCTCGAATGTCCGGACGCACCGGTACATCCGCCATACACACGCGCTGTTCGCATTCTCATGCTCACCGGTCAACGCGTGGAGGAAATTGCACAGTTGCACCGCGACCAGTGGGACGCAAAAGAACGGGTCATCGATTGGTCGAAAACGAAAAACGGAAAGCCGCACGCAGTTCCAGTGCCGGCGCTCGCGGCCGAGCTTATTGAGAGCATCGTGCCAAACGAGTGCGGCTGGTTTTTCCCAGCGGCAATGAACGCAAAAAAACCAGTGAGTGCAGGAACGCTCTACGCGTTCATGTGGCGTCAACGACAACGAGACGTGATCCCATTTGTGACGAACCGCGACCTGCGGCGTACGTGGAAAACACTCGCCGGCAAAGCAGGCGTACCAAAGGAAATTCGAGATCGCATCCAAAATCACGCGCTGCAAGACGTCAGTTCAAGGAGTTACGATCGTTGGAATTACATGCCAGAGAAGCGGGCCGGCATGGATAAATGGAACGAATTTGTGGCAGCTCTGCTCACCAAACCGCGGGCAGCGATTGCGGCGTGATCGTAGGCGGTGGAGCGCGGCCGGTCACGACACGCCGCGACCAGTCGCGACATGCCATGAAATGTCGCGACGAGTCGTCGGGGGGCGGAGGCGGTTAATCTTGCATATAGCCGAGGTTCTTCAGTCGATTGACCAGCGCTTGTGTGCTTACGCCGTACTTGCGCGCTAGATCGAGCAGAACGCTGTCGTCGAGGAGGTCAAAAAACTCTAATCCTGCTAAATCGGCGTTGAGAAACGTCTCAGGCATCAGCAGGGTGGCCGCGAAGAGGTTCGCCTCGCGCTCAGCTTCGTCGGCACCTTGACTAGAAGCACTATCGCGCAATCGCACGACACGGAAATCATGGTCGACGTGCAGTTGCTCCTGATCGTGCAGCATTAGATGACCAAGCTCATGCGCGGTCGTAAAGTTTTGCCGAACGCGCGCATGGTGTGTGTTCACGCCGATCACATTTTGATCTTTGTCGCGGTACAAAAATCCAGAAATATTGTCTTCGAGCGACTGGTAGTAAATTCTGGCGCCCAACGTCTTCGCGAACTTTTCAATTGGCACTGGTGCATGCTTCACGTTGTGTCGCTCAAGCAGTTCCTGCACCAGGCCCTCGATTTTTTTTCGTCTTACGGCCACGGCTCACCTCCCACTTTTTTGTGCGGGCTTGATCCCTGCTTCGACGAACTCGCGCACCCCCTTTGACAGCGATTGCAGATTTTGAATTCCGATCGGCTCTGGAAGTGGATCGGGCAGCAGCTCGCCGACGCTCGCGTTGAGCGTCTCCGCGATGTCGCAGAACGTGTGGAGCAGAACGTTTTGTCGACCCTTTTCAATGTTGCTCAAGGACGGCCGCTTGAGGCCGATCGCATTCGCGAGCGCTTCCTGCGAGACCCCGCGCTCCTGGCGCTTGGCTCGAATTCGCTCGCCGACTTTTCGATAGAAGGGATCGTTGCCGGTGGTCATGTTCCGCGCGCCACGAATCAGCACAAAGTAGGCCGGCGCCGCGACGGCGTCAATATTAATAACACGTTGGTATTACCAACATTGAAACTAGGTTTGCAAATCATGCGAATCGCCCTATGGTTCCGGTCGGCGGAATCAGCCGCCGTGCCCTGAGAGGTATGCAAGATGTCGAAAGACGCAAAGCATTGCGATGTTGGCTTGGACGATCGTTGCCGTGATCGCGACGGTGAAATCCGGCAGAAACGCGGCGACACGCGCGTGAGCACGCTGCGCGAGACCTACGGCCCTGATTTCGCGCCCGGCATTCGAGGCGACGCGCGCTTGGACACACTGCGCGTGCGCACCGGCAAGTCTCTCTCCGAATTGGTCAAGAAACGCTGAGTACGACCATGGCCGACGTTCAAATCACCTGCATCGACAAGCCACATCCCCAAAGTCCGCACGAGCACATCACGCACGTCGGCAATCCCGTCGCCCATTGGAAATGGCCGCGCGAGCAGGTCATCGCCAGCATTGATGCCAAGAGCAATACGTTCTATGTGATCGACCCCTACACCGGAAAGCGAGCCGACGTTGGCGTCGTCCGGCCGGCTGGTCGCGCGGCTTACTTACGCACGTATGCCGACGGCGACTGGAATGACAATTTGTTGTCGTTGGACCAATGCCCAATTTCGTAGAGGTCAATCTGAGGCGCGTCCGGTTTCACCGGATCGGGCTCTAGGCTTCGCCCCGAGCCGCCTTGCGTCTCGGCCATCCGGTGCCGATCCCTCGCGACTGGCGGCACCCCTCGCCGGGGGCAGTCGGTCCCGGGTCCCGCCGAAGCTGGCGGCGCTATGCTGACCCTCCTGCGGCTGCCCGGTTAACCGGTCTCCGGGCTGGTGGATGGTCTCCGCTTCGCTCTCGCCCATACGCCCTCGATTGTTCCCCAGACATCCACAAGTTTTTCAATAGAAACGGTGGAGAACAACTGCCACCGAACATCCTCCTTTCAATCTTGGGCCACCCGAGATAGCCATGGGTCATGCGCGCCAAAATGATTCGCGGAAACAACGTCGTAAAGCTCTTCGACGAGGAAATTGAGCTGCCCCTTGCTGACAATACGGCGGAGGCACTGCAAATCTACCGCGCCGCGAACGAGCGCTTCCGACAACGGCCGTGGCCTAAGCCCTTCGACAGCACCACGCACAGTCTCTCCCTTGGTGATGCCCGCAATCTTCACAACCTCCCCAATAATTCCGTTCATCTTATTGTGACTTCACCGCCGTACTGGACCCTGAAGGACTATCCCGCCGGAAAGGGCCAACTTGGTGGAATGGAAGACTATGATTCGTTTCTTGGCGAGCTCGATAGGGTGTGGGCGGAATGCAAGCGCGTGTTGGTGCCAGGTGGCCGCATTTGCTGTGTTGTCGGTGATGTGTGCATTCCACGCAAAAGAATGGGCCGGCACTTAGTAATCCCACTTCACGCAGACATTCAGGTGCGAGCTCGTGCGCTCGGCTTAGATGTACTCACCCCGATCCTGTGGCACAAAGTTGCCAATGGCGTAACCGAAGCCGAAGGAAACGGCGCGGGATTTTACGGAAAGCCATACCAGCCCGGATCAATCGTCAAGAATGACATTGAATATATTCTTTTTCTTCGCAAGGGCGGCGAATACCGTCAGGTTACTCCCCTTCAAAAAGCGCTCTCCATGCTGACCAAGCCGGAGATGCAATCATGGCTCAGATCGATTTGGACTGATGTGCGCGGCGCATCGTTGCGCAATGGGCACCCCGCACCGTATCCGCCAATACTCGCCGAACGCCTCATCAAGCTGTTCTCATTCGCGGGTGATACTGTACTTGATCCGTTTGGCGGCACCGGCAGTACGGCAATAGCTGCAATAGCGGCCGGCCGGAATTCAATTTCCGTCGAAATCGAACCGAGCTATATCGCTCTCGCCCGGAAGAACATCGACAAGGCTATTAAAGAACACCGGACCGTCGGGGCAATAAATCCACTGTTCATGTCGCAGCGATCTGCCAAACAACGACGTTCCACAAACCCCAGACGATCCGGCACGGGATGAAGGCAGCATCCAAAGGCAAGGACAAAAAAGCGAGCAAAAAGAAGACGCTCGATCCAACCGGGATTCACGAAATTGATATTCTGCAAGACCGCACAAACTGCTCCTTGAGCGATTACATTGCCGCGGTCAGCGCGTACGTCCGCGGGAGTTCAAGTTTCGACAGTGGAATCAAAAAATCAGCGCAGATACGCCTCTCGAACGCCCTCGCTATCGCGTTTGTAAATGATTTCCGAAAGCAAGTGCCAGAACCTAAGCTTGGCGTCACCAACGTGGGGGAGCACAAGCTCTCTGGCGGCCTTCGCTCGGGCAACGTCGACATATCTGAAACTCACAAACTAGACGGCATTCGCGTTGCAATCGAGATCAAACCTGTAAATCTTGCGGTTGGTCGCGCAATTTGGAATCGGTTCGGTGATCTCAGAACATTTGCGGTAAATCTTCACCTCAAATTTCCATTCTCCGTTCTGGGCGGAGTTCTGGTTATTCCAACGTGGGAGGAGACTGGTTCGAAGGCCGCTACGAAGGCGGAAAAAACAGAGGAAGCAATTGAGGAAGACGATATCGAGGATCTAGCGGACGGGGTTGTGGCGTCCACTGAAGAGACCAGCGTAGAGTCATCCGCCCCAGTCCGGCGATCAACGGTGCACCTCATTGAGCGCGCGATAACTCGACTCATTCGTGCCGGCGGGCGGAAAACAGAGGGAGACGCGGCCCACCTACTCGAAGGTATTGCCGTTGTCGTCTATGATCCTGACGCGGGCATCTTGCATTCGGATTTGCCTGCGGTTGGTAGCGGCCTGCGGTGGGATGAATTTATTAAGGCGCTTGCCGACGCCTATAAAGGCCGTTTCGAGGATTAGCTGGGTACATTCGTTCCGAACATGAGGCGTTTCGATGGAAACACGCGCCACAACAATGACGATTGCAGACTATTGTAACGCCATCGACCGCGGCGAGATTGTCGTAAATCGCGAATATCAGAGAAGCGACAAGATTTGGCCAACCGACGCGCGCTCATTTTTGATCGAGACAATTCTCCTTTCCTATCCGATGCCGAAAATTTCGCTGTACTCAAAGACCGATCTCAAGACTCGCCAGCCCTACAAGGAGATTGTCGATGGCCAACAGCGGAGCTCTGCCCTCAAAGATTTCTATCAGAGCCGGTTCGCAATTTCGCGAACCTCTGAGTTGGATGAACTCAGAGGCAAGACCTATGATCAGCTAGATCCGGACCTGCAACAAAAATTTGTCGATTACCCGTTGTCTGTTGATTTGTTCGTCGGCGCGACCGACCAGGAGGTACGTGAGACATTCCGCCGAATGAACTCATACACCGTGCCTCTCAATCCTGAAGAGCAACGCCACGCCGTGTACCAAGGCTTGTTCAAATGGAGCATCTATCGCGTCGCTCGCAAACATGAAGACGTGTTCGTGCGGACAGGCACCTTCTCTGAGAAGGCATTCGTACGAATGGCTGATCTGAAGCTGCTTACCGAAGTCGTCCACGCGTATTTTAACGGCGTCACAACAACCAACCGTAAGGCGCTCGACGGAATCTACAAACGATTCGACAAGGAATATGCTGACCAGCGGCGAATTGAGGATCAGCTCTCTAAGACGATCGAGGTGATCGCCAGTCTGGAAGCTATTCACCATGGCCAACTTGCCAAACCGCACATGATCTATTCGTTGATATTGGCTATCTGGCACAAGACGTACGGGGTCCCGTCGTTGGATGCCAATATTCCACGTCCTCCCGCGCATACAATCAACTTGGGGCTCGCACAGGAAAAATTGACCGAACTTGCGGCTGCTCTTGAAGAGCCAGAGCCCGACAGGTTCGCCGATTTCGTCTCTGCCTCTTTAGAAAAGACGAACGTCAAGGCCCAACGCGAAAGTAGGATAAAATGGATTTTGGAGGCCATAAGTTAGTGCCATGCCTGGCACGCTTTCGAAATTAGTCCAGCGCGCCCAACGCCGGACGTCGAAGCTGCGGGTGCTGTGCCAAGAATTTGAAGCTGCGAAAAATTTCTCTCAGAAGGACGTCCTCGCGACCTTTATCGCGATTGAGAATGCAAATCTTTGGGACGCTTTCGCTCGCACGCTATATCTGACATGTGCTATGGACGGCCCTGCCACTAGCAAAGGTCTGGCGATAACGCATGCTCATTCTCCATTTGCGGACGACCGCGACGCGCTCCTCTTTGCGATAGATGCTGTCAATAAGACACACGCCGCTAAGCTGAGAGCAAGTGGTCAAAAGATCAGATCGAGGGACGAGCCGGCTTGGCAGGACCGGAATGTGCTTTTAAGAATCGTTCGAGCTCTCGGATTGAGCAATGAGCCCTCAATTTCTGCAGCTATCTCAGCTAGTGTGACGACGCTGGCAAATCTTCCCACAATAAGAAACTTCTATGCGCATCGCTGCGAGGACACGGCGCTGAAAACGGCAGCGGTTCAACTTGGCTACGGATTCGCCAGCAGCATCCACCCAACGCAATTCCTGGCTTCACGTCTTGCCGCTCGCCCTTATACCATTCTGCGGCACTTGGTTGACGATATTGGCATTTCGACTGCAATCGCGTGCTCTTGAGCGTTGGGGATAACCGGCGAGCGGTGGGACGAGCCGGGTTATCATTACCGCAATGACCGACGACCTGTCGCGACAAGTCGCGACCACCCCCGACAGCGATTTCACTCTCACGATCGATGAGGCATTGGAGCGTTATGCCCGTGCCGGTCTTCCCCGGACGCCCCGCAGCATCCAGCGATATTGCGCCAAAGGTCATCTCGACTGTCGCAGGGTCGAGACGCCGTTCGGTGAAAAATATCTCATCTCACCGGCATCGATAGACAAGCACATTGCCTATATTGAAGAGGTGCGACCTGTCGCGACAAGTCGCGACGAGCCGCGGCATGCCGCGACACCTGTCGCACTGAAAGAGAGCCACGACGAACAGCCGAAAGAACCAGCGTCGAGCACCGACCTGTCGCGACCTGTCGCGACCACCAACGACATGGCCATCTTCGAACACCCATACGTGAAGCGCCTCGAAGCTGAGGTCGATGAGTTTAAATCGAAATATGAAAAACAAATCCGTCGTACCGAGGACATCCTCGAAGACGCAAACAAGAGACTTGTCGAGATGGCGCAGGCCGGACAGATCGCCGGCAGTAAGACGCTCGCAGAATATCTTATCGCTGCAAAAAATCCGCCACCGACGCCGGCCGACCACCGTGAGCAAACAGCATAGACGGGGATAACCAACGTTTGGCTCGGACAGCGAGCGTATAATGACGAAATGGATTCGCGATCGGAGCGCCACATCGGCGACATCCTCAAAGAGCGCAACATCGAGATCATCGGTGCCGATCCCGTCACTCGGCACGGGTTCACGCAAGTTCCGAATTTCATTCTCACGAAAAAAGAAATTTCCGTTGGCGCCAAGCTCGCGTACGCCATGCTTCTCAAATACGCATGGAACAATGATGCCTGCTTTCCGGGCCAGGTGAAGCTGGCTGAAGACATGGGCGCTACGGATCGAAGCGTTCGGACGTACCTCAAGGAACTTGAGACGGCTGAGCTGTTAGACATACAGCAGAGGGGTCTTGGAAAGACCAACCTGTACCGGCTGCACCTAACGGTTAAGTCCGAAAAATCCAAGCATGCTCGCCGGTCCTGACCGGAAATATTTTCCGGTCTTGACCGGAAACGGTTGCCGCTCCTGACCGGAAAAATCCGCCGGTCTCTCTATATAAGAATACGCATTTAAGAATACGCATATTAAAAATACTTAGTGGGGAATGCATTTTTCAAAGAAAAAGGAACCGGAAATCCAGGGCGGCCGACCGGTCACCGGCAGCCGAAATGGTAGCTGCGGGCTATCGAACACGAGCGTCCGATAGTCCTCGCCACGGAACGAGCGGTACAAGGCGGGTACGCCTGATTTGTACCGTTTTCAGAATTCGATTGGCGATAAGTGCTTATCACAACTCACAATTCGCCCCCGCTTTGTCGGGCTTGCCGCCCGACCCCGCGCCGCCACTTTGCCACACACACCAATCGTCATGGTGTGCGTACGGCAAAGCTGGCGGCCGCTCCTGCGTGGTAGCTTCGGGGCGCCATGTAGCATGACGCCTATCCTTCGCACCCGCAGGGGGCGCGCGGTCTCGCCCGGCCTGGCCGGGGCTCAACTGGCGGCGCGGGGTCGGCCGGCAGCGCCGGGCGACGCGCACCCCGGTGGGGTGCCCTCGGCGGGGATAATCCGGACGCGTCCAATAGTCCTCGCTCCGCTGCGGGCTATTGAACACGCCCGAATCCGCCTTCGGTGCGCGTCTCCGACAAAGCGGGGGCGAAAAGCACAAGCCCAAAAAGGTCGCAAGATATTCCTTGCGGCAGACCACAGGCGAGTTCTCGCCAGTCCTCAAGCCCAGCCAAAAACACCCAATTGTCGCGCCCCGGACCACGCGCCCGTCAAGGCAACCCCGCATACGCGGGGCGGCCTGTCGGCCGGCCATTGACGGCCGCTACCGGAGCGCACGCGTGAACGCGTCGGCTCCGGGGGGAATGCAGCCGGTGTCTCACCAGGGGGAATGGCCAGGGACAGCGCGAGCATGAATGAGCCGCACTCAATCGCCGTCTTCATCCGCGCTTCATGCTCCCTCAGCCTACAATTCAAATGCCAGCGTCCGTCTCACGGCGTGGCGACAGCCTCGGGTAGGTCGCCGACTACACCCCACCATAGGTCGCTCGGCGAGCCGCGGCTCCCCTCACTCCCACAGACAGGGGAACCGCACGAATTGGCAACGCCGGCTGCACAGGCAGCACGGGTTTTCACCGGAGGCTGGCGCGACGTATGGAGCCCGATTCTATTCCCATCGCTCGAACAGCCGCCGGCGCCGGCGTCGTGTTCTCGCGCGAGGAGCGTGAGCGTCACCTCTATATTGTGGGCAAATCCGGCAGCGGCAAATCCACGTTCCTCTACAACCTCGCCATGGGGGACATTGTGGCCGGCGAGGGTGTGGCCGTGATCGACCCGCACGGCGATTTAGCGCTCGACATTCTTGACGCCATTCCACGCTCGCGCATCAACGACGTGTGCTACCTCGATGTGACGGACACAGAGCGCCCGGTTGGCTTCAACCCGGCGACCCGCGTTCCGCCCGAGCGCCACGCGCTCGCCGCAGCCGGGATCGTCTCCGCGTTTAAGCATCTGTGGTCGGATTCATGGGGACCGCGTTTGGAGCACTTTCTCTTCCACGGCATTGCGGCACTCATATCACGTAAGAATGCCACCCTGATCGATCTCCCGCGCATTTATACCGACGATACTTTTCGAGAGCGCGTGCTGCGCAAGGTCACCGATCCCGAGACGCTCCGCTTCTGGCGCGGGGAATTCCCGGGTTACACAAAGTCTTTTCGTTCCGAGGCGGCTGCTCCCATTTTGAACAAGGCCGGACAATTCGCGGCTTCGCCGCAGCTACGCCTGATCCTCGGTCAGTTCGCTCCGCGCCTTGACTTGAAATTCACGATGGACAATCGGCGCATTCTGATCGCGAATCTCGCAAAGGGTGCGATAGGGGAGCAGGCATCAAACCTGCTGGGTTCGCTTTTGGTGTCGCACCTTCAGCTTGTCGCTATGGAGCGCGGCGGACTCCCTCCGCACCGGCGGGTCCCATTTTTCGTACATGTCGATGAGTTCCAGACGTTTAGTTCCGACGCGTTCGCGTCACTTCTTTCCGAAGCTCGCAAATTCGCTACACACTTTTCGCTTGCGAATCAGTACACTGATCAGCTTCCACCCGCGGTGCGATCGGCGGTGATCGGAAATGCCGGCACGTTGGTCGTTTTCCGCGTCGGGAGCCGCGATGCCGAGCTCCTCGCGCCCGAATTTCGCCCAATGGAGGCCGGTGGACTTGCCGACCAGGAACCGTATACAGCATGGCTTCGCACCGGCATCGGGCGCGACCGCATCTTCGTAGAGCCAAAGCTCTACGAGCCACTCGGTACCGCCGACGCAATCACATTTCAAAGTCGCCAGCGATTTGGCCTCTTTAGATACGCGATCGAGCAGCGGCTCGGGCTTCGCTAAATGACACCAGACGTTTATCCCCAGTATTTTTGAAAAGACGCATCGCGCTTGGTTGTATAGTAGCGGCATTAGCGCGCGGGGTCATAACTTTTTCATTTATGAACAATCGTGCGGTCTCTTTTCTTATCAATGGCTCATTGATGTCGTTCATACGTTCTCATCGACGACTTGTTTCTATAATCATCGGCAGTGGCGTTCTGTGCGCAGGCACGCTAGCGTTTGCGGCGATAAGTTCCGGGGCGTTTACAACTAAGTCGTCTGTGCAAGTGACGACCACGACGCTCACGCTTGACAAGCCATCGACGGCGACAAGCGATGTGATGCTCGCGACGATCGCGATACATGGCGGGAGTTCTGCAAACATCAGCACCGTGCCGACAGGGTGGACGCTCATCGCACGCACGGACAATGACGCAGCTCTTAGTGTGGTTACATATTGGAAGAAGGACAGCGGGTCGGAACCAAGCAGTTACGAATGGATTGTTGATGGACAAACGACCGCGGAAGGCGGAATTACGGCGTACAGTGGCGTTAGTGGAACAGTTCCAGTAGACGCTTCAGCAGGAAACACGGGGCTTGGTCTGACGGCTACCACCTCGGCGATCACGACGACCGCAGCGAATGACGAAGTGGTCGCTGTTTATGCCGTTGATGAGGGTAAGACCACTACGGCCGGGTCATACTTTAGCACGTCGACCGGCATGACGCAGATGTTCGACGTGAGCAACACTCCGTTCGGTCCATCACTGTCGGTCCAGGAAGCTACACAAGCGACTGCGGGGACTGTCGCAAGCAAGTCATCTTCAATTGGCGGTAATAATAAAGCAAAGAATTGGGCCACGCAGGTTATCGCGCTGCGACCCCCATCGGGGAACACCCAGTCCATCGCCTTAGCGAATGCAAGTCAGCAGTTTCTCTCGATCTCGAACGCCAGCACGACGGGCTTGGGCATCACAGGGAATATAAGCATCGAAGCTTGGGTGAAATTGGACAGCGAGCCAGCAACAGGTTCCGGGCCGAATAGTAAAAGTCTGTACGTGATTGCGGGCAAAGACGGCGATGGTGCTGGACCACACCCTGACGAAAGCCAACGCGGCTATGACCTCCAATATCGTGATGTGAGCGGCGTCAAAAAGTTGACGTTTGAAGTGTCTGCGGATGGGAATGTCGACCAATTCGATAGCTACAACGTCAACGAAACATTGAACACAGGAACGTGGTATCACGTAGCCGTCGTATGGACTGCAGCGAGCCATTCGGCGACGTTCTATGTGAACGGGTCGGCAATAGGTACAGACAGCTCAGGAACCTTTACATCCATCTTTAACAACACGGCACCATTCATGATCGGCTCACGCCTTGCAGATCCGGTACAAACGTACTTCGACGGCAAGGTTGATGAGGTGCGTGTGTGGAGCGTTGCTCGAACCTCTCCGCAAATTGCAAATAACATGTCAACGGAGCTGACCGGCAGTGAAAGCGGTCTCGTCGGCTATTGGCAATTCGAAGGTTCGCTCAATGACGGTACCGCTGACGGCAATACGCTCACCAACAATGGGGGAGCGACGTTCTCGAACGACGTTGGCTTCTAATGGGGATAGACGGTTGGCGGTAATGGAAAGCGCCGGCCCCACGGGTTTGGCGCTTTTCTTCGTTACTGGTTACTTTCGATTAAGGCGGACATTTTTCGTGAGTTTTGTCGATGAGTGAGGGGTGATCGACCAGTGCGGCTCAAGCGCGCGCAACTCCTTGTCGACGACACTTCGTAACGAACTCTCGCAGCCGTAGTCGTCAAAGAGAAGGTAGCAGGTATCTGCGAGACAGTCGGTTTCCTGGATGCGTCGAAAAAGTGTGAAGGCCGCCGAGCCGATGTCGCAATCGATATGCACGAAGGCAAATTTCTTCCCTGCAAGAATTGGTCGCATCTTGCGTGCATCATCGAACAGCGCCTCATGGATCGCGATGCGTGCCTTGATCTGGCCGTAGAGCTCGGTAGCGGCGCGCAAGTTGTGCTCGCAAATCTTGCGCGTGACGTCGGAGAACTGTCCGAGGCGGAAGTCGCCGTCGCTGTTGGGGAGCCCAACGAAACCATCGACGCCGATGATCGCGCGATCAAAGAGAGCCGCGCGCTGACAAAAGTAGGCTGTCCACAGGAGCGAAAACCCGCGCCACGTGCCGAACTCGATGAAATCGCCCTTGATGTCCTTGCCGGCAATATCTTGAATGATGGCGCGGAAGTTTTGCAATCGGCCGATCTGGTGCTCAAGCTCGGTGATGTGCTTGATGCGTTCGTAGTATTCTGGCGTGAGATCGGCCGGATCATACTCAAGGGTCATGCGCGTGTAGCGCATATCATTGAGGTTGCGGAGAAATGGACTAGCAAGAACCTGCTGCTTCAATCGATAGAGCATATGGAGAAACTACTATAGCATGGCGGCCGAGTTGACGCATGCGCGACGGTTACCAAAAGGTGATGTGCGGATTGATGGTTAGGAGCTGCTGCTTGATCTCATCGTTGTAAGCGCCCGCCTTGAGAATGACGTTCACCTGGCCCTTGTCGCGAAGCACCTCGGGTGACTGCGCAATGAGGTTCGTACCGTAGAGCCGCTTACCTTGCTTCAACCCGCTATTATCAAGTGCTGAGACGATGCGGGTGGCATCCAATCCGAAGTTGAGGAGGTAAATGGTGAAGATGTGGGCGCCGAAGACATAGACCGGCGTGGTGGTGGTCGCTATCGCACGATTAAGGTCGCTCACCAGATCGTGGTGGTACCGAACGAACTCGACAAACATTCGCCTGTAGTCGGCGTACATGTTGCGCAATGCCGGTGGCGGTGATGGGCGCGCGAGCTTCTCCGTTGCGTAAAGAATGCTGTGTGGGCTGCCGAAGTACTCTTTAGCAATGATGTCAAAGCCAGCAGCCTGCAACATCCAGTCGGTAAAGTACTCCGTGAGAAAGGCGGTGTGCTCGAAGTTAAGCGCGTTGGTGAATTTGCGTTCAAGCATCGGTAGCAAATTGGGGAAGGCGAAGATGTGTCGCTGGCCCGGTGCCAGGCACGCGGCGATGTGGCGCAAGAAGGGCACAGGCTCGTAGATGTGCTCGAAGACGTGCGAGTGGACGATCATGTCGATCGGGGCATCGAGCGAAAACGTTTCATCGAACCAGCCCTTAATAACGCGAATACGGGGGTGGTCTATGTGCTGTGGATTCGGTTCGATAGTTGTCCAGGTCGCATCCGGGTCGAGCGTAAAATAGCGGGCGGCGATCTCGTCGTGCGCTCCGCCGATCTCAAGGATGCGACTACCTTTGCGATGCCGGGCGATGAAGGCCGCGGTGGCAGAGTAGAGGTCCTTCCAGACCGCACCTGTTCCGTCGTTGTGTTGGTCGAAATAGAGAACGTCGAGGGGGAGCAGCCGGCGTAGTTGTATCATGCCGCTTGAGGGATCGATGACCCACTCCATATCGGCTACGATGTCATCTTGTGCCGGCGTGTTCACGCATCCCATGAAGACGGGAAAATTCGTTAAGGTGTGCAGCGGCTCAAGGTTTGTCTCGTTCGTAATCAGCGATCGGCGGCGCTCGATATATTTTTCCTGCTGACGCATCCGGGCAAGGATACCATGAGCGATGATCGATGCCGAAGCGATTTGCCGATTCCGATCGTTGAGATAGAATGTTGCAATGCTAATTAAAGACACTGCCAAGGATCATTGCGAAAAATGCGGACGCGAGCCGGCCGATCCGGGTGACGATTACTGGTGTGTCAAGAGCAGCTGTGAATGCCATCAGGCCGACAAACGTTTTACTGATGGCTAAGGACAGCGGTCGCGCAATAGCCCTGGTGGGAATATAAGCTGAAGTGCAGCAGTCCCCCCAGCCGTCCGCAATGTCGGAAAACAGATATTGTGCGACACAAAATAATGGCTCAACTAAGCGATATTTTGGCAGCCGACTTTTTTCAAAGTGAGCTGACTCCTTCACCTCCCTATGCAATCGCAAGCGCTGCGATACAATATATATATGACCAAAGCATTGCAGGAAGCGCTCGCGGTAGTTAGCGAGCTATCGGATGACGCGCAAGACGTCGTTGCAGATCAGCTGATGCGGCTCGTGCATGTGACTTCGCAAGACGAAGACTAAGTTGGCGTCTGCCTCCGGTACGGGCTCGCGTGAACGCTCCGCAAGTCCGTCTGCACCAGCTGACCGCGATCCCCGACGCGATTCAGCTCTCCTGTACTCTCGTCAGTTTCTTTGTTCGACCTTGAGGACCGTTTCTTCGTCCCGACCTCTTTACTTGATGACGGCGCACGCAGGCGCCGTCCAGGATGGCCGCTTGGCCACCGCCGAAGGCGGCGCGAAAGCGTCCTTGACGGCGACGAGTACGGCGTCACGCTGCTGTTGTCGGTGGCTTTCTTCCCTCTCACGGCGCTCGATGTTGGGCGCACAGAAAGCCTAGCGGTGCGCGCACAAGCGCGCTCAAATTTAATTAGTGGGACGAGACACCCCGCCACCCTGGAAGCCGCCCAATGCCAATGCAGGAATGCTTCTCGCCGCTCTCCTCATGATCGTCGCACGGCGACACGCGGCGTCAAGGCACCCGTCACTTCCAGCTTTGCACTATGCGTACCCGGCTTTCTGCCTTCGGCCGCGCCCTCGTTGGGTCCCCCGCCTCTGACCCCGCGTGTTAGCGCCGTGCGCCACAACACGTATGTCGCGGCGAGAGGGCTGCGGCAGGTCGACTTTACGAGCCAATCACAACAACGACTATGAACAACGCAAAACGAACCTTCCCCGAGCGCATCGAGCTGTTGCGGAAGACGAGCAACGCTCTACACGCGCTCGCCCAAAGCTGCCAGACGCCGGAGATAGCGCAACAGTTAAACGACGCCGCCGACACGGTCCGCTTGGAGGTGTGGCAAATGGAGAAAGCAGCGCAACGCTTCAACCGGCACGTTGACAAAACAATGACCGCCCGTCCAGCACGCTGAAAGAGAAGCCCGCACATGCTCTTGCGCGGGCTTATTACCAACCATCATCCACCATCCTACCATGACCAACGATTACGACCAGCGGACGCGCGAGCCGCAGTACACCATCTGTCCCGAATGTGGCGAGGACCTCGAATGGCACGACTGCGGCGCAGCCCCAAGCGAGCGCACACTACGCATCCGCGAGCTTAACGACGAGTTCCGCTCCGACCCACACTACCATCTTGCCCGGACAGCGGGACAACACCTTGTCGTCACCAGGGGCGTTGCAGTGCGCGGCCGAGAGTTTACGTTGCGCGCGCTTGATGCCGTGAGAACCTTCGACAACTTCGCTCCCGACAACGACCCGTACGGCGAGCACGACCTCGGCAGCTTCGACATCGACGGCTTTCGCCTCATGTGGAAAATCGATTACTACGACACCGCACTCGACCGCGGCTCGCCTGACCCGTCCGACCCAGAGGAAACGCGCCGCATCCTCACCATCATGCTCACCGACGAGTATTAGCGCAGGTCCAAAAAATCCCCGCCGCCTCTCCGGCGGGGTGATGCGATTTATAGAATTCGCTACAGGGCGGGCTTCCCCCAACCACCCACCTAACTGTGCGGCGTGCTCGCCGCTCATTCTGGGTGTCTCGTCCCACAATACAAATGCGCGGACGCAAAAACAGCGAGTCAATAACTCTCGATGCCGCGTCGAGCCACATTGGAAATAAATTGCAACCTTAGTCGGTCAACCGAACGGGCTCGCCTTTTCCGCTCTTCCACTCGACATCGAGCGGATTACTGGCAGCAAGCTTCGTCTCATCAATGAACAAAAACATATTCGATCCGCGCCCGTCCGTAATTCCATCGAGCGCCGTGAGCATCCGCTCGACACGCTCCTTTGTGGTTGTCACCGTCAACACGCGAAAGTTTTTAATGCGGAGATCATGCACGTGCCGCTGTTGTCTGTTGGCTTCGTAATAGCTCATCATTTTTTTGGAGAAGTATGTCCCTCGTGTATTTTTATATCGCTCAACCGGCATTTCTCCCCTATCGATTTCGAGCATGAAATAACTTTCCTCGTCGTTATTGAATCGCAACCCGAACAGCGCGTCTGGAACTACCGCATTTTTCCGGAGCACGCCGCCGATCCGAATGCTCGCTTCTAACTTGACCAACCGGTCGCGCGTGGTTTTCAGAGCGTCCTCAACGATTTCCCGTCTTTCGAGCAGTCTAACGTCCTTGCGTCCGCGCAACGCCACTTCGAGGCGCACCATGAATTCCGCGATCGAGACGGTGTGCTCGACGAATCGCCAGCCGGCACCCCGCTCTTTATCGATGCCGTCCAAGAGTCGACGACGCACGTCGTGCCCGTATGTCCGCAGGAGCGCCGCGCCTTTGCGCGTCAGTCCATAGATGACCGGTCGCGATCCTTCATATAGTATGCGGCTCGCAGCTTGCGCCTCCGGCCGCTCGACATATCCGTTCTCCCACAGTGCCAGGAGCGATCGCGACACATTTTGGGCGCTCCCACCATCGAGGGCGGCGAGCTGTGCAGCCGAGACCAACCGCAATCGGCCGATGTTTTCCAGCAGGGCAATGTCCCGCGGAGTAACCCGCATCGCTCGCGGCTCTTCCGGCCGTTCGAAAAATGGGCGCCGTTCCCTTCCTGCAGTTGGCATTCTTTTATTGTACCCCAACTTTTCCGGCTTAGTTTGCATGGATGGCCCTCATGCGGCGGGCGCTTGCCTGTCAAGGGCGCCCCTTGGCGCCGCCTCCGGCGGTCATGACCCTTGACTGGCGGGCGATCGGCCGCGTATGCGCTCATCATGCAAACGACGGCGCTCTCTACGTCTTAGGCTTGCGCGGACGTTTCTTCTTGTGTCGGAATTCGCCCGGTTCATCTGGTTCCGCAGCTGCCCGAGAGGCTTGCGCTTGACTGATGAGCGCGCGTTTACGCTCTTCAAGGTACGTGCGTGCTTCGTCTACCGGCAGCGCCGAGGGGCTCTCGTCGAGGACGCGCCGCCGCAACTCTTCAAACTCCGCCGTCGGCAACGCGCAGGTCCGGACGTTCGGTACGGTAAGCAGCGCCGCTTTCATGCCACTTGCATCGACGAAATTGACGAAGGCGCGGCCGGTCGTGAGGGTCCGGAGGGTCTGTGCAGCCATGTAGAGCACGTTGTCCTTGCCGTGCACGGCGGATGCCCGATCCTCCATGATTGGCTCGAATCCCTCCTGCTCGCCCTGCGATCGGCCGGTGCCGCGCGTCTCCCCCCGACCGAGTGCGACCGAGTACTGCCGGGCAAAGGAGACGCTTCTTCCCGTCGCCGATCCGGTGGTGTGGGCGCGCATCGTGCTCTTTCCGCGCATGGTGCCAGCGGTCCGCCCTTTCATTGCACTGTTTGTGATGCCTTGTGCACTGTGCGTTGCAGCCGACTGGCCCTCGCTCATGCCGGCAATGGTCGGACTCTGCAATATCGTGCCGTCCGGGAGCATCATCGTGCTCGCACTGGTCCCGGCTGCCGTGCCAGAGACGGACGAATGCCCGAAGCCCTCGGCGAGACTTGATGCGATGCTTTCCGCGGAGCTTTCCCCCTCCGCCATAGTATGAGCCGCGCTCTCGACTTCTGAATACGCTTCGCCTTCGCTCACCCCGAGGCCTTCGGTTCGCATCTCGGTCGTGGATGCTTGCTCGCTTGTGCCCGCACTTTTGAGCCGCACCAGCCGGTGCTTGACGACTGTCGGTTTGACGAGCGAACGAACCGGGATTTCAAGATCGAGCGGCACGACCATGTGTGCGAGGTCTTCCGCTTCCATCGGGTCTTTGACGCGGAACACCACCTTGAGGTTCGTCGCGTTACGAACGGCCGCGAGCATGCCTTCGCTCTCATTCTCCAACTGCGCAAGCCATTGATGGCTCGCCACAACCGCGAGGCCGTATTTGCGCACTTCAGCGAGGATATTTTCAAGGTCCCCCGAAAGGTACCGGTGGCATTCATCGAGGTACACGAACACGGGACGCCCCGGAAAGCGCCGCCGTTTCGCGTGGAAGAAGAGAGCGCGCACCAAAAGCCGGCCGAGCAAATCGGCGTCGCGCTCGTATATCCGCGATCCCCCGGAGAGGTTTGCGAGAATGATGTGTCCTTCGTCGAGCGCACGGCGCACGTCTATCGTCCGCGTGCTCTGCCCGATCATCATTCGAACCGCGAGCGGGCGAATGAAACGCGCGATGCGGTTGATGGGGCCAATGACCTCGATATCGAAATCATGGCGTCGACGCTCATCCAGCGAAAGCTCATGGAGGCGCAGGAGTTCGTCGCGCGCGTACTGATCGCGCACCGCTTTAATCGCCCACGCGCGCAGGCCGTGCCGGTCTTCCCGATCGTAGAGGAGCGGCGCTTCGACGAGCGTGAGCTCTAGATCGGCAAGTGCCGTGAACGTCGTCGTCAACACGCGCTCGATCGTTGGCTTTGTCGTCGTATCTTCTCCGCCCCAGGCACGGGAGAAGGCTTCGAGCGTGACGCCGGCAATAACCGAGAGATCAGTATCCTCCTCGGGGCGCTCGAGCGGGTTGAAGCCGACGGTGTGCGTCGGCGCGCTCGGGTCCATGAGGTGCACGACGCGCGAGCTGGTGTAACCGCGCTCACGGAGCCAGCAGAGCAGGGATCGATACAGACTGTCGGGATGGTTGCCGTGGGGATCAACAACACACACGCCGTGCCCGTCGACAATGTCCTGCCGTATACAGTGTTCAAGAAAATAAGTCTTACCGCCGCCGGTTGTGCCGATTACGTGCCCGTGTTCCAAACGGGCACGCTGTGGCATCTGGATAATCCCGCCCCGGTCATCCCGTCCGAGGACGAGCGCTGTGCGATCGATCGGCTTCGGCGCAGGCGGGAGCAGGTGCGGGTATCTCGCGCTCAGCGCTTGCCGAACGGCTAGCCGCCGCTCGGCCGCCCGATTGGTGATGGTGGTCATGCCCTTGCCTACTTAGTGCCAGAACGCTGGTTGAGCAGTGCATCGATCCGAGTGGTGTCGAGTCCGCTCGCGCGCAGCTGCGCGCGTGCCTCATACAGCGCGTCGTTGATCCCTTGATCGTTCTTGTCCTGCGGCGATCCGCGGTTCTTGCGCGCCTTCACCTCCGCTTGATGTTGCCGGAGCACCTCGCGCCGCTCCTCCGCGCTTAACTCGACATCGAGGCTTTCGCACTGGCGCCGCTGCCACTCCAGTTCGTAGACGCCGTATCCGTGATCACGTTGCGCCTTCAGCGCTTGCCGCGCGTCCTCAAGCACGACCTCCGCACGGGTCAGCTCCGTCATTCGCCGCACGCTGGCAAGCTCGTGCTGATGATACAGCTCGCGCAACTCTTCGGCCCGCGCTGCGCGACGCTTCGCTCGGTCCGCGGCGATCATTTCTGGCAGTTCCTGTAGCCGGGCCGCCGCGCGATCTCGCTTTACGTAGCTCTCAATCGCTTGCGATTGCGCTTCGTACAAATCCGCTTCCGCGCGCGTGCGGCCAGCCATAGCGGTGAGCGCGCGGTTTTGGCTATTCGCGTGCCACCGTGTCAGCGTGGAGCTGACAATGCCGCCGGGATTCACCCGGGGGCTCATCGCCACTGGCGCACTTGTTGGCCGTGCCGGCAGGCTCGCCCTCCGGGGTGGAATAATTTCGACTTCACCCATTGGCTCCCCTTCCCTTCTGCGGACGCTTGCTCTTTTCGTGCTCTATGATTTCGGGCAGCTCATCAAGCTCAGCCCGTGAGCGCATGCCCCGAATGTAGCTGTCGACGTACTCGGTTTCGGCATCGAGCTGGCGCTTCAGGGCACGAAACAGGTCAGCCTGCTCGTCGTGGTATTCCACGGACCCCCCATCGACGATGGTGGTTACATTCCTGGAAGCGGCGCTGAACGCGGAGATCAGCGCCGCAATGAGCAGCGCGGCAAGGAGGAGCAGGACGACCCGCACTATCAAGGCGTTTGAGATGTAGATCTCGTGGCGGTTGCCCAACTCCACATACACGCCCGCGGCAGCCCGGGTAGGTATTGTTAGGATAGCTAGCGCAAGGATGCGGATCATGGTCTGACCTCTGCTTCGATCATATTTGCGATATGCTGATTTTCCGGCAACTACGCTTGCGGCTCACTAGTCGCTGTTGTCGGGCACGTTCGCGCCGTATGACCCGCTTGCCCGCACGTTCGACACACTTTTGGCTTGCGGACGATTAGCGGCGTTCCAGCAATTAGGCTTTCCAGCTCGGAGTCGATTGCGGTTTTCTGTTCGATCAGTTCCTTGATCCGCGCGAGTTTTGCATCCATGTCGATCCTCCTTTGGTGCGTTGCGACCGGAACAGGTGGAATGATTAGCATGCTGACTTCCATCGCGCCAAACGCGCACGCTAGAACGATTCTCACGCACGATCACCGGCAGTCACGATCGAGCACACTGCTGCTGCTCCTTTCAAAAAATTATCGCGCCCTTGCGCAGAACTGGTTGCGTTGTACTCTTCGAGAAGACATCTCCGTCTTGTCGACCGGCACCCATCCTGGATGTCGGTGATGCAAGACGGAGCATAGAGATGTCGGTACAGCGTAGTGTCGCGTTGGAAGCGCGCGCCCCTCCTCCACCCGCAATACAGTTCTATACAATCGAGCTCATGCCAAATGCGGACGGACGAGTTTTCATCGCCATCACCGCAACCATCTGCGAGCACGAGGGCGAACTCGAGAACATGGACATGGGGTGTCAACGAGTCGGCACGATCGATGATGCGCTTGCGGCCATTCGCGAAGCCTTTGTCGCCACCTTGCCGAACTGAAACAGGAGAATGCGATGAGCAGTAATCAGCAGCCGACGTATCGCGCGTACACTGTGGTGAAGCGCGAGGGACAAGATGATTTTTGGCTCAGCATAGGCGCTGCCTTCATGCACCAGGACGGCGATGGATTTAACATCGTGCTGCAGGCGCTCCCCATCGACGGAAAGATTGTGCTTCGTCTACCGAAGGATGATCAGAGCGGCCAGCAACCGCAGGAGCGAAGCGGTCAGGACAACAAGCCCGGCTCTCGGCGCCGGTAGGCCGCCGCGACATCGCGAGGCAGGACATTCGAGCCGCCAGGCGACGTCTGGCGGCTCTTTCTCTTCCGTTTCATTGTCCTTCTTCGCCATATACGTGAAAAGGCACCTAGACTGCCGCTAGCAAATGGCGACCCTACGATATTTCCGAAAAACTGCGAAGCGCTTCCAGCCGCCGCCTCGCTTCATTTACTCCATACTTATAATACAGAGAGACAAGGATTTTCATGCGACTAAGATGATCCCATTCCGTGGAGTTGATTTTATCGTCGAACAGGCGCACATCCCTCCTGAATAGGATCGGAGCGAGCGCCTCGACCGTCCAGTCAATCTCGCTATAGCGAAGGACCTCTGCTGAGCCATCCGACGGAAGGTATTGCTTGACTTGATCTAAGGTCATCTCCAAATCAACAAGCGCTATCACACCGACAGAAAAGGTCAGACAGTCCAGGATGATGGAAAGCATTTTTATTTGATGATTTTCGATTTTTGCGGTGTCATCAAGCAGCTCTTCGCGGACACCGGCCTTAACCGTGTCGAACAGATCGCGGTCTATCCTCTTGTCTTGTGTTGTGTCGGGTTGCGGCGGGCCGCTCATCTGCTCACTTATAGACGCTCCCCAGAGGCCAGGCGACCAATCTAAGCCCCGATGCCTCGGACGCTGACACAAGAGCACGCGCTTGTTTTGCAAGACAACAATGATGTCAGAAAACATACATGAGGGTACCTTAAAGTTCTCGAATTGTAGAAATTGATCGCCGTACTTCTTCAACAGCGCACGGCTTTCTCCCGCGCGCCGCAGTTGATCTTGTATTGGTTTAATCATGAAGTAGCTGGTTGGCGCTAGTGTAAGACGCATCGGCCCTTCGCTAGAATGGGGTATCAATCCAGCCAGCCGCCACTTTGGATTATTCGGTGGATTCGGTCGGTTTTCCTCGCACAGTAAGGTTAGCTCAGCGGGCAGGTCGGTAGCTCGGTTGCGGAGGTGAACCTTAAACTCCTCATCTTCCCACCCACTGTACGATGGACTGTGTAGGAGTTCGAAACAGCCATCGATACCAAAGGAAACCTTCAGAGGCGACCTTTGTCTGGCTAGAGAAAGGCGGGCGCTGGTACGCTGGTCTGTCGTGCAAATTTCCTGCGGGATTGGAAACTTGAACTCACTAGCCTCGACTTCTCGTGCTCGCATTCGCGAGCTTCCTCTCTCCTCGATCGCAGGCTCGTGTGGAAATAAAGTGAGATGTGGATAGGCAATATTGAAAATACGGGCCGCTTCCTCCTTGGGAAATCCCCTCCCAGTCAACACCCTTAGATAGGCTCCCAATTTGTCCGCCGGGGGCATCTTTTTGCCAGTTTCCCAGCGTTCGACGGTGGATCGGTTGCAACCAATTGTCTCAGCCATCGACGTGGTGCTAAACATGACACCACCACGTCGAACTACTTCGTTTCGCCTCGCCTCTCGCATCCTGCGGCCTAGCGCAGCGTCGCCTGTCTCGCTGGTGGTCCGCCTAGAATTCTGTTTATCCATCGGATGCTGCACATGTGCAGCAACACGATTTGCTGCATCCATGCCTCTGTTAAATTAAGCCGAGCGCCTTCCCAACCTACATCTTTCAGCAGCACATATAGACGAAGACCCAGCGAGGAATAATCCTCGTCTGGGCCCCCCGCGGCGGGCCTGCCAGCCCCACGCGGCGGTCGCAACCACAGGAGTCGCGACATGTCTGATGATGCCCGATCGGCGGCACTTGGCAATACTTTCACGAGTCCGCCAACATTTCCAGATAAGTGTCAAGAGTCGACTTGCTGCGCCGCGTGCGGGAAGTCGAAAACCACTGATCGGTTCCGGACCCCCCCGGACTTTGTAGATCAAAGCGGCGCCGAGTTCTCCTTCGACCAGCCTGTCGGAGTTAATTGGCCTGTGTCAGATCACAACTATCGTCATGTTTTCTCCGGCGGTTTGGATTTCTGCGTTAGTGAAGATGGCTGCCGGTGGCCATCATGAGTGAAATCATCTATCTCACGGAAGATGAGCTGTATGAACGGTGGCGCGGTAGCGTTGCACTTGGAACCATGCGAAATCATCGCTCTATGGGCATCGGGCCGCCGTACGTGAAGATCGGCAAGGCCGTGCTCTACCCCAAGGACGAGCTGCAGACGTGGGAGCGCGACCATCTCATCCTGAACCGGGGCAACGTCGCCGCGGAATGACGTTGCCCCTTTGTCGACACTGCTCCATTGTCTCCCACGGGGGACGCAGCGGGATGATCACGTTTCACAATTTCAGACCGTCCCACGGCGCGTCCCTGCCCGTGGGTCGACAACAAACAATTTGTTGATTCAAATAGATGCGCTTGCGTGTCATCTCATGTACAAGGGCCCGCTCGAAATCCCGCTGAAACTCATTGTCGGGTGAGCCTGCATCACCGCCCGTAGAGTCCCTTGGGGCGGGGGTTGCCGGTGTTGGCGTTTAACCTTTCGAAGAACGCCATTAGGAACTCGAGTTGCACTGTCCGATCGGTCCTGTTCAACAAGGCCTGATGCACGACGTGGTCCTCGTACATCGTGCCGTGCCCGGCGGAGCCAAACGCGACGCCGCTGTGTACCAGCTTCCACCCCTTGATGCCTTCGACGCCGGCCTCGATCTTGAAGGGCGGCGCGATCTTCGCAACTTGCTCCATGAATTCGAGGTAGAGGCTCAATGAAGTGATGAAGAGATTTTCGAGTGGAAGCGAAAGCACCCAGTTGCCGTCACCTCGTTCCCCCTGCCGCAGGATGTCCGCGTTGACGCCCCAGATTTCCCCGGTCCGGAAATACTGCGATAGGTTATCGACATTCCAGGTCGCGCCCGCCTGTTCGAGTGCGGCAACCCCGTAGTCGTTTTCCAAGATGAACGCACTGACCGGCCCGCCGAATGCACCGAAGCGGCCAACACTGTTCCGCAGCAGCTCCACCGCGAGTATCTGGCGTGTCTTCGGGATAACGCGCAACCACGCCACTCTTCGGAACGGCATGACGAAGCTTTGTTCCTCCGTCCGATGGAAGCCGAGCGCCTCGCCCTCGGCAAAGAAGAGACCGTGTCCGATCTTCGGGGCCGTGGCCAGAAATGCCTCCGGAGGCGCTTCCGCCGAGGCGGTGCCGATGAAGGGTTCCAGGGCCTCGACGAGCCTCACCACGAGCCGGGCCTTTTCCTTGTCGATGTCGGCCTTGCCGGCGCCATCCGCCAGTCGATAGGTGATTGGATGCCGACGATGACGCATGTCGAATGGCAGCCCTGATACGTCGCCATAAACCTCGTTAAGGATCATAAGGAGCTTGGTATTACCGAGCACGTGGAGCGCAAAGCCGAGTTCAATGGCAACGTTCGGATTGATGAGTGCCTTTGGCGGTACCGCCTTTCCGTCCTTGCCGGTCCGCAGTGGACCTTGGCCGACCGGCGTCATGTCGGCGACGAAAACGGAGGAGGCTTCAATCTTGTTGAAAATTTCACGCGCGACCTCAGGACTTCCGGTCAGGCCCTTGGTGTCGTGGTCCAGGTGAAGGTCGTCGCGGCGCGCCTCTTCGGGCGGCTCCTCGATGTCCCTAGGCTGCTTGAGGCGCTCGATCGCCTCCTCGAGCGCGCCGCGCACAAAATGTCGCGAAATCTTGCCCGGTAAATCGGCCTGCCATGCCCAGAAGACTTTCATGGCCATCTCGTCGCTTTTGACCGAACAGGGTGATCCAATGGCTACCGCTTCCCGCTGCTAAAGCTTTCTGATCATCCTCGCTTGGGAGACCAGCAACTCAATCCGAGGCTCCGTGTATGGTGGGCCAGACTCCTCCCCGTTGCAATATTTTTTCACCGCGTCGTGCGGCGACTTCCCTGCTTTGATCGCATCCACAGCCGCAGAATACCAGTTCAAATCGCCCTTGTGCCGGATGTCCCGTTCATCGAGCTCCAGCTCGTATAGATACTTTTTTTTGCTGAGACGCCATAGACGCCTCGCCAGCATTTCGCTCGACCAGGTGTAGAGGGATTCACTGCGGATTTTTACACCAGCAGGCAATGCCGACCGGACCGCCAGCTCAACCACTTTTTGGTCATCCGTAAGCGTGTTGAACGGGTCGCCGCGCGCTCGAATACATTTGCCCAGATTATAGCATTCGTCGTCGTACCGATAAACCAACATCACCATCTCCTACCCTGTTGTTGGGTGCTAAACGACTACGTCGTAATTTCTATTTCAACGAGGCACTCGGTCCGATGCAGCCCAGCCGTCGTATTTTATTTCTCAGAGGGTGCTAGGTGTATGGTGGACTAGGCGAATTGGCTCGGCACGGAAATTCGTGACCTGCACTGGCTGAAAGGGACGTGTCGGAAACGAAAGTGACGCAACGGGATAATCACGCACGGGCACGCACTACCGCCCCCAATCAACGGCCCCCACTATCCCCTACGCGACACAAAGTTACATGATATCAGCGCGTTAGGTCGCTCATTCGTTTCATGCACAATCACCCCTCCGGCGATCCGAACCCGTCGCAGGCGGACGTTCAGATGACGAAGGAGATCGTCAGCGTCGCGCAGCCGCTGGGAATTTCGGTGCACGACCACATCATCGTCGGCAAGGACGGGCACGCGAGCCTGAAGAGCTTGCGGCTGATGTGACGGCCGACGCCTGCGCTGCCGCGGCGGCGGTCGTCAGCAGCGTCGATCTGTCAATTTCTGGGGCTTGCAGCGGCTTGGATCGGACTGGGCCGCACCCGGTCGCGCATGGGCTCGGGAAACCAAGTTGTGTCCAACACCTTCAGCACCATGGCCCGGTCGAGATGGGGGCGAATCTGGGCCCCGAACGCATGCTCGAAGGTTTGGAACTCGTACGCGCAGTTCTCGGCGCGCTGCTTCGGCAACACCCCCTGCTGCGCCTTTGGCAACACCCCCTTTTTGCGCCATCATGTTGGTCATATTCTCGGTGACGTCAGCGAATGTCTTTGGGTCGGCGCCGTAAGCCAGGCAGACCAGATTGTAGAAGCGCTGCTGCGGGAGACCATGAACGCTCGCGTAATTCTTGCCCCAAGGGACGTCCGCCATGAACTCGTCGGACGTATAGGCCGCCCCCTCGATCCAGCGGCGTGCCTGGTCCTTGCCGAAGTGCAGCATGATATACGCGGCGAACTGATCGGCGGCGTCCTCCTCCCGCCCGAACAGCGGCACCTGAAAAATATCGAAGGCCGCGTGCCCGGTCTCGTGCAGGGTCCAGAACAGGAACTGGCCGACGATCGCGTCATGCCGGGTCACGTTGGGGCGGACGTTCTCCTCGGTCGTAATCTTCATGATGTTGTCCAGCAGCTCATAGCACATATGGACGGTCGGCCCTGAATCGCCTGGATCATTTCTGTTGTACCAGGAATTGATCGTACCGTCGCAGCCAAGAGTCTTGATCAACAGCCCGGGGTTCGGAAGTCGAACCGGGCTGAGGATCTGCTGTATCGTCTCGAGCACCTTGTTCTGCCGCAGGCGCTCATAGAGCGGCTGGTGCTCGAGATTCTTTACCGCATCATATTCAATGCGGATGCGGCCCAGCTGCTCCTTGTCGGCGTCAACGACCGGACTGCCGGGCGTGCCCGGCCGGCCACGCTCCAGCGTCAACGGCGCGCCCAGAATGTAGAGCCGGTCGTGCGACCGATAGATGATGGCGCCGGGCCCCAGATCACGGCCCCCCAAGTCTCTGACCGTAGCGGCAACACCGGGCTTCGCCTGTCCGGGGGCGATTTTGAAGGTCTGCCCATCGATGAAGATGCTGTCGCCATCGGCGATGATCCCGGGGGCGACCTGCGCCCAGGCCGCCTGGAGGGGCGCAAGTGCCAAGCCCATAACCGCAGCGAACAAGCCTCGGCGCGCACAGCTGAAGTTGCTCATGACTGGTCCTCCGCGGCTATTCCTGCCGCCAGGCGAGCGGCGGCTCTTTCCTATGTAGGAATGACGCCGCCCGCCCGGAGTCCCTTATCGGGCACTTGAGGCAAGTTCACTCATTTCGTTTCGCTCGCGGTCCAATTCTCCGCGAACGTCTTTTTCAGCTTGTAGTCCGCATAGTCAGGATCCTCGATGATGATCCTGTCGCTGCCGAAACGCCGCCCGCGCAGATATTCCTGCCAGTCTCGCTCGGTCTGGGCGCCGCTTACACTGGTGTCGCGGTCACTGCCGTAACGTGGGTTCTGACGCACAAACTCTTGCCAGTCCCGCGCGGCCTGGGCGGCGCTCACGCTGGTGTCTCGGTCGCTGCCGAAACGCTTCCCGCTCTGATATTCCTGCCAGTCTCGCGCGGCCTGGGCGGCGCTCACGCTGGTGTCCCGGTCGCTGCCGAAACGCCTGCCGCTCTGATATTCCTGCCAGTCTCGCGCGGCCTGGGCGGCGCTTACACTGGTGTCTCGGTCGCTGCCGAAACGCCTGCCGCGCTGATATTCCTGCCAGTCTCGCTCCGCCTGGGCGCCGCTGACACTGGTGTCTCGGTCGCTGCCGAAACGGCGGTTCTGGCGCAGAGATTCCTGCCAGTCTCGCTCCGCCTGG
>Ga0207158_1056_pt1 | contig 27822 bp, 17 predicted proteins | sample Alteio_BWMinHeat_22_FD_153512 | JGI IMG/M metagenome (GOLD analysis project Ga0207158, IMG submission 153512) | Enriched cells from forest soil in Barre Woods Harvard Forest LTER site, Petersham, Massachusetts, United States -... | ecosystem: Environmental > Terrestrial > Soil > Temperate forest >... | reverse complement strand
GATTCTGCGCGATCCGGTATTCGTCTACGTCCTGTCAGCCGGCGTGGCGATGACGGGGCTTCTCATCCTCGCGGACAGGAACTTGGACCGGTTCACGGAGATCGCGGCGCCGTCAACGCTGCTGGTGGTGCTGGCGCTTATTGCGCTGCATGTCGAGCGGGCGTTTCCGGAGGGAGACGGGCCGTTTTCGCGGCGCCGCTTCGGGCTGCCGTTCTTCTGGTCGGGTCAGGCGCTGCTCGGGGCCGGGTTGTTGCTGCTGATGGGCGCGCAGATTTTCGGACACCTGCATGCGACGTTCGTTTCCGTCTTCGGTTTGCAGGGCGTTGAGTTGCTGAAGAATCCGCCGGTGATCGTCACAGACGCGGGGCTGAAACTGCTCGCCATCGCTGTCGTTCTGGCGGGCGCGTATGCGTATCTCTACTCCGACCTCGTGGTGCGGCGCATCGGTGTTTACGTCTACTTGGCCGCAGCGTGCATCCTCTGGGCGGAGTTACTCATACTCGACCAGTTGAATCTGTTGTACACGCCCGAGGCGGTCATCGCGGTGTTGGCGCTCACAGCGCTGGCGGTCAACGTCTTGTCGTCGGTCTTAAACAAGGATGCGTTTTTCACGCGTAGTTTTCCGGCGTTGGGACTGGCGTTGAGCCTGCCGCCGGTGTTGTGGGGCGTGGTGCTGCATTTCCGCGCGACGTGGCTCGATCTCGGACCGGCTTCCCGTTACGACCTAACCTGGGGATACGTCGGCGCGATGCTGCTGACGGCGATCTCGTGCCGGGCAGGCGCCTATCTTCATCGCAAGTCGCTGCCGTGGGTATCGGCGACGTATTTCTTCGGCACGGCGGCGGCGACGCTGGTGGGCGCGGCCGGCTTGCTGTGGATGCTCGGCCTGCACGGATGGGAGGCGCAGGCGCCGTTGCTGATGCTTATCCCGATCGCGTACATCGTGGCCGCGCGGCTTTACCGGGGCCACACGCCCGAAGAGCCGTTGGTTTGGTGCGCTCATGCGGCGACATTCGTCATGCTGGTGTCGAGCCTTAATTCGGCCATCAAGGGATTTCTGCCGATCTCGGCGGCGACGCTGAACCTGACCTTGGCCGCGTTCGCCGCGGAAGCCGCCGTGTTCTATGGGCTGGCGGCCGCGTTTCGGCAGAAGGGGTTCAACGTCTATCTCGCCACGATCATGGCCAGCGGGGCAGTGTGGCAGTTGCTCAAGTATTTCGAGGTGAACAACGAGTATTACACGGTGGCGTTCGCGCTGATCGGCATCGCGCTGTTGATCGCGTACCGGATGGCAGTGCTGGAGCGGTTCCAGCAGGGCGGCCTGGCGGGGGCGGCGTTTCAGTCGGCTAATGCCTGGCTGTCGGTAGCGTTCGTGTCGTCCGCCTTGCAGACGATCGCGGACGAGGTCAGCGGCAAGACGAGCTGGACGCTGCTCGCGCTCCTCGCCGTGTTGACATTGCTGAGTCTGCTGGCGGCGGCGCTGGTCCGTCATCACGCGTGGCGGCGTTGGTACATCGTGTTCGCGATCGTGGAGGCGTTGCTGTTCGCCGTGACGCTCCACATCCTGAGCCACCTCACTCCGTGGCAACAATTGGAGATCTTTTGCATCGTGGTCGGCGTAGGGTTGCTTGTTCTCGGACACCTCGGGTGGTACCGCGAGCAGACCGCGGAGCGGCAAAGCGACCTGGTCGGCTTCAGCCTGGTGTTTGGGAGTCTGCTGGCGGGAATACCGCTGGCCATCGCGACGCTTTATTGGCGCTTCATAGACAAGCAGGTTTCGCCTGTCAACGAAATCGGCCTGCTGGCCGTCGGCATTGTGCTGCTCGTGACGGGTTTCCTGTTCCAGTTGCGGGCGACCACATTGACCGGCGGAACGCTCCTGGCGTGCGAACTGATCATGTTGATCGTTGCAGCGTTCCTGCACGTGCCGGACCAGGTGGCCATTGCCATCTTCCTGGCGGGCGGTGGGGCGGTGATCTTCCTGACCGGGTTGCTACTCAGCATCTACCGCGACCGGCTGCTGGCGTTGCCGGAAAAGGTGAAGCGACGCGAAGGGATCTTCCGAGTGTTAGGCTGGCGATGATGCCGTTGGGACAAGAAAGCACCCCGGGGTTGCAACCCCGGGGCTTTGCGGCTTCATGATCTACTTCAGTAGCTCCAAGTAGCCTTCGGCGGCGGCGCGGCCGTTGAAGTCCAACCCGCCCCCGAAGGCTGCCGAGTCCGCGTCCTTCCAGTACGAGAGCGCCGTGCGGAAGGCGATCTCTGCCTCGTCGACGTCACCCTCCTCCAGGGAGAGCAGACCCCGGAGCACCGCCACTTCCGCCTCCCAGCGCAGGCTTAGTGCAAGGGTCTCGAGATGATTGCGAAACTGGAATCGATCGTTGGTGAGTAAGATCAAGTCCGGCAGGGTTCCGCCCCCGGATTGTTCATTAAGCACCCTTCGGCTGACCAGCATTGCCATGATCTCGCGAAACCTCATGGATGCCTGTCCGCCAAGGTTCGACCCGGAGGACCGGGATAGCTGGCTGCACTCTTCCTCGGCAAGAGCATAATCGCCGGACGCGGCCAGGGCCTGGGTCCGCAGCCAGTGGTAGGAATCGCCCAACGCGGCCTTGTCATCGGGGCTCAATTCTCCCGTCCACTTCCAAACATCCTTCGCCCGACCCGTCCGGATCAACAATTCCAACTCCATCGCCATGCCCTTGGGCCCGAACGCGGCGATGTCGGATTCCAGCAGCAGGTCCCGAGCCTTTCCCGCCAGGCCCATCTGGAACGCCTTGAACGCTCGATCGCCCACCTTCCAGCCGGCCGACGCGACTTCGAACAGGTTATCCCGTTTCTCCACTTCCTTGGCCAGCTGGCTCAGCTCTTCTTGATATTGGGCTTCCTGATCGCGGAATTGTTGGATGCTGATCCCGGGCGGGGCGCCCGCCTCGTGGAACAGTTTCACGTACGCGCGCAGATGTTGAAGGGCCAGATCGAGGTAGCCCATTTCTTGGGAACTCATTTCCCCGTAGAGCCGATAGAGGCTGTGGTGGGCTTGGGCGAAGTCGGGCTTAAGGGAAACGGCCTGGTTGAGGGCGGCACTCGCCTGGGAGCGCCGCAGCTGGACAAGTTTTGGCAGCCGCTCACTCCAGGTTCTCTCGCGCGTGCTGTGCAGCAGACGCAGATAGCTTTCACCGAGGACCAGGTAGGCCTGAGCGTCATCCGGGTTGACGGCCAGGGCGCGGCGTGAGGCGCGGATCGCCAAGTAGGGCAGTGCGGGGGAGGTGTCGTCGCGGCGCAGCGTGAACTGTTGCTGCAACGCCAGCGCGATCTGGTCGGGAACCGGCAGGGTGTCGTACCTGGCGCCCGGTCCGGGCAGCATTGGGCGAATGAGGGAAAGGCGCATGCGGGCATCGAACAGGCCGGCTGGTCCCGCCCAGCTGGCGGCCGCACCGACGAGGGCCGCGGTCTGGCCATTCTCCCACGCGTCCAGGTGCCCCAGCGGCGCGGAGTGACGCAGGGCCTCGGCGTGAAACAGGTGCAGCGTAGCCTCGTCCTGATCGATCGGCCGGGGCGGGACGGGCTTCCAAAAGGCGTCCCACCACTCCCGGGCCTCGGGAATCCGGTCCGACGGCTTGGAAGGTGCCTTTTTATCTTCCGCGGGGTGGAAGGCCAAATAGTTCATGTCCAGCTGCCTGCCGCGGAACGGATCTGTCGCCTCTGGCACGGAGGGATCGCGCCATCCAAAGACAGCCAGGTATCCCTCCACGTAGAGCAACGGCCATTGCTGCGGATCTTCCAGCAGCCGGTTCATGGTCGCGCAGAGGCGACCTCGGTCGGTATCGTAAAGTATCACGTGGTTGACGCCACCCGCATGCATGAGCTGGTCCCAGTCAGCTGGCGCGTCCGGCTCGCCTCGGATGGCCTTGGCCAGACGGTCGTCCCGCAGCCCATCCTCCTCGGGGCAGTACCAGGCAAAGGCATAGGCCGTCTCCGATGACAGGTGCAGTCCCCGTGGCTTGGGTCCGAGCTTTCCCCCCTCAAGCCAACGTCCAGTTGTCGCCGCGCCTTTCTCGAGGGAAGGGGAAGTCTCGACAGCCCACCGGCGCGGCTCGTACGGCGGAGTCTGAAGCCAACCGGGCCACGCAAGGAAAGGAAGGATGAGGAGCAATTCGACCGTCAGCACCCGCGCGAGTGCGACGCTCCGTCGCCAGATGAGTAGTTGTTGCGGTCCCGCGTTAAGGTGTCGGGCAATGATCTCCTGGAGGTTCCACGCCAGCACGGGCCCGGCCACGACTGCAAAGAATGGAACTGTCCTTACCTGGAAGGAGCTCAGCAGCGCCAAGGCGAGCCAAGGGAGGAACCGCTGCCAGCGCCAATGCGGAAAGTTGAAGAGGAACGAAAGCAGACTCAGGCCCAACAAGGGGAAGTAAGCCAGGCCCGCCGGGTTAAGCCCGACCTTCGCGTAGTAATTCCACAAAAAGGGAGACGTAACCTCTTCCATCCCGTGCCGAATCGGCGACGCGGCGGAAACCTGGAACCATCCCAGGTCCGCCGGGATCGCGAAATCAAAGAGATGGGCCCAATCACGTTGATTCACCGCCGCCAGCAGAGCCGGATTGAGGAGGCATACCGCCGCCAGAAGAATGAAAGAGGAAGCACGAGGTAAGAAGAAAGACAGAAACCCGCTCTTGTTTCCACCCTTCCAAGGAGCCGCGTCCAGAATCTGGCCCAACCACACTAGTGCCACCATCGCCAGGCCGAGCACGAACCACTCGTCGATGTTCACCCAAAGCACAAAAAGGGCCAAGAGCGCCCAGGGGGGTACCAAGGATCGCCGCGGGTTCGCGCGGTTGTCCGCGGGTTGCCGGATAATCCAGAGAGTCAACGCAAAGAATAGGTAGGAAATCGTCGCCGGCTGGACGAGCAAGCGAGTGCTCATCGCCAGTAGCGCTGGAGCGGTGCACAAGGCCGGCAGCCACCACGCCTGGTTCTGCCGGCTCAACAGCAACAGCATCACGGCGAGGCCGGCCACCACGAGGGCCTTGCAGACCACGAGTCCGGCGCCCCCGAACGTCGAATACAAGCCGAAGCAGAAAAGGTCAAAGAGCCAGGAATGGTTGACCGGGATTCCGGCCGCGAACGGCAATTGCGTCAGGAGTCTTCCTTTGGCCAAGTGCATCCACACGTCGCTGTTGTGAACAGGAGAGGATGCGAGGAGGAACGCGAGAATCGTCACGGGAAACAGTAGCATCCGTTCCCACCGGTCCGACGTCGCGCCGAACTCAGGCGGCGAGGCACCGGGAGGTTGTGTCAGAGGACTCAATGGGATCGATTCCGAGCGAGGCTTGATACTGACAATGGAAGGCTGAGAGGCCTCGACCGTGCTGTCCCCAAGTGGCGGGACAACGGGCGCAGAGGCCCGAGGCGATTGCATTTCTAAAGAAGTTTCCATTGGAACCTGCGCGAGCGAAGGGATAATTGCCGGCACGAGGCGGCCGGGAAAAAGACTTGTCTGACTATAAAGGTGAAGAGAGAACGGGTCAAGCGCCGGCCGAGGCGCGCGGGGTTCTCCGGTCGCTTATGCTCTCGGGTCGCCGTGGGAAAGATGTTGTGCGCGCCATCCGGCATGGTAGAATCGCGCGCCGAAGTCGATACGCATCACCTCAATAAGAGTTCGTCCGAGAAAGACCCGAGCATGGATCATGACGCGGGCAAACCACCGGACTGTCGGTCAGGGAATGTGCCGGACGCGCGTTCCAAGCGACGGCGCGGGCGCGCGTGGTCCGCCGGGGCCGGGGTCCTTGTCCTGCTGCTCGCCGGAACCGGGCTTTGGATCGCGTACCACTGGCGGCGGCCGGATCCAACGCCTGGGACCGAGACGGCGCGCCGCAATGGTCCTGAGGATCCGCGCCTGACCTATGCGGGTCAGTTCATGAACATTCACCCGGACGTCGCCTACGTTGGCGACGAAAAGTGCGTCGACTGCCACCTGGAGAAGTCGCTCTCGTTCCGCCAGCACCCCATGGGGCGCTCCCTACTCCCTATCGCCCGGATCGCTGCGCGGCAGCGCTACGACGCGGAGGCCCATAACCCGTTCGAGGCCCTCGGCACGCAATTCCTGGTCGAGCGCCAAGGGGAACGCGTAGTACACCGCCAGATCGGACGCGATGAGAACGGACAATCGGTCTACGAGTCGGACTCGCCCGTCGATTACGTCCTGGGGTCTGGAACGCGCGGCTACTCGTACTTGACCGACCGGGACGGCTACGTCTTCCAGTCGCCGGTCAGTTGGTTTTCCCAACAGCAAATCTGGGACAAATCGCCCGGATTCTCAAGTGAGGGGCGTACCGGGCGGCCGGTTCCAGGGTTGTGCCTCTCCTGTCACGCCAACCAGGTTCGGTCGATCGAAGGAAGCATCAACCGCTACGAGAAGCCTTTGTTCAACGGCTACGCCATCGGCTGCGAGCGCTGCCACGGCCCGGGCAGCCGGCACGTCAAAGACCCCGGCCACAAGGACCCCGCGACCGGCGCGGATTACAGCATTGTCAACTCCCACCACCTCAAGCCGGAATTGCGGGCGGCAGTGTGCGAACAGTGCCACATCACGGGCGAGGCACGCGTCCCCCATCGCGGCCGCGGCCTGTTCGACTTCCGTCCCGGACTGCCGCTTGAAGCGTTCTGCTCGATCTATGTTCGCGAGACCGACCCGGATGAGCCCCAAAAGGCCGTCAGCCATGTGGAACAGATGAACTTGAGCCGGTGCTTCCTGCGCAGCGAAGAGAGGCCGGCGGAGGGAAAGCGGAAGCTCGGTTGCACCTCATGTCACGACCCGCACCAGCATGTGGGAACCGAGGAGCGTGTGGCCTACTACCGGCAACGGTGCCTGGAGTGCCATCAGGAGAAGGGGTGCAACTTGCCGGAGACGACCCGCCGTCTAACGGTCAAAGATGACAGTTGCATCGACTGCCACATGCCCCGTTATCCACCTTCCGACATTGCGCACACCGCCGCTACCAACCACCGCGTGGTCCGCCACTCCGGCAAAGATGCCCCTACGGGAATCGCCCGGCCGAAGCGCGAACCCGGCCTTGTCTCCTTTTATCGAGAGCGCGAGGACCCGAAAGACAAGGAAGTCGAACGGGACCTGGGAATCGCCCTGCTCCACATGTTGGTCCAGAACAGTTCCCACGGGAAGGCGCCTCCGGCCGGAACTGAAAGGCGAGCCATCGAATTACTCGAGGCCGCCCTGCGGAACGACCCCGAGGACATGCAGGCCGGGGAGGCCAGGGCAGAGGCGCTGGCACTTCTCAATCGCCAAGGGGAGGCCCTGGCCGCTTACGAGGCCGTCCTCGCCAAGGCCCCGCACCGCGAGGCCTCCTTGATGGGTGCGGCCATGCTCGCTCAAAGCCAGCAGCAGCAGGAAGCGGCGTTGGCGTATTGGCGCCGTGCCGTTGAGGAGAACCCGTGGCAACCGTTCTACCGCGCGAGCCTTGCCCAGATGCTGGCCGATCACAAGGCCTGGGAGGAGGCGCGCCCGCAGTGCGAGGCGTGGCTCCGGCTCGACCCAGGTAGGATCGAAGCGCGCGTGCTTTGGGTGCGATGCTTGCTGAAAACTGGCGACAAGGCCGAGGCGCGGGCCGAGTTCGCCAAAATCGAGCGCTTGCGTCCGCCAAACCTGCCCTTGCTGCAAGCCCGGTTCACCGTGGAGCTGAGGGAGCGTTGAGAATTCGCCAGCCGCGAAATTGACCGGCCGCGAAATCTACTCGCGACTTGGACGCGATGTAACATACACTCCTCACAATGGTTGCGCCAATCATTAGAAAAAGAGGAAAAATGAAAAGAAAGTGAAAATAGGCTTGACTCTTGACAGTTGCGGCCGGACAATCTCGTGATAAGGGGACATTCGTGACTCGCCCTTCGTGCATTATCTCTCCTGCTTCTTTTACCATTTCATAAGGAGCACTCTATGCCGCGTTTTCGACTCGCTAAGGGAAGAGCTTTCACGCTGATCGAACTCCTCGTGGTGATCGCCATCATCGCAATCCTCATCGGGTTGTTGCTGCCGGCGGTTCAGAAGGTCCGGGAGGCTGCTGCGCGAATCCAGTCCGCCAACAACCTTAAGCAGCAGGTGCTCGGCATCCACAACTTGGAAGGGGTGTACGGCAAATTGCCGCCGTCCGGCACAGGCTGCTTCCCGCACGATGCAAATAGCGAAAACTGGAATGTCAACAACGACCCTTCCCACTTTGGCACGCTCCAGTACTTCCTGTTGCCGTACATTGAACAAGACAACGTTTACAAGAGTCCCCAGGTCAATGGTTCTCCTGGTTCTAACTATTATGCCGGCAACCCTGGTGTTCCGCCTACTAATCCAACAACGAGTCAGTACCCAGGCGGGCATCAAGCAAACTCCTGGTGGATCGACCGGGGCGGCACGATCAAGACCTACCAGGCCCCTGGCGACCCGTCCTTGCCGGGTAGTGGGCAGACCTGGTCTACCGCCGACGCCGGGCTAGGGCGTGGAGCGACAAGCTACGCCGCCAACTGGCACGTGTTCCGCGGCGGCTGGGGGGAAGACTGGCAGACCGGCGGCATCAACAAATTCTCCTCCGTCACGGACGGTCTGTCCAACACGATCTTCTTCGCCGAGCGCTACGCAATTTGCGGCGCCAACCCGAACGACGGGTGGACCGGCAGCCAACCACTGTTGTATGCCGAGCATGTCTGGAATGAAGATGGGCAAAACGGCGGGCCTGTAGCCGAACCTTGGAATCCGAAATCCAACGTAACGCCGACTTTTTGGGTGCATCTGGACACGGCCTGTCCGGGTGGTGATTGTGGTAAATCGGTCAGTGTTAACTGGAAATCCGTTCCGGGTTATCCCTGGGCCTACGCCGTTCCCTTCCAGCAAAAACCAACGGTGGCGACCTGCGACCCGTTGCGGCTGCAATCCTTCACTGTCGGTGGAATCCAGGTGGGGATGGGTGACGGTAGCGTCCGTACCGTTTCTTCAGGTGTTTCCCAGGCGACGTGGGGCCGCGCGATCGATCCATCGGACGGCTTGGTCCTAGGAAGCGACTGGTAGCAGAATTGAGTCAAGGGCGGCCGCTCGGCCAGCCTCCGAGAACTTCCCACAGGTAAGAAAAACCTGTGGGAGTTTTCTCGTTTCTGGGCTTCGTCGTCACGTGTTCACAACACCTTCAAAAACGGCTCTTTTCAAGGGATCCAGATATGACTTCCACCTGTCGGCTTATTCTAGCGGTGCCACTGTTTCTTGCGGTCGCGTCCGCCGGATGCAACACTTCAAATTCTCCCGCCACCGCATCTGGGAAATTCACCTACCAAGGGCAACCTGTAACGGCGGGTTCGGTGACGTTCTACCCGGTCGCGACTAAGAGTACCGAGCAAGGCGGCCTCGGTATCTTCACCTATCCCCTCAAAGCGGACGGCACGTACTCCGGAACCGACCTGCCCGTCGGGGAATACGTGGTGACTGTCGAGACGGAATCCGCCAATCCGGACCGGAAGCTCCGACAAGCGGTTCAGCCCGGCGGCGGGGGGAAAGCCGACCCGGCCGCCGATTACCAGAAGAAGATGCAGGAGAGGGGACAGATCCCTAGCGGCCCCGCCAACACGGGGCCCTACGTCAAGATTCCGCCAAAGTACGCCGACAAAAAGACTTCCACGCTGAAGGCGACTCTGACGAAAGGAAGTAATACGAACAACTTCGATCTGACGGATTGAGCGCGGACGACTCCGAGGTCCAAAAGCCACGCCGAGGCCGGACGGCGCAGACCGTCAGTGACCGAGGATGAACTCGACTCAATTCGGGTCGGTTGCAAAGGATTGTGGTGTTTCTACGGCAGTAGAGCCGGGGTCCCGTTCCATTGAGGGGGCTGCACTCGTCCTGTGCCGCCATTTCTTTGAGGTTCGGAAACCTGCTCCGCTGCCGTCTTGTTGTGACAGGCATTTCCCGAATACTCCCCGTGCCGCCGAAAGAGGTCTGCTGATGTTGCACTACCTCTGGACCAAGACGGCGTCCGTTGTCTTGATCGTTTTGGTACTTGCCGGATCGGGCACCGGGTACTACGTCTACGCCCTTCGCCAGTGGCACGCGGCTCAAGCGGCGGTGAAGGCCCAGCGGCTGGAAGAAGCGCAATCCCGGCTGGAGGTTTGTCTCCTTGTCTGGCCTCGTAGCGTCGATGTACACCTTTTGGCAGCGCGGGCTGCCCGGTTAAAGGGAGACTTTGAGGGGGCGGAAACCCATTTGAACCGGTGTCTAAAGCTCAAGCACGGTGCGACGGAAGCCATTCAGCTGGAGTACCTCCTCATGCGCGCCCAAGGGGGCGAAGAGGATGAGGTGGCGCCGGAACTCTTAACTCGGTACGTCGAGAACGACAGCCCGGAGACGCCGTTAATCTTGGAAACCCTTGCCCTGGCCTACATTCACAAGGTTCGCTACGGACCTGCTTTCGAGTGCGTGAGCCGGTGGATCGCGGCCGCGCCCGAGTCGGCCGATGCCTATCGCTGGCGCGGCTGGATCCTGGAGCGGTTGAACGATCCCATGGGGTCGATGAAGGACTACCAGCGGGCGGTCGAGCTGGACCCCGATCTAGTTCCGGTTCGTCTTCGCCTGGCCGAAATGTACTTGGACAGGAACAACGCTCCCGAGGCACTCCCGCATCTCGAGCGGCTGCGCGAACAATTCCCAGAGCGTCCGGACGTCATGGCACGGTTGGGCCAGTGCCGGTTCGTGCAAGGCGAGCCGAAGGAGGCCCGGCCTCTGCTCGAGGCCGCCGTGGAACAACTGCCCAACGATGCCGCGTTGCTCATTACCCTGGCCAAGCTGGAAGTACAAGAGAACCATCCGGCCAAGGCCGAACCATGGGTGCGGCGAGCGCTGAAAGTGGACCCGACCGACACCGATGCAGAATTCCTATTGGTCGGAATCCTCCAGGAACAGGGCCGATGGGAGGAGGCCAGTGCCGCGCTGGAGCAGCACCGCAAGAACACCGCGCTGCTGAAGCGGGTCGCCCAAGTATTGCAACAAGAGGCGGAACGCCCGAGCACCGATCCCGACGCCCTTTCCGAGTTGGGCGCCCTATTTCTCGGCACGAACCCGCATGCGGGGATGTACTGGCTGCAACGGGCGCTTGCGCTCGACCCCGCGCATCAGCCGACGCACAAGGCACTGGCTGAGTATTACGAGAGCAAGGGCGACCACGATAAGGCTGCCTTCCACCGCCGGCAGCTGAAACCGGACAGCAAGGGCGGCCCATCCGAAGTCAGTGCTCCCGTGCCCAAAGAATCCGTGCAGAAATAAGGTGCAGTGCTGAAACAAACGCTGGAAAGGCGAGCATCGAGCCGTGAGGCCGACGTGGCGTGGACCGCGAACTCGTCGAGCTTACGCCTCGTCGCTCGCCCACACGTTTAATCGGCTTCTCCGGCGAGGGGCAGGGTGTGATCGCGCGCGGCGCAAAACTGGTGCAGTCCCTTCGGGCCAGGCCATTTCGCGCCCTAACTGCATTGGTGTTGCTGTGCGTGATCCTGGCAACGGCTGGGGTCAATCTGTGGGCCTGGCATCAATACCGTGAAGCCAACCGCTTGGTGGAGAAGCAGCAGTACCCACAAGCTCACGCTCACTTTGGCCAGTGCCTCAGAGTGTGGCGCTGGAGCGCCTCCACCCACTTTCTCGCGGCCCGAACGGCGCGGCGCGCCGGCCTGTACGAGGAAGCAGAGCAGCACCTGAAAGAATCCGAGAAACTTGAAGGCAACGCCTCAGGCGCTTCGCTTGCCATCAAGCTGGAGCACCTCCTCCTCATGGCCCAGTACGGGAAGATCAGCGAGGTGGAAGAAGTGCTCTGGAGTTATGTCAAGAAGGAAAAACCAGAGACGCCGCTAATCCTCGAAGCCATGGCCCACGGCTACAAGCGCATGCTACGGCTAGGCACGGCCATGCGCTGCTTGAAGATGCTCCTGGAGCGCGAGCCTGACAACGTGGAAGGCCTGGTGCTGCGCGGCTGGATTCAGGAAGCCGGCGCCGAACCCGAAGAAGCCATCAAGGATTACCGCCGGGCCCTCGCGGTTGACCCGGAGCGGGACGACGCCCATCTCGGCCTGGCGCGGATTCTCGTTCTGCAGAATGACAACCTTCAGGAGGCACGCGCTCACTATGAGTACGTGATCGCTCGTCACCAAGAGAATACGGACGCGTTAGTAGGGCTTGGGGAAGTTTACTGGGCCTTGGGGGAGCCCGAAAAGGCCCGTCCCATCTTCGACGCCTTGGTGGCGAAGGATTCAAGTAACTCACGAGCGCTCGCGGGGCTGGGGGATCTTACGTTAGCGGCCGGCGATGCGACCGAGGGGGAGGCGCTGCTGCGAAGAGCCGTCGCCGCGGACCCTGGAAACGCGGAAGCCCACTACAAGTTGTACCTTTGCCTGGGCCCGCAGTCCGGCAGGGAAGCAGAAACTGCCGCCCAGGGCGAGACCTACAGACGCGTCGAAACGGACCGTAAGCGTCTTGCCGAACTCGCCAGCAAAGAGATGACACGGACTCCGAACGATCCCAAGTTGCATTATGAAATGGGAGACATTTACTTGCGGAACGGGAAGCCGGAAGTCGGCGTGCGTTGGCTGTACAGCGCGCTGAAGCTGGACCCGACCCATCAACCCAGCCACCAGGCCCTTTACGACTACTACAAGCGAACGGGTCAGGTGGAGAAGGCCGAACAGCACCGCAAGGAAATCCGCCCCAGCCCGCCAGTGCAATCGCCGGCGCAACCGTGAGGGTCAGACGGCATCACCCCTCCTTCAGCGGCCGCGCCCCAGGTTCTTCCGGATCGTGATCGCGTGCTCGGCCGGGTCGAAAACAAAATTCCCCGTCACCAAGTCGATCTTGCCGGAGGCGAAGATGTCGCCGGCAGCGCATGTAACATGATCGCAGGTGACCGTCTCGAGGGAATGCCGGGCAAACTGGCCTGGTTCAGTCTGCTCCAGATAGATAACCGCATCCAGGTCGCGCTGTTTTCGCTGGGGGAAGCGGCTCTCGGGCAGGTAACTAACGGCCACGATGTCCGGCCTGCCATTGTGCTGGAAATCGGCCGCCACCGCCCGGAACACGCCATACATCGGGGTGATCGGGTGATGCACGAAGGGAAAGCGGCCCCGGTTTTCCAGCCATTGAATGCCGTGGTAGGGTTTCAAGAGGTAAGGGGGGTCCATCGTATCTCCGTTGGTGTACAGAACGTCGAGCCGGCCGTCGCCGTTGATGTCCACCAGCTGAATGCCGCTCGAGCCGTAAGCGGGGTGCGGCCCGGTGTAAATGGTTTCCTTGCGGAAATGGCCGTCGCCTTCATTGAGGAAGGCCACGATGGTTTCATGTTCCTGGCTGATGAGGGCGACGAAATCGGGCCGGCCGTCGCCGTTGATGTCTCCCACGGGCACGTGGATGGCGCCGTGGCGATCGTCCAGCACGCGCGGGACGAATACGGGGTGGGACCAATCGGTGGTTTGGTTCTCCAGATAAAGCACTCGGCCCGTCCGGAATAAGCCGAACTCGGCGACCACGAGGTCGAGCTTGCCGACGCCGCGGAAGTCGGCGGCCTGCACGTCGGCCACGCGCCCGACGTCCTTAAGGAGGGTGACGGGAGTGAAGGTGCCGTCGCGATTGCCGCGCAACCAGACTACGCTGCCGTCGTAGTGGTCCGCGGGTTCCATGCTGCCCAAGTTAGCCACCAGAATATCCTTCACGCCGTCCCCATCGAGATCGACCACTTCGGCGTGAGCCGGGTTAGGCACTTTGCCCAGCACCTTCCAGGCCGGCGACGGCGCATACGGGCTCAGCGCCAGCACCAGGCCCGCGCGCATGTCGCACGCCAACACGTCCAGCCGGCGCTCGTCGAAGAGGTGAACCAGGTTCACGTTGGAAATGGCGGGGTCCGAGGCTTGCGGATACACGGGATACTCGGTCCGCTGGAACCGCAGGGGCAGGGGGCTTGTCGCCCTCGTGATGAGCGGGAAGGGCAGCTCCAGCGGCGCGCGCTTCTCGTAGTACGTGAGCACTTGATCGAGCGGCGGAGGCCTGGCGGACACGTTGGACATCGCAATGATCTTGTAAGCCTTCTCTACCTCCTCCTTCCAGGCAGAACGGGGGAACGTGTCCGGCGGCGGATACGCGTGGCACTTGCTACAGAATTCCTCAATCTGGACCGGAGAGGCAACGGGCAGCTCCGAGAGGGAGGTCGTGGGAGGAGCCTCGTTGGGAAAGGGGCGGCCAAAGTAGAAACAAGCTGCGGCGGCCGCCGTACCCACCGCCAGGACGGCGAGGAATGCCAAGCACCAACCGCACATTCGCCGACTCATCGCATTGGACCAGAAAACCAAAGTGAATGTCCACTAACTTTGTTGTGATTCGCAGTATTAGCGGCGAACCCTGGCGATCTGGGATCACATTTCGTTTAATGCAAGCATTAAACGAAAGGTTTCGTTTAACATCAAGACTTTGGAATATAAGAAGTTACGCAGCGCCACCAGTATGTATTAAAGAATTAAACGAAACGAAACCCATCGCCCAGCACAGGATTCCCACGCGTGCGTGTTGGCCACGCAACGCGAGCCTCCATGCCAGTGTCAGCCCAACGTCAGAGGCTGGGCGCGGTCTGATCTGGCTCCGCCGCCCGCCGGGGGGCAGAGGTCTTCCGTTTCCCGACCCAAGGCAAAAGCGCCATACTGAGTCCTACAAGCAGGCCTGCGCCCGCCACTCCGTACCGGATGTTTCTTTCGATTTCTTTGTCCGCGATTTCTTGTTTTCCTCGGTCCTGGATCTTCTGGTCCTCCGCCTCGCCGCCTCGCCCACGAGCGTTCGCGCTCCTCAGCTTAACAGTCTCGGCCTCGATTTTCGTGATGTCGTCGTTGCTCCCCGTTGCGAACCATGCCGCCGCGATACCCCCGCCGGCAATAAGCACCCCGACGACCGCAATCAATATCTTGATCATTGTCACCATTGTCCAGCTTCCCCCGTCAAAAGTAACACACCTGGCGGCACGCTTGGCTCCCCGACGATGGCGATGAGTTGCAATTCCCAAGGGCATGCCGGCTTCAAAAGCATTTTCGCGCCGCGGATCTCATCAAGGCTGGATGGTGCGTCCAGGTACCACGGACTCAATCGCGGCCGCCCCGTCCTTGTCCTCGTCCACGACAATGTGCGCGTCCGCTGCAAGGTCCTTGAATACCTGGCTCTTGCCCGACGGCCAACGGATTTCCAGACGTTGCACGCGTTCGGCATCAGCCAACCCGAAATGGACCAGGTTGGGCATTTGCGACCGGTAGCTGTTGATCGGGAACATCTCGCGAACCAGTTGCTGGCCGTTCACCACCGCCGTCAGCCGCGCCCCCACGCCCAGCCGGTTGCTCTGCCGGCCCCGGAGCGACACTTTCAGGTAATGCCGCTGCGGGAAGTTGTTCTCGTAGAGCAACAGAGGGACGCCGCCCACCTGACGGACGATAAGCTCCTGGCGGCCGTTGTTCCGGAAATCGCCGGCGACCACGCTTCGACCGTCGCCGTCATTATCGGTGCCGGTCAGGTAGCTGAGGTCGATGAAGTTGCCCCCGCGAATGTTCATCCAGGTGCGTTTGCGTTCATACGCGCTCAGATTGTGGCCGGCCTTCACGATGTCCCAGGGGTTCTCGACCCAGAATTCCCCAAGCGATTTATCGACTTTGCCAGGGGCGGGGATGGTGCAGGCCCGATCGCATGGCTGTGACACGACAGCCAACCACACGCAGTTTCAGCCGTCGGGCTCTGCGCGCGAACGGCTGACGTAGCCGCAGGTGGCGTAGAGATCGAGCCAGCCGTCGTTATCCAGATCGACCAAGGCCGGGCCATAGGCCCATCCGGCGTCGGCCACTTGCCACTCTTGCCCCTTCTGCTCGAAGCGGAGCCCGCCGCGGTTGAGGTGCAATTCGCTCCCCTTCACGAAGGTGCGAATCTTGGCCATCACGTTGTCGGGATAGGTGCCGGGCCGAACGTTGCCGATGACGCGCGTGCCGGCCTTGGAGTACATGTTGCCGCAGTATAGGTCGATGTTGCCGTCGTTGTCGATGTCGCCGCAGGTCGCGCCCATGGTCCCGAAGTCGTTGGGGCCGTCGTACAGGGAAGCCGGGCGGAACGAGCCGTCGCCCTGGTTGATGTAAAGCACACCGTTGCCGAACTCGTTGGGGACGTACAAATCAGGCTTGCCGTCATTGTTGGCGTCGAGCCAGAGAGCGGTGAAGGTGGAACGTTCGCCGCCGGAGGTCCCGCTGGAGGCGGTCACGTCCTCAAACTTCCAATTGCCCTTGTTGCGCCACAGATGGTTGCCGGCGCTGGTGCCGGCCTTGCCGTCGAGCCACGAATCCGCCTTGCCGACGCCCGACTGAAATACGTAAACGTCCATCCGCCCGTCGCCGTCGAAGTCGGCGACGGCCACGCCGCCCGCGCTGGCGGGCAAGCGGAGGTTGCACTGAGCCGTGACGTTCTGGAAGCGTTCGCCGTTGAGGTTGCGAAAGATGTAGGGACCGAGAATGAGGTCCTCCCAGCCATCGCCGTCGAGATCGACCCAGGCTGCGACCTGGGCGCGGGAGGACGCCTCAGGGATGATCTCCGGCAAACCGACTTCGGCGGTCACATTCTTGAATTTGCCGCCGGGCAGGCCCTTGTAAAGGTAGTAGCCGTTGACGTCGGTAATCAGGACATCGAGAATGCCGTCGCGGTTGTAATCGCAAAGGAAGACGCCGCCGGTGGCCGGGTAGCGCTTGTCGGACTCCCAGTTGTCGTGCAGGCGTTGCGGTTCCAGGCCGCGTTCCTTGGCCACGTCGCGCATCAGAAAATGCTCGGCGGAGCCGACCTGGCTCTGAGTGATGGCGCAAGCCAACAGCCAGCGCCCGCCGGCCATGGCTTCCTGAGTTGGCCGCAGCGTTTGATACTTGAGGTAGACGACGACCTCGCCGGGTTTGCCCGCTTCTCTCTCGCCCCAAAGCCGCAGTTGCGCCGTCCCCTCCCAGGGCGCATCCAGGTTATCCTCCCGAATCGGGCGCAGCTTCATCAAGGAGATCTTGGCGCCTTTGACCGACTGCTTAAAGAAGCGCCGGTATTCAATCAGTTTGGACACGAATTGCGCGCTATCCACCTTGGCCGGCGGCTTGCCGGCGTCGGTCTGGCGGACCACATCCACGAATTCGTTGTGGATTAGCACTTCCGTGGGCTGCTGCGGAATCTCGCCGGTGAAGCCGGACGCCAGCAATCCGGCCAACGCTTTCTCGTCGTCCTGCTTGAGTGCCGCCGCCAGTGCCGAGAAGCCGACGCGGCTTAACACGTTGCCGTGATGCTCGATTTGCCAAAGATACTGCCGTTGTTCCTCGTCCATCACTTTAAGGGCCGGCGCCGCTGGCTCGGACTCTGGCTCGGTTTGGACACTTTCGACGCTTGCCCGTCCGCGGCACCCGACAAGCGCCAGGCAGATTACCCAAATCACGAAACGGGGCTGGGAGAGGCGCATGTGCTGCCCCCTTGAAGTTGGTGCGAAAAAGGTACGAGAATGAACGTGAATGATAGCACGCCAATCACGGAGTTTACAGTCCCAGACGCCTGCGCGACAACAAAATAACGTCAATCCGCCCGGCCCGCGGGTCTTAGAGCGCCAGCGGTGTTCTGGTACACATTTCAGCGTTCCGCCGCCGGTTTGACACTCCCGCGCGCCTCCCCTAACTTAACCAAGTACGAAAGCGGAACCAATGAGCCGAGCCCGCGGCGCTTGCGCCGTAAGCTCGGAAGAGTAAGTCTTCTTCATCCGAGAACGACGGCATGGCCGAACAGTACATATTCACCATCGAGAACCTCACGAAGGCCTATGGCAAGCGCGAGGTGCTCAAGAATATTTGGTTGGCGTTCTTCCCAGGCGCCAAGATCGGCGTCATCGGCGGCAACGGCGCGGGGAAGAGCAGCCTGCTCCGCGTCATGGCTCTGGAAGACAAGGACTTTCTCGGGACTGTCCGCGCGGCCAACGGCATCACCATCGGCCACGTACCGCAGGAGCCGCGCCTTAACGAGAACCTGGATGTACGGGGCAACGTCGAACAGGCGGTTGCCAAGACTCGCGCTCTCTTGCAAAAGCATGAAGAGCTTGGCAATAAAATGGCGGCGTGCGATCCGGACGAGATGGACAAGATCATGGAGGAAATGAGCAAGGTGCAGGACGCCATTGAGGCGGCCAACGCCTGGGAACTCGACCGCCAACTCGAGATCGCCATGGACGCCATGCGCTTGCCGCCCGGCGACGCCAAGGCGACGACGCTCTCCGGCGGCGAGCGCCGCCGCGTCGCCTTGTGCAAGGTTCTGCTTCAAAAGCCCGACCTTCTCCTGCTTGACGAACCCACCAACCATCTCGACGCCGAATCGGTCGCCTGGCTCGAACGGCACCTGAAAGAATATGAGGGCACTGTGGTCGCCGTTACGCACGACCGCTACTTCCTGGACAACGTCGCGCAGTGGATTCTGGAACTCGACCGCGGGCAGGGCATTCCGTGGAAGGGGAACTATTCGTCGTGGCTGGAGCAAAAGCAAGCGCGGCTGGCCAAGGAGGAAAAACAGGAGTCGGCGCGCCGCAAAGCACTGGCCCGCGAATACGAGTGGGCGAAGATGGCGCCCCGCGCCCGTGTCGCGAAAAGCAAGGCGCGTTTGAGCGCGTATGAGAAATTAGCGAGCCAGGAATACGAAGAACGAGAGGACGAACTCGTTTTGCAGATTCCGCCGGGGCCGCACCTGGGCGACTTGGTGGTGCGCGCAGAGAAACTTCGCAAGGGCTACGGCGACAATTTGCTTATGGAGGACCTCAACTTCGACCTGCCGCGCGGCGGCATCGTCGGAATCATTGGGCCCAACGGCGCGGGCAAGACGACCCTCTTCCGCATGATGGTCGGCCAGGAAAAGCCCGACGGCGGCTCGCTCCGCATCGGCGAAACGGTCCAATTCGCCTATGTCGATCAGAATCGCGATGCGCTGGACGACAAGAAAACGGTCTTCGAGGAAATCACCGGCGGCGTCGACTTCCTGATGCTCGGCAAGCGTAAAGTGGCGTCGCGCGGTTACGTCTCGCGTTTCAACTTCAAGGGTCCGGATCAGCAGCGCAAGGTCGGCGAACTCTCCGGTGGCGAGCGCAACCGCGTTCACCTGGCCAAGCTCCTGCGCAGCGGCGGCAACGTGTTGCTGCTCGACGAGCCGACCAACGACCTCGACGTTGACACTCTGCGGTCACTGGAGGAAGCGCTCCTGAACTTCGGCGGCTGTGCGGTGGTCATCAGCCACGACCGATGGTTCCTGGACCGTATCGCCACCCATATTCTCGCTTTCGAGGGGGACAGCAAGGCGGTCTGGTGCGAAGGCAACTTCGACGTGTATGAAACACAGCGCCGCCAGCGGCTCGGGGCCGACGCCGACCAGCCGCATCGGATACGCTATCGCAAGTTAACGCACTGATCGGTTTAGCGGCGGTTTGTGGAACCGCGCGGTTCCGCAAACCGCCGTTGAACGGGGGACGGCGTTTCATGATGGAACTTCGCGACGTGACCAAAACCTACGACCAGGGCCGACGCACGGTCCAGGCGGTGCGCGGCGTGTCGTTGCGGATCGTGGGCGGGGAGTTCGTGTCCATCATGGGACCAAGCGGCTCGGGCAAGTCCACCGTGCTTCACCTGCTCGGCGCGCTCGATACGCCATCCAGTGGGGCCGCGCTTTTCGACGGCCGCGACCTGCGCGCCATGTCCGACCGCGAACGCTCGCACTTGCGCCGGACTCGAATTGGGTTCATCTTTCAATTCTTCAATCTGCTGCCGACGCTGAAAGGCGGCGAAAACGTGGCGCTGCCGTTGTTGCTGGCCGGCAAAAGCCGCGGCGAGGCTCGCAAGCTGGCCGAGGCGTCGCTGGAGCGCGTCGGGTTGTCGGATCGCATCGATCACTTCCCGGAGGAGATGTCCGGCGGTGAGATGCAGCGCGTCGCCATCGCCCGCGCCCTCGTCACCAATCCGGAAGCCGTACTGTGTGACGAGCCGACCGGTAACCTCGATTCGGTCACGAGCGAGGAAATCCTCACGTTGCTGCGCGGCCTGCCGGAGTCGGGCCGCTGCGCCGTCGTCATGGTTACCCACGACGCGTACTCCGCGTCTTACGCGGACCGAATCGTTCACATTCGCGACGGGCGAATCGAGAGTGAGGTTAGAAAACATAACATTGGAGCCAGGGGTCAGGAGTCAGGGATTAAGGATCAAGAATCAAGAGAGACAGTCCAAGATACGGGGATCGCACCGAGCCGTGCCGCGAGCGTTAGACCCGACGCCTGATTCGTGACTCCTGACCTCTTCCTTTTATGCTCGCCGTCTTCCAATCCTTCAGCGTCAGGCACCTCCGGCTTCGCTGGCCGCGAGCGGGGTTGGTCGTACTCAGCATCGCCCTTGGCGTGGCGACCTGGGTGGCGACCGGCGTTCTCAATCACAGCATGGAGAAATCGATCCAGCTCGCCGCCACGCCGCTACCAGGCGTCGCTGATTTCTATGTGTCAAACGAAGACAATGGCGTCCATGCCGAGTTGGCGAAACACCTGCGGCAAGTTCCGGGCGTCAAGACCGTGCAACCGTTGACGGTCGAACCCGTGTCTATCCAGCTTGGAAACGGTGAGTTTCGGCAAGTCATGATGATCGGCCTCGATCTTTCCATGCAGGAGGAAGGGCCCGGCGACGCCTCTGCGTGGGGAGTCGAGGTCAGCGACGCGGCGAAGATCAAGTTCGGCTTCCTATTGGGGCTCCGCGCCAAGCCAGTACTGGTGGGTCAGGAACTTGCAAAGGATCTGTCCGCCGATTCGGATGTCCTCACCATTCTGGCGGGTGGCCAGCGCTGGCGCGTCGTTAGCGCCGGCTCCATCAATGCTTCGGGGCCGATGGCGACGATGGGCGGCAACGTGGTGGTGACGGAAGGCAACCTGGCTTCGACCCTTCTTGGCCGGTCCGGGCGGGCCACGCGGCTGGACGTGGTGCTCGAACCTAATCAAGACCGCGACGAGATGCGGACCCGGCTGGGTGACGTTCTCGCCGAGCAATCCTCCAGCTTTCCCGCCAAACTTCAAGAGCCCAAGGACCAGGATGACAAGGTCCGCGACGCGTTGCTCGGCCTGAAACTCGGCTTCGCCTTGTGCGGCGCCGGGGCGCTGGTGATCGGCATGTTTCTTGTCTATAACGCCCTGGCCGTGAGCGTGGCCGAGCGGACACACGACATCGGCATCCTGCGCTCGCTGGGCGCGACACGCGGACAGGTGCAGCGCCTCTTTCTGGGCGAGGCCCTGCTGCTGGGATTGATCGGCACGGTGCTTGGGCTGCCGTTGGGGTTGGGTCTGGGCCGATTGGCGCTCGGTCCGGTGCAAAAGGTGCTAACCGATATCTTTCTGCCGATGGCGGCGCGGGAAGTGGAGATCAGCCTGGGCAATCTTCTGGCCGCCTCGGTCGCGGGGATGGGGACGGTGCTCATCGCCGCGCTGATTCCGTCCACGCAGGCGGCCGCCCAGGAACCCGCCGATGCCGTCCGACGCATTCCGCCGACCTTGAGCTGGATCTTCCGCATCATGCAGGTCGGAGGCAGTTTCCTGGTGCTGCTGCTGGGCACGGGGTTCATCACGTTTAAATCCATCCTCCCGCCGCGCTGGGGTTCCTACGGCGGCATCATGCTGCTCTTCGTTGGCTGCATGTTGGTCACTCCCGTGTTAGCCGCCCTGGTTGCCGGCATGATCCGCCCCGTCGCCCGCAGGTTGCTCGGCATCGAGGCACGGCTCGCGGCCGACAATCTGGTACGCGCACCCGGCCGAACGGGACTGGTGATCGCGGCCTTGGCGGCGTCGGTCACCTTATTCGTCGAGACCGCCGGACTCATCCGCAGCAACGAGGACGCCATCCTCGCCTGGCTCGACCGGAGCATCACCACGGATTTAATCGTCACCTCCGGCGGCGCGCTCGGCACCAGCGGGCAAAACATTCCGATGGGAGAAGACGTCGCCAACCACATCCACGAAGAGTTCCCCGACGTCAAGGTCCTCGCCATCAGCTTTCGCAACCTCGATTGGGATTATCACGGCGGCAAGACCCGCGTTCTGCTCGCGGGCATCGACGCGCGGGTCTACTACGAAGCGAACATGGAGCGTCACGCACCCGTCCCGCATCTGGACCTGTTCCGGCGTCTGGCCGACGAAAAGGCAACCGCCGTCGTCTCCGATAATTTCGCCCAATTGCATGGGATCAGCGCGGGCGACACCGTCACTCTTCCCAGCCTTCACGGCGACCTCGAGTTTCGCGTCCTCGGCTCGATCGAGGACTACTCATGGAACCGCGGCACCATCTTCGTCGATCGGGCGAATTGCACCGAGGATCTCGATTTCAAACTGGCCGACGTATACGACCTCTACCTGCCGCCCGATTCGGATCCCGCCGATGTTGAGAACGTTCGCGAACGCTTGCAAAAGTCGGAGTGGGGCGCGAACCACTTGCTCTTCGCGGTCACGAGGCACGAGGCGATTGACTACATTATCAAGCTGGTCCGCCAACTCTATGGCCTGGCCTATTCGCAGCTCGGCATGGTCGCCCTGGTGGCGGCGCTCGGCGTATTGATGGCGCTAATGATCTCGGTGATACAGCGCCGCCGGGAACTCGGGCTGCTGCGGGCCGTGGGGGCCAGCCAGTGGCAGGTGCTGCGCACGGTCTTGTCGGAAGCCGTGCTCATGGGCGCGATCGGTACGCTCATCGGCGTGCTGATGGGCATCCCGCTTCAGTGGTACGTCGTGCAGATTATCCTGTTCGACGAAGCGGGATTCGCCTTTCCGGTGGTGGTGCCGTGGAAGGAGGCCGGAATCTTCTCCCTGGCGGCGATGGCGATTGTTACGCTGGCGGGGTTGTTGCCGGCAATTCACGCAGGACGCCTACGCATCGCGGAGGCGATTGCGTATGAGTGAGAGGATGTCTACTTGACTGCCAGTTCGTATTCCGGATTGCCTTGCTCATCCATTTTCCGCGTCAGGCGGAAAGATTTGCCGAATACGGACGGTTTTAGCCACCCCCCAACATTGCGCGTCGCGACGAAGCCTTTGGCCGTGTGCCGCAGGATTTCAAAGGTAAGCCGTTCGCCGCGGACGTCGACCAGCCAGTATTCGGGGATGCCGGCCTGCCAATAGAGGTCGCGAAGGCGTTCGAGGTCTTTAATGACGGAAGCGGTGCTGACGACCTCCAAAACCATGTCGGGCGTGCCTTCGAGTTCAACAAAGCCTTCTTTGACGCCTTCCACGAGCTGGACCCGGCCTGTTCTCATCCCCTCGGTTGAAACGAACATCCCATCGGGCTGCGCGGTCAGATTCGCATCGACGTTGCTCAACAGCATCCCGTCAGGCCAATAGCGTCCCTTGCGCTCAGCTTTGATCAGACTGCCCAGTACAGTGTTTTACTCGCTCTTAACCTGATTGTGCCAAAAGGCTTGTTCCTTGCTCATGTCAACCCACACCTCGCCATTGAGGAAACAAATGCGGCCGCTCTCGGGAAATTCGTCCGAGCGCGCCCAGCGGCGAAACGAATCCAGGTCATCGACCCAGGCGGGGATGGTGACGGAGTCTCGCTCGACGACCAAGGTTGTCGTCATGACGCCTCCCGGACCATTAGGTTGAATGCCTCGTGTTCGCATTGATCGGGAGGGCGGGCGCTCCTTCCGTCCACTTCGGGTTCGTTGCCGGGTTTTCATGGCGTTCATTTTACCCTACTTCGCTGAAAACTTGTAAATCGTCGTCGACTTCAACGTTTCCCCCGGCTTGAGCACACTCGAAGGGAACTTCGGCTGATTGATGGAATCAGGATAGTGCTGCGTTTCCAGACAGAACGCCTGGTTCTTCTTGTAAACAACGCCGCCTTTGCCCTTGAGCGAGCCGTCAAGGAAGTTGCCGGTGTAGAACTGGACGCCGGGCTCGGTGGTGAGGACTTCCATGACGCGGCCGGTCTTGGGCTCGTAGACTTTCGCTGCCATGGCCGCGTCCTTCTTGCCACCGTCCTTGATCACCATGTTGATGTCGTAGCCGCCGGGGTCGCCCTTGATGTCCTTAATCCGCGCGCCAACCTTTTCCGGTTTGGTGAAGTCATACGGCGTTCCCTTCACCGGTTCGATTTTTCCCGTGGGGATCAACGTATCGTCGGTCGGCGTGTACGATTCGGCGTTGAGCGTCAACTCATGGTCGAGGATGGCGCCCGACTTGGGGCCGGCCAGGTTGAAGTAGCTGTGGTTGGTGAGGTTAACCGGCGTGGCCTTGTCGGTCGTGGCGGTGTAGGCGATTCTCAGCTCATTCTTGTTGTTTAATGTGTAGACGACGGTGGACGCGAGCTTGCCCGGGTAACCTTCCTCTCCGTCCGGGCTGACGTAGGCGAGCTTGAGCGCGGCGCCGTCGTCGCTCTTGACCGTCTCGGCCTTCCAGACTTTCTTATCAAATCCCTCCTTGCCCCCGTGCAAATGGTTCGGTCCGTTGTTCGTCGCAAGCGTGTACTCCTTGCCGTCGAGGGTGAACTTGCCCTTGGCAATGCGGTTGCCCACGCGACCAACAATCGCGCCGAAATAAGGATGACCGCTCAGGTAACCCTTCAGGTCGTCAAACCCGAGCACGACATCGTCGAGCTTGCCGTCGCGGTCCGGTGCCCAAAGTTCGGTGATGATGCCGCCATAGGTGATGATCTTCACCTTCATGCCGTTGGCGTTGGTGAGGGTGTAGAGCTCGACCGCCGTGCCGTCGGCGGTCTTGCCGAAATCGCTTTTCTCGATGCCCGCTTTCGCTTTCGGTTCAGCGGCCATGCTCCAGCCTCCTATCGCAAGAAGAAAGACGAGCGCCAGTGCCGGTATCCTCAACATGCCTGAATCTCCTTTTGCTTCCACGAGGGTTCCAAGAAAGTGCGCGTTTCCGAGTTTTGCCCGAACGTAGTGCAGTCTAGACGGGATGGCAAGGAAAATGTGGTCCCGCCCGAGGGTGTGGCCGCGCCCGAAACTCTTTTCTCAACCACCCGCGAAGCAGATCGGTTAGGATTACCGACGAATCGTCTCCTGCCCGGCAAAATCTTGCTAGGCGGCCTTGGCCCGCCTCGCATCAGATTCTTCAAGAGGTGATCACCATGACACAAATGAGTTGGCAACGTTTCGGCGCTATCGCCTTGCTCCTGGCCTGGTGCGCGTCAATGGCGAGCACGCGTGCCGAGGAGAAGGCAAAGGAGTTTCCCAAGGGCAGCGACAAGGCCGTCAAGGCCGTAAAGGAAGCGTTGCCAAAAGCCGAGATCGACGCCGTCGAGCAACCGAAGGGTTTCGGCGCCGACCCCAAGGGCGAGTCGCCCCTTTTCTGGACCATTCGAATACACGCCGGCGACGAAACGCAGGAAATATCGGTGACGCCGGAGGGAACGATCATTCGTCTGCCGATCGTGGTGGACGAAAAGGATCTTCCGAAACCGGTCAGGCAAAGTCTCGCCAAGGCCGCCGCCAACGCGAAGGTGCAGAAGGTCGAAAAACAGGAAACCCGCGCGACTCTAAAGTACGCGGCCCTGGAGAAGCCGGAGGCCGTGTACTCGGTGATGGTCGCCAAGGATGAAAAGAAGTTCCAACTTCAAGTCGCCGCCGATGGGACCATTCTCAAGAACTCTCCGGCGAAGGAAGAAAAGAAACCGGCTCAAGACGAGGCCAAGCCCGCCGTCGGGGAAGAGAAAAAACCGCCGAAGGTCGACGACAAGAAGAAGCCCGACATCCCCGAAGCCGCGCGCAAGGCCGTGAAGGCCGTGCAGGAGTTGTTGCCCGACGCGGACATCACCGGCGTGGAGAACGTCGCCTATCAGGACGGGACCGGGGCGCTCGAAATCCTGAATTACGAGGTGGAATACATGCTCAAGGGCGTCGAGCATGAACTAAACGTCACACCGGAGGGCGTGATCATTCACCTCACTCTTCCGATAGAGGCGAAGGACCTGCCCAAGAAGGTCGCGGATGCGGTCGCCAAGGAGTTTCCGGACGGGAACGTGCAAATGGCATCCAAAGATGAGACGCGGGCAGGGTTAAAATTCGTCGCCTTGGAGAAGCCGAAGGTGCTGTACGTGGCGGTGGTGGAAAACAAGGGCGCCAAAACGACGGTGAAGATGCTGCCCGACGGGACCGTGGTGAAGGACATCAATCCGTTTGAGAAGAAGAAGGAAGAGGAGAAACCCAAGGAGGGGAAGGAGGGGTAGTACGCCGGAGCCCACACCGCGGCGGAGCCGCAACCGAAGTAGTAGGCGAACTCCGTGTGCCGTCGGGCCCAACATCACGGCACCCGGAGTGTGCCTACTACGGCAATGCGACATGTGGAATCATTCGCACCTGGTCCATTCGTGTCTATTCGTGTCATTTCGTGTCAATGACCTCCGCCAGTGAGGGCCAACCCCGCCAACACAACGGCGCGCGGGGGCGCTGGCCAAACTCTGACCACCCTGTCCGCCATGATTCGGACCCAGTGGACCAACCCTCTGGACCCAGTGGACCAACCCTCTGGACCCAGTGGACCAACCCTCTGGACGGCTGCCGACCCTGTGCGCCCACATGAATTGGTCCACAGGGTGGTCAATAATTGACCACTCACGCAGCGCGCCGAGTTCGATGATCGCATAACCAGGAGTGAGCACCGGCTAGCCACGCTTGTGATCCCCTCCGGCAACTTCCCATTGCAAGGCCCTATCAATTGCCGTGTTATGAACGAAGTGGGCTGATCGTCATCGCATGGCACTCGTTTTGCCCCTGCGCTTGCATTTCCACCTACGTCGCCGGTTGTCTCCATGTTTGAATTCGCCAACCCCGCGTGGCTTTTCCTCCTGTTCGCCGTCCCCCTCCTCATCTGGTGGTGGTTGCGGCGGCAGCGGAGCGCGCTGCGCTTTCCCGACACGGGCTGGGTGGCCGCGTTGCCCCGCGGGCGGGGGCGCTGGATTCGCTGGATCAGCGCGGGTGTGAGAGCGCTGGCCCTGTCGATGATCGTCGTCGCGCTCGCCGGCCCGCGCTGGCCCGACCTCCGCACGCGCATCCCGACCGAGGGCATCGCCATCTCCATGCTCGTCGATGTCAGCGGAAGCATGGCCGAGCCGGATTTCGACTGGCAAGGCGAGCCGATCACCCGGCTCAATGCGGTGAAGAAGGTTTTCCGTCTCTTCGTCGAAGGCGGCGTCGGCCCAGACGGCGAAAGGCTGGAAGGCCGGGCGACCGACCAAATCGCCCTGGTCACGTTCGCCACCCGTCCGGACCGGCCCTACCCGCTGACGCTGAGCCATTCCGTGCTACTTCGCTTGCTGGACGAGGAGAAGCCGCGTTCAATCACCGGAGAGATGGAGACGAACATCAGCGACGCACTGGCCGAAGGCCTGGACCGGTTGCACAGCGCCGGGCCAAACCGCCGCAAGGTGATGATCCTGCTCAGCGACGGCGAGCACAACGTCACGCCGACACAATCCGGCTGGACGCCGCGCCAGGCCGCCCAGGTCGCCGCCAGCCTCGGCGTTCCTGTCTACACGATCGACGCGGGCGGTGAAGGCAGCTCCGGCCTCGAAGCCAACCCCGATTCCGAGGCCACGCGCGACGCCGGCCGCAAAACGCTGCGCGACATCGCCGACATCTCCCACGGCCGGTCGTTCCAGGCCAAGGACACGCGCGAGTTGTTGTCGGTCTGCCAGGAGATCGACCGGCTGGAGCGGCAGGAGATCCAGAGTTTTCAATATCGCCGGTATCACGAGGCGTACTCG
>Ga0207158_1055_pt1 | contig 28027 bp, 25 predicted proteins | sample Alteio_BWMinHeat_22_FD_153512 | JGI IMG/M metagenome (GOLD analysis project Ga0207158, IMG submission 153512) | Enriched cells from forest soil in Barre Woods Harvard Forest LTER site, Petersham, Massachusetts, United States -... | ecosystem: Environmental > Terrestrial > Soil > Temperate forest >... | reverse complement strand
CGAAGTGCCAGGCAAAACACTACTGTCTGAGGCCTACAACGCGGAGCGGCGCAAACTCGTCGGCAAAATGGCTTCGCTCGAGCAGCGACCGGGCACGATCAAGGGGTTCGGTAAGCAGCTTCCGCTCCGTGTGCCTGCTGGGGCGCGCACAACAGCGGCCGGTGCGGGCGAACCAACCGTCGGCAAGATATGGACCCACGATGATGTGCACGATCCGAGCGTAATTGTGGTCGAAGACGCCAAGCTCGACCGCGCCGGTGCGATGCGCGGCGACACCGTGCATTTCGACATCATCGATCAGGCCGGCAACATGGTTTCGGCGACGCCGTCGGGCGGCTGGCTGCAATCCTCACCCACAATCCCGGAGCTCGGCTTCTGCCTTGGTTCGCGCGCGCAACAGTTCTGGCTCGACGATGGTCATCCCAATGCGCTCGCGCCCGGCAAGCGCCCGCGCACCTCACTCACGCCGACGATGGCGTTGCGTGACGGCGAGCCCTACCTCGCCTGGGGTTCGCCCGGCGGCGATCAGCAAGACCAGTGGACCGCACAGTTCTTCCTGCGTCACGTGCACGCGAAAATGAATCTGCAAGAGGCGATCGACGCGCCGGCCTGGCATTCCGAACATTTCCCCTCGTCGTTCTGGCCGCGCGAGGCGCGGCCGGGCGTTTTGGTGGTGGAGGGCCGGTTGTCGGCTGATACAATCAAGGAATTGCGCCGCCGCGGTCACAAGGTCGAGGTGGAAGCCGATTGGTCTGAGGGTAGATTGACGGCCGCCTCTCGAGTCGACAATCGCCGTCGCGCGGCCGCCAATCCACGCGGCATGCAAGGCTATGCAGCGGGACGATAAGATTGGTTAGGTGCGCCAGCGACAAATGACAATTTATGATGCCGGATAAGATTTGACTCGACTGCTGCCGACTGGCAGTTGCCACCAGTGCCGACAAACTCGTGGCATTAGGGTTTGCGCCTGCCAACAAGACCTGAAGGTCCGATTCGATAGGTGTCATGAGCACAGCGCTACCCCACTCTGCGGATGTCATTGTCGTTGGCGGCGGGAATGCGGCTTTGTGCGCGGCATTGGCCGCGGCCGAGCAGGGCGTCTCGGTGCTGGTGCTCGAACGCGCGCCGGAGGAAGAGGCCGGCGGCAACAGCCGGTTTACCGCGGGCGCGTTCCGGTGCGTTTATGACGGCGTTGACGACCTGCGCGCGCTGATGCCGGACCTGACCAACGAAGAGGTCTCGAAGTCCGACTTTGGCACCTACACGGAAGAAAAATTCTTCGACGACATGGGCCGCATCACCGAGTACCGCACCGATCCGGACCTGTGCGAGGTTCTGATCAAGCGCAGCAAGGCGACCATGTTGTGGATGCGCGACAAAGGCGTGCGCTTCATGCCGATCTGGGGACGCCAAGCCTATAAGATCAACGGCATGTTCAAGTTCTGGGGCGGGTTGACGGTGGAATCCGTCGGCGGCGGGCCCGGTCTGGTCGATGCGCTGACCAAGATCGCGCGCAAGAACAATATCGCCATTGCCTACGGAGCGCGTGCGCTCGAACTGATCGCCGACGACGATGGCGTCAAGGGTGTGCGCGTCAAACACGCAGGCAAGACGGTCGATATTAAGGCCAAATGCGTGGTGCTTGGCTCCGGCGGCTTCCAAGCCGATGCCGAAATGCGCACGCGCTATCTCGGTCCCGGCTGGGAACTCGCCAAAATCCGCGGCACCCGTTTCAATACCGGCGACGGCATCAAGATGGCGCTGGCGATTGGCGCCCAGCCGACCGGCAACTGGTCGGGCGGCCATGCGGTGGCCTGGGACCGCAACGCGCCGGAAACCGGCGATCTGACAGTCGGCGACAACTTCCAGAAGCACTCTTACCCGTGGGGCATCATGATCAATGCCAACGGCGAGCGCTTCCTCGACGAAGGTTCCGACTTCCGCAACTATACCTATGCAAAAAACGGCCGCATCATCTTGATGCAGCCCAAGCAGTTCGCCTATCAGGTGTTCGACAACAAGATCATCCCGATGCTGCGCGACGAATACCGCATCAAACGGGTGAGCAAGGTGCGGGCCAATACGCTGGAAGAGCTGGTCCGGAAGATGGAGGATGTCGATCCCGTCAAGGCGCTGGCGACCATCAAGGAATACAACAAGGCAGTAAGGACGGATGTACCGTTCGACCCGAACGTCAAGGACGGGCGCGGCACCAGGGGCCTGACGATACCGAAATCGAACTGGGCCAACACCATCGACGAGCCTCCGTTCGAAGCCTATGCGGTGACCTGCGGGCTGACGTTCACCTTTGGCGGTCTCAAGATCGACATCAGCGCGCGGGTGATCGATAGCGACGGGGCGGCGATCCCCGGGCTATTTGCCACCGGCGAGCTGGTTGGCGGCATCTTCTGGTTCAACTATCCCGGCGGCACCGGCCTCATGAACGGCGCGGTGTTCGGCAAAATCGCCGGCACTACCGCCGGGCAGCGGGCTAAACAATCTCCCTGACATCAAACAACGACGCCTGACCAAGCCAGGGTTGCTTCTTAGGGGCGCTTTTTAGAGTCAAGCTTTTTTGCGATGCGAGCCATGTCAACCACCATGCGCTCATGGGTGCCGTTGCCGATCTGTTCGATTTCGTCGTGGGCGCTGACGGTGAATTCGATACGGCGTTCGTCGACCTTGGTGACGACCGCCTCCGCAGTGACGCGATGGCCGACCGGCGTGGCGGCGAGGTGTCGGACATTCACCAATGTGCCGACCGCGCTTTCGCCCGGATCGAGATAGTCGCGAATTGCGTTAAGCGCGGCGTTTTCCATCGCGGTCACCATCATGGGCGTGGCGAATACCTGCGGCAACATCGCGTCCTTGAACTGGTTGGCGAGATGGGCTGGCATCACGCGCAGCGAATAGGTGCCTTTGGCTCCGATCGGTATGGTGCGCATTGCATCAACTCTCCATCGCTCGCACATGATTGATCGCCGGCGCCAGGAAGACCAGCAATATTCCGCACAGCGCAATCGGCAGGAATGCCAGCGCAGCGATGCCGCTGAGATCCCATAAAACACCACTTATGACTGGCACGATCACAGCGCAACTATAGCTGATGGTGAACATGGCAGCGGTGATGCGATGGACGTCATTGGGCGGGCTGAGGAGTGGCGGTAGCGCCAGCACCAGAATCAGAATTGCCGCGGCGGCGAAGCCCTGCAGTGTGGCGGCAGCGACGACCCAGGCGCCGGTACCGAACACAATGCCAAGCGTCGCTAGCAGGCAAAGCATACCGCATGCCACGTAGGGCCACGCTTTGCGCTCAAGTCTTCCAGCAACGGCAAGCAAAATAAACGAAGCGGGCAATTGGCCTGCGTTCAATCCGGTGAGCCCCGCGCTGATCCATTCGCTCTGGCCGTTGCTGCGTAAATAATCCGGCAGGAAGGCATTGGTGGCGAAATAAGTTGCGTTGATGGTGCCAAGCATGATGCCGAGCCGCCAGATTAACGTGCTGTGCCAATCCGGCCACCAGCGCCGTCGTGGGGCCATGCCGTTGGTGGAGGGCGCGCGTGGCGCGAACGCCATCACCGCAACAGCGATCACAGCTACCGGCGCGCTCCAGGTCACGAAGCCCCATTGCCAGCTTCCATGAACCATCGGCAGTACCAGCGGCAGCATCAGCGCCACAGGCAGGATTTCGCCGATCAACAGGCCGTTCGTGTAGACGGCGGTGGCAAAGCCAATGCGGTTGGGCAGCCAGGTGCGCACCGCTGGCGGCATCGTCACTTGCATGATGGCGACGCCGGCCCCCATGGCAATGGTCATGGCATAGAGCCAGCCGATATCCGGCAATGCACCGCGCAATGCGCTGCCGATGGCGGTGATCGCCAAGCCGACCACCAGCGCGGCGCGCACGCCGAGCCGCGCAATCAGTAATGAGCCAGGAACCGCGGCGAAGGCAAACAGCATTGACGGCAGGCCGGTGAGAATGCCGACCTGCGTCGCGCTTAAGTGCAACTCGTCGTGGATCATCGGAATGACCGGTGGCACCGCTAAGATGGTCAACCGCAAGGCCACGCCGGCGAGCCACAACAGCAGCAGCGACGTCAGCAGGCGCATCTGCGACGGTACGACGTTAGGGTTATTGAGCGATGAGGCTGACATGGGATGGGACAAATTGCTGGTCATTTCGAGGGCGGAATAGCTTGGCCCAGCTGAGCGCTAAGCTCCCGGCGCACCACGCCAATCAATGAATCTGCTTTTTGGTCGAATTTGACGCCGCGGATTTTGAAAGCAGCCGCGGCCTCCATATCGCCATCGCGGTCTCCGATCAGAAAGCTGTGTTCGCGATCGATCGGCCATTCGCGGGCGGCCTGGTCGAGCATGCCGGTACCGGGCTTGCGGCATTGGCACACCAAGGCGAATTTACTGATCATGCCTTCGGGGTGGTGCGGACAATAATAGAAGGCGTCGACATGGGCGCCCTTTGCCTTGAGGACGTTCTGCATGTGAGCGTGGACTTGGTGCACCGCCGCCTCATCATAGAGGCCACGGGCGATGCCGGCCTGGTTGGTGACGACAATGACGGTATATCCGGCCTCGTTGAGCAAGCGTACGGCCTCCGGGGCGCCGGCGACCCATTCAAGCTGGTCGATGTTGTGGACATATCCCGTATCGACATTGAGGACGCCATCGCGGTCGAGAAATGCCGCCGGACGCTTGCTCTGACCGCTGCGCAAGACTTCTCACTCCATCTTTCTTAAAGGGCCGATTCAGCTATATAAGCGCGGCACGATGGTTACGCAAAAGCCGCCTGCCCAGTCCTCAAGCACTTAAGAACACACATGGCCCAGCCGTTGTTATTCGACCTCCGAGGCAAGCGTGTTTATGTTGCCGGCCACGCCGGCATGGCGGGCTCGGCCATCGTACGGCGGCTGGCGGGCGAGGGTTGCGAGATTCTGACCGCAAGCCGGCAGACACTTGACCTGACCCAGCAGTCCGACACCGAACGCTGGATCGCGCAGATGAAGCCCGATGCGGTGTTTGTGGCAGCTGGTCATGTCGGCGGCATATTCGCCAACGATACTTTCCCGGCAGATTTCATCACGGACAATCTCGCGATCGGCCTCAACGTCATTCGGGCTGCGCATGCGACAGGGGTAAAAAAACTGCTCGCGCTCGGCTCGTCCTGCATCTATCCGAAACTTGCCAAGCAACCAATGTCGGAAGACGCGCTACTGACCGGTCCGCTTGAGCCGACCAATGAATGGTACGCAGTCGCTAAGATTGCGACCATCAAGCTGTGCGAAGCCTACCGCAAACAGCACGACGCTGATTTTATTTCGGCGATGCCGACAAATTTGTATGGCCGCGGCGATAATTATCACCCCCAGAACAGTCACGTCCCGGCTGCGTTGCTTCGCCGCTTTCACGAAGGCAAATTAGCCAATGCGCCGTCGGTGACGGTCTGGGGCACCGGCAAGCCGCGGCGCGAATTTCTGTGCGCGGACGATCTCGCCGACGCTTGCGTTTTTCTGATGAAGCACTATTCGGATTTGCAATTTCTCAATATCGGCACCGGCGAAGATGTCACTATCGCCGACTTTGCCGGAGAAGTCGCGCGCGTGGTGGGCTACAAGGGCAAAATCGACTACGATACGGCGCGGACAGACGGGCCGCCGCAAAAGCTACTTGACGTTTCAAAAATCAAAAAATTGGGCTGGGTGCCGAAGATCAATCTGCACGACGGCTTGGCCGGCGCCTATGCCGATTTTCTGGCCGGCGGTGGCCGCTCTACTTGATCCACTAGGCCGAGGGATCGTGCGCCTGCGTGTCGGTTTCCATGCGCTTGACTGATCGCCAACGGTAGCCGCTTGCAATCCAGACAATGCCGCCGATTGCGCCAACGCCCAGGTTGGCAATGCCGTACAGGATTGAAACGATCAAGCCATCGCTCTCGGCAAGGCCGGCATAGCCAAAGGCCAGAACCATCGCGCTTTCGCGCACGCCCCATCCGGCAATCGAAACCGGAACGGTCGCAATCAAGATTACTGGCAGCACCAGAAACAAAACCTGTACGATGTCGATCGTAGCGTGCGCGGCCATGGCGGCGCACCACGCTACCGCCACTGTCATGAAGTGAATGGCAAACGACAAAACCGCGATGCGCGCGCCGGCAGCAGTCTGACAAAGCCGCCAAGCCAGGCGCGAGGCAGTGGCGAGATGGCGGGTAAGCCACCAGCGCTCCATTACCGGCAGTTGCGAAGCGCCGAGTGCGAGAAATACCAAGCTCGCGCCAAGCGCACCGAAGCCAATGGCAGTCAAGCCTACGCGGGCGATACGATCGTGAATCAAATTAAGCGTCCAGGGCAGACACGCAACCACAACGATCGCCAACACCGCCACGCCGACCACGCGATCGATCAGCACGGAATAAATCGCTGCTGGCCATCCGGCTCCGCCGCGCGCCACTAGCCAGATACGAGCGGCATCACCGCCGACCGTTGATGGCAAGACCTGACTAAAAAACTGGCCGATAAAATTATAGCGGAGCGCCGTTGCCGAAGTCAGCTTGGTGCCGCAGGCCGTCACGATCTCTCGCCAGCGCTGTGCGCTGAGGAAAACCTGAATGCAAATCCCGGCCACGACTAGGGCAATCCAACGCAGATCGATCTCGCTTAGGCGTTGCCCGACGTTGGTGAGATCGACCCGGCGCAACGACAGATAAAGTAGAAGGACGGAGACTGCCGCCTTGATCAATAGTGATAGCAGTCGCCGCATGTTCGATGCCACCCAACTAAGTATGAACCGGACTGGCGATGGCGCCGCGTCCAGACGCCTTGTAACTTGCATCAAGCAGCAACGCCTGGACGACGACCATTGGCAATGCAAGCATAATGACGACCTCAATCGGTAGCTTTGCGGCGCAAACCGCGGCGGCGGCGAGGCTGGCGAGGACGCCGCCTGCGTCCCAGCCTCCTTCCGAGGCGAAGTGAAACCGAAAGGTGCAGGGGGCAGTCTTGGCCGCGTTGTAGACGGCCGTCATCCAATAGGGAAGATAGAGTCCGCTAAATAGTGTGGTCGCGACGGTGATAGAGATCACAGCAAACGGATGGCCCCCGCAAGCTACTTTGAAGACGAGACCCGCAGCCAAGATACCGGCGTTGAGCCATACGCTGCGTCGGGCATGACCCATATCCATGAAGCGTCCCAGAACCATGCCGCCGAACGCTCCTCCCAGAGCTGCCAACGCGAGTACTCCGCCGAAATTGTCATATCGAGCGCCTAGCGCCTGGAACATGATGATGATCCACGCGGTGGCCGATCCGCTCTGAATCCAACCATCCGCAAAAAAGAGCCGAATGCCAATCTTTGCATCCGCGAATGCGCCATGCGGTGACAATTGCGCGATCTTTGGCTCTCGTACGCGAAGCAGCGGAAAGATGGCGGTAATCTGGATCGCGAAGGCTGCGCTGAATGCAAACCAGGGGCCGACGCTCGTCAGCATTATTCCGCCGGCAGCTGGTCCAATTACACCAGCAAGAGTACCGAGCGCCTGACGGACGCCGATCTGCTTTCCTCGGTGTTCGATGTCGCCGAGCGAAGAGAAGTAGACGTGGTAACAGGTCCAATAGAAAACTTGGCTGAGCGATGTGATCACACAGAACAGCATCAGTGCGAGACCGACGCCGTGCACGAGAACGATGGCGGGGAATGGGATAGCGGATAAGAAGGTTCCTAGGATGAGCGTGTACCGTAAGCCGATCTTGGATGTGACAAATATCACCAGTGGACGAAGCGCAAAGCGCGCTGCCAGGATTGCCGCTGTTGCGAGGAATATTTGTGCCGGTGGTAGACCAGCGCGAAGTAGGTAGACCGTGAAAAAGATGCCGGCCATGCTCCATGCCAGCGACACCAGGGTGGCGTGGATGGCTAGTCGGTTGATGTCGCGATTAGCAAAAAACATTATCGTTGGGTCTTCCAAGGCGCCTTTTATGTCTATTTTGCAGGCTTCCGGCGCCAAACATCTGAAAGTTAATCAGCTCTTAACCATGCTCGCCGACGATGAGGCGCAATGCTCCGTTCGATAATCGTCGTGTGAAACTCGGTTATGGGCCAACGAAAATCGGGTGTTGGGCCCAGCCTATTTCTCGATTCTGCTATCCGACGGATAGTTTATTCACGTTATGAAACTCATAAAACCGCTGGATAAAGCCGCGCGATGAATATCCACCCTCTGCGTAGCGCAAAGTCCAGCCTGTTGGTGCGGGCCAACCGTATTTTTCAAGCTTGCGCGGGTTTTTTTTCGACCATTCGCGCCCGATTCTATTGCGCGTTTGGATTTGCTGCGGTGCTGACGATCGTTGGGTCGCTGACGGCGTTATATGAATTTACCACAATCGGCACGACGACAAATGAAATCCTGTCGCACAGTCTTCCGGCGACGGTTGTGTCTCTACAACTTTCCGAAGAGGCAAGCAGTTTAGTATCCTTGGCCCCGCGCTTAATGATGGCGCCAGATGATAACACGCGCAGTGTAATAACTAATGAAATCTATGAACAAGCGCAGCACCTCGAAGATGGTATAGCACGCCTACGAAATCTCGGAATCACCGCGGCCAATGATATTGATCTCGCGGATAATCTTCTGGTTCAAAGACTTGGCGCTCTCAATCAGGCTGTCACAGATCGGCTCGAGATAGCAAATGAACGCTATCAACTAGCCTTGTCGATTCCGGCCGCGCATAAGGCGCTAGCCGATGCTCTCTCCCCGCTTATCGACCGCGCGAATTTTGAACTCATGACGAAGGACAAAACGGCCGGGATGAATTCGACGCTGGAGTCCTTACTCCAGTTTTTAGAAATGCAATCTCAAGCGACATTTCTTGTTGGGATTCTGACAGAAGCCTCTTTGGTCGATGACACAAGCCGGCTTGAGTCGTTGCGCGACCTCGTCAGTGGTGCAAAACGAAAAATTGAGACCGGTTTGCCTTGGATCGAGGATCCTGCGCAACAAAAGAAAATTACGACCCTATATAAAGCACTTGGTGATTTAGGCGCGGACGACGGAATAATTACCTTACGTACCTATGAGCTCACCCGTCAGCATGATGCCCAAACGGCATTTGCAGCTGTCCAATTGGCGGCCTTCAGCCTTAAGCGGTCTGTTGGCGCGTTGGTAGACGAACAGGATCAAATCGCGGCACAGCACTCACTGCGTGCAGCCGGTCAGATTCGTGAGGGCCAAGCGATTCTAACCGTATTGACGCTTTTCGCCATTATTGGCGCTGGCCTTATCGCTTGGCTTTATGTCGACCGAAATATTGCTCGCCGTCTCGGTTTACTCAGCGACGCGATGCGTCGCATTGCTGGCGGCGATTTGAGCGCCAACATCCAGGACAATAGCCGCGACGAGATCGCAGATATGGCGCGGGCACTTCAGTTTTTCCGTCAGACGTTGGCAGATGCGGCTATTGGTCGCCAGAAGGAGATCGATCAGTCCGCGATCTTGGAATCTCGGCGGCTGTCGTTTGAAGCCGCAACTCAGAGGTTCGAGCATACGATATCAAATGTCACGCAAACCCTCGATCGCGCGGCGGCGGCAATGGATAGCCGGGCGCACGATCTAGCCGACAGTTCCGACCGCAATCAGCAGAAAGCGTTATCGACCGCGGCAGCTTCCGAACAGGCGACGAGGAATGTCGAAACTGTCGCTGCAGCGGCAGAAGAAATTGCCCAATCGATAGAACATATAGCGACGCGAGTTGCCGAATCGGCCACGATCGCACGTCAGGCGGTCGGTGAAGCACAAGCGATTACAGGTGCCGTTGAGAGTTTGTCGGCGTCGGTCGAAGAAATCGGCGAGGTGAGCAATCTCATTCGTACCATTGCGACTCAAACCAATCTTCTTGCGCTCAATGCAACGATTGAGGCTGCCCGCGCTGGCGATGCCGGACGTGGTTTTGCCGTCGTAGCGCAGGAGGTAAAAACTCTTGCCCTGCAAACGGGTAAGGCAACTGAGAAAATTACCCAGCAGATCCAGTCAATTGAACAAACGACTTCTCATTCTGTTGAGGCCATGAAGACGATTGCTGCGACCATCGCTCAGCTTGATGTCCTAGCCAATGACGTAGCGGCAGCCACGCGTCAGCAGGATTCAGTTGCCCAGGAAATCGCGCGTAATGCCAATGAGGCGGCCAAGGGGACCCGCGATGTATCTGCCAACGTAAGTGAGGTTTCCAGCAGTGCCGTGCAAAACGGCCAAGTTGCCAGCACGGTTTTGGCTTCGGCCGCCGAGCTGACGGAGCAATCGCAGCGGTTACGGCAAGAAGTCGAGCTCTATTTAGCTCAAGTCCGGGTGGCGTAGATACTTAGATGGTGGAGTTGCCCGCTTTTGACCGGGAGCGGACAGGCGCGCTGACGCACTGAAGTTCAGCATCAGGTATGAAACATTCGACGTTCTTGAGGTGTGCTGCTTTGGCCCAATGCGCGCGGCCACGCTGCACGGGCGAAGAATAGCTAGGCAGAAATTGTAGCCTCCGATACTATCCCTTATTAGTTGTGCCCTTGGGGGGTCATCATGCGTGCAATCGTGCTGTTGGTCGCGGCTGCTACACTTGCGGGTTGTGCAGGGTTGGGGTCCTCGGCACCGGCGGATACGACCTATATCCGCGCCAATGGGCAGCCCGTTGCGAAAGAACAAGTCGATGCAGACCTGTCGAGTTGCTCACCAACCTTTTTCTCCAGCGATAAAGCCTACGACTGCATGTTGACGAAAGGGTATTTTCTAGTTCCGGTGCAGGATGCTGCTGTAAAGCAGGCGCAATTCGCACAAATCACGGAAGAAAAGAGAAAACAAGAAGAGGCGCGCGCAGCCGAGGAAATAAAGAAGCAAGAAGCACTCGAGCGGGCGGCGCGCAAACGCGGGAAAAAGAAGAAGACCCCGCCACCGGCACCACAACAATAATTAAGGCTTCACTAGTTTTATAAGACCACGGGGTCTATCGCTACCCTCTTGCTAGCGGTGACGCTAGAAACATGCCGCAATCGAACGCTGCTTGCTGAATTGGCACGCTCGCGTGCGAACTAAGTCTTTCCAAGCTTTCTCGCTTAGCGGACGTGTCGACAGATTCACGCGTGAGCAGATTTTTACCAAATAGGACAATGCTGAGAGCTCAAAAGACCATATCAGTGGACGACATATTCCTCTTTTGCTATTGCTATGTAGTATGCGCCGGGGGGGCGTTATGTTTGTTTGCGGCGTACCAAGGGATTGTGAGGAATTTTCACGAGTCCTGAGCGTTGAACAAAGTCTTTTCGGGAGGCTTTCTGTGCCCCCGCAGACGGCATTCGAAATCTTTAAAACCCGCCCGGAAATTTACGCGGCCATCCTAGGACCGAACGGTGATGTGGCAGCATATTCGAGTGCTTACCCATTAAAACGAGAATGGGCTGAGGCTTTCATTGCAGGTGATATTACTGAGCCAGACTTAACGCCGAGCATGCTGCTCACACGGCAAGATGGTCTCGATGGCTCCAGCGTGTACGTTGGCTCTGTTGTAGTAGTCAGCCAGAATGATCCGCTCACAAAAGCAATACTGCTCGCTAGCCTTCTATCCTGGCGCGTTCGACAGCTAAAGGCCGCCTCGGTCAAACGGCTGTCGGCCTTCATGACGCCAGTGGCCGAGCAAGGGGAGCGGATGATACGCTTTATCGGCGCAAAACAATTGAACGACGGCACCAATCGAAAAGATGGCTACCCTGTCTATGGGCGCGCGATTACTCCAGGGTTCCTTAGCCGAGCGACCGCAACGATGGAAAGATGTCTCAACAGTCGTGTCGTCCAAATGAATTGTGATTTCACGCCGGGCCTGAATCACCCGCGACCCGTCCAAGACGTTCGCGAATCGTTAGTGAAAAAAACCGCACGGCCGTGGGCAGTCGTTGCTTTCGACAAACTGTTGAATGCCAAGGAACCAGCACCGTCGACATATGCCAGCCTGCGGGAAAAAGTCTCATCTGCCTTTGATGGAATGTCTGATTTTTTCGATGCGCAATGGATCGCTAATCTCGGCGTCTCGCTGGTATTGTTGGCCCTTACGACTGCAGCTCTGTTGGCGGTCGATACACTTATCGAGGTGGAACATCTGAGTTTTGCTTATACGCTTCCAATCTTATTAATAGCAGTCAGATATGGCAAATCACTTGCAGCAATCGCGTCGGTTGCGAGCTCTCTCATTGCGGCATTCTATTTCTATCCACCAAAGTTTAGCATCCTTATCGACGATCCAATGCACGTCGCCGAATTGGCATGCTTTTGTGCGATGGCCCTGATGATAAGTAATTACGTCGGCGAACGAGGCTCAAGCGAGGCTCTGGCGCACTAATGCAGATAAAACTAACCGCGCTGACCTGGATCGGTATTGTTATATCGATGATTTGGTTTAATTTATTTATGGGATATTTTTTGTTTTACCGAGCACAGGGTCCTAACAAATATTTTCTTGAGGCGAATAAAACTTGCAATAGTATTTTGCGGTCAAGCAATGATGCAGCGATATTGCTTGAGCGAAAAGAGGATCGAGTCGCTCAACAATCGGAGAATAGAGCAAATTGGAAAAAATGTCGGGATGATATTCGTCAGCCATACCGCCAAAGAATAAGTAAGATCTACAAACGCATACCATTTGTGGCGGCAGCCGCCTTGGGAACGATAACTTTCGGTTGGCTGATCGCATGGTTTGGAATTTTGGTTGCGAGACTGATGAAGCTTTGGTGAGTAAATCTTATTTCTGCTTCCCGGCACCTAACGGACATTCCAACCACACCTGCGTTTGCCCGCTAAGTGCCAGAAGGCGGCGATTCGGAGGTGCAGTACAACCGCAGCGGACGAACTGGATTCCTACCAACAAAAACCCCGGGGGAATGCCCCGGGTTTTTCAAACCTCCGTTCGCGGTCTCGCGCTCAGTTAAGCTTAAAGATGAGCGACGTAGTGACGGTCTGTACTACCGGCTTGAAATTGATGCTGGATTCGGTGATAGCGCCGGTGTCTGGCAGTGTCTTGTTCGCATAACTTGCGTATCGGTATTCGGTCCGCAAGAAGAAACCCTTCGGCAGCATGCCAAGCAGATCGAAGCTATTCTCCACGCCGCCGCCGACGAACCAGCCGTTGGTGGTGAACGATTGAGTTGAACTTCCGGTAGGTGCACCGGAGAGCACGTTGAACATCGTCGAGCCAGAAAACTGCGCGCTGGTAAAACCGCCGTTGACATAAGTCAGCGTCTGCGGCGTCACCAGCCAGCCGAAACGAGGGCCGACGGCCCAAGCTAATGTTTGCTTGATGTCACCCTGAATCGCTTGCGGTTGACTCGAGGCGTCATCCTGCAGGGTGCCTTTGAGGGACGACCAATTGAAATCACCGAACACACCGACAACCCACTTTGGCGCAAACTGCCAATCGTATCCGGCACCGATTGTCCCGAGCCAACCTTTGCCACCTTGCGTTTGCGTCACGCAAATCGCGCACACCCCAGTCGCCGGGTTGACGCTATTTTCACCCGCTGCCCACAAACCATAGCCGAAGCCGGCATTGATGTAGGCGCCAGTCCAATTGATCGGCACTAAGGGGATCGGCGCGTAAGCTGGCGTTGGCAAGCCCGCGTTGAATTTGTAAACCAGTTGGGTCGTGACAGTCTGAACGGTGGGCTTGAACGTTAGGCTGTCCAAGACTTGGCCCGAGAGGATGCCCGACGAAAAGACTTCGGGCAAATTCTTACTGTTGTAATAGGAGTATCGGTACTCGGTTCGCCAGAACAAATTCGGGGCCACCGTTGTTTCCACGCCGCCACCGAGGAACCAGCCGTTGAAAGTTGTCGCCGGCGTAGCCAACCCAGCCGGTGAACCGCTGGTCGAGGTAAGCATAGTTGCACCGGAGAACCGAGCGCCGGTATAGCCAACGTTGATGTAGCTCAGCGTCTTTGAGTTAAACAACCAGCCGGCGCGAACGCCAGCAGCCCAAGCCGACGTCTCCTTGATCTGACCAGCGCGGAATGGTTGTCCATTCTGAATTGTGCCTTCGAGGCTAGCGATATCGAAATCCCCGAAGACGCCCGCGATAATGCGCTGTGTGAATTGATAATCGTAGCCAGCACCAATCCTGCCAAGCCAGCCCTTGCCACCTTGTACTTGGGTTGCGCAGGCGGTGCAGAAGGTGCCGGTGACGTCAAGAACGGTCGTATCGGCGGCCCACATTCCATAGCCAATACCGCCGTTGACATAAAAACCGGTCCAAGGTGTCGCCGCAACCGGTGGCGCTTTGTACGCAAGCGCTTTGGCAGGCATGTCAGCGGCGTTCGCGACATTGGGAGCGCCGAACACGGCGATAGCCGCGGCCACTAGCCCAAACTTTTTCATGGCAAAGCCACTAATGCAGGACAACCAAAGGACTCTTTATAAAACTACCACCAATTGCTACGGAGATGTGTTTCATTTTCGCAACATATCGACCCCAAAGTGCAACCCCGCGCGGAGAATCCAAACATTAGCTCCTACCGATAACCATGTGTTTTCACTAGCCCAGGCCAAACACCCGGTCCGGCGCCTCCACAGCGGTCGTGCGGGAAGTCCGCTTTGGGTCACGTGTGGACGGCGCCATGGCAAGAGCTTTTTGACGTTTTTGTAGCATTGGTCGGGTGCGGTCACGTGTCCGGCCTGTTTGTGCGGCCGCTGGACCTAATGCTCTGCGCGGATCGGGTCCCAATCGTTAGCTCGCACTTTAAAGTGCGCTGACCCAAACGGGCTCTCCCGATCCCCTTAGCAGGGATTAATATGCTTTGATGCGACACACGTTGGCATTCGCGTTAATTGTTGCGATAATTACGACAGTGGCCTTGGGTATCGCGTTTTATGCTTCTCACCCGACCTAAGCCCCCGTTCGGCGTCAATGGGTTGGTTCCCAGCGCATGTAGATAATCTTCCTTCCCATTTTTCGATTATACGCAACTGCATCCCCCAACATGATCATTATGGTTTTCTCGTCATCGGCTCTTGGGCATTGGACATCATCGTAACGCAATGCGGCTTGGGCTAAGACTAGTTCGAATGAATGATCCGTGCTCCATGCGTCGGCGCTCGTGGCAAACGCTCCAGAGAAATAAACCTTATGTTCGTCTTCTGATGGCGCGAGGCAATATCGCCATTCGGACGCTAATGCTGTTTGCGAAACCGAAATCAATAGACCAAGACCGGCGATAAAGCGCATAAGCATCACCCGAATTGCGTTCCGACTGATCGTTGAACACGTCTGTTCGTTTCGCCCCGCGTCCAACTAATATGTATCTGACGCTGATTGATTCGTCTAAAAATGTCATAAAAAGATATACCGGCCTATGCGGCTTAAAATATGGCTGCGCACTTAGAGGACCGTCCACAGATGGCCGATGTTTGCACTCAAGGCATGGATACTGGGTTCGTGACCTTGGGCTATGCCAAGGTCGCCTTGTTGGGAGTCGTGCAAGGAATTACTGAGTTGCTGCCGATCTCTTCCACTGCGCACATGCGTTTAGTCCCAGCGGTACTTGGTTGGCAGGACCCTGGCTCGGCATTTTCAGCCGCGATGCAGCTTGCCGCGTTAGCTGCGGTTGTGAGTTATTTTTGGAAAGACGTGCGCCATCTCGGAGAGAATACGCTCAAGGCTATTGCCCGTCGGCAATTCCACGATCGTCACCTCCGCTTCTCTACATGGATTATTCTTGCGACCATCCCGATAGGAATTGCCGGTTTATTATTGGCGCCACTGTTGAATACCTGTGGTTCACCGCTTCGCAGCGTCAGTGTAATTGGCTGGGCTTGCGTAGCGATGGCGCTTCTTCTTGGCATCGCGGAGGTTCTCGCTCGCCACCAACGCCTGATTGATAATGCCTCTTTTGTTGATGCGATGCTTATTGGTATTGCACAGGTTGGCGCGCTCATTCCTGGCGTATCGCGGTCAGGCTCCACATTAACCGCAGCTCTGGCTCTTGGCTTTAAGAGAGACGAGGCGGCACGCTTGTCATTTCTACTTGGGTTGCCCGCTATCGCCTTGGCGGGCATGAAAGAAATGTGGGAGCTTTATAAAATCCACCTTGACGCGTATGGCTGGTCCATTTTGATCCTTGGACTAATCGTAGCCTCGATATCTGCGTTCTTTGCCATTTGGGGGCTGATGCGGGTTCTGCAGCAATTCTCGACTTGGCCATTTGTGGTCTATCGATTCGTGCTTGGAATCGTCATGCTGGTCGGTGTTGCGATGGGATGGCTTGTATAACGCATTCACCCTGTGGTGCGCTGACCAGCTTTCCAATGTTTGCGTTCATTTGCCTGTGGCAAGTCGGACATGCCGACGGGCCTGCGTTTGCGGGCGCAGGGAACCTATTTTTCGCCGTTGCGTTATTCTAGCCGGCTATATTGTTGTGGCGGCGCCGAAGAGAGTTCTTCGAACTTCCATTGATGCCGCTTGAGATCTCGGGGGATACCGATCATGCGCATGGTCAAGTACAGACTGGTGGAGCCGCGTCTACGCCCACGTCGCACCAAACTCGAAATGCCCGGCTGGGGTGGCAAAGCTGAACCGCGCAAGGACGGCTCGCATGAACAGGTTTGGCACTGCATGCCGTTTACTGAGGGCGCGCAATACGGCATTGAACTGTTCTATCCTTACGACAACGAATTACGCGTCACGAAGCGAGACGGCAAAGTAGTCCTCGACGGTGATTTCGGGCCCGAGCCGGACAGCGACCTGCAATGGCCGCCGTTCCGCGCGTTCGGCGAGAACTATTACACCTATCAGTTGCTGCTCGACCTGAAGGTCGATGAAGACATGGCAATCCGAACGGAGCCGCATCCGCGTTATTATACCGACGCGAATGATGAGGCGCCGTTGGCTGTACCCGCCTTATTGCGCACCAACTGGTGGCCGATGATTTCGTTCGTGGTGTTCAAAGCACCGCCGCAGGGTTGCACCCATATATTTCGGCCGGGTGAACCATTCATGCAAATCATATTTTTGCCGGTCGAGCCGCAGTTCGAACTCGTGGAAATGAATGAGGAAGAAGAGGCCGAGCGCGAAATGCGCGGACGACGTATCCACGCCAGCCGCGACACGCTATCAAAGGAAACGGAGTGGACGTCATCGACCGACACGGTTTTCGACGGCACCTACCGACATATTCTTCGGGCGGCAAAGGCCAAGACAAAGGAAGATGAGAGCTGAACGAGCGATTAGGTTACGACGCGAATTTCGACTAGATACAGTTTGCGGTCCAGGCCTTAGCCCGGACCGCATTGTTAGATTCTAGCAAACCTCTAGACGTCCGCGCGCGGGATCGCCATGAAGTTGCTGTGGTGGTGATGATGCTTATGCCGCCGGCGATAGCGATGATGGTGATGATGGTGGTGATCTACCTCGACCCGGATTTGGGCCACATCCATCTCGCCGCCGTGTGATCTGGCGGCGCGCGCAATGTCGTCGGCGATCAGCTGGGCAACCGCGTTCGGAACCGGGTTAAGCAGGTCGGCATAGGACGTGGCCTGCAGCGCCGGGGCGGGAGTGGCCGCATTGGCGGCGGTCATCGTCGTCAAGGCGGCAGCTGCCCCAAGCAGGCCCGCAATCTTTTTATCCATATCTATCCTCCGGAAAACCAGCGCAAGCATCCACAAATGGCTGCTTTTATCGCTAGCCAAACAACGTCGGCAGTTCGGTAAAGTTCCCTGATGGCGGCTTCCCTCGGAGCGTAAATGTCCGCTTAGTGTCGGAAGTAGAGATAGCACCAGTAGCGCCTTATTGAGTTTGCCCAGTAAGTAGTGGTGTGATGCGCTGCACAGTAACGCGCCGGTTTGCCCGTTCCGGTCCAGAGGTCGGGATCTTCAAGTATTGATCGCCATAACCCTGCGTGGACAGGTTTTCGGGTGGTACCCCAAACTGTTGCGTCAATATGATTGCGACAGTTTCAGCGCGCCGGTCCGAAAGTGAGAGATTATCAACGTCGGAGCCGACTGCATCAGTAAAGCCTTCGATTAAGAAAACTTCACTTGGGTTTCGCTCAATGACACGGTTGAGGTCACTCGCTACGACCGCCAATCTATCAATCTGGTCGGGACTGAGCTCCCATGACGCTGTATCGAACGTGACAGTATCCAAATCAATTCGTGGCATGCGGTCTCGCAATGGCGCGCTGTAGCGTATTTCATCAAGCGTATAGGGGCGCTCAATGACATCGACCGGCGGCGCCATCAGCGTTTCATATAGGAGTTCCGGACTCGCTCCCTCTAGATCTACAATATAGCGATCACGGGGAATACGAATCATGGGTGGCGGCAGGTCTACGATGAATGTGGCAAACCCGAGACCCGGCTCGAACTGACCCCCGCCCCGGCGATTTTCTATGATGATGATCTCGCGACCATCGGGCAGAATGCGTGAGCGGCGAAGCAGGAAGCCATTCGCGTCGAGTATGTTGACGATGCGATCGCCGTTCGGGCGGATCACGGTCGTCACGTCGTCATTGCCACGCCGTTCTCGGCGTACGTTTCGCGCGCCGTAGCGGAAACGATCGAGTTCGTCGTGACGGATGATGGTTCGGTTGCCCTCGCGGATGATGGTGCGATCCGGTTCGCGGATAATCGTTTGGCCACCCACGACGGACTCGTGACGTTCGTTTCGTAATTGGTCCACACGATGCAACGGCTGCCCTTGGCTTGATTGAGGAGCGAGACCGGCTCCAGCAGCGGTGGGCGCGATAGGACGCGCCTGTTGCCCAGATGGCGCAACGGTGCCGGGGACCGGTGGCTGCATATGTAGCGCGCCGCCGCCGGCGGCGGGAGCACCGGGGCTTTGTGCGCCCGGAGGCGGAAGATGTGGAGCGCCTTGTGCTGCTGGGGGCCGAACCATTGGCTGGCCTGCCTGTGACGGCGGCCGGCCTTGTGCCGGCGGAGTTCCAGGTGGTGTTGATACGGGCCCTTGAAGGCCGGGTCGCAACGGTGCCTTGTGCTCCGGCGGCTTAGGAGCACCTGAGGGCGGGACCATTCGCTGCTGAGGCTGCGCCTGTGGTGCTGCCGAAGGCTTGGGAGCCGCGGGCTTGGGAGCGACGGGCTTGGGAGCGACGGGCTTGGGAGCGACGGGCTTGGGAGCAGCAGGCTGGGGCGGTTTCGCCGGTCCCGGGGCAGGAGGCTTCTTTGGTGCCGCTCCTGGTTTTGGCTTCGGTTTCTGCTCAGGCTCAACCGCCTGTGCCAGCTTCATCGTCGAGGGTTGGCTCAAGAAGGCATTCTCGCGATTTTTTATCGCACTATCATTTGTAGTTCCTGCCTCAGCCAGCTGGAACAATGCAAAGCCGGAAAGAATAGTGCTAGCGAGAAGCAGACGTTGAAGCATTTTCATTTATTTCTTTCCGTAGGGATTGTTGTTTCATTGTTGTATGCAAATTCGTGACCGAATCCTGGGTCACGTGCAAGCGACAGTTTCGAGAGGCCTCATGATCCTCGCGTTGAGAGGGCATATCCCAAACAGCGGCCGCGAATGTCTGCTTTTGCGATCAACGCTAACGTCGAAATGATGGCGTATCACGATTGTTTTCGGCTACTAGCAGACACTCGCGAGCAGCAAATATCGGTCGGTAATTTCGCTGTTCGGTATAAAGTCTAACCGCAGACCCAAACTCGGCGCCAACGAAGACCATATGGCGTGGGAACACGGCGAGCTTGATAGCAACCGCCATAGTAGGGGCCGGGGCCATATGCGTAGGGGGCACCATAGAAGCCCCAGCCCGGACCGCGCCAGCCTCCGTGCCATCCACCATGCCAACGCGCCGAAGCTTCAGTGGGGATTGCAATTGCGGTAGCCCCGAGGACCATTATAGCCGCGGCGGCGATCATCACTTTACGAAACATGGTTCGTCTCCTTGGTTCGAACGCCCCCAGCAAGCACATCATCGTCCTCGCGGAATGAACGCAAACTGAACCACATGTTTATTGGGCCATTACGGTCGCGAAACATGGATTAATGGCAATGTTCAGTCACCGCGAGTATGCGCATAGACGTGGTCGGCAACGTGGCCTAGGCCGAGCAAATGCAAAACTAGCAAATTACAATTGCTAATAACTAGATCGATATTTGTCGGCCAATTTCCACTACAGACTCCGATGGCAGCTGGAAGAAGTCCGTCACGTGGGTAGCGTTGCGCTCCATAAGGGCAAACAACGCCTCTTGCCAACGAGGCATCGCCTTTTCGTCCTCGCTATGCACCACGGTTTCGTGCCCGACATAGTAGGTGACGTCGGATAGATCGATTGTGCAGCCACGTTCGGATGCCGCGCGCAGCAGGATCGGAATGTCGGGACGCTCCATGAACCCATAACGAGCGGCGGCACGCCAGAAATTAGGTGCGATCTGTTCAATTACGAGTCGCTCTGAATTCTTGACCCATGGTACGGATTGTGTGCTGACAGTCAGTACGAACAAACGTTCGTGAAGTGCCCGACTGTGCTTCACGTGCCAGACCATGACCGGCGGGACATCGCGCTGGGTCCGCGTCAAAAAAACTGCTGTGCCGGGCACACGGGGTATGTGTTCAGCCTTGATCCTTGCCATAAACTGATCAATTGGCTCAGCCTTTTCTTGAATGCGCACGGAGACGACTGCCGCTCCGCGGTGCCACACCCACATGAAACCATAGACGAGACTAGCTAGAAGGAGTGGCACATAGCCGCCATCGCCAATCTTAACAAGATTAGCAAGAAAGAAGCTGGCGTCGACTATGAGGAACATGCCGGCTACTGCACCTGCAGCAAAAACGCTCCAGGCCCAGATCTCGCGCATGGCGATAAATAACAGCGCTGAGGTCATGAGCATAGTTGCCGATACGGCAATTCCGTAGGCCGAGGCAAGATTATCGGATTTACCGAAACCAATAGTGAGACCGACGGTGGCGATCATCAGAGTCCAATTTACAAAGCCGACATAGATCTGCCCGTATCCCTCAGACGAAGTTTGGGTGATCTTAAGTCGCGGTAGCCAACCGAGTTGGATCGCCTGCCGGGTCATCGAGAAGGCGCCCGTAATGATGGATTGGCTCGCGATGATGGTTGCAATTGTGGCCAGCAGAACGAACGGCATGAGAAGCGCGGCCGGACAGAGTTGATAGAATATGTTGTCTGCTGTTGGAGCGCCGTCGAGCACAATTGCAGATTGACCTGCGTAATTGAGAACAAGGCTTGGAAAAGCTACACCCAACCAGGCAAAGCGGATGGGAGTGGCGCCAAAATGGCCCATGTCCGCATATAGCGCTTCGGCACCTGTGACACATAAAAACACCCCGCCCAGCACGAAGAAGCTTTTTATCCCGTCGGATAAAAGGAAGGTAACGCCATAGTGCGGGTCGAGTGCAGCCAGAACGGATGGATGCTGCACAATCCCCCTGACTCCCAGCACCGCGATCGCCAGGAACCAAACGAACATGATTGGACCAAAAGCCTTTCCAATGCGGGACGTCCCTTGGGGCTGCAGGGCAAAAAGTCCGACCAGAATAACAACCGCAATCGGGAGCACATAAGGCTGCAAGGTTGGCGTTACGATATTCAAACCTTCCACTGCAGACAGAACGGATATTGCAGGCGTAATCGCTCCGTCACCATAGATCAGCGCCGCGCCGAACAAACCCACTGCTACAATCGTGGGTCGCTGCTCGCGCTTAACACCTAGAAGCGCCATCAATGCGAGAATGCCGCCTTCACCATCATTATCGACGCGCATTGCAAAGGAAACATACTTGACAGTCACCACTACGATGAGTGTCCAGGTGACCAAAGACAAAACGCCCAAAATGACACTTGGGTCTGGTCGCTCTCCGGTGAGAGCGAGGACAGTCTTCAATGTATAAAGCGGACTCGTTCCGATATCACCAAATACAATACCCAGAGCCGACAGACTGGCGACCGTAAGTTTAGAAGGACTACGGTCCCCGACTCCTCTGGCATCGATGGGCTCAGACAAGCGGCAACTCCGGAAGTGAAAGTTAAGTACCTGAATGGGGCCGAAATAACTAAGTCAAGTGCATTGTGTATGTCATCTCAAAACAAATGCGGCCGCATCGTCCCTTAGGTGATGGTCAGACCGCTGGCAACACCGCGCGCGCCATATAAAGAAACAAGGAAATTCCCAAGAGCACCAGTAATACAGCGAGGGCTAAATCGATACGCGAACCGGTGCTCGGAACGGTCTTTTCGCTCTCGATGTCTTTTGCAACTCGGAAGAACCGGATGGCTGCAATAACAATCATCGCAACGCCGAGAAAGATTGTTGCCAATCCAGCGACATTTGCAAACTTTTGACCGTGCAATGCCAAGGATCGTGATGTTGCTTCCGATGCTGCAAAAGCAAGAAATAGATCAAATCTCTCGATTAGAAATCCAAAGGCCATGACCGCAATAGCGGTGCGAACCCAGGCCAGAAAAGTTCGTTCATTTGCTGCGTGGTCGCTATAGTGCTTGATCATATGGACCATTAATCCGTTAGACGTGCGAAGGATACGTTTACAACTCACTGGGAGCTCTCTTTACATCTACGTCCAAAGAAGAGCTACCAGAAATGCAATTCGGAAACCGTTGGCGTGGTAGCATTGGTCGCTCATTGTAGCGCAAATGGAAAGCCTCAAGAATGCATGACGTTACAACACCGGTGCTGAGCAAGGTGCCCGAAGTTACGCTCGCCTTCTGGATCACTAAGATAATTGCGACGACTTTAGGCGAAACGGGCGGCGACGCTTTATCAATGTCGGCAAATCTTGGCTACGCGCTCAGCAGCATTATCTTCGTCGGAATATTTGTCTTTGCTGTTGCCGGCCAAGTCAGGGGTAGGGCTTTCCATCCATTCTTGTATTGGTTCGTAATCGTCGCGACTACGACAGCAGGTACAACGATGGCGGATTTCGCGGATCGGTGTCTCGGCATTGGTTATCCGGGAGGCGCGTTGATTCTTTTTGTGCTTCTGATGGCCGCGCTCGGCATATGGTATTGGGCTGCCGGATCCGTTTCAGTGAATACAGTCACGACGCCAAAGATCGAAAGTTTCTACTGGGCGGTAATCCTACTTTCTCAAACCCTAGGCACGGCCCTCGGCGATTGGATGGCCGACACAAACGGGCTTGGCTATGAGAATGGATCGCTGGTGTTCGGAGCATGTCTGGCCATCCTGGCGCTGGCTTATTTTTACACAAGTGTCTCGCACACTCTACTTTTCTGGTGCGCCTTCATTCTTACACGGCCGTTAGGTGCCACGCTCGGTGATCTACTCGATAAACCCGTCGAACAAGGTGGCCTTTCGGTTGGCCGCTTTCTTGCGTCGGCCGTACTCGTTGTCATCATGTTTGGCTGCATCCTGATTTTTCCGCAACGACCCGGTACGCATCCAGGCGCCGGTCAGAACGTCTGATCAGCCGGCTGTTGGAAATTCTGGTTCAGTTCGTTTGGAGGAGGTCAGCTTGAAATTTATCCACACTTTTGTTTACCCGGTCGTGGCGCTCGCTTCAGTCGCGCTTGGTTTCGCGGCTGACCGAACCTCACCCGATTACCGCGTTACAAAATCGATTGCTCTTGGGAGCGGCGAGCGCTGGGATTATGTGACATTCGATCCGATCGGCGACCGCATATACGTTGCTCACGGTGACCATGTCACTGTCGTTGACCAGCTAAAGGGCGAAGTTATCGGCCAGATCGGGACGTTTCCCGGAGGCACTCACGGCGTTGCCATTTCGACTGCGACGCATCAAGGTTATACGGACGATGGCAAGGCAGGGATTGCGATTGCATTCGATTTAGGGTCGCTAAAACCACTGAAACAAATATCCGCTGCGCCGAATGCCGACGGAATTATCTATGAACCAGTAACCGGGCGCATCTACGTCATTAACGGCGATAGCGGCTCGCTAACCGTCATCGATCCAAAAAGCAACACGGCTATTGCAACAATCAATGTCGGGGCCGCTCTAGAGGCCGGTCTCGCGGACGGCAAGGGCAATATTTTTGTGGATGGCGCGGAAAATCATGACATCGTCAAGATCGACGTTAGCAATAACAAAGTTGAAGCACATTTTCCGATGCCTGCCTGCGAGAAACCGCGTGGCTTGGCGCTCGATCCCGAAACGCGGCGTCTATTTGCCACCTGCGCCAACAGCGTTCTTGTCGTGGTGGACGCAGACAATGGCAACAATATTGCGAATATTCCGATTGGAAACGGAAGCGATGGCGCTGCCTTCGATCCCATCCGCAAACTGATTTTCAGCTCCAATGGCGAGGGGACATTGAGTGTTATTGAGGAGCAGGACGCGCAAACGTTCACTGCTATCGGCACAATTAAGACGGCCCGCAGCGCGAGGACAATGGCAATCGATCCTAAAACCGGGCGGCTGTTTTTGGTTGCCGCAGATATTGCTAAAATTGAACCCGCTACCACTTCTGGCGGAAGACCACATGTAACTTACATAGCAGATTCATTGAAATTGCTTTTTCTCGACCCAGTGAAATAGGACGAGAATTCCCAAAATTTACCATTGAAGCTCGGCTATGGTCGCGAGTGCCGTCGTCGTTCTAAGTCAAAAAAATCGTAGCAATCTATTTAATACCGGGCACTGTTCCTCTGGGAAGGGGATCCGGTGGACTGCGTTTTGCAGGACACTTCCAAGGGCGGAGCAAAGCTAACAATCGATGATGTTAGAGCAATATGCCAAGCGATGAGATGTTCAAGTAAGGCAACGCGGCGCTTGGCCCATGAATCGATTACATTCGTAACCAGTCGAGCAGCACTTTATGGAAAACCTCGGGCGCCTGAATCTGCGGCGAATGCCTGAGATCGGGGAATTCGATCAGGCGGACGTGAGGGATGCGGCTCGCCGCTTCCTTTCCGAGCTTCGGATAATTACCTAGCGTCGCGCGTACCGCGGGAGGCGCCACTTCCTTGCCGAAGGCCGTCGTATCCTTGTCGCCGATCACCAGCAGAACCGGCATCCGCAGATCGCCAAATTCATACAGCACCGGCTGCGTATAGATCATGTCCGAGGTAAGGGCCGCATTCCAGGCGACGAGTTCGCGTCCAGGCCCGCGGTACAATCCTGCCAGCATCTGGACCCATTGCTCGTAAGCCGGCTGCCATGTGCCCGCGTAGTATGTTGTGCGCTCGCACTCGCGGATGCGATCGGCGCTCGTCTGCAGTTCCTGTTGGTAGAGCGCATCGACGCTCTGCCAGGGCACGCCCTTGGCCTTCCAGTCTTCGAGCCCGATCGGATCGACGAGCGCGAGCTGATCGACGCTATCTGGGTACATGAGCGCATAGCGCACCCCGAGCATGCCGCCGGTCGAGTGTCCCACCACGGTAACGCGGCCGATGCCGAGCGAAGCGAGAAGCGCGTGCGTGTTTCCGGCAAGTTGTTGAAACGTGTATTGATAATGTGCGGGCTTGGTTGACTTGCCAAAGCCGATTTGATCGGGGGCGATGACGCGGTATCCCGCCTCGCTCAACACCGCGATGCTGGTCTGCCAGGTCGCGGAAACGTAGTTCTTGCCGTGCAGCAGGACGACCGCGCGACCGTTCGGCGCCGCCGGTCTGACGTCCATATACGCCATGTGCAGTGGCACACCCTGGGAGACGAACTCGTAATTCAGCACCGGCCAGGGGTACGAAAAGCCCTCCAATTCGGGGCCATACGCCGGACCTTCGTCGGGTGGGATGGAGGATTGGTCGCTCATGGCTGCAAGGATAAAGTTGACGGGTTTGCTAAGCAATATGCTGCGAATTAGACCGCGGGTGTGGGACGCACTACAAGTCGTATATATCGATCAGAATTCCGAGGCCGTTTGGCTAGCGTTGGTGAGTACCTTAACGGGACAATTAGGGTTGAAGCTCGAAGCGTTCGTATGGTCTTCAAGCGGTGGCGTGAAGCGGCACGCTACATGCGCGGTTGATGCAAGCCCGCTCTTGAATGTCGGCTATTGACCCAAAGCAGACCTAGATTTTCAGGTCGCTCGACCAATTCGACGATGGTGTCGTTATGCCGGGAGCGCAGTGGAACCGCACGTTGAAAATAATTACGATTTTAGCTCAGATGGCTTGCGTACAATTTGTGGCCACGACGGCAGAATGGGAAACTTGACATGAGACAGTTATTTTTTGTCGTTATGCTCGTTCTCACCCAGTTGGCGCGGATCGATAACGCTAAGGCAGAACAATATCCATCACGACCGATCACAATCGTTGTTCCGGCTGCTCCTGGCGGACCAACAGATACGATCGCACGCATTTTAGCAGAGCGCATGACGGCATCGCTCGGCGCGGCCATCGTTATTGAAAATAACGGCGCTGCAGCGGGCAGCGTTGGTGTTGGCCGGGTGGCGCGGGCCTCTCCCGACGGATACACGATTGGTATCGGTCACGTAGGAACACACGTCTTCAACGGTGCAATTTACACTTTGCAATATGATCTCCTGGCAGATTTCGAACCCATCGCCGAAGTCGCGAGCAATCCGCAACTGATCGTCGCAAAGAAAGCTTTTCCGGCGGAAAATCTGAAAGAGTTTACCGCATGGCTTAAGGCAAACCCGGACGTAGCGTTTCAAGGTACGGCTGGTGTGGGTAGTCCCGGGCATATTGCGGGCTTTTATTTTCAGACGCGCACGGGCACTCATTTTGGCTTCGTGCCGTACCGCGGCGCAGCTCCTACAATGCAAGCACTCCTAGGCGGACAAGTTGATCTTTTGTTCGATCAGGCGGCCAACTCATTGCCTCAGGTTAAGGCCGGGCAAATTAAAGCCTTCGCAGTCACAGCTAAAACGCGCCTGGCTACGGCACCCGATATCCCAACGGTGGACGAGGCGGGACTGCCCGGATTTTATACTGCAATTTGGCATGGGCTCTGGGCACCCAAAGGTACTCCCCGCGAGGTTATCACGCGGCTCAATAGTTCTGTTATGGATGCCTTAGCTGACGCTAAGGTGCAGCAGCGACTTGCCCAACTCGGTCAGGAGCTTCCGCCGCGCGAACAGCAAACGCCAGAGGGGCTCGCCGCCCTACAAAAGGCCGAGATCGAAAAATGGTGGCCGATTATTAAGGCGGCAAACATCAAAGTGGAGTGAGCCACCCGTTGTTGGGGGATGTCCGCCATGGGGCACATAACGAACATTTAAACGGCGCCCGAATTTTTCCGCTTTTGGGCCAAAGCAGACAAAGTAAAATTTTAGACCGCTGGGATTTGTCTGCTAATGATGTGGTGGACGGCGCCCACTCTGCGGCATCGAAGTGCCATAGGGTGGTTGCGTCAAAGCAAACCACATTGAGGGGAGCCGTCCATGGGTGAAGTTAGCACAATTGGTGTCGATATTGCGAAGTCGGTATTTCAGATTCACGGCGTCGATGCGGAAGGTGCGGTGGTCATCCGCAGGCGCATTGGTCGAGCCAAGGTTCTTGAGTTCTTTACCGATCTGCCGCCTTGCCTTGTTGGCATGGAAGCCTGCTTGGCATGGAAGCCTGCGCAACGGCGCACCAGTGGGCGCGCGAGCTTAAGAAGCTAGGGCACGACACGCGGCTCATGCCACCGACCTATGTCAAAGCCTACGTGAAGCGCGGCAAGAATGACGCTGCCGATGCAGCGGCGATCTGCGAGGCCGTCACACGGCCATCGATGCGTTTTGTGCCGATCAAGAGCGTCGAGCAGCAGAGCGCGTTGATGCTGCATCGGACGCGGGACCTCCTAATCCGCCAACGGACTCAACTGATCAATGCACTTCGTGCCCATCTGGCCGAACTCGGACTGGTGGCAGCGAAGGGGCATGAAGGATTGCATCAGCTGGTTACGGCCGTGGCGGAGAGCAGCGATGAGCGGTTGCCAAGTAACGCACGCTTTGCCTGCCAGGCGATCGCTGCGCAACTGAGCGCGGTGCAGACCCAGATCAACGGGCTCGACAAGCGCATCACCCAAGCCCATCGCGCCAATCCAGACAGCAAACGACTCGAAGCCATTC
>Ga0207158_1054_pt1 | contig 28112 bp, 21 predicted proteins | sample Alteio_BWMinHeat_22_FD_153512 | JGI IMG/M metagenome (GOLD analysis project Ga0207158, IMG submission 153512) | Enriched cells from forest soil in Barre Woods Harvard Forest LTER site, Petersham, Massachusetts, United States -... | ecosystem: Environmental > Terrestrial > Soil > Temperate forest >... | reverse complement strand
CGCTTGTTCCGGCTACATTTCCGTGATCCTCGGCTTGCGAGGAACCAGCCAGGTCGTATCTACCGGATGTTCATCGTCCGTCGATGCATTAGGTATGGCTCTGACCGCCATCCGTGGAGGCTGGGAAGACATAGCGCTGGCCGGCGGCACCGAAGCGCCCATCACACCCTTGTGCCTGAATTCATTCTGTGCCATGCGCGCACTCTCAACAAGAAATGAGGATTCTGCCCATGCAAGCCGACCCTTCGATAAAGAAAGAGACGGATTCATTCTGGCTGAAGGTGGTGCAGTCGTGGTGCTTGAATCGCTGGATCATGCCCTGGCCCGAGGAGCCCAAATCTACGCGGAATTGGACGGATACGGGACAACCTCCAACGCCTACCACATGACCGCTCCGGATCCCTCGGGCGAGCAGACGGCGCGCGCCTTTCAATTAGCGCTCGAGGACGCCGAGATGCCACTGGAATCTATCGATTTGTTCCTGGCTCACGGCAGCTCCACTCCTTTGAATGAGACCGTCGAGACCCTCGCGGTCAAGAAAGCTTTTGGTCCCCATGCTACAAAAATGCTCCTGTCGGGTATCAAGTCGATGATCGGACACACCTTGGGGTCTGCGGGCATCTTGCAAATCATCACGGGCGCTCTGGCGCTCCGGCACCAGAAGGTTCCGCCAACGATCAACTATGAAGTTCCGGATCCGACCTGTGATCTGGATTGTGTCCCCAACGTCGCGCGTGAAGCTTCGATTTCGGCTGTCATGACCAACACCGCCGGTTTTTCCGGAAAGAACAGCGGGACTGTGCTCACAAGATGGGGGGTTGCTTAATGATTGTTTTCATCATGTTTGAAGGAATCGTTCTGGGTCACGTCGCATTGCGCCTTTATGCGAAAGCTCACCAGGCACGCTTGAAGCCTCGAGGAGAAATCCATCAGCCAGAACTCTTGGGGCAGATGGTGCGTGCTTATCTCCTCATCACTGCGGCCGCGTTTACGGAACGGGTTCTGGGCCTCTGGCCATTTCATTGGTACGTGGCATGGATTGGCCTAGGGATCTATGCGATAGCCGCTTTTCTGCAATGGCAAGCGTTTCGCGATCTGGGCGATGCCTATAGCCCTGAAATTGAGGTGCGGTCTGAACAGAGTCTGGTCCAACACGGTCTCTACGGATGGGTCCGACACCCTCTTTTAGCCTCTTTAATCCTTGAGCTGCTGGGCGTGACGCTTTTTTTTAACGCCTATGCTTCGGCGGTGCTGACACTATTTGGATTTATTCCAGTGGTGCGCAAACGCTTGCGCGAAGAAGAACGAATTCTCATGATTCATTTTGGAGAAGCCTATCAACGATACACCTCGGAAGTTGGGGCCCTATTCCCTAAAAGGAGACATTCATCATGATTGAAACGCTGTCGAAATCGGAGATGGAAATCAGCCCGGGACCTCTCTATCAGATGGCGATGGGTTTTGCTATGACTAAGAGCTTACTGGCGGCCCATCGGCTGGGCCTTTTCGCAAGTCTGGCCACTGGTTCTAAATCCGCCGAGGAGATTGCGCGGGAACGTTCGTTGTCGCGCGATAGCACTGAGAGGCTGCTTGATGCGTGTGTGTCCCTTCATCTTTGCACAAAAACAGGCGGGCTCTACGCAAACAGCCCACTCTCCCAACGCTATCTCACGCCCGGACGACGGGGTTTTTTAGGAGGGTTTCTCGATCATTTCAACGATCACATGTATCCTGCCTGGTATCACTTGGAGGAAGCCGTGAAAACGGGTCAGGCTCAGATCCAGCAAATCCTGGGCGAAGAAAATGATCACTTCTTCCAGGCCATCGACCGCCAACCGCAAAACCTCGAAACCTTCATGCGGACGATGGATGAGCACAGCCTTCTTGAAGGGGAAGCCCTGGCGGGCGCTTATGATTTCTCGCCGCATAAAGAGTTGCTGGATGTTGGCGGCGGCACAGGCGCCATGACCGTGGCGATTCTGGAGCGATATCCTTCTCTTAAGGCGATTTTGTTTGACCGGCCTCCCGTCTGCGAGATTGCAGCTCGGAATTTGCGCGAACACGGCTTGGCTGATCGTGTCCGTTTGCAGCGAGGAGATTTTTTCAAGGATACCCTGCCAAAGACCGCTGATGTTCTGCTCCTTTCCGGTATTCTGCACAATTGGAGCCCTGTCAATGCTCAGGCGATCCTGGGCCGCTGCCACGAGGCGATGAAACCCGGCACGATACTCTTGATCAGCGAACAGATCCTGAGTGTGGAGAAACCGGCTCCGTCCCTGGCAACGCTTTGCTCGTTGAATATGCTGGTGATGCTAGGTGGTGCACGCGAATACAGCAGCGCAGAGTTCGAAACCATGCTGACCGCCGCGGGATTCCGTTTGGTGGCCCTCAGGCCCACGGGCGGTTTCCGACAGCTTCTGGTTGCCCAGCGCATTTAGAGACCCTTATCACCGTCCTTAGCTCCCTCCCCTAACATCGTCTAACGCCTGCGTTAGGTAATGGCGCCACACCCCTTCAAGGGGATGCGGCGCAGGGGAGGGAGCCATTTTCGCGCCCCCTGGTACCCGTCTAGAGAATGTGGGCTGAACTTGGTACAATTCCGCTGACTTTGGAGGACTTTTTTCATTGAAATGCCTTAAATTTTCTATTGGTTTCCTATTTATTGGAGGTCTATTTTCTGTGCGTTTAGCTTACAGCGGCGGTTTTGAGAGCCCTGGCTTGGGACCGCGTGCGACCAGCATGGGAGGTGCTTTCATCGGTGTCGCTGATGACTGGACAGCCATATATTGGAATCCCGCTGGCCTATCACAGTTGCACGGCACAGGATTCGGGGGGACGTTCGAGTGGCTCCAGGCCAAGGTCCATGATTCCAACGGCTTGGCGAACCCCACGCCTCCATTGGGTCCCGCGAACATTCTGCGGGGGGACGCATTTGTGCAGCTGGGCGGAGAGCCCGCCCGATTCAACGGACTGGATTCGAGTTTCGGCGTCCCCCTTCCGGCGCTCGGATTTTATACCCATTGGAATGGATTTGTGCTAGCAGGTGGAGCTTATGCACCGCTGGGCTTTTCGTCTGACGTGGAAGACCAATCGACACCAGGTTACAACGTTTCGTTCAAGAGCCGGGGATATATCTTGAATGATAATCTTTCTCTGGCGCACGAAATCGGACCCTGGATTTCCGTGGGCGCGGGGGTTAATCTGGTCGAAGCCGATCTGAGCCGCACCTCGCTTAAGATGGCACCGACGGAAACGCTTTCCACATCCAGCAGTGCATCCGGCATAGGATTTCAAGGCGTTTTCGGGCTCCTGGCGCATCTCGGGTCAAAGTTTCAAGCGGGGGCAGTTTATCGTACAGGACAGGACATTAAGATGACAGGTGATGCCGCCATTTCGGACAGCCTCTTCCCTTTAAATGTGCCTGGTTTTGGGACACTTCATAGCGAATCGAGCGGCTTTCAGCAGGAGCTGCGGAACCCCACGACCTATGGCGTTGGGTTGCTTTGGCGCGCATGTCGCACCTTGAACTTCAGCACCGACTGGCAACGTACCGAATGGAGCGCTTCGGATCTGAACATTCAATTTAATAACCCTGGAGTTTTATTGCAAAACCAGGATCTTAATGAGGGATGGACATCTACCTCTCGCTACCGATTTGGGGCGGAATGGACGCCCGTGCACGCGTGGAGTTTTCGGGCCGGATACTTTCGCGATCCGCGGGCCGTTTCATTCGACTCGGAGGCTCTCACTCAGCTCGTGGACACGGATTTGCATTATTACACAGCCGGGTTCAGTTTCAGTCACAATCGCTGGCGCTGGAGCCTGGGGGAGCAGTACGCCGTCGGCACCGAACAGCTTGGGGACCGCACGCTCCGCAAGGAAGCCACCTCCACCGCGCTCGGCGTTGAATATGCTTTGAGACCATGACGTTGTTGCCTGCATTAAACATCTACAATCTTCCGGTTCTCATCGCCGCATTTCTTAACGTGGGGTTGGTCGTTTTTATTTACCTCCGGAGTTCGTGGCAGCCAATTCATCGAGCGTTTGCCGGTTGGAATCTCGCCTTGGCCGTTTGGAACCTGGGAGCCAGTGGGATTTACGGTGCCGTGTCGGAGCCTGTGGCTCTTTGGTGGAGCCGCTTCTGCTGCCTGGCCATTGTATGGATCCCGGCGACTTTTCTCCACCTGGTTTTGCTGCTTCAAGATCATCGTACCCAACGCCAACAACGATTCCTGATAGGAACCTATGTGCTAGGGGCATTGCTGTTCGTCCTTAATCTATTGTGGCCGAATTTCCTTGTGGAACGAGCGATACCACGATTCTGGGGTTGGGCACCTGTGGGAGGTCCAGGCACGGCACTGCTGGATCCTTTGCTCGCAGCCAGCTCCATTTATTCTTTGGTGCTACTCAGATCAGCTCTAAGGCATGCCCAGGACGCCCGTCGTAATCAGCTTCTCTATGTCTTTTGGAGCACGTTGATCGCTTTTATCGGCGGCGGTATCAATGTGCTGGCCATTCATGGTGCCAACATCTATCCTTTTGGAAATCTAATCAATTCAATTTACTCATTGATTCTCGCTTATGCGATCCTGGAGCATGGTCTTATGGACATCCGTATTATCCTGCGCCGGGGCACCGTATATGCGCTCCTTTCCGGCTCGATGACGATCGTTTATATCTCGCTGGTGGCCGTTTTGCAGCGGCTGTTCGGCCATTATGGTGTTCAGGAGAACGTCGCTTTTTATACGGCGGCTTTTCCCGTTACAGTTATCCTGGCCCCCACGATGAAGACGCGCATTGAACCTTTCGTCGAACATACTTTATTCAAAGAGGCCGCTAGGGAAGGAAGCCCGCCGCACACGAGTCAAGAAATGACATTGATGGGCATTCTGGCGACGGAAATGGCCCATGAGATTACCAAACCGCTCACACATATTATGAACGCCGGATCGCGGATGAAAGGTTCTGACCAGGCCGCTTCGCGGGAGAATTTGAGGACCATTGAAAGAGAAACGCAGCGGGTCGCCGAAATCCTCGATGGTTTTGCCATGTTGTCGCCGGATCGCAAATTGCATCGCATCGACGTCCATGTATCCGATCTGTTGAAAGAAGCGGTAAAGACGCTGGGTGTGGAAGCGGATGGTCGTATCCGGATTGTACGCGACTATGCAAAATCGCCGCGCTGTGCTGTGAATCCAGGCCAGCTGGTTCAGGTATTTACCAATCTGATCCAGAACGCCTGGCAGGCCATGCCGGACGGCGGCGTCTTGACACTGTCCATCCGTTCCATTCAATTGCCGAGAAAAACTCTGGCTATCGAGGTCGCCGTGAGCGATACGGGAAAAGGAATCCCGGCAGAACTTCAAAAGAAAGTATTTGAGCCCTTTTTTACGACTAAACAGAACCAGGGCGGACGCGGCATTGGATTGACGATCAGCCAGGCCATGGTCGAACGCCATGGCGGGACGATTGCGATCCAGAGTCCCATCACGGCCACCGGCGGGACCCGCGTCGTCGTACAGCTTCCCATCATTCTTTTAGAGGAGGAATCGCATGCAACATGAAACGGCCCGGATACTGGTTGTGGATGACGACAAAGAAAACGGTGAGTTCTTACAAGAGAAGCTTTCAGGGGACGAATGTAAGGCCACATGGTACCGCGATCCTCGCCAGGCCCTCGAGCGCGTCCGACGGGGCGCATTTCACGTCGGAATTCTGGATCTCAAAATGCCCCACATGGACGGCGTGGAATTGTTCAACCGGATCCGCGAGAAGGACCCGGAAATCGGGTTGATCATTCTCACCGGCTACCCCTCGGTCGATACGGCGCTGGCGACCCTGAAAACCGGCGCCTACGATTATGTGAAGAAGCCGTTCAAGCTGGAGGACATTAAGAAGATTGTCAATCGTGTTCTCGAGGAGAAGGGATTATTTCTGGAGACGGAAGAGGTCACCAATCAACGCATCGGGCAGCGCATCAAAGAATACCGGCTAAAGCGACGATGGACCATTGCCAAGCTAGCCGCGCAAACGCGCTTGTCCAAGAGTCTAATTTCGCAGATCGAGAATGCCAAGAATTCCGCGTCGCTCTTCAGCTTGTCCAAGATCGCGCGCAGCCTCAACGTGCGACTGGCCGATCTGGTGCAGGACCTCTAGATGTGGTTGTAACGCGAATCGAGAGATATTAATTCAGGAGGCCGACGGCCTGGACGTCTTTGGCCTGGAAAGATCGATCGGTGATGCGGCCCAGCCATCCGTCCGGCTGGATCCAGATCTGATCGTCGTCATCCAGGCCGTCATATGTGCCTTTGTAATCCGATCCATCGCGCAGGAGCACGCGAACCGGCGTTCCATTTTTGACTTTCCCTAAATAGCTGACGACTTTCTCAGGCGATATCTTGCCGTTCTCCGTCTCAAAGGAGGTGCGGGACCGGCCGAGGTGCACAGCGTCCCAAGCCTGGAGGTTCCGTTCCATCTCCGATCGCGAGACCGTATCATAAGGCAGCACGGCCAGATACGGCGGTGAGACCACAAGTCCTTTGTACTCGATCCGGTAAGCTGTGAGGCGAAGACCCAGGAATTTGTCTCCCTCCATCAGAGGTTTCTCCACATACAGGACGTTGGCTCCGAGGCGCGCGGCTGATTGAAGGCCCTTCTCCATAAACGGTTCAAAGGAGGGAACGTCTTGATCCAGGTCACGGCGCGTCACTTCGATGGTCGCGACGGAAACGACGATCAGGTCATCGGCCAGTAGCGCGTTTTTTGACCGGACTTGGTCCTGCCATTGCGCGGTGGGAGCCCAGCTTTCCGTGCGGACTGATCCCGCATCAATGGGTTCGTAGGATTTTTCGGCGAGCGGCCAGTCCCATGCTTTCAAATCGAGGGCCAGAGAAGGCACCGCGACACCTAACAGCAGCGCCAGCGACAAACCCGATACTCTGGAACGTGGGGCGAACATTGGAGTTAGATTTTAGCGCGTGCACAGAAGAAGTCAAATTCAGATCATATCTATAAATAGGTATGTTTCTTTAATTCGCGAGGAAGGTTTTAAGCCGTTCAAATTCTTCTAGAGTGATACAGTTAAAATGAATTCCATACGTTTTCACTGATTGTTTGAGATAGGCCCGGACAACCGTCACTTCCAGGTCCATGGGCTCTTTGTGATCCATCTGCAAGCGAAGCCGCAGAACCTGGCCGGGGGTGAGCTGCATGGATGTTTCGACCAGACTGCCAGTGACCGAAAGATTCAAAAGGCGCCCCACGCCCTGGAGCAGGACTCCGTCCTGATCGTAAAACTCCACGGCGCCACGGGCTGACATTCGTCTGGATTGACGTTTCTCTTGTTCGCTCATTGCGATGGACCGATCGTGACGAGATTTCCCCCCTGAGGCTTGAGAGAAACTCCCTCGGATTTTAAATTGATGACGTAATCGCCAGGATTAACGGCGTCGTCAATTTCCAGGGTGGCCGACAGGGTGGAGGGATTCATCCATTCGGGACGGGAGATATGAATGCCCGGATCGTCCGTTTCCAGGCGCAGGGTTTTGGCGAAGTCGCGGGAAAAGTCCCTACCCACAACCTTCAGCAGGCTTTTCTTTCCCGGGCGGGCCGGGGGGTTGACGTCGAGGTTTTCAATCCAGTTCGGTGGAACGATCGTGAACACGTCCCGGGCGCGATAGGTGACTTCGCGGCCTTCGTATAGGGACACGTTAAAGGATTTCTGGAGAGCCTCCGCCGGAATCGTGAACAATCCCTGCAGAGTTCCCGGCGATATATAGCGAAAAGAGCTTTCTCCCATCTCCTGACCGTCCACCCGCGCTTTGAGCAGGGCCGCCAGACCCGGCGTAAAGCCGCTTCCCTGAATCACAATATCGACGGTATCGCCGGGCCTGCGGAAGGGAATCTGCGCCATCACCTTCTGGACAAAGCCGGTGCTTCCCAGCGTGGGACGCGTGATTTGAATGAGGTGGTCTTTGCGGAACACCTCCCGGGCTCCGAGAAAGGCCAGCAGGCCATAGTCTCCGCGCGGAACCGAATCACTGATGCGCAGAACGCCTTCGACGCGGTACGGCAGATTGAATTCCAGCGGCGAGATCTCCAGGCTCTCCGCACTGGGCGCGATATGGAACTCGTGAGCGAGCGCCGGGTCCAGATTGGTGTACACCCGGAAATGGCCGGCATGGCCGTTCTCGTCCATTTTTGTGAAAACGATATTCAGGACATCGCCCTGTCGGATGATGGCAAAGGGATTGCTCGCCTGAAAAACCGGCGAATCATTGATCAGCACGCGCGGGAAAACATATTGCGTGGGCGCATCGGGGTGAATCACCAGGTCGCCCTGAACTTCATTGATCGTCGCCAGGCGCAGGTCCTTCACCTGTACGTACGGCGATCCCGAGTACACCTCCAGCACCTTTTGAAACTCCGGAGTAAAGCCGGATCCGACGATCGTAAAAGTCACCCGTGAATCCGGAGGAAGGATCGTTTCCTGATAGGTAAAACGAGCGATCGAAATTGCCCGCGGGATCAGTTCCTGATGCAGCGTGATGGCGGGCGGCGTGGGCGATTTCCAATCTGCCGACGCGGACGGCATCGTTAGCGGAACAACCGGCGGTTGGACCTCTCTCCTATTTTTGTTGGAGGAGGACCTGACGCCCGCAAAGGGATGGGCGACAGGCGCGGGAGGACGTACCGGCTTGGGCGAAGGCGAGGGAGTTGACACGGAAACCGGGGCGGGTGCGGGAACTGGAACCGGAAGAGGATGAGCCGTTACGCGAGGACCGGGAATCAAAACCGGTACGGGCGGTCGTTTCCATCGCTGCCATCCGAAGAAGGCCACTGACAAAAGTCCTATGGCGAGCGCGGCTCCGGTCCATTGGCGCGCTTTGCGCGACCACACCGGCTGGAGCGCCGCATGTTTTTTCTCTTTGCTGACATAAAGGACTTTGTCCGCCTGGCTCAACAACTCCTCCATGGGAACGGGGACTTCGGGGTTATATCGTGTGACGCCCACGCTGATTGAAATCTTGTAGGCATGAGGGTTTTGCAGGTTGTAGTGGGAGAGGTTCCCCATGAGGCGGCTGATCAGAATGTCGGAGCCGCCGGTCTGGTCCTCCGCCGCCAGCGCGGCGAATTCATCGCCGCCGATGCGCGCCACAATATCCGATTGGCGAAAGGTTTTCCGGAGCACTTCGGCGGCGCCGGCGATGGCGCGGTCGCCGTCGGGATGGCCGAAGGTATCGTTGATTTTCTTCAGGCCGTCAAGATCGGCGAAGTAGAGATAGAGGTGGCTTTTCGCCCGCTGCGCCGATTTCAGCGCCTGTTCGCCCAGAGTAATGAACCCCCGCCGGTTGTAGAGCCCGGTGAGTTCATCCGTGAGCGACAGACTGCGCAGCGTCGATTGCGTCCGGTAGCGTTCAATGGCATAGAGAATGGTGCGTGACAGGCCGCGAGCGTTCACCTGTCCTTTGATCAGATAATCCTGCGCCCCCTCGCGTACGGCGTCGAGCGCGCTGGATTCATTATCAAACCCCGTGACCACCACCACCGGGACCCCCGAAATTTCCGATTGCAGCCGCTTGAATGTCTCCAGACCCGGGCTGTCCGGCAGGGACAGATCTGAAAGGACGATATCGGTTTCATGACGGCTCAAGTGTTCCAACCCGTCCTGCAGCTTGGGGACGCAGCAAAAAACATAGGCGACTTCCGGAACCTCTTTCAACTGTTCCTGAATCAGGCGGGCATCACCCGCATTGTCTTCGATCAACAGAATCCGGATCGGTTTGTTTTCCATCGCGTTCAGTGAGCCGGCAGTTTCACGATACTGAGCCAGAAGTTTTCAATGTGATTCACGACATTCAGAAATTGATGAAGGTCGACCGGTTTGAGGATATAGCAGTTGGCGTGCAGATTGTACGTTTCTAAAATATCCTCTTCCGCCTCCGAAGTGGTCAGAACCACGACGGGAATACGCTGCAGGTCCGGATCCTTCTTGATATCCATCAGCACTTCGCGGCCGCTCTTTCTGGGAAGGTTCAGATCCAAGAGAATGAGGTCGGGACGCGGAACGCCGGCAAATGTTCCTTCGTGCCGCAGGAACGCCGTCGCTTCTTCCCCATCGGTGGCGACATGCAGCTCGTTGTGGATTTTGCATTCGTTGAATATTTCCCGGGTCAGACGGATATCTCCCGGATTGTCTTCCACGAGCAGAATTTTAATGCCGTCGTTCATGGCGTCGTCACCTAGTTTAGTGTTGCTGTTCTTTATTTACAATAGATAAATTACGCATCCATCAGCGTCCGCAGCGGCAGAGAAAAATAAAAAGTCGATCCTTGATTCGGCTGCGATTCGACCCAGATCCGCCCTCCCTGCCGTTCGACGATCTTTTTGCAGATGGCCAGACCCAGGCCGGCTCCGGGATACTTTTCAACCGTATGCAGGCGCTGAAATAGCTCGAAAATCTTTGCCGTATGCTTGGGGTCGATCCCGATGCCGTTATCGCGGACGGAAAAGATCCACTGCCACCCCATGGGGACTACTTTGACATGAATGCGCGGCGGCTCCGGTCCGCAGAATTTGAGGGCATTCCCGATCAGATTCTGGAACACCTCCAGCATCAGCACTGGATCGGACATCACGATCGGGAGCGGATCCCAGGTAAGGCTCGCGTTTTTCTCCAGGATAGCGATCTGCAGATTCGCATTGACATGCTCGAGAACCGCCTCCAGGTTCGTCGGTTTCAAGGGGTTCTGCTGTTTTCCTACACGCGAGTAATTCAGCAGGCCGTTGATCATGCTTTTCATGCGGTTCACGCCATCGACGGCAAACTGGATGAATTCATTGGCGTCCTCATCCAGCCGGCCCTGATAGCGCCGGGCCAGCAGTTGAATGTAGCTGGCGACCATCCGCAGCGGCTCCTGCAGGTCATGTGAAGCCACATAAGCAAAGCGCTCCAGTTCGGCGTTGGAGCGGGCCAGTTCCTCGGAACGCTCGGTCTGCTCGCTGCCTTGGCGTTTCAGTCGGATGTTTTCGGTCACATCCTCCACCTGATGGATGATATAGGCGATCGCTTTGTTGGACCCGAAAACAGGCGTATTCACGGGGCTCCAATATCTTTCTTCAAACCCCCCTCCCTCAGTTTCGGGGCGGCGGATATCGTATTTTTGCACGGCCATGGTATCGACCGCGCGGTTCTGGAGAACACGGTCAAGGGAAGCTCGCAGATTGCGGGCTCCGGTGGCCGCGGGGTCATCGGGGTTGTCCGGGAATACGTCAAAGAGAGGCCGCCCGATGATTTGCTCCCGCTTGGTCATGGTGGCACGCAAATAGGCGTCACTGACTGCGACAATCATCAAGTCGGGTTTCAGGACGAGATACGAACCGGGCGCCGACTCAAACAGAGTCTGAAAATCCGGCGTTGAGAGTGACGAGGCGACTGGGGTCATGGATTCCTCCTGGAGGGTTGAGTGGGGACGGTGGTCGAGTCTTTTTCTAAAGAAAAGGGCGATTCTCCTTCAATGGATCCGCTGGACACGTTCAGAATATTCACCGGCAGATCTTCTATCGCCGCTCCCATGGGCGTCATCGCCGGGGCCGGTTCAGGACCGAAGCGATAACTCAGAGAGAAACGGTGGGTCCCAGCGGTGTCTCCGAGCGTGAGGCCGCTCACGTCGAAGACAAAGGCGTAATCCAACTGAAGCGTGCCGAGGCGATACCCGAGTCCCGTCGAGAATTGCCGGAACTCGTTCGTGCCCAGGGCCAGGGCTCCGCGGAGGGCGAAGCCGCCCGTGCGGGGGGTGTCCCACCATTTTTCCGCGCCCCCGATGACCGTGTAGTCGCTGGAGTTAGAGGCATATTGGTGCGTCGTCAGGGCGGTGGTCAGGGAAAGTTTCCTCGCGCTTTGATAGGCCCAGCCGAAGCGCCAGGTCCGGGGAACCACGTCGTCATCGCCGGAATCCAGGGCGACATTGGGTTCGTTCATGTCCTGAACCGCCAGTCCAAGCGATTGGCGGTCGGTCAGGCGATAGAGCAGTCCGAAATCCGCGGACAAAGCGCCTTTGGAATTACCGTTCTGGCTGAAAAGGGACGGGGTGCCGTTCTGGATGTTGCCATTGTCATCCACCACGGTGGAGGGCGCGGCAAAGGAATGATAAAGCTGCTCGATGCTGACACCCGCCGCCAGACGCTGTGTCAGCCACTGCCCGTAGCCCAGAGAGAGCGTCCGCTCGGAGTAGAGACCGCCGAGGGTAAATTCTTTCCAGCCGGCCGCCATGGTGCCGGCGGATTTCAGAGGGTAGCCAGCCGCCAGCATGTATTGACTTAAATTCGAGTTGTCGCTTAACCCTGTGAGAAGACGGCTGTATTCCGTGGTGACTTCCCTTTGGCGCAGACGGGCCAGACCCGCCGGATTATAATAGAGCGACTGTGCATCGTCAGCGAGCGCTACATAGGCTCCGCCCAGCGCCGCCGGCCGAGCGCCGGTGTCGGTATCCTCAAACGCTCCGAAAACCGATACCGCAAACGTCGAAAATAGAGAATAGAAAATAGTAAAAACCAGCCCAGCAATTTTCCATTTTCTATTTTCGCTGTATGCCGTATTCATCGGGCCACCACCACGGTGCCAGTCAGGGCATGACCGCCGGCTTGCAGCTTATAGACATACACGCCGCTGGGGACGATGTTTCCCTGCGTGTTGCGTCCATCCCAGACCAGGGAATTAGTCGTCGGCGCGAGGCCATCCGCCGATAAATCACGCACTTTGGCGCCGCGCATGTCATAGATGGACGCCGTGACCGGCTGACCGGAAGGATTGGCGAAGAAAAAGAAAAGACGCCTGTTATCCGGTCGATTCGGGGTCAGAATGCGCGGGTACGGTGAACCCGGAAGAAGCTCGAACTCTCCAACGCTCTGCGCGAGACGAACCTGATAATCCCCCATGTTCCGCGCGGTCACGGAGAGCGGCTGGTTGGATGCGGCCACCGGATTAGACAGTGCAATAGCCAGAGGCCCGTTCAGCCAGTAGGGAGTCACCAGCGCGTTCGATGAAGCGGACGCTGCTCCCAGGTGGAGAGCCCCCCCGGAAACGCCCGGACAGTGCATCTGGAAAATCATCTGCGTCTGCGAGAAAGCGAAATTGGGGAGCGGATCACCGGTCGCCGCTCTAGCGGCGGTGATCTGGTAAGAGAAGAGGACATCGCCGCTTTCATTCTGTGGCTGGTGAGCCAGTTGAATCGTGATGTCTCCATAAGCATTGTTTCCGGCCAAAAGCTCGACATTGATGGTTGCGGGGATGACCAGGCGCGTCTGCGGGTCTTCCGCCGCCAGCACATAACGATTGATCTGCGGGGATGAATCGAGAATATCGGACGGCGCCGAGAAGTTGTTGTTCACATCCGCCGCCTTCACACGGTAGTAGAAGGTTTGAGAGTTGGTGATATCGGTATAGCTGACCGTGCTGGCATCGACCATCGCGATGCCGGCATAGGGGCCCATCAGGTCAGCGGACCGCTCCACGGTGTAATATCCGATCGGTGTCGGTTGGCCGCTGGTATTCAGGGTCACGGCTCTCCAGGAAACGATGAAGCTGCCTCCGAGACCTGCGAAGGACCCGGTGATCTCAAACGGGCGAGTGGGAGTGCCGGTGGTCAGAACAGCCAGTGTCAGTGCGGAAGCCGGTACGGTATCGGCGTAGTTGGTCGTTCCGTTCCAGAGCGAACCCACGCGCAGGTAGTAGGTGGTATTGGGGCCCAGTCCGGAAACCTGCAGAGTCGTGAGCGTTCCATTGATCGTGACGGAAGAGAAGATGGCCCCGGTAAACGTGCTGGCGGTCGAGGCCTCCAGGCTGTAGCCGTTGTCTGAGTTAACCGACCCCCAGGTGACCGTGATACTGGTGACAATGACCGCCGTGATCGTCGGGTTGATCGGGGCAGGTCCTGCAGGGGTCCGGGTGCTGATCGCGCCAGAAAAATTGGCGACATCGTTCCAGTTCAACCCGCCCACGTGGAAAAAGTAAGTGGTTCCGGCCGTCAATCCAGACACGGTAAGCGTGCTCAGATTAATATTGGTTGTCGAGGAAGAAACCGCTCCGGTGAAATCGGCCGCGGTCGATGCATCCAGTTTGTAGCCCTGGGCGCTGTTCAGTACCGGCCAGTTCACGGTGACGCTGTTCGCAAATATCTGCGCGATCTGCGCTCCCGCGATGGGAGTAGTCAGGGTGGTCGTCGAGGCGGGAACGGCATCGATAAAGCTCGTGGCTCCGTTGTAAAGAGCACCGATGCGCAGGTAATAGGTCGTGTCGGCGGCCAGCGGAACCGCGGTTCCCACGGTGAGTGTAGCGGCAGTTGTGTTGAAGGCCACCGATGAAAAGATCGTCCCGGTGAAGTCGCCAGCCGTCGAGGCATCCACCTCATAGCCCATGGCGTTGGAGACCGTTTCCCATGTCGCTGTGATGCTCGTCACAAAGACGGTGCTCACGGTTGGGTTGCCGGGAGAAACCCCGATCCCTGCGGTTGCCGAACCCGCGGGGGTGAAATTGGGTACAGCGTTCCAGTTCAGCCCTCCGACGCGGAAGAAGTAGTGGATGTTGGAGGTCAGGCCCGACACGGTCAAGGTGCTCAGAATGACATTCGAGCTGGTGGAGGATGCGGCGATGGGATTGAAATCCGGCGATGTCGAAGCCTCCAGGTCATAACTTTGCGCGCTGGCGAGAGGCATCCAGTTCACCGTGACGCTGGTAGTGAAGACGCTGGCGATCTGCGCTCCCGTGATCGAGCTCGTCAGCGTGGCCGTCGATAAAAAGCCGGCTGCGTAGGTCGTGGCGCCATTGTAGAGCGCTCCTGCCCGGAGGTAGTAAGTAGTGTCGGAGGCCAGGGACGGAGCCGTCCCCACGGTCAAGCCCGTCGCTGCCGTGCTCACAGTGACTGACGAAAGAATCGTTCCTGTAAAATTACTGGCCGTCGAAGCATCCAGTTCGTAGCCGGTGTTGTTGGAGGCGGCGGTCCAGGTCACCGGGATGCTGCTGATAAACACCGCCGAGAGGTTCGGCGTCCCGGGCGGACCCCCGGGCGTCGTTCGTGTCGAACCGAGGGCTGCATAGTCGGCCACTCCGTCCCAGTTCAAGCCTCCGATACGAAGATAGTAGGTGGTAAACGCCGCCAGGTTGTTCACGGTCAAGGTAGTGACATTAACACTCGTCGTGATGGAGGAGCCGGTGAGCGACGTAAAATCCGAGGACGTGGAAATGTCCAGCACATAGCCTTGCGCGGCTCCCAGCGCGGCCCAGTTCACCGTCACGCTGGTGACGAAGGTGCCGGCGAATTGAGCGCCGCTGATCGGGCTGGTTAGCGTCGAAGTCGAGGAGGGAGTCATGGAGGCATAACTGGTGGTCCCGTTATAGAGCGCTCCGACTCTAACGTAGTAGGTGGTGTCCGGCGTCAGAGGAGAGGCTGTGCCGACCGTCAGAACGTTGGCTCCCGTGCTGACAGTTACCGATGAAAAGATCGTGCCGGTGAAGTCGCTGGCGGTGGAGGCTTCCAGGCTGTAGCCGCTCAGGGAATGGACAGCACCCCATTGAAGGGTGAGACTCGACACATACACCGCGCTCAGCGTCGGGGCGGAAGGCGCCGGTTCTCCAAAACTCCAGTTGGTGTTGTGTCCTCCATCTGTCGAATGGACCCCCGCGCGGATCGCCAATCCGCCAGAAGCGCTGTTGTCCTGTGGATTGACAAAGCCGACCGTGTTGGTCCCCGAATTGACCAAATAGGCATAGGAGCCGGGAACGCTCGAGCGCACCTGAATTAAATTTCCACTTCCGCCCATCAAGATCAAAGGTCCCGTGACGGTTTGAGTCGATCCGGCCTGAAGCGTCAATCCTTTACCGGATGTGACGCATTGCAGCGAGTAAAACGTGGAGGAACCGGTCAGAGTCGTAGTGGATGTAGAGGCGCCCTGAAACGTGACGGTGGACGCGCCGGCGACAAACGATCCGTTAGTTTGGCTCCAGTTGCCGCCGACCTGCAGCAGGGCTCCGTTCGCGATCAGGGATCCGTTGGAGAGCGTGACATCGCCCGAGGTGGAGAGAACGAGCGGACTCGCCAGCGTGACCGTCGCTCCGGAGATCGTGAATCCCGAACTCCAGACGGGCGATGGAGTCAGCAAAAGAATCCCGGCCCATAAGAACCAGCGGAGAGGCGATCTTACCATGCGTTGAAAGTTGATCCTTTCATCGCAAAGGTTCCTTAGGGGACGCTGCAGAGGCGAATTTGAAAGTAAGGCGCGATGGACCCTCGCGTCACGGTTCCGGTGGGCGAGGTGACGCCGGTCACGACGGTTGCCGTTCCCGCAACAGCCGTTCCATCCATCGCGGTCGTTACCGTAATCGAGTGGCTGTGACTGCTGTTCTGCAAGTCGGTCATCGCCGTTCCCACGGTTCCGCCCACTGTTCCTCCAGAAGGCACACCCACCAGATCGAATCCTCCCGCCCCCGTATATTCCGTAAAACCGCTGGGGCAGGTGCTGGTCGTCAAAATCAAAGTGCCGGAAGGAACAATGGTTCCTCGCAGGCTCCCCACCGTAATATGCGCGCCGGAGGGCAGTGGTAGATTCCCCGACGTATCGAGCTGCACCAGCTGATTCGCCGCGTTAAACGTATTGCCCTGCTTGGTAACGCTGGAAGAATCAAGCGACGCGTTGCTTACAGTCCCGCTCAATTTCGCTGCGGAGACCGCGACAATGGAGGCGTCCTGTACCGCACTGATGGCGATGGAGGAAGCGATGACGGTGCCGGCCAAACTTCCCGCATTGATCTGGTTTGGACTGATCGACCCGATAATGGACGCCGCATTGCCTGGGATATTCCCTACGACGTTGGCCCCGGTCAAATTCGTCAAGGCCGACCCGTTCAACGCGGGCAGGTTTCCGGTCAATTTTGCTGCGGAGACCGCGACAATGGAGGCGTCCTGTACCGCACTGATGGCGATGGAGGAAGCGATGACGGTGCCGGCCAAACTTCCCGCATTGATCTGGTTTGGACTGATCGACCCGATAATGGACGCCGCATTGCCTGGGATATTCCCTACGACGTTGGCCCCGGTCAGATTCGTCAAGGCCGACCCATTCAGAGCCGGCAGGTTTCCGGTCAATTTTCCTGCGGAGACCGCGACAATGGAGGCATCCTGCACCGCGTTGACGGCGATGGAGGAAGCGATGACGGTGCCGGCCAAACTTCCCGCATTGATCTGGTTCGGATTGATCGTCCCATTGATTGTGTGAAACGTCGCATTTCCCAGGGAATCTACGGAAGCTACTTCTAGCGCGAGGGAATTTTGGATGGAGTATTTCGTCGAACCGTCGTTTGTGCTGAGCTGAACGCTCATGTCCGCGCTAAAACAACGGCCCAAGGTTCCGAGAAAGATAAAGACGGCGAATTTCGCTGATTTGTTATGCATGTTTGCGCGCTCCTTCCGACGATGATTCACGTTGCTTGGGTATCACCACATCGAATCAGCGACAATACAACGATTTCTTAAGGGAATATCAACAGAATATGAACGAAATGTTAACGGAGGAGCTTAACGGTGAGTTACGACGGCAGGGTGTCCAGCCACTGATATCCAACGAGGGAAACGGTTTTTAGAAAGGAGGCGCCGGTTGAGCCTAATTTACGGCGAAGACGCTGAATATGAACGTCTAGGCTTTTTCGACCGAGATTTTCCAACGGGATGCCCCAGATCTTCATGACCAAGGCTTCTTTTTCCACAATGCGCGGGGAGCGGGCGACGATTTCCAGAAGGAGGTCATACTCTTTAGGCGTGAGATGCTCTATATCTTGGTTGTCAATGAGAACCCTCCGCTCTCCCAGACGTATAATGATTCGGCTTTTCTGGATCACCGCATCGCTCGAAAGATAATTCCGCGGACGACGCAGGATGGCACGAACATGAGCCACAAGCTCCTCGTCATCAACCGGTTTGGCGAGATACCCATCGGCTCCGTTGTTGAGACAACGCGTGGAAAGACCATGGACGTCGTCGCCGGATATGACGAGGAGAGGAATCGCATGCACTTCCGGCGTCTGCCGGATCATCTGGCAGATCTCCTGTCCTCGGACATCCGGCGAGTGTACATTGACGATCATTAAATCGGGCGCCTCCTTGGAAACGATGTCGAGGAGGTTCCGGCGGCTGTCTCCGTAGAGAACGTGAAATCCTTCCCGGCGCAGAATACTCTCGTAACCGTTCCCGGCGGCCGACCCTGCACCAATAATCATGATTCGCGCAGACATCAGTCCCTTTTAATTTTTTCTGAGTCTTTCATTCCCGAGAATGGGTTTTAACTGGACCACCGAGTGACAAAGTTCTTTCAGAGAAATCCCCTGATCCTGGCTCATTTTGAGGATCGTCTGATGGGCCTGTTCCTCCGTTATGTGTTGTTGCTCCATCAATACCCCTTTAGCTTTTTCCAGTAGTCGTCGGAGTTCCAAGGTCTCCTGTAACGCATTAATGGCGTGAAAATGATGCCAAGAACAATCTAAAGTGGCACTGATTATCCGTTCATCAAATGGCCTTACCATATACCCACAAACTCCAAGATCCATGCTTCGCAGCGCCAGGGCGGTGTCAGGCTCGTTCAGCAGAGTGACCATCGCTGTTGTGTGCAAACCGGCGATCAGTTCGATGATTTCGAATGAATAAGATTCAGGAGGCTGGATATGGATGAGAACGAGATCGGGTTTTAACGAGTGAACCACACGGATGAGGCGTTCGACGTCTGGGACCGCCGCCACGACATCGTATCCCAGCTTGGAAATCAACTGTGTGAGCTCATGCGAAACGCGGCCGTCGGGATGGGCGATAGCGATGGTCTTCAATGGAGGAAACAACTTGCCCATGGTTTTAAGCGCCCCTCTCCTGTAACAAAAAAAGCCTGCCCTTATTAGGGGCAGACCCCATCGCCCGCCTGAAGCGACTCCATCGCCGCTTTGCGCGAACAATCTACCATAGGCCTATTCTCTTGTCAATACAGATGTACTTAGTTAATCAGTACGAAACTTTTTAGCGTGTACAAGATGCTGGGAGTGAATCGTCGGGTGTTCGTGTCGTTAATGACAGATTAACGCGATCGGTATCTTCTTTGTAGAATCAAGCGAGGTTTAGAAATGTTCATGATAAATCGCTTGAAAGTTGTTTTCCTGCTCGGCGCACTTGTCTGCATTAATGGAAGTGTGTCTGTGGTTTTAGGATACGAAGTCAGTTTGAAAAAAGAGCAGGGCAAAAGCTTCAAGCCGGTGAATGTGAAAAAGGTCCAAGTGCAGACCAAGGTGAGCTACACGCCTGCACCCGGAGACGAGCCGGTCGGTACGCTCGTGCTGACATTCGACCCGGGTGAAATCGGGCTGGATGCGCAGCTCCTGCGCAAGACGGCCGCTGAGGAGGCGGCCGCCATCGGCGCCAATGCCATCTATCAACTCTCAGTGACCTTCGATAAGAAAACCGACGCGATTGCACAGGCCACTTATCAGTGTATCCGGACCCGCGCCGCCAAAAAAAGGCCTTAAGGACCTACGGGTGAATTAGGTGAGCCTCCTGCAGGCATACGCTCCATCAGGGAGCTTTGCGATCGGCGGGAGGACATGATGGTAAGCATAATCGACGTACAGACAAAAACGATGGCCATGGCCGTTGTCACCTTGCGAATGAATGCGGAGCCGGAGGGTGCTGAAAAGAGTTGATCGCCGCCACCCCCGCCGCCGAAAATATTGCCTAGTCCTCCTCCCTTTCCTGCTTGAAAAAGAACGACTAGAATCAATCCGACGCATACCAAAATATGAACAAAGACAAAAAATCCGTACATTCCTACCCCCTCTGAGCCTTCTCCAGGATTTTTCCTGTTGGATCGATCTCGTAGATAATAGGAACCCCGGTCGGAATATTCAACTCCAGGACTTGTTCTTTTGTGAGCTTTTCCAGATCCATGACGATGGAACGCAGGGAGTTGCCATGAGCCGCCACAAGCACATTTTCCCCCTTCTGGACCAAAGGCAGGATTTTGCTCTTAAAAAAGGGCAGCGTGCGTGCGGCCGTATCTTTGAGGCTTTCACTCATCCCCTCGGGGTTTAACTCCGTCTTATCTTTGGGTGGCGGCACATCGAAACTCCGGCGCCAGATTTTGACTTGCTGGTCCCCGTATTTGTCCGCTGTTTCCTTCTTGTTGAGACCCTGAAGCGACCCATAATGCCGTTCGTTCAAGGCTTGATCACGAACAATAGGTAAATTGAGCTGGCCAATTTCTTTCAGAATGATCTCCAGTGTCTTCTGGGCGCGTTGAAGTGTTGATGTAAAGGCCTGATCAAACTTAATATCTTTCAATGATTTTCCAGCCTCAAGAGCTTCTTTTTCACCCTGGGCGCTTAAAGGGACATCGACCCAGCCAGTGAAGCGGTTTTCAAGATTCCATTGGGATTGTCCGTGACGGACCAGGACGAGTTTTCCGGGCATGGCTAGGCGTTGGGCAGAGCGGCGATACCGGGCAGAGTCTTTCCCTCTAGGAATTCCAGGGAAGCACCTCCGCCGGTGGAGATATGGGAAAGCTGATTGGCGATACCGGCCTGTTTCACAGCGGCTACAGAGTCCCCCCCGCCCACAATGGTCATAGCTCCTAGTCGGGTGGCTTCGGCGAGCGCTTTGGCCACGCCCAAGGTCCCGGCGGCAAAGGCCGGCATTTCAAAAATGCCCATGGGTCCGTTCCAGAGAACGGTTCGCGCCTTCTGTAAAAGAGGTATGAGAGATTTAATCGTCTGCGGACCTATATCCACCCCAATCCATCCCACGGGAATGGATCGATCCGGAGTGACCTGGGTGGACGCTTTGGGTTCAATTTGCTGGACGATTACATGATCCTGGGGTAGAAATACCTGAATATGCAAATCTTGCGCCTTTTTAAGCAGAGATTTAGCCATATCCAGCTTCTCGTTCTCGACGAGTGAATTTCCGATTTCGACGCCCTGGGCCTTCAGAAATGTATAGGCCATGGCGCCACCAATGACCAGGGCGTTGACCTTATCAAGCAGGCTATCGATGACGGCGATCTTATCGGAGACTTTAGCGCCGCCCAGAATCGCGATAAAAGGCTTTTCGGGGTTCTCCAAGGTCTTACCGAGGAAATAAATTTCTTTGGCGAGCAGTAGTCCGGCTGCACTTGGGAGCAGCGCGGGAACACCCGCCGTGGAAGCATGGGCCCGGTGGACTGCGCCAAAAGCATCTTCGACAAATCCATCGGCCAGACCAGCCAGCTGTTTGGCAAACTGGGGGTCATTCTTTTCTTCCTCGGCATGAAATCGCAGGTTTTCCAGGAGGAGAATATCGCCCGGCTTGAGTGCGACGGCCATCGCCTCAACTGCCGGTCCGATGCAATCCGGGGCCATTTGCACGGGTTTCTTCAAGAGCTCTTCCAGGCGTTTAGCGACCGGCTTGAGGCTGAAGGCGGGATCGGGTTTGCCCTTGGGACGGCCGAGATGTGCGCAAAGGATCAGCGCAGCGCCTTTTTGAAGCAGCAGATTAATTGTAGGGAGGGTTTCACGAATCCGAGTGTCGTCCGTGATCGCGCCCTCTTCATTAAGAGGGACATTGTAATCGACCCGTACCAGAATGCGCTTCCCCTCCACGGGTAAAGCGTCAACTGTACGTTTGGCGATGGTGGGAACAGAGGCGGTGGTCATCAACACCTATTGGCTTAGCGGGCCGCTACCACAGCGCTGGATTTCTTGGCGATGTAAGCGACCAGATCGACGACACGGTTGGAGTAACCCCATTCGTTGTCATACCATCCGAACACCTTGGCGAAATTGCCGTCAATGACATCGGTCGACAGCGCATCAAAAATGCAGCTCTTCGGGTTTCCGATGAAATCGCGGGACACGAGAGGTTCATCCGTGTACTGGAGGTAGGTGCCAAGCGCTCCGTTGGACGCCTTCTTATACGCGGCATTAATGTCTTCCTTGGTCGCCGGCCGATCAAGCTCTGCGGTGAGATCAACGATGGAGACATCCGGAGTCGGAACGCGAATGGCAATTCCGTTCATTTTCCCCTTAAGTTCAGGGATCACGAGGCCAATTGCCTTGGCAGCGCCGGTAGATGTCGGAATCATGGAAAGAGCCGCTGCGCGTCCGCGCCGTAAGTCTTTATGCGGGAAATCCTGCACCACTTGGTCGTTCGTGTAAGAATGGATGGTGGTCATGAGCCCGCGCTTGATGCCGAACGCTTCGCGCAAGACCTTGGCCAGCGGCGCGAGGCAGTTGGTGGTACAGGAGGCATTTGAAATGATCTTGTGCTTCTCGGGATCGAACTTATCTTCATTAATGCCCATGCAGATCGTGATGTCTTCGCCTTTGGCGGGAGCGGAAATCACTACCAGCTTAGCCCCGGCGGTCATGTGGGCTTTGGCCTTATCGGCATCCGTAAAGCGTCCGGTGGATTCCACCACAATATCCACGCCCAGATCTTTCCAGGGAAGCGCCGCCGGATCCTTCTGGGCGATCACTTTGAGCGGTTTGCCATCGATCAGAATATCTGTATCCCGTGCTTCTACCTTATGAGAATCGATGCCAAAAATCGAATCGTATTTAAAGAGATGGGCCAGCGTCTTGGCATCTGTAAGATCATTTACGGCCACCCATTCAATATCTTTATGGCCCCAGCCCGCTTTTAGAACGAGACGGCCAATACGTCCAAATCCATTAATGCCTACGCGTACACCCATTCTTTTGTCCTCCTTGAAATCATCCGATTTTCCGACGGGTAATCTGGATGGAATATGCGGTTATTTTACTGTTTTTAGGGGGGTTGTCAATCCCTGGCCAATACGAGAGCCTGGACCTGTCTGGCACCCGCGCGACGGAGCGCCCGGGCGCATTGTTGCAATGTCGCGCCCGTGGTGCAGATGTCATCGATCAGTAGAATCGACGTACTTTTAACATGGCCAGCAAGACGAGTGTCGGTCGGGATGTCAAAGGCGTTGTCCAGGTTTGCTAGACGGTCTATCCTGCTCAGCTTAAATTGCGGGGTCGTCGCCCGTGAACGTAGCAATAGATTCTCCATCACTGGAATGCCGGTATTTGCGGATAATGCTCGTGCCAAGAGTGAAGCTTGATTGTAGCCCCTTTGACGCTGACTCCTGGGGTGCAATGGGACGGGCACGAGCACTTTAGCGTCATGAGTCTCGGGCCACCGATCCCAGGCGCTGCGCATCAGAATGGAAAAGCTCCTGACCAGGGTCTTTCGGCCTGCATATTTGAATCGGTGAATTGCGGGAGGGATAACGCCTCTGTACTCCACCGCTGCACGAATGAGAATAGTGAACGGTGCGCTGCGGCACGCATAGCAAAGAGATCCCCCCTCACTTAAGGGGACGCCGCAACAAGTGCAGACCCAGCCTGTTATTCGCCGGATCTTCAGCCAGCAGGAATCGCAAAAGCCTTCATCTTCAGAGCCTGATAGAGCGGCCCGACACCCGGCACAAGCCCATGGGAGGAAGAATTGGACTAATGACGCAATTGAGCGATTAAGCGATTGAGTGATCATGCCCTTTAGAGGGCATTGCGGCGAAAATATTCAATAGGTTGATGAAAAGATCGGCGTTTTTAGAACTGAATTGTCAGGAGACTGTTGAACTGGTAACTGTAGAAGTTTGCGGCCGAACTGACCTTGTTGGCGGTGTACGCGTAACTTCCCCCCACTGTGAGACGCATGTTCGAGGTCAATTCGTAGTCTTCACTGGTGGTGAACTGGTAGGTGTCCGTATTGGTGTTTAAGGTGTCGAGGCTGGAACGCTGCTGGGTCAGTGAAATGGTGGATGTGGTTCGGATGCGGTTGGAGAAGACCATAAGATCGGCAAAGGGCAATCTCAAGCCAGCCGGCAGGAAGAGGTCGGCGTAAAACTGGATCGCCGGGGTCCGCTTGGTGAGATCTACCGTCGGTTGGCCTGCTGAATTTACCGTCAATTGGGTGCTTTGATCATATTTGGGGGTAATACGCCATTTGCCGATGTTAAACCCGAGCTGGGCGCTGAGGGTTGATCCGGTCGCGTCGCTGCTGACCACATTGTTGACCTCATCAAACGTATTATCCGTTGTGCGCGTATAGCTGAAGAAGAGATCCAGTTTTCGCCAGATCGTAAATCGCCAGTCGCCGCCGTTGGTGGATGCATGTTCCAGGGAGACATTCTCTGTGTTGACCGTTTTGTACTGGCTCTTAATGTTCATCTGGCTGTTCGACATCCAGTTCTGGGCGTGGAAGAAGTATTCTGTTTGCGTCAGGCTCAAGATCAAGTCCGGAACTATCCGCGTCAGAATGAGCGATTCTGTACCTGTCGTGTTCTGCCGTTGCTTGGTGTCCGTAAACGTGGACGTGAGCGACAAAGTTCTCAGAGGCTGCAGGGATCCTGTCCAATACGTGGCCCAGTCAAAGGGATTCCAGCGTTGTGTGGATCGGAACGTATCGCGTAAAGTCTGGTTGGCCAGCTGGGCCTCCGGATTACCGGGAGTCAGCGATTGCCTGACCGAGAGCAGACTAAGGCTGTTGTATCCCGAGGCGACGTTATTCCAGCTGTCACCGTCTTCCAGCAGATAACTGGATACGACGTTCAGGGACTGTAAAGCCCGAGCTTTGCTGGAGAAATCTCGCCAGGCGAAGTCCCACGTGGTCTCACCAGTCGCCGTCCGATCAACATTTTTGAACCGGGACGACGGCAGACCCGGAAGATCCGTAGACAAGGGAATGCCGTTGGTTTCTGTATCGGTGATGGAGTAGCGCATTCTCGGCGAGAACCATTTTCTCAATGCCAGCAAGCCGTCGAAGCCGGCGGTTTGCGTTTTGCCCTTGTCGTATTGCAGGGCTTGTGTTGCGGTGGCCAGACCCGTCACGGGGTCTGTGGAGACGATGGCGTCTTTGAATTCGCGGGTCGTCGAAAGCGAATAATTCGGATTGAAGGTCAGGTTCGCAAGCGGCTGGAAGGCGAGCTTGGCTGTGTAATCGTAGGTATCGTCGCGTGTGTTGGATACGGAGAAGGGGTCCGTGCCCGGTGTCAAAATGGCGGCGTCACCGAAATCCAGCTTGTAGTGAGTGATTCTATACCCGAGGGAGACGCTCCGCGGAACGAAGAAATGAGTCGCGGGCGGCCGGTAATCCATCGTGATACCGTAGTGATCCGTCTTATCTGTCCGGAAGAGAGCTGCGGTCTGCGTCTTGTCCGTGTCGTAAATCAGATTGAGCGTGGGTATTTTCGGAATCTGCAGCGTGCCGGACCCTGAGAAGGCATTCTCATCGACGCGTCCCTGCGACAGAATCGAAACAAGATTCGTATTGCTCGTGTTCAAGACGTTGGGCGTTTCCGTTCGTCGACGCAACCCGGTGAATTTCATCGGGAAAAAGGAGAGCCGCGTCAGATTTAAATAAGCATTTTCTTCGTGGCGTGCCTGATTTGTGATGGCGCTCGTGAAGGTTTGGAAATTAGAATCGATATCCCGGACATTCGCGCCGAATGTCGCCCATCCGAAAACCTCAAAATCAGATTTGACGAGCCCTGCATAGCCGATGCGCGTAATGACATCTGCGGCGAAAAGTTCATCCACCCAGAAAAGAATGCTGGAATTGGCGTTGTTGGATTCGTTGATGACTCCTGCCGTGAATTGCGAAACTTGCGCCAGGTTAGGAGGTGGCGTCCCAGGAGGAGCGATACATTGCGCCGAGGCCCCGAGCGGATCCCTGGCGTCGGTCGCCCAATGATCGGGCAGCTGACTGTTACCGCTGGATACCTGTCGAATGTACAGTTCTTGCCACGTATTGATCGGCCAGGTGACCGGGATGGTAAATTCGCAGTAACTTGTATCCGACCCTGCGCGGAAGAGGAATTTGTTCCCATTGCCATCCGAGTGTACGAACATTCGGAGAGTCCCATAGGGCGTCAAGTCGACCGGCGCGGTGAGTACACTCTTGGCCGTTACAGAAGACCCCTGAGTCCCTGAAGGAAAGCTGTAATCAAGAGCCAGCGACTGTTCCTTGCGCCGGCTGGGCGTCGGGCCGCTGAGCGCTGTATTAATCTGATTCAAACTGTCGAAGTCGCCGACCCCTGAAGGTGAACCATACTTTCGCGGCGGTCCACCGTCATCCTCCGTGTTCACGGCGGCGACGTTTATGGTGGATCCATTATTCTCGAAATCGGGAACCCACTTATTCCCCACCACTGAGATTTTGGCGATCTTAATAATTCCTTTGGTCCGTGTTCCACCCGGTGCGACTCGCAGGGAAATACGCAGTTCCTTAACCGAAGTGGCCGTTGTCGAGCTGATTTCCAGGGGAACCCGGACAAATTTCCATCCATTAAAGTCGACCGAATTAGCGGTCGAACCGGGCGGCGTAACACCCGGTTGGTTGATGGCCTGGGTGCCCAGCGGATCCCCGTTATACCCGATATTACTGGCAATGACTTCCTGCGTGTTAAGGATGCCGTTGCGATCCAGGTCCTCGCTATCTAAATGCAGGTTGTTCGCATAGATTTGATTGGGTGTCCCATTCGGGTTCGGAGTGCCATCCGGATTGGGATCGAAATAGGTCCAACCCGTGTCTTCATTAGAGTCCAGGGTGCCATTGTGATTTAAATCTTCTGTTCGCGGAGCGCCCTGACCCAGGGGCTGAAATCCATTGATATCTGTGAAACCACCGCCATTGGTGCCGTCGGCGTCTTCGTTGACTTGGCCGATCGCAATGTTCATTTCGGTTTTCGACGGTGTGGCACCCGGAGTGCCGGAGTTGGTGCCGTCTCCTAAAACGTACATTTCAAGAAAGAGCTTCCGCGTGAAATCAAGACCGGTCGGGCTTAATACGGTGACGATCGAAGCTTCCGTTGAGCGGGTCAAATCGTAGCTGATGTCCAGGACTTCGGTATTGTCTCCACTCAGCGCCGCTGCATTGGGATTGATGTTGAGCGTCGGAATCGTTTCATTATTCAGATTCTGGGAGGCGCCGCCAGGCACGGTCTGGAGCCCCATCGCATTGGCGAATGCCACGGTGCCCGGAGCGCCGTTATTGGGATCGGCCGGATTCCTGGCAATTTCCCAATTAAATTCAGACATTCCAACCGACGTCTCGTCTTTGATGCCTTCCATATTGTCGATCAGAGCCTCACCAAAACTGTTCGGATCGCGGGCGCTGCGAGCTCCTTCCGCCGAAAAACTTGATTTCAGCAAAGGCAGTGGATTAAAAATCAGATCTTTAAAGTGAGCATCGGCTTCCGTCACGAGAAAGCTTCCAGCCGTCTGGCGAATATCCGGCGCCGCGGTCTGTTGCGGCGCGAAGTCATAGAGAATCGTCGATCCGATCAAGCTTTGTCCCAGGATCGGCGCTATCGGATAGAGAGAAAGTTCGGTTCGGGCGCCCACGAGTGTGTCCTGCTGGGCGCCGGCAATACCAAACGGCGAAAAGTCATACGTGGCCGTGATTTGAGTATCCTGAGTGATCTGGTCCGGATTAAAAAAGGTCACAAATCCGGACGCGTAGTCGATAAAGTAATCAACATCGCGAACCAATAGTCGGCCATTCATGGTAATGTGTTCGCTGTTGAGAATGATGTTCGGGCGCAGCGTGTACGTCTTAACGGTAGCGCTGAACTGCAGGAAGAAACTGACATGGTGCTGCGGCGTGGCGGCATAAAGATCCGGGAAATTAGTCTTCAAATTATTCGTCGTGAGATCGAAAATGCCATTTTCAAAATCCACAAAGATCTGACCGGAATTGTTCGGTTGGTAGTTGACGCCGACCGAGGCGCCCACGTTGTTGCCGTTCAAATCCTGTACCTGAAGGATAAAATTACCCTGGCCGTTGTCGCGGACGATTTTCGTCGTGCCGATGTTGTAAAAGAACAGATTTTCAGTGAGCGGGATCTGCCCGTTGAAAATGGGGTTGGTTTCATCGAATTTCAACAATGCCAGCTGACCGGTGGTTGTCCGGATCGATTGCGATACCCCAATCGAATTAAAGTCGATGGCGACCACATAGTTCGGCTGCAGAACGTTAATGAATGTGATAATGCCCCGCACAGGGTCGATCGTATAGTTGATGCCCGGA
>Ga0207158_1053_pt1 | contig 28306 bp, 25 predicted proteins | sample Alteio_BWMinHeat_22_FD_153512 | JGI IMG/M metagenome (GOLD analysis project Ga0207158, IMG submission 153512) | Enriched cells from forest soil in Barre Woods Harvard Forest LTER site, Petersham, Massachusetts, United States -... | ecosystem: Environmental > Terrestrial > Soil > Temperate forest >... | reverse complement strand
TCGACCAGACTTCCGCGATAGCCCGACAAAAATGAAAGGTCGCCGCCAATAGGCTTGCGCGGCAGCTCCGCATAGACATCAAGAATATCTTCCTGCGGCAAGACTTCGCGCATTACCCTGCGGTAATTCGGCGTCGTTAAAATGGCACAAAACTCGACCGGCGATCTTTCCGCCCGCGAGACTTCGACGAGATGCCGATAGACGACAGGAAACGAGCCGAACCCGTATAGTGCCATGCGATAGGTCATCGACTGATAGCAGCTCCCGTTGCGAACTTAGGCACGCCTGAGATCGGAAAGCCTAAACAATATCCCGCGGAGCGGCCCCGGCGCATAGGCGAGGACGCGTGCTTCCCACAGCCGACGGCGCTGCATCTGCGTCCCGGCCGCAAGCCGAAGATAATCCTTCGCGTGCTTGAACTCACCCGCCCGAAAGCAGTCCAGACAATGCGCCAGTGCGATGCGAAAGTAATATTCCCTAACCGCACTCTTGCGCGCATCCGGCCATTCGCGATGCCGTTTCAGGATATCGTCGAGCGTCGACATGCTAACGTCCATAGCGTTCCGATATGATGGCTGGAGGCTCAGACTATCGATACCCCGGCGGTAGTGGCATCCAACGAAATTACTAACTGCAACCGGCGCGTCGGCGGCAAGCATCATCCACAAAGCCAGATCCTCACCACAATAATTTCCGACCGGAAACCCGCCGATATCGAGCGCCCGCTGACGCAGGACCATGCACGACGATGTGTAAAAAGGCGCACGCCCGAATGCACATTCCGCGAAATAGTCTTCGACGGTGCGGTATTGAACGGCACCGATAGCCTCATACTGGAGTTTGGTACTCGATTCCGAGCGTTCGGCAAAATCATTACCGAACAATGTTGCTTGCGGAAAACGGCGACTCAATTCCATCAAGTGAGACAAATGGCCCGGAAACCAAATGTCATCGGCGTCAAGAAAGGCCACATAGATGCCCCGCCCTTCGCGCATGGCCCGAGTCCGAGCAGTCGCCACGCCGGCATTGTTTTGCCCAATGACAGTCAGCCGTGGATCGGCAAATTGACGAAGCCTTGCCGCGCCATCGTCGATCGAACCGTCATCGACGACAACAATCTCAAAATCCGCGAATGTCTGAGCGAGCACTGAAGCGACCGTGTCAACGATGAAATCCGCTTTGTTGTAGAGGGGTATCGCAACTGAAACGGCAGGCTGCGTCATGGACGCGCTACTGCGACTTTACTGGTTTGAATTTTTGCCGGCTGGTCGGTGAGCCAATGACCGAGATCGCGCCCGATCAACACCTGAAGCCGGGCGATGTCGCGCCTGAAATAATCTTGCAGAATTTTACGCGTATCGGAGCTAACAGGCGATCTCGGCCGCTCCACGCGATTTGCGGCATCGATGCGCTTCCATAGTCCGAGCCCACCTTCGATGCCCAAGGCCCGCTTGGCTGTCGTCACAGCCCACGCGACAGCTAGTAATCCCGGCCAGCGGCGACTTTTGGCTCGATTGAGCGTAGTGAAGTCTTGGCGGTGGTCGTCGTCAACACCGAGAAACTGCAAGACTGATCGATAGACACCGCCTGGATCACTGCTCAGATCGTCCAGCAGAATGATTTTTACATGATCACGTGGAACCAATTCGAACAAGCGCTCGACCTGCACGCCCAGGCTGCACAAGTCGCCGTATTGAAGGTACTTTGGTTCCCAAACCATACGTGGCAGGTGGCTACCTTGTCGCCGCGCCTCCTGCAGGCTCCAGGCACTGGCAAAATCCGGCTCATCTTCCCGGCCCGTGAACACAAGCTCCTCGTGCAACGAAGGCGCCATCTCGATGGGGTTACGCAACATGACGATGAATTTCACTGCGGGATTGTATGCCAGTATGTTGGCTACCGCCGAGGACGAATAAAGATACCAGACCGACGCCTCCCCCACGGCGCCGTGCCGGTCGGTGGCGTCGCTGAAAAGGCGCTCGTAACTTTGCAGCGAATTAATAAACCGCTTGTGGTCCGTGTTAAAGAAATGCGGCTCCTTGGTCCGCGACATATAGATGTTCGGATTTTCGGCAAGCCACGCGGCCAACGACGTCGTTCCGCACTTGGGCGCTCCGATAATGAAGAAATTCGGCTTGGTCATTGTTGAAGTTATGGTGAAGTTCGTTCTATTGAGACTTGCGCGCACTGCATAGGACGTTTTTCTGATCTTTGAGCGCCTCCGCACTGGCAATAGCGGAAAATGGTGAAAAGCAAGGATTTGCGAACAATGACTTGTCCGATCTGCGAGCACCAAGAGTCCTGGGCAATTGCCGCCGTCCAAGATCCACAAGTCGAGCAACTGCGCGCGGAGAAAGGCCACGACACCGAGCATGATTGGCGATTGTGCCAACGCTGCGGCAATGCCTATCCGCGCCATCCGCCGAATCTTCACGTATTGCAAAAGTTATGGGCACTGAACCGGATCGATTCTGATTCCACGCCCAACCAGCGGGATAAAATATGGGCCTATCGTCGCGCGATTGCGAGAGTCGGCGGTCAACGTTCCTATCGGCTGTTTGCACCGCTCGCACGCAAGACCGCAGGCCGCTTTCTCGATATCGCCTGCGGACTGGGCGAGACCGTACGCGCATTCGCCGTTCACGGCTGGAATGCGGAAGGTATCGATGCAGACCCTTCGACCGCGCTCATCCATAGTGAGATCGGCATTCAGGCCCAGATTGGCCAATTTGAAGAGCTCAAGCTGGCAACGGGCTACGATATCATTCACATTTCCCACGCCATATACTTCATCACCAAACCGATGCGGTTCATGCGCATCGTTCGTGAAAAACTGGCGCCGAATGGTCTTTTCTGTATCGTGCTCGCTGATTTCCTGGCGAATTCCGACCACGCCCTTCCCGGCTACGTCCATAGCTTTTTCCCGACGCGTCTTTCGATGCGTTACGCGCTGGCGCTGGCCGGCTTCGAGGTCGTTTTATGCAGACGCTTGTCAGGCAGTATCTTTATCGCGGCCCGTGCAGCGCGGAAGCCTGCAATGCCATTTGTGTGGCCAAGAGGAATTCTGCTCCTGTATCGCACAAAGACGATGCGCTATATATTGTTAGGGCGTCCTTATGTCTTGCTACGCCGCACGGTCAAACGTCTCATCGGGCGTAGCTGAACAACCTCTCTACCCAAACCCAATGATCAGCCGCAACCGCCGACGCGCCATGAAATAGATCCCTGCCACAAATAGACTAAACAGCGTGCCACCCACTATAAGACTTGCGAAACCTGAAAACTGCGAAGCGAACGGCCAAGATATTGCAGATGCCCCACCAGCGATTGCTGCGGCAAATAAGCCATGGCTCAATACAGAGCGCCAATTAACGACAACATCGCAACGCCGAACAAGTCCAGCGACCACTAATCCCACGACCGCGCTATTTGCGACCGTTGCCCAAGCAACACCGTAGACACCCCAACCTAGCCGGAATACGAGCAAATATTGGAAGGCCGCGGTGCAGATGAGCGACGCGAGATAAAGCACATGACTGTATGATATGCGGTCGAGAATTTGAAAAAGCCGCACCATGGGGCCGAGCATCGACGAGATTGCAAGCGAAATAGACAGAATTTGCAACACTTCGCCGGTCAAGACAGCGGCCTCTGGCGTGAATTTTCCGCGCTGAAATAAGACGCTAACAATCGGATTTGCATATTCAACCACGAAAAATACGCATGGTATGCTTATGAGCACGATTCCCTGTAGCATCCGATCGAGCCGTTCGTTACGACCTTGTTCCGTCGAAAGCGGTACGACGTAGATTTCTCGGAACGTCATTAGACTCGACAAGTTGTTGACGATTTGTCCGGCATATCCGAGCGCAGAAATTCCGCCGATCTCCAAGTATGACTGGAAATAGCGATCCACGAAGCCAGCAACGCTTCCAAGCTGGTTGGCAAGATATTGATTGGCCATTCCGCGAAGTAATCCGACGGTCCGGCCATGCGTCTTCGCGCGGCTAAGTCCACGACGCACAATCAATATAACAAAGGCAATTAGGTAGCCGGCGCCATAGGCCAGTGGCAGGCAGACAATCGTATCGTGACGAAGCCACAGAACGGCCGCAGACACGATAATGGCGACAATCTCCGCACCGAATACCCAATGAAATTGCCAAAGCGCTTTAAGATGAGCGGAAACTGCGTAGTAAGGTACAATAACCAAAATCCAAAGCGTAAAATATAGCACCAGCTCCTGTACTGAAGCGCGGTCAACGTCGTTGAATCCAGCCGCAATGACCGGCAGCAACACGTGGACAGCAACTAAAAGACCGACGCAAAAAAGCAGGCCCCCGAACAACGATTGCAAAAAAAGCCGGTTACTGTTTCGCCAAAAGGCATCGTCGCCGTCGTTCTCCCTAACCTTGGCCAGCCGTGACACTGCGACTGTGTCAAATACTGAGGATAGATTGAATACGGCTATGTTCGCGACGGCATAGATAACAAGGTACTGATCGTATTCCCGGGAAAGCCCAAAATATGCAGCAATGAGAATTTGGCGCCCAAGGCCAACAAACTGTTGAAGCACCGTGATTCCAAATGTTGATATCACATGTTGGATAAAGCGCGGCCTCATTACAATACTCGCCAGCAATTGAAAGTATTCATTAGCTGCATCGATTTGCGGGATTACGGCGAAAACGCTGGCTATATGAGCTCAGCCAAGCGGATGCGACAGCGCCCATTAGTTCTAAACTTTAAGAACGGCAGTTGAAAATTATTTCGGCTTAGCTCAAATTCCACAAAGCCTAGTTGCCTCGGCAGAGGTTGGCGGTGGTCGGCGAACACAACCTCACCATTGTCCCCGGCGAGCCATATCCGTACTGCTCTCGGACCCGGATGGTTCATTGCTAGTGTGAAATCGCGGTGCGCCACGAATTCGTTTTCGTTAGCAGCTGAGGTCCGCTCAAGCCCGTCGTAAAAATAGGGCCAGTCACTTTCGACGTTGGCGTCTATCCGCGATTTCGGAAGGAACGCCAACCTTTGTCGTACAACCTGCGCTGGACAACCAACTGCGATGCTATATGGGGGAAGATCGCTATTAACGACCGTGTTTGCCCCAATCACGCTGCCCCGGCCGATTGTAATACCCGGCAACAGCACCGAATTTATCCCGAACCAGCAGTCGTCAAATATTTTTATTGGCTGTGGAGCGATCGGGGCCAGCCGTTCCTGTTCTTGGATTGGACGGTATGGCATCGTATCAAACGCATGTGTGCCTGACGAAACAAAGACGTTCGGTGCAAATATACAACGGCTTCCTATTTCCAAATCGCCGTAGATACGACATCCGTCCTGGACGGTTGTCCCAGCACCGATCGAGATGCGTTGGCCGGCCGCAAGCGCAATATGAACAAGACGGCTGGCTGAAACGTTGTCGGCAATCGCTACGATGCTGGTCCGTGGAAGCTCGACGCGAGTTCCTTCTCCGATCCTGACATTTCTTCCGTAACTGAGCTGACCCGCGCCCAGGATTTCGACTTTTAGTGCGCAATGCAACCCTGGAAACTTAAAAGCATTTATCAGCCAGCCAATCGCAGGCATTAGGCGCCCAAGATATATCAAGACAGTCATCAACCTGGGACGAAAAACTTACTTGTAATGGAAGCGACACGCGGGCTTAGACCCCGCACCCGAGCTGGTTTCAGTTCACGATAGAGTTCTTGCTCGGTCGGCATGTCGATAACGGAGAACTGCCACTGCATCATTAGCCGGTAGCTGTGCTCGATCGTGCTGCCGCGATGAAATCCAGACGTATCCTCAGCGAGGATGGTGCCGGCGGGGCCACGCACGATAACTTCCTTGTCCTCACCGTAATGGCGATAGAGCGCGTCGCTCTCATACAAAGACGCCTTGGCGAACGGCGTCGGCTTGCTATGCGCCTGCGTGCCGGCCATAAAGTAATGCGCGCCGGTTCCGATAGTCACGTCAGTTAAGAAGAAGAAGAGCTTGAGAAAGCCCGGTCCGTCATTGTCGTAGTGGTAGCTATAGGGCTCGTATTTGCCCTCGAACGGCCGGTCAAGAAAAAGATCGAGATGGGCAAGGATCGGCCGGCAACCGAGATATTCCTGCGCGATCGCACAATACGGACCGTCAGCAACCATGCGCTGCACTGCGGGCACGGCGGCGAGCTGATCCATCCACCAGTAGTAGCGCGGCGCGCCCTTTGGGATATTGTCACGCGTAATCGAGACGCTCTTGGCGAGATCGTCGGCGATACCGGGAGTCGAGAACGCGAAATTGTTGATCGCTTCGATGTCCTCGCCGGAAAGCTTGCATGGCAGGATCATGTAGCCATCGCGACGTAGCCCTGCGACGACACTGGCGATTTGGCCCGCCGGCATCTGCGGAGAAGCTGGCAGGTCGACTTTGCGCCGCAGTGCCTTGGCTGCAATCATATAGAGAGAATCGAAGCCGCCGTTCGTCCGTTCATGCATGAGTTGCGCCAGCCGGAACCAGGCGAGATCGAAGCGCCGATGCCTAAAGGGTTCAGCCACAAAGTTCTCAAAGGCTTGCATCATGTCGTTTATCCCCTCTTTGAAGCGCGCTTGCCAATCGTCTTCAAATACGCGTAGCCATCGTCACAACGCAGCACGGACGGAAAAGACCGGACGGATGACCTGGTTGCCGAGCCGCCGTTCGACCTCACCGCCATCTAGCGCCTCGCGCAATTCGCCCAGCGCATGGTCATAGGCCTTGAGCACATGTGCGATGTCGGCCGGGCTGTGCGCGTAGCAGACATTATGGCTCGCATTGACCAATACGCCGGCGGCGATCAGCTCGCGCAGGAGCAAGGTCTTGATCGCCTCCTTCGACGCGTGGGCATGATCCTTGTATGTCAGGATCGCCCAGGGCGCCGCGCCTGCCAGGCCGACCACGTCATCGAGATTGACCGCGGCGATGCGTGCGCGCACCTGCGCCATTAGTTCGCCGCCGACCTCCCATAACCTGCCGGTAACCTTCTCGCGTTCGATCTTGTCGATGGTGGCGATCGCGGCGGCGAGCGAAAGCGCCTCGCCACCGAAAGTGCCGGAAAAGAAGATGTCTTCCATAAGCCGCATGATGTCGGCACGACCGACCACCGCCGAGATCGGCATGCCGTTGCCCATGGCCTTGCCGAAGCAGGCGAGGTCCGGCACCACGCCGTAGTGCGCCTGCGCGCCGCCGATCGACCAGCGGAAGCCGGTGATGATCTCGTCGAAGATCAGGAGCGCGCCGTGCCGGTGCACGAGGTCCTTCAATTGTTGAAAGTATCCGGCCGGCGGCTCGGATGTGTTCATCGGCTCGAGGATGATGGCGGCGAATTCATTGGGATGTTTTTGCAGCAGCGCTTCGATCGCCGCCAAATTGCCGTAAGGCGCTAGATGCGAAAGCGCCGAGACGGCGGCGGGCACGCCGAGATTGCGCGTGGTCGCGCCGATGTACCAATCCTGCCAGCCGTGATAGCCGAGCATAATGAGCCGGTCGCGCCGCGTCGCCGCGCGCGCAAGGCGGATCGCGGCCGAGGTGGCGTCGGTCCCGTTCTTGCCGAAGCGGACCATCTCTGCGCAGGGGATGTGCCGAATCAGACGCTCTGCCAATTCCATTTCCAGCGTGGTCGGCAGGCTGAAGCTGATGCCGCGGTTGAGCTGGCGGCGAATGGCGTTATCGACGTCCGGATCGCGATAGCCTAGCACGTTGGGCAGTAGCGCGCTGACTAGATCGACATATTGATTGCCGTCGACGTCGTAGACCTTGCCACCATCACCATGGGTGACGAAAAGCGGCGTCGCGCCGGGCGGAAACTGCGTCTTACTCTTGGAGAAGGTCTGCGCACCCAGCGGGATCACGCGTTCGGCGCGTTCGATCAGCGCTTGCGAGCGATCGTAGCGGCGACCGGTGTCAAGTTTTTCGGCGGCCATGCCGGCGGCGAAGCCGGCATTGCGATCCTCTGTCCTGTTGAGATCACGCAGTTGCGGCTCGCGGTCGAGCACGCCCAGCACATCGAGGAAGGATGGCGCGCGATCCGCAGGCAACCGCGCAGCCAGCGCCATTAACAACGCGAGATCGCTCGGATTGTCGAGCGTCCAGCGCTCGATGGAGAGCCCTGGCAGTGGTGCGATCAGCGAGTCGGCGCTGAAGCGGTCGCGGTTGTTGCGCACGAAGGGCGTGACGTGCTCGCGGTCGCTCGCCCGCGTCGCTTCCTTGGCGGCGGCAAGCAGGACATTCGCTGTGAACACTTCGCAGTCGAGACCGTCCGGCCAGGTCGGTGGATCGATGTTGCTGGCGTAATCGACGCCGGTGGACGCCCGCAAACGGATGGTCTGGGCGATGACGGCTGGATCAAGCAGTGGACAGTCGGCGGTGAGCCGGATGACGATCTCTGCGCCGCTCGCCCTCGCCGCACCTGCGTAGCGATCAAGCACATCACTTTCCGAACCACGATAGGCTGTTATCCCATTTGCCTTGCACCAAGCGACGATCGCGTCGTCCGATGCGGCAACCGACGTCGCCACCCACACGTCATCGACGCCAAGCGTCGCCTGCGCGGCGCGAACGACCCAGGCCAGCACAGGCTTGCCGGCGAGGTTGGCCAGCACCTTGCCGGGCAGCCGCGTGGACGCCATACGGGCCTGAATGATAGCGACGGTATTCATGACGACCAACCTACTCGAGAAGATCCCAGGAAAGAGCGGTGCCGCGTGCCAAATTTCGCCGCGCTTTGCGGCCTAGCACCTTGGGCAGGTCGCGCGGCGCGAGGCCGTAGCCGGGCCGGATGATGCGGACGTTTTTGGCGGTCAGCGGCTCGCCAGCGTCGATGTCGTGCACGACATAGATCGAGCGGCGAAACACCATGCTGGCCGTCTCGATCTGCGAGCGCGCCGGCTCGCCACCGCCGAGCGCGGCAAAGGCGGTCTTGGTTCCTTGCACCAGCGCGCGCAACTGGTCCGGCTCCAGCGAAAAGGTCGCGTCGGGGCCGCCGTCGGCGCGGCGCAGGGTGAAATGCTTCTCGATCAGGCAGGCGCCGAGCACAACGGAAGCGATCGCCACTTCAACGCCCAGCGTATGATCGGAGAGTCCGATTGGGCAGCCGAATTCCGCCGCCAGTTCTGGTATCCGGCGCAAATTCGACTGGTCGACCGGCGTGGGATACCCGCTCACGCAATGGAGCAGCACCAGGTCGCGCCCACCAGCAGCACGAAAAGTCCCGACCGATTCCTTGATTTCCGCCGGGCTTGCCATACCAGTAGACATGATCACCGGTCTGCCTGTCGCTGCCACCCGGCTTACAAGCGGAAGATCGAGTAACTCGAACGACGCAACTTTATAGACCGGCGGATTGAGCGTCTCGAGAAAATCCACAGCCGTCGCGTCGAATGGCGTGGAGAACACAGGGATCCCCAGCTCGCGCCCCTTTGCAAAAAGCGTCGCGTGCCATTCCCACGGTGTATGTGCCTCTTCATACAACTCGTAGAGTTGGCGGCCGTCCCATAGGCCGCCCTTGATACGGAAGTCGGGACCATCGTGCTCGATGGTCATCGTATCTGCGGTATAGGTCTGCAGCTTGACTGCATCGGCGCCCGCCGCCTTGGCCGCTTCCAGCACAGCAAGGGCACGATCGATGCTGCCGCCGTGATTGGCTGACAACTCGGCGACGACGTAAGGCGGTTGCCCTCCCCCAATCTCGCGGCCCGCGATAGTCACGACTGGCATGATCCGCTCCCGCACAGTCACAACTCGATCTCCCGCACAACCATGAAGGCCTCGGCGGCGCGTAGGCCGGCGCTCGCACCGCGCCAAGTTGCAAGCGCTTCAAGTGCCTCGAATGAGCGAGGGTGTGGGAAAGCCCGCATTTCTTCTGCATAGGCTTCAAGTGCGCGCCGCTTTGTCTTTTGTGTCGCCGAGATATCGACAAACCGAGTCGGCATGAAAGCATTGGAAGCGTCCGGCGACGCCCACTCTGTACTCGACGGCACCTCCATCGCGTAGATGCGCCGCACTTTCGACCCGGGCATTGGCCGGCAGGCTGTAAGCACCGCCCGATGGCAAAGCACGTGGTCGATATTCAGGTCGCCGGAATGGTGTGTGTATATTGTGCTTGGCCCGGTCGTTCGGATTGCGCCCTCGATCGCTTGGGCAGTGTCGAGAAGATCGATCTGGTCCAAGCGGTTATCTGGAAACCCCAGGAACGTTGGCTCATGCGCGCCGAGCAGCGACGCGGCAAGCCGTGCGGCCTTGGCGCGCCGCTCCGCCGCCGCCTTGTCGTCGCCGCGCGCGCCGACCCCGTCGGCAAGAAAGACGACATGAACCTCGTCGCCGTTCGCCGCATGGCGAGCGAGTGTGCCGCCGGCGCCGAGAACCTCGTCATCTGGGTGCGCGACGATGGCCAGAATAACTTCACTCATGAACGATCTTTCTTGCGGATAATTACATGAGCCTCAACCGCGTCTTCGATCGCGTTCGCTTGATCGAATTCAAGCCGCCACTCGCCCCACTCGAGGAAGGCCTTGGGATAGGTCGGCGCATCGAGCATGCGAATGAAGTCATGGAGTGAGGCCGCAGAACCATTCTGAGGAAGTATGCTCTCGTGAGGCTTACGACGGGAAAACACAACAACCTCGCCTTGCTGGGCCGTGGGAACCGGTTCGTTCGCCACGATCTCCTCGATCAAATCATAGGTCAGGTCAGCCGCTCGCTCGAAGATATCCTCGGCGCGCCCTTTTAATTTCAGCGGGCGCTTCGTATAGACCGGACCCGCGTCAAGCTCTTCAACCATACAGAGCGCCGTCAACATCGTCGACGTGTGGCCGCGCACGATGAGATTCTGTAATGGCGAGCCGCCCCGCCCATATGGTACGTCGGTCATATGGAAGCAGACGCATTCGAAGCGCTGGATTACAGCTGCCGGTACACGCCACGACCAGTGTACGAAGAAAATGTAGCGCGGTGAGAGTTTCTCCAACAGTGAGAGCGTGAGTTCGTCGGGACTTTCTACGAGATGCCATGTGCCCGGGAGTGCCGGCGTGCGGCGCGCAAATGCAGCGCCGTTCCATGGCTTCACCGTGCAGACGAGATAAGATCGTTCCATCATGAAAATGCTTGCGGCGGCATGTTTCGGTAGAGATCGCCTGACAGTGCAACAAATCCAGCGCCTTCGAAGAGAGCCTGCGAGGCTTTGTTGTCAGGCAAGATAACCGCATCAAGTATGGTGCCGGGCATTAGCGCGCGAACGAGGCGAAGCGCTGCGGAGCCAATCCCCCGACCGTAGCGGTCTGGGTCGAGTGCGATGGCGACCTCATGGCGCGCGGCGTGGTCTTGATCGGCAAGCCGGTCGAGCCGCATGCTACCGACGGACACGCCATCAGCCTCAATGATCAAAAGCAAACGCTTCGGGTTAACAAGCGTCCGCTGCATCCAATCGTGATGTTCCTCGGCGTTTGGTATGGCGGCGTTGCGGAAGTGCTGCCGCGTCTGTGGGTATTGTTGGAGTTGCAACAACCAGGCTTCGTCATCGAGCGCAGCGAGGCGCAAACCTACTCGGCCGCCGTCCTTATCCACCCCATCTTCGAGCGCCCCCAGCGCAATCCGCACCGCGCCTCGACCATCAACCAGCATACTCGCAGCCTGAGCCAATCGCTGGCGACCCGCCCCATCCGCCAAATGAATTGCAACGAGGCGGCGAAGCCGTGGCGCAAAACCCTCATCAAGCATGCCTGCATCGACGGCAGCGCCGGCCTCAACCATTAGCCGGGCAATGCCACGTTGATTGTCGGCGAGTGTCACCAGAATCGATGGCAGACCAAGCACGGCACGTTCGTATGTAGTCGAACCCGGCGCGCCGATCGCTAGGTCGGCATTTGTCATGAGCTCGGCCATATTCCTGACATCCAACAGCAAACGTGCGTTTCCTCGCAATCGCTTGCGCACGGCTTCAACATGCGGGGCGCGCGACGACAGCACGATCGTGACAACGGCATCATGGGCAACCTCGTCCAGGGCATCAATGACGACCGTGGTGGCGTTTGCCGGATCGGTCGCGCCGCACGACACCAAAATTTCACTCACCGGCCGCCCGTCGCGCCGCGCCAATGCCATGTCGCGGTGGAAGACGAAAGACTGGCGCGTGAGCGCATAAGAAGCTCCGGTCAGCACCCGCGCGTGGGCAGGCACCTGTTGGGTGTAGAGTTCTGTACTGGCCGCGGCTGCATCGACGAGGATATCGCAATCGTGATTCCGGCCGATCGCATCATCGAGTACAAGGATCTTGCGCGCAAAAGATCGACAAGCCCTCTCGAACACCGCGTTGCGCTGGTAATGGTCGATGACCAGAAGATCGACATGACCGGATGCCATCTCATACAACGCGTCCGGTTCATGATTCGTGTCTGCCAGCAGCACGTCGACTTTGAAGTGGCTTGCCGCTAGCACGGGTGCAGTGGGGATCGTTTCGCGCCCGACGGCGAATCGTACGTGCCAACCCAATTCGGCTAGCGCTTCGGCCAAGGCCATACAGCGCGTGACGTGACCAGCTCCGATCGTCGGTGACGCATCGCAGCGGAACAAGGCGATTGGGGCCGCCATCAACGACCGAACGCAGGCCAGCACGACGGGTCGAGGTAGACCGGATTGATCGCCGGCATCACCCCGCAATCGGTAATGCCGGCACTGTGCCTGGCCACGTCGACTATTTCGTCAAACTCTGTGACGCGATTAGCGCCGACGATAACCGCATCGATTTCGGGCAGCTGCAATGCAAAACCAAGACATCCGTCGATCGCACTGCGGCCCTTTTCAGCCCAGCAGCGATGCAAGGTTTCAATATCATTACGAATAGGCAGAAAGAAATCCGGCAAGGCTTTAGGCTCCATCAGCAGCAAACCTTGAAGAAAGACCGAGCGAGCATGAATTTCGATATTCTTGGCCTTAAGGCGGGCCAGGGCGCCCGAAACGATCGGCCGTTGGTCAAGTGCGTTCAGGGGCATTTGCACAAGTTGCGGCGTAAACCGGCTCTCGACCAGGTCAAGCTGGCCAGCATCGTAGATCGATGCGCCGGTGCGGGCCACCCAGCCGCGCGCGTGCGTTTCAGCCAGCGCGTCAACGATATACTGCCAGCCCGGCTTCGCGAGATCACCAGCGTGGTGGATAAGCAAGCCGTGCAGCGCGCCAACTTTCAGGCGTTCGAGCGAGGTAGCGACGGACTCGAGCAAAAGGATCCCATGACGCGCCTCTATTCTTTCTTCCGCAATCGGCGGCGTCTTGGTCACAATGCGAAGTCTATGCCTAGCCGGCAGATGCCGCCCCACTAATACTTCCGCGTTTCCATAAGTCGGTGCGGTGTCGATATATCCAACCTGCCCTTCGGCAGCGCGCGCCAGAATAGCCGCAACTTCAGCCTCGCCAGGGCGGCCACTCTGGTTGGAGACTCCGTAATCGAGCCCGAACTGCACTGTCCCCAGACCTAGACGGGGCAGCGTCGTCATTTGCGCGTTACGGTCTGTGTGACTGCACCAATGACTCTCTCGACATCCTCGTCGGTGAGCCCAGGGAAGAAAGGCAGAGATAGGCAACCCCTATAGTAGCGCTCGGATTCCGGAAACGCCGCCGGATCAATGCCGTAACGTTCCACGTAGTACGGTTGGCGGTAGACTGGAATGTAGTGAACCTGAGTACCGATACCCCGATCGCGCAGTTTGGTCATGAACGCCGAGCGCGTCGTCCGAATAGCGTCGAAGTCGAACGTCGCAATATAAAGATGATGGCCGGACCGCGCACGCTGTTGCGGCGTGGATTGCGGCAGGTGAACATGTGGCAATTGGCTGAATGCGTCATCATAGCGGCGTGCGATGGCTCGACGGCGCTCCAGGAAACGATCAAGCTTGCCGAGCTGCGACAGGCCGAGCGCCGCTTGGATATCGGTCATGCGATAGTTGAAGCCGAGCATCTGCTGCTCGTAGAACCAAGGCTTAAGTTGTCCGTCCTCGCGTTCATTGTCACCGACAAAGCGCGATGCGTCTCGTTCAATGCCATGGCTTCGGAACATTTGAAGGCGCTGCGCCAAGTCCGCATCGTTTGTAACGACCGCACCACCCTCGCCACTCGTAATCGTTTTAACGGGGTGAAAAGAAAACACGGTCATATCGGAATACGCACCACAACCAACCAGCCTGCCGCAGGAATAAGTCCCGCCAATGGCGTGCGCCGCGTCCTCGATCACGATCCGTTTCTTTGCAATCGCTCTGATCTCTGCGGACCCGTTTGCGAGCCCCGCGAGGTGCACAGGGATAATCGCTTTGACTTCCGGCACAGCCTTTAGGGCATGCTCAAGTGCCGCCGGATTCATCCCCAACGCATCGTGATCGATGTCGACGAAATCAGCCTCAGCGCCGGAATAAAGCAGACAATTGGACGACGCAGCAAACGTAATTGCAGCTGTGAAACCCAAATCGCCAGGCCCAATGTCGGCCGCAAGACATGCGATGTGCAGCCCCGCCGTTCCGCTGCTGACAGCGACCGCATGCCGCGCTCCAACTCGTTCGGCCAGCGCAGTCTCGAACCGTTCGACCGCTGGCCCTTGAGTAAGAAAGTCGCTCCGCAATACATCGACAACGGAATCAATATCCGACTGATCGATGCTTTGCCGCCCATAACCGAGAAATTTAAGTGTCATCCGATCTATTCGATCGCGGATTTCAACTGCTCGGACCCCAGCCATTGAGGATTGCTATTACTTGCATACTCAAAATCCGGTGGCACCAACCGGCCGACCTCGCCGGCATAGGTCGTTGAATTTTCGTAGTCCCACATGTGGATGCTCGGCTGTATGACGTAGAAATCTTTGTATTCCAACGTGTGGCGCGCATCGTCGCGTGTCAGCAGCAATTCATGCAGCTTTTCACCTGGACGAATGCCAGTGGTCTCTTGCTTGCAGTCAGGGCCAATGGCTGACGCTAGATCGGTGATCCGCATCGAAGGAATCTTTGGGATAAAGATTTCGCCGCCGCGCATCAGTTCTATGCAGCGCTGCACAAACGAGGCGCCGTCGTCGAGCTTGATCCAAAACCGAGTCATGGCCGGATCTGTGATGGGAAGTTTCCCGCTTTTGGCGCGTTCTTTGAAAAACGGCACGACGCTACCGCGAGACCCGATAACATTGCCGTAGCGAACTACTGAAAAGCGTGCGCCGTTGAGGCCGGCCAGATGATTGCCGGCAATAAACAGCTTGTCCGAACATAGCTTGCTAGCACCATAAAGATTGACCGGATTGACAGCCTTGTCCGTCGATAACGCGATAACCTTTTTTACCTTCCGATCGATGCAAGCATTAATCACGTTCTCGGCGCCGATGACGTTGGTCTTAATACATTCGATTGGATTGTACTCCGCCGCCGGAACCTGTTTGAGGGCAGCGGCATGAACAACGATATCGATACCAGTCAGCGCTCGATTTAACCGTTCGCCGTCGCGAACGTCGCCGATAAAGTAACGCAGCGAGGGTGCAGAAAACTTTTGCTGCATTTCAAATTGTTTAAGCTCGTCGCGTGAATAAATGACAAGTCGCGCGGGTTTATGGCTCGATATGATCTTCTGAATAAACGCTTGCCCAAACGAACCGGTTCCGCCAGTTACGAGAATGGCTGCGCCGTCTAAAGACATATTTTTACTTGTCATGGTGATTGTGTTTCGCTTTGCGCTTCTAATTTGAGCCCTGTCCGGATTTCATTGAGCCTGAACCGCGCGATCCGCTAAGCTACCGCATTCCGGGTGAAAAGCCGTCACCCAGGCAACTACGACTTAGTACGCCGTAACAGCAGCTAGGCCGCGGTTACGAACTCAGCATCGAGCCGCACCCGAACCTTGCGGCCCAAGATATCAAGCAAAATGGTCACGCGATCTCGATCGGTCATTCCGTCGAATAAACCGAAACCGCCACTGAAGACGCCATCGATGACACGCAGCTTATCGCCAAGCTGGAACTTCGGACGTTGATCGAGCTGAATAAATCCCCGCTCGCATTCGCGGTTTTTTAATTCTTCGATGATGCGGCTGTTGATTTCGGCTGGCTCTTCGCCATTGCGCACGAGTTGGAGTACGCCAATCGTTGACTGAATTGAACGCCAGCGTTGGGTCGCCATATCGACGGCGACAAAAAGATAGCGAGGGAACAGAGGGGCGGAGATGGTTTCGACGCGCCGCGCATGCCGTCTGCGCTTGAGGTAGCACGGCAGATATGTTGGAAACCCTTGCCGGCTCAAATGCTCCGCAGCCTTGCGTTCAGCGCGCGAATGCGTTTGGGCGACGTACCAGCGCGGTGCGCAATCCTCGATCATGGGGCGTCCCCGTGGACTGCCTGAGTACGAATGCCTAGAATTTTTGGGATCAGCACACGGTCTTCGCCCAATTTTTCGACGGCGGCTTTGACTGTTCCGTTTGCAGTCCTGAGATCAGTAACTACGACGCAATCCGCCTGGTCCCTAATTTCATCCAACGAGGCAAGTACTGGTACGCCGACAAATGCCTTCAACTTGGATCGAGGATCGACAACGGCCGTGATTTTAATGTCGGATTCAAGTGCACAGATTGTCGCGATCTCGGCCAAATCGGACACACCCAACAACGCTATCCGTTGCCAACCGCGCGAATTCGCCACAACAAGAACTTCTGAGCAATCAGCGCGCGCCCGGCGAAAAAATTCAAAGGAAGAAGACAAATAGTCGACCGTAAGCCGAGACTTTTCAGCGAACCCTTTCGGGGTCAAGAAGTAGGCATAGCGACGCGTCGGCACGCCGCTCATCTTGACCAAACCTTTGGTCACACAGCGTTTGAGGTAGGCGTTGACAAGACCGAGAGCGATCCCGAGGTCGGCTGCAAGCTTGCGTTGTGATTGGGCGCCATCGCGCTCAACAGATTCCAGAAGCCCGAGAACGATCCGCTCGTTGTCGACGTCGTTGCTACGAAGCGCTTCCGGCATACTGACCTCTTGTCGTCAGAATGCTTAGCGTGTTCATGCCATGAACGTCAAGCCAATGTTCATCTGGTGAACAGATTAACTTATTGAAATATCATAGTAAAGTTAACAGGGTTCCAGCCTTACCCCCAGGTAATTGGGCCGCGGCGATGAAACTGGCGGTGCCTCCGATTTTGCACCAATACCGCTGCGGGAATCATGAGAAGACACTGCAATGAACAACGTCCTGAGCTTTTGGGAAGCTGCCTATCTCGCCGTCGGCGCGGCCGCGGCAGGAGTGAGCTATTGCCTCGTCGTCCTGTTGATGCCGTTGCTTCAGCGCTACGCGCCAGCACGCCCCAACGCCCGCTCGTCCCACAAAATTCCAACGCCACAAGGCGGCGGGGCAGCCGTCGTCGCTGCGTTCATTCTCATCGCCGTGGCGGCGTCAATCCTATTGCCTGGGCTAAATCTTGATGTGATGCACCTGCCAATAATTTTCGCAGCTATCGCTGCGCTCGCCGTTGTCGGCGCCACCGACGATATGCACCCCTTGGAGGCAATACCGCGGCTTTTGTTGCAGGCCGCGGCGGTTGGGATTGTCGTGGCAGCCCTACCTGCTGAGTTGCGCATCGTGCCAATCCTGCCGTGGTGGCTCGAGCGCCTGCTTATGCTCGTTGCGATACTCTGGTTCTTGAACCTTACCAATTTCATGGACGGGATCGACTGGATGACCGTAGCTGAAGTGATCCCAGTAACCGCCGGCCTCACTTTGTGCGGCCTGCTTGATGCACTGCCTCATGACGCAACGCTCGTAGCTGCTGCACTATGCGGCGCGATCATCGGCTTCGCGCCATTCAACCGCCCAGTGGCGCGGTTATTTCTCGGCGACGTCGGCAGTCTGCCGATCGGTTTGTTGTTGGGCTGGCTGCTTGTCTTGCTCGCAGGCAATGGTCATCTCACTGCTTCGCTACTGTTGCCACTTTACTATCTGGCGGATGCGACCATCACGTTGCTACGCCGAATACTTAACAATGAAAAAATTCTGCAGGCACACCGCAGCCACTTTTACCAGAGAGCTATGGATGGGGGTTTCAGCACTTTTCAAATCGTCGGCCGCGTCTTTGGACTAAATATTATTCTGGTGGGGCTTGCCACAATAACGGTTATGGGCACCTCGTTACTGCTTAACGTAACGGCGCTAACTGTGGGCGCTATCCTCGTAATAGCGCTCCTTTGGAATTTCAGTTGTGGTCGTCACGGGAAAAGCGGCGCCTAATCCGGCACAATGCATTTCCGCGTGAGCGGCGCTTGCCGTTCAAAGTCCTGAGACCAGTACTTTTCCGAGCGTTGAGACAATTGGCGGAGATATGTCCAATCGCGCCTAATCTTGGACAGAATTTTCCAACGTTCGATTTTTCATCGCCATCCCGCCCGCAACGCCAACGCCGAGCACATAAACCCAGCCTTGCCCAAAATCGAACAGATGCGAATTAAATAACGAACCGACAATATTCTGCACAACGACCATGAGGCCAATCCATTCCGCCAGACCAGGCCCCCGAAACAAAAGTAGGTGCGCAATCCACATCGCCCACAAGACGACGGCGCCAACGAGCCCGAGTTGAATGGCCACAGCGAGCGTCTGATTGTGCGGATTAGTGGTTGCGGATCCTGCGGCTCCAGTTTGCCCGGCGGTGGCGCTTATGAATAGCGATCGGATTGCACCGGTTCCGTTTCCAAAGATCGGTGCCGCACGAATGAAGTCGACCGACTTCTTTGCAAATTCGATGCGTTCCCCAGACGAGTTTCTCTCGTCGGTCGCTTCATACCTCTGAATTTCCGTCCAGACTGCATTTGTGCGCTCGCGCAAATAGGACGAGGCGGTCCAGCTTACAACGCCAATTGAGATTGCGCTCACAAAAACAATGACTACGCCTTTTGCCTTCAGTTTTTTGACAGCTAACAGTACGAGCAAGATCGGAATAATCACCAACGCTGTACGCCCGGTCGCTACATAAAAAATATTCGCCAGCATGCCGAGAATCACGGCAAGTAATATGATCATCCACCACCATCGACGACGTTCGAAATATTCGACCGTCAAAAACAGCAGACCGAAAATGCATGTGACAAATTCACCGCTTTGCGTGGCAGCATTTTTTACCAGTACATGATCGAGATGCATCAACGGAGCGGACAGGGCTGGAATTGCGACAACGATGAATGAAACCGTCAACAAAAATACGCACGACACAAGATAGCCGCCCAACACCCAAGCTCCGCGATCCGAACTGCGGAATTGGACGAATAGCAACGGGATCACCAAAAGCTTTAAAAACGACTCGAACCCTCTCCAGCGCTCAAGCAGCGTTACATCGGCCCACAGCATTCCAAGCGCGCCGAGGACGACAAGAAAAACAGGCAGGCCGCCTGCAGGCGTCATGAGTTCGGCGCGGATATCCGTCCAGCGCAGCGTCGGAATAAGCGCTAGGAGCCACAGCACCGAGAGAATGCTTGTTGCCGATGTTGACCAGGGCATTGACACCGCCACGGCGATGGCGAGCCAGTCAGCGACGTATAATAATTTTTCACGATTAACCCGATTTGCAATCGAAAGATCGAGCATGGATCAAACTGCTGCAATTGGTGTGGCAGGGGCCGTCCGCAGCGACGACATGCCGCGTTGCGCAACTATTCGGTTGCTGGCGACGACGCCGTCGAGCTTGCGTTCATTATCGGGTAGCATCGAGCGATCCGCCTCGGCATGCCAGAGATGAATGACGCCGGTAGCAAAGGCACCATCCTTGCGCTGCACGCCGGCATGCAACAGGCGCACGATGATATCGGAATCCTCCTTGCCCCAGCCGCAATAGGCAGCATCGAAGCCGTCAACGCGGTTGAGATCGCGGCGCCATATGGCCAGATTGCACGAGCGTGCGCCCTGCCAGGCATGCTTGCGCAAACCACGTAACGGCCCCAGCGGCACCCGCAGCAGCGCCGACAGACGATTGACACCGCCGCGCAGGCGCTCGACGGTCCAGCGCGCGATAGTCCAAACTCCCGGCGATTGTTTGTCGTGCAGCACTTTGGCGGTGAGTTCGCGCGACAAGAGAATACGGTTGCCAGTAACAAAGGTTCCCGGCGCGGCTAAGCGACGATGGATGGCGACAAAATCCGGCCGCGCGATACAATCGCCATCGAGGAAGATGCAGTAATCGCCGCGCGAGGCTAAAATTGCGTGATTGCGAATCTCGCCCGCACGAAATCCGCTGTCTTCGTGCCAGACATGCTCAACCCGATGGCCTATTTGGGCTTTCCATGCTTCGACCAATCGAGCGGTCGCCGGTCCCGAGCCATCGTCAGCCACCACGACCTCGAAATTCGCATCGGTCTGACGCGCAAGCGAGCGCAATACCGCCTCAAGCGCGTCCTCGCGGTTATAAGTGGTGACAATGACGGAAATCAGCTCGGCCACGGGCCGTCCTTTCCTTTATTTGAGCATGATCTTTTCCGAAAACCGGTATCCACTTTTCGGGATCACGCGCGGCCGCAAACACTTGGATTCAGGCTTTAGCCGAAGTCACAGGTGCCGACAAATCTTCTAGGGATGGCCCATCTTACAATGTTAACTTAGGTGCCAACCGCCCTATGACTGTGCAGGCATCTACCTAACCATGCAGAAAATATCAGCCTATATCCTCACCTATAACGAGGCCGAGAAGATCGAGGCGGCCATCGCCAGCGTCTTGTGGGCCGACGAGGTGGTGGTCATCGATTCGTTCAGCGTCGATCGCACCGCCGAGATCGCCACTTCTCTTGGCGCGCGGGTAGTAGAAGTGGCATTCAATGGTTTCGGCGAGTTGCGTAACCGCGCCATCGAGGCTTGCAAATACGACTGGCTATTCAGCCTGGATGCCGACGAGCGCTGCACCGAAGAGGTGCGCGACGAAATCCTTAGCCTTATGGCCTCTTCGCCCCCGCACGATGTCTACCTTGTGCCGCGCCGCAGCTACATGATGGGCCGGTGGATCCGCGGCTCTGGCTGGTACCCAAACTTTCGTCAGCCGCAGCTCTTCCGTAAAGGCAGCATGCGCTACACGCTTGAGCCGGTGCATGAGGGCTATGAAGTCTTGAACGGCAAGCCGGTTGGCGCGCTCGAGAACGCTATCTGGCAATTCCCATTCCGCAATCTGGAAGAAGTCATCAAGAAAATGAATCGCTATTCCTCGCTCGGCGTGCCGAAGCTCGCACACAAGCGCGGATCCATGGCGAGCGCGCTCGGTCATGGAATCTGGTCGTTCGTTAAGCACTACATCATGAAGCGCGGCTTCATCGATGGTTGGGCCGGCTTCATGATCGCGTTCGGAAATTTCGAAGGCACGTTCTATCGCTACGCCAAGCGTTACGAAGAAGCGCAAGGCTGGCAGCAGCCACCGAGCAAGCCAATCCGGCGCGAACTTAAACGGTGATAAGGGTTATTTCTTCGGCGCGCGCGTGCGCTCGACCATGGCGCTGGTCGATTGGCCGGGCACCAGGTCGATCAGAATAACTTCACCACCCAGAGCCTCGACGATGGCGTGGCCGACCACATCCTCGCGCTTGTAGTCGCTGCCTTTGACGAGCACCGTCGGCTTCACGCGCGCGATCAGTTTTTCCGGCGTGTCCTCGTCGAACACCACGACCAGATCGACCGCCTCCAATGCGGCGAGTACTTCGGCGCGCGATTGCACCGGCTGCACCGGCCGGCCGGCGCCTTTAAGACGGGTGACGGAGGCATCACCATTCAAACCCACCACCAAGCGATCGCAAGCGGCGCGAGCTCCGGCAAGCAGCTTGACGTGACCAGGGTGCAAAAGATCGAAGCAGCCATTGGTGAAGCCAACGCGCAAGCCGAGCTTTCGCCATTGCGCCATATGCTCGTCGAGCAAAGCCCAATCGAATACAATCTTTTCCTCGGGCGCGAGGCTCGCTGCCGGCAAGATACGCGAGCGCAACTCGGCGGCAGACAACGTAGCAGTGCCGCGCTTGCCCACCACTACCGCCGCGGCGGCGTTAGCAGCACGCATGGCAGATTCGAAGTCGGCACGCATGGCAAGCATTGCCGCCAGCACGGCAACCACGGTATCGCCCGCGCCGGAGACGTCGCGCACGCGCACCGGATAGGCCGGCACATGGATCGGAGCACCCTCGCCCACCAGTGTCATGCCGGCTTCGCTTCGCGTCACCAGCACCGCCTTGGCGCCAAGCGCGCGGCCAAGCTCAACCGCCGCCGTGGCGACTTGATCGTCAGTCTGGGCCAGGCTTCCGGTCGCATCAGCAAGTTCCTGCCGGTTCGGCGTGATCAGGGTCGCACCGCAATAAATGCTGTAATCGCGGCCTTTCGGGTCAACCACCACGGGCTTGCCAACTTTGTTGGCGGCATCGATCACAGCGCGGATAACACGCGGCGTCAGCGCGCCCTTGGCATAGTCGGACAGCACAATGGCGCCGGCCTTCGGCATCGCCATAGTAGCGTGCGCGATCAATGCTTCTTCGATTTTGCTATCGATCGGCGAAGCCGCTTCCCAATCGGCGCGCAGCAGATGCGCCGAGTGATGTTCTGACACAAACCGCACCTTGCGAGTCGTGCGGCGGCCGGTGGCCGCTACCAAATGAGCGTCGATCCGCGGAATTTTAGCCAGTTCTTTCTTCAGTTCGCTGCCAGTCTGGTCGTCTCCGATCACGCCAACAAAAATGCAGGCCGTGCCGAGCGAAACCAGATTGCGCGCGACATTGCCGGCGCCGCCGACCATCAGCTCGCTGCGCTTGACCGCGATCACCGGCGTCGGCGCCTCCGGCGAAATGCGCGTGACCTCGCCATAGACGAATTCATCAAGCATCAGATCGCCAATGCAGAGCACGGTCTGTTCGGCGAGGTCGGTGAGATGTTTGTCGAAATCAAACATGGGTTACCTGTAGCGATCCGCACAGTCGAGATAGCCGGTGACATAGTGACCAACGGCACTTTCGAGCGGAGTGAAGCCGCCGTTGTAGCCGGCGCGGCGCAGATTCTCGACGCTGCCTTGCGTGAAATATTGATATTGGTTGCGGATCGCTTCCGGCATGTCGATATATTCGATATTCGCCGGACGGCCCATGGCTTTGAACATAGCGCCGATCATATCACGAAAGCTCTCCGCCTGGCCGGTGCCGACGTTGAAAATGCCATTGACCGACGAGGCATCCAATAACCAGCGCAGCACGGCAATGGCGTCGTCGATATAGACGAAGTCGCGGCGCTGGTCGCCGTCGGCGATGCCCTCACGGTGCGACTTGAACAGCCGAACCGGCTTGCCCGCCTTGGCGCCGTCGAACACTTTCGCCAGCACGCTTGCCATGTGACCCTTGTGATATTCGTTCGGGCCATAGACGTTGAAAAATTTTAAGCCGACCCAGCGCGGCGGCAGCTTCTCTTTTTTTACATAGCGGTCGACCACCGCCAGATCGAACAGATGCTTGCTCCAGCCATACAGGTTCATCGGCTGCAATTTGCGTAAAGCGTCCGGCGACCAGTCGTCATCGAAACCTTGCGCGCCGTCGCCATAGGTCGCTGCCGAGGAGGCGTAGATGAAGGGCGTGCGGGTCGCCGTGCACCAGTCGAGCAGACGCAACGATGTGCGGAAATTGTTTTCCATCACGAGGTCGCCGTCGGTGGCTGTGGTGTCGGAGATGGCGCCCATATGGATGACGGCGTCGAGCTTGCGGCCGTCGAGCCAGTTCATCAACTCGGCCGGCGGCACCAGATCGGCGACCTGATGCTTGGCTAGGTTACGCCATTTGGCCTCGTCATGACCGGTCAGGTCATTGACCACGATGTCGGTCGCGCCCGCCTCGTTGAGGCTGGCGACCACATTCGACCCGATGAACCCGGCCCCGCCGGTGACCAAAAACATGCACATCCCTTGCGCTGGGCCAAGCTTTGCCCCAGTCCGCGAGCCTGCGCAAATGTTAGGGCCTAACCTCGCGCATTTGCTTCAGGAAACGGTAAAAATTGCGGCTGGACAGGTTTGGTCCCCGCAGGTTAACGCCTGTGCTGCAAGGCCGGAACGGATGCCGGACGGACGGGCGACCGCCACATCATGGACCCAAATTCGACCCCCGCAACTGGCCCACAGCCGGTCCTTATCATCCCCTATGTCTGGATTGGTGATTTCGTGCGTTGCCATTCGGTGGTGCAGCTTTTGCGCTCGGCTGAACCAGGACGGCCCATCGACATCGTCAGCAGCACACTCTGCGCGCCCTTGGCCGACTACATGCCGGGCGTGCGGCGGGCCATTGTCATCGACTTGCCGCGGCGGCGCATTGGTGTCGCGCTTCAGCGCCAACTTGCCGACCGGCTGCGCGAAGGCGGCTACGCGCAGGCACTGGTGATGTCGCGCAAATGGAAGGCCGCGCTAGCGCCGTGGCTCGCCGGAATTCCACTGCGCACCGGCTTTGCCGGCGAAGCCCGCTTCGGCCTGCTTAACGACATGCGCTTCGGCGAGCGCAAGCTGCCGCGCATGATCGACCGGATGGGCGCGCTCGCCTTGCCGAGGGATGCTCCACTACCGACGCAATGGCCGCTGCCTGAATTGCGCGTGCCAACGGCAGACGTGACGCGCTGGCGCGAAACGCGCGGGCTGGCCGCGGAGCGCAAGCCTATTGTAGCACTCTCGCCCGGCGCGGTCGGCGCCGGCAAAGCGTGGCCCGCAAGCCGCTACGGCGAATTGGCGCACGCGTTGGTGAAAGATGGGGCGTCGGTTTGGGTCTTGGGTGGACCGAACGAGGCGCCAATTGCCAAACAAATTGCTGAGGCTGCCAGCAGCGCCGTGCGTGATCTCACCGGCAATGATTTGCGCAACGCCATCCTGGCGCTCGCCGCCGCCGATATTTCAGTCACCAATGATTCCGGGCTGATGCACGTCTCGGCAGCAATCGGCACGCCGACGATCGCGATCTTCGGACCGACCAGCCCCTGGCATTGGAAACCGCTAAATCCGATCGCCGCCATTCTTGAGCCGCCCGGCGACGAACCCGCCCGCCAGCGCACGCAGATCGAAGGCAATGATGCGGTGTCCCACCGTCGCACCGACGACGTCGCGGTTGAGACCGTGCTGGCATCGGTGCGAGAAGCGTTGCGGCAAAGGCATTAATTGCCACTTAGCCGCGTTAACTTTTAACTCGGCGGCGGGCCTGACGCGCGGCCCATTCCGTGTTATCACACCGGCGACCCATTAAGGATCGTAACGACGCGATGGCCCGACTGAAAACCGCCAATGCCAACAGCGAACGCGCGCAAGCCGCGATCGATTCCGCTTTGCGCACGCTCGACGCCGAAGGCAGCGGCGTCGCCGCGCTGGTCGAGGCGTTGCGCGACGGCCTTGGCGCGTCATTCGCCGCCGCGGTCAACCTGATCCGCGTTGCGCAAGGCCGCGTGATCGTCACCGGCATGGGCAAGTCTGGCCATGTCGCGCGCAAGATCGCTTCCACCTTCGCATCAACCGGTACTCCAGCGTCGTTCGTTCACCCCGCCGAAGCCAGCCACGGCGACCTCGGCATGATCGCCAACAACGATGTAATCCTGGCACTCTCGTGGTCGGGCGAAACCGCGGAGTTGAAAAACCTCACCGATTACTCGCGGCGCTATCGCATTGGCCTGATTGCGATCACCGCCAATGCCGACTCGACGCTGGCCAAGACCGCGGATATCGTGTTGACCATGCCGCAGGCACGCGAGGCCTGTCCGCACAATTTGGCGCCGACCACCTCGTCATTGATGCAGCTTGCCATCGGCGATGCCTTGGCCATCGCGTTGTTGGAAAGCCACGGCTTCACGGCGACCGATTTCGGCCTGCTGCATCCCGGCGGCAAGCTCGGCACACTGCTTAAAATGGTCCGCGACTTCATGAACATCGGTACGGCCGTTCCACTGGTGCCACTGGGCACCCCCATGTCCGGCGCTATACTGGAAATGACCACGAAAAAATTAGGCTGTGTCGGCATCACCGATATGCATGGTCTGTTGGTCGGCATCATCACCGACGGCGACTTGAGTCGCCACATGCGTCACGATCTACTCGATGCGCTGGTTGACGACATCATGACGCACCAACCAAAGACAGTGCGCCCCGATCAGTTGATCAGCGAGACGTTGGAAATCCTCAATTCGAAAAAAGTCACGGCGTTGTTCGTGGTCGAAGAAGGCAAGCCGATCGGCATCGTCCAATTTCACGATCTGCTGCGCGCCGGCGCGGCTTAAGTCAGCGCCCCGGCGGCGTCTCGCACAGCCTCAACCGACGGCGGCGCGCCCTCCGCGCCAAGCACGGTGATGGGCCCGCTGCCGACCGGCCCGGTCAGAGTAGGCTTGCTGCCGCTGAATATCGCGACCAGCGGCACGCCAAGCGCAGCGGCCAAGTGCAACAGCCCCGTATCGACCCCCACAACGAATTGCGCGCCAGCGATGAGCCGCGCGACAGCGTCGAGCGGCTCCCGGTCGGGGACACTCCCGCCTGGCAGCGCTGCAGCAATGCGGGTGCTGCGCGCACGCTCGGCGTCGGTGCCCCAGGGCAATACAAGTTCAATTCCCTTGGCACTCAGCGCATGGCCGAGCGCGATCCAGTTCGCCTCCGGCCATTCCTTGTCCGCCCGCGCCGTGGCGTGCAGCAGAACGGCGTAACGCGCACCGGGGCTTGCCAACTGCGCGCGGTCGAGGCCGAAATCTGGCGGCCCTTCTGGCAGATATCCGAGTGCAAGACCGGTGAGGATACGGTTGCGCTCGACCGCGTGCCGGTCGCGGGCGACCCGATGGCGGATATCGTAGAATGCCGATGCCAGCGGTTCGCGAATGCTGCGCCAGTCGTAGCCATGGCGCCGCCCGCGCGCGATCCGGCCAATGATGGCCGAGCGCAGCAAGCCCTGGCTGTCCACAATGTCGTTATAGACCGCGGAGCGAATGCCACTCAGATTGCCGGCAATTTCGCGCAATGTTGCCGGCGCATAAAACGACCTTCGCCAGCGCCGCCAGGCCACCGCGATGACCTCATCTGCCGCCGGGTGCAGGCGCACCAGCGGGGCAAAAGCCTCCTCCACCAGCCACGCAAAGCGAGCGTTAGGGCGGCGTTTTCGCGCCTCGGCCAGCGCCGGCATGTGATGAATCACATCACCCAGGGAAGAGGTTTTGATGAAAAGAATGTCGGTCATATCGTGTTTTCAGCGTTCATATACCGGCCATTAAGCATGCCCGCCATAACCATGACCACTCAGCTCGCGGCCTAAAAGGTCTTTCACGGTCGCGGCCTAGAATTTGCGAGCATTCGAGGGCATCGGTCATGACGATCCTGGTCACCGGCGGCGCCGGTTATATCGGCAGCCATATGGTGCATGAACTTGTCGAGGCGGGCAAGGCTGTCGTCGTGCTCGACAACCTGTCGACCGGATTCCGCTTCCTGATCCCCGGCTCGGTACCTTTTGTCGCCGGCAGCACTGGCGACCGCGAGCTGGTATCCAAGACCATTGCTCGTCACGGCGTTTCGGCCATCATCCATTTTGCCGCTTCGATCGTGGTGCCGGATTCACTCAGCGACCCGCTCGGTTATTACCGCAACAATACGATGAACACCTGCTGCCTGCTCGATTGCGCGGTCGAGGCCAGGGTCAAGCAGTTCATCTTTTCATCCACCGCCGCGGTCTATGGCAACGCCGAGCGGATGCCGGTACGCGAAGACGCAGCCACGCTGCCGATCTCGCCTTACGGCACCTCGAAGCTGATGTCGGAAATCATGTTGCACGATGCAGGCAAGGCGCACGGGCTGCGCTTCGTCGTGCTGCGCTATTTCAACGTCGCCGGCGCCGATCCGAAGCTGCGCACCGGGCAATCGACGGCGGGCGCCACCCATCTGATAAAGGTCGCCTGCGAAACCGCGCTCGGCAAGCGGCCCAGGATCGATGTCTTCGGCACCGATTACCCGACGCCGGATGGCACTTGCATCCGCGATTACGTTCATGTCAGCGATCTGGCCCGCGCACATTCGGCGGCGCTCGCGTATCTGCGCCGCGGCGGCGAAAGCGCGACGTTCAACTGCGGCTATGGCCGCGGATCTTCGGTGCTCGAAGTGATCGACTCGGTGCGGCGCGCCAGCGGACGCGATTTTCCCGTGGAGATATCCGGCAAGCGCGCCGGCGATCCCGCGGTAATCGTGGCCGATGTCGAGCGCATCCGCGCGACGCTCGACTGGCGGCCGCAGTTTCAGGATCTCGACACCATCGTGGCCCATGCCTATGCCTGGGAACGGCGGCTTCCGGGCAAGCGCGTAA
>Ga0207158_1052_pt1 | contig 28727 bp, 23 predicted proteins | sample Alteio_BWMinHeat_22_FD_153512 | JGI IMG/M metagenome (GOLD analysis project Ga0207158, IMG submission 153512) | Enriched cells from forest soil in Barre Woods Harvard Forest LTER site, Petersham, Massachusetts, United States -... | ecosystem: Environmental > Terrestrial > Soil > Temperate forest >... | reverse complement strand
TCGGGACTAACGGATCCATCGCTCTACGAGAGCTATGGCCTGGCAATCGACGCGCATGACAATGTGTGGATTCCGAATGAAGAGCGGGGGCCAAGCTTTATCGGTTCTGTTCTGGTCTATAACTCCAGCGGAACGAAGATCAATGGAACCGGCGCTGGCGGAGTGAATTTCCCCGTTGCTATCTCTGCGGATGCGAATGGAACGATGTGGGTTGTGGAATATGGCAACAGCCACATCTCGCTCTTCGACGCGAACCTCAATCCACTTTCTGGCACGCTCGGTTACAGCTCGCCCTACTTCGACTTTCCAGTAGCGGTCGCTGTGGATGGCAATCACAATGGCTACGTCGGCAACCTGAGCGACACCACGATCACGAAGGTCAGCCCCGATGGCACGCAGATCACCAACGTCAACTGCTGCAATGGCGCTGCCGGCCTCGCCGTCGACCAGAACAATAATGTCTGGGTCGCCAATTACTACGGCAACACTGTGAGTGAAGTGGCGGCGAACGGTACCGTCTTGCATGCGAACAATATCACCGGCGGAGGCATCAATCACCCGCAGGGTCTGGCTGTCGACGGAGCAGGAAATGTCTGGGTCGCCAACTTCCGTGGGCCTTCGCTCACCGAGCTTGCAGGAACCTCAGGAGCGGTACTCTCACCTGCGACAGGCTGGGCTCCCGATTCGGCTATGCTCGAAGCCTTTGCCGTGGCCATCGACGCAACCGGAAACGTCTGGATCACCAATTTCGGCAGCACTACGTCGACCTACACGATCACTGAGTTCGTCGGTCTCGCTGCGCCGATCAAGACCCCGATCCTCGGACCTCCGCAAGCACCCTAAATTGGATTCATGCAGACTGCCATACTTTTGATTGACTGTCCTGACCGCAAAGGCATCGTCGCCGCGGTCGCGAACTTTCTCGTGCAGAGCTACGACGCTGACATCCTGAACGCAGATCAACATCAGGACGCAGCGCTCCAGCTTTTCTTTATGCGTGTGGAGTTCACGACGGACATCGCCGGTTTCAGCGAAGAGACCTTTCGCGCACGGTTCGCAGAGCTTGCTGCACAATTCTCCATGCACTGGCGCATTGAGTTTGCCGAGCGCAAACAGCGTGTTGCACTCTTCGTCTCACACTATCTGCACTGTCTAGCTGACCTGCTCCATCGCTATCAGACGGGAGAGCTACCTTGCGAGCTGGCGTTGATTGTCAGCAACCACGAAGCGGCGCGTCCGCTCGCGGAGTTCTATAAGATTCCGTTCCACTACACGCCAGTTACCCCTGCGACGAAGGCTGAGGTCGAGCTGCAGCAGCGGGAGTTGCTGCGTGAGAACAAGATCGATCTCGTCATCCTCGCGCGCTACATGCAGGTGCTCTCGCCTGACTTCGTGCGTGAGATGCCGCAGCGCATCATCAATGTGCACCACTCGTTTCTCCCTGCGTTCAGCGGAGCGAAGCCATATCATGCGGCCTTTGCCCGTGGCGTAAAACTCATCGGAGCGACGAGCCACTACGTTACCGAAGTGTTGGACGAAGGGCCGATCATTGAGCAGGATGTGATGCGCATCTCCCAAAGCGACCAACTCGCAAACCTGATCCAGAAGGGAAGAGACCTGGAGCGCATCGTGTTGTCGCGTGCAGTGCAATGGCATCTCAACCATCGCATTCTGAGCTACGCGAACAAGACGGTCATCTTCGCCTAAGTGGTTGTATCACGAGGTTTTTGATAGCGTAGATGCTTGTCTCGCGATGACTATGTAGTATGCTTTCTATGAAATTACAGTTTAGACAGCGGATGACCTTCTCATCGGGGAACCGTCCATTCTGAAACTCCGTATCTCTTAGAAGTACCGGCCCAAATCAAGTAGAGGTCTTACAGCATGAAGCTCGCCGCTCTCGCCCTCGTCGCCGCTCTTGGCTCCTCATCCCTGATTGCTCAAAGTGCACCCACGGCACCCACGCCAGCGAACAAGCCGGTCGCGGGTTCTGCAACCAATGCCCCGGCGCCAGCCTTTCTGATCGCGGATGTGCATAACAGCAAGTATTCGGCCTATCCCAATATGCACGGAGGTCAGATCTTCGGTGACCGCTATGTGCTGCATGAGGCCATGAATTGCGACATCGCCCACACCGTCGCGGCGGTTGTGGCTTCGTTGAGGACGACACTGGTCGAACTCGTGATCTGGCTGCACAGTCCAAGCGGAGCGATGAAGGTGATGGCGGAGTTGACTGTCCCTGCGGCTCCGGGTTTGCCGCCGCTGGCGATCGCATAGGCCTGCGAGGTAGCTGCAGGGCAGCTATAGCCTGCCGCGACCGTAAAGGCGCCGGTTGCGTCGGTTACGACCGGCGTGCCCAACAGCGCATTGGCCTGGGAGCCATTGCCAGATGTGCCTGCAGCATAGATCTGCACCGAAGCGCCAATAACAGGCGTCGTCGTGCCAGCGAGCACCTTGCCGGTAAAGCTGCTACCGGAGAAACTCCCAGTCGGAATAGTCTGGCCAGTTCCAGTGACCGCGACCGTCTGGGTGCCACCTGCATCGACGATGGTGAAGTTCGCAGTGCGATTGCCTGCTGCTGTTGGGGCGAAGTTGATCGTAACGGCACAGCTCGAGTTAGCAGCGAGCGACGTTCCGCAGTTCGTCGTCGCGATATGGAAGTCGCCGGTTAGCGCTGGAGTCTGGAGATACACAGCAGCCGCAGTGTTGTTTGTCACGGTAATGTTGCGTCCTACGCTGGTAGTCGTCAGATAGGTCGCAGGAAAGCTGAGCGAGGTCGGCGATATAGAGACTGCGCCTGCCGCGATGCCCATTCCCGTGAGCGGAACAGTCGCCGTAGCAGCGTTCGAACTGACTGTAAGCGTGCCTGTCCGCGTTCCGGTAGCAGTGGGCACAAACATGATCTGGATGGCACAGGTGCCGTTCACAGGGATGGCAGCCGCGGTACAAGTATTGGTCGCAGAGAAATCGCCGCTGGCAGCGACACTCGTCACTACGAGAGACGCTGTGCCTGAATTGGTCAGAGTGAGAGACTGCGCTGGGCTGCTGCTGGAAACAGACTGGCCAACGAAGGTAAGGCTGGTGAGGTTCAGAGTAGCCGCAGGAGTCGTCGTGCTGCCACCGCCGGTGCCACCGCTGGATCCAGCACCTGAGCCGCAACCAGTGAGAACGAGTACGAGCGAGGCCGAAAGCAGAAGAGTAGAACAGCGAGCAAAGCGTTGAAGTAGAAACACGAGGTTCTCCGGAGCACTACATCTTACGGTACGGACCTAAAACGGCGGGGAGATTAATATTCCCCAGGAAAGACTGAATGCTGCCGAGCAACTGCTGGCGAGCTACCTCTGGCGGCAATTGGGTGTCGGTCGTCTCGACCTTCAGCAGGACAGGAATCGAACGCTGCGGGCTCAGACTAAGAAGGCCCTTGGTATCGGGATGGCTATAGACGAAGCCGAAGTGCGTGCTATTCGTGTTGTACTCACCACATCCTGTGCCATTGCAGACAGTGGTCGCTTCGAGATACTGCGTTGAGCCACCGTTGAAGAAGCTAGCGCTAAAACTGGTCGGTACATCCAGCGTCGGCTCGGTCACGGTGTTCACCCAAAGAGGATCTTCGCCGCGTGCGGAGTGGCAGATGAGGCTATCGTGCGCCTCCATGAACGGTGAAACTCCGATAGCAACGTGCGCACTATCATCCGCTGGCGCGTAGTCGGCCCAATAGAAAAACACCGGCTGGCCGGGGCTGTATTCGTTCCAGGTACGGCTCAGCGTGTACGGGCCCAGTTTCTGCGGGAAGGTTCCGAGAACCGTGTTGTCGATGGCCATCGGAGGTGAGATGCGACTGTGAACTATGGCGTACAGATAGGTCGCGCTTCCGAGCAACAAAAACATCGTGACCGTTGCAAACCGCAAGGGAAAGCCGGTGACAGGCGGAGCAGTCTGAATTGGAGGCTCCGGTTTCGTCGAACGAAGCCGGCCAATCGTAAGAAAGAGCAGCGCCGTGGCGATGCAGAAGAGGCACGAGCCAATTGCATAGTCAGCACCCTCGCCGTGCGCCTGCCATGAAGGAATGTGCAACGCGACGAGATACCAGAGCACCAGTACGCAGAGACGCACGAAGTTGAAGACGTATCCCAACAGAACTGCCGCAACCACAATCAGTGTGTGGGTCTTCAGTGAGAACCGATACACATATCCAGCGATCAACGCGATGAAGCCCATCGTGACAGCGCCTCGGATACCGTTGCAGCCAGGAGCGATGAACATCCCGAAGTCCGGCGTGAACATTAGTCGCATCTGGTCCGGCGTAAGCGGTTGGCCCAGAGCGTGCGCGAAGGCGCGCGCAACATGCGCGGAGATGTGCTGCAGTGGAAGATCGACGAAAACGTTGAAGACGTGCGGGATGGGATTGACGAACCACAGCAGGCAGATCGGAAAGATCGATGCACGCAAAAGCCGCTTGCCGCCGAAGAGCAAGACCAGTCCAGCTCCGTAAGCCACAATCACGGCAGAGTCCGGCGGCAAAAAAAGCGTCCACTGAGGAGAGAGCACGAAGGCGAGCACTGCCTTCTCACGCAGATGAACGACCACAACCGTAACTACCAGAATCGCGAGTCCCCACCAGGTGCCGTCCATCTCCCAATCGAGACGGCGCCAGGCACGCAGCACCAGCCACAGGCTGACGGGGGGAATCATCATTCCGATGGATTTAAGTGCGTCCGTCGTCCAGAGCGCCCAAAGCCCGTTGATAGTGGGCAGGATGGCGAAGATCCCTAACAAGGACAAACCAGCAACCAGCAGCACCCGCCATGGGGGCAGCAGTTCGCGTACTTCATCGCTTACAAGAGGGGGGAGCTCCGCTGCGTGGGGGGACGACATACCGAATCAGTGTAGCAGCGGATTACTACGATTTACTTGGATTTACGAGCCCGAAAGCGGTTACGCGCCATCGCCACGAAAGCCCCTACAGAGCCCGCGACTGCGAGCAAAGCCGTCGGTGCCTCAGGTGAGTTGACGCACCCATCTTGCGCATGCAGCGGCAACGAGACGGCAAACATCAGAACAAGGGCGGATGCGAACAGTGACTTCTTCATAGCAGGGTCCTTCCTGACAGAACTAGCCTAAGGGTTTCAGTTGATCCAAGATTTTGTGTTCCCACAAATTATAGCAATCAGCCAAAACCCTTATGTCAGAATCCGGCATCAGCCCGTTTTTTAATCTGAAATTGCGGATATTTCCAGTAGATGCAACGTAACCCTTTCCTAAACCTTGCTATTTCTGAACCAGCTCTGGGTAAGAGCCCGATGGGTTCGAGGTACACACCTTCCACAAAAGCGTGCCCACCGGCGGGAGGCAGGCGATCAACCACAGAGACTGTGTATAGCGGCCTGCGTCGAAGAGATGCCCGATGTAGGGCATCAGGATTGCCGTAATCAGAGCCCAGGAAGAGATCGCGATACCTGCCAAAAAACCTGCATTGCTGCCCTTCTGGTTGTTGACGCCGTCCGCCAGAGACAGAACGACGAACCCGCCCGCGATGAACATCTCCAGAACAAACAGGCCCATGGTCATAGCTACCGGCCAAGGAGTTTTGGCCGCAAAAGGCAGCAATACGACGATGAACCCGGCGATGGAGAGCGCCGTAAACAGCCCGCTAGGCCGGCTGGCACCACGAGCGTTGCGACGGTCTGATAGCTTACCCCAGACGAGATAGCCGATCTCCCACCCGAGCGGCGGCAGCCAGAGCAGATGCCCAAGTTCCTTCTGCGGAACGTGCAGTACACGATTCAGGTAAAGCGGAGTGGCATAGAGCCCGAAGGCGAGAGGCGCCGCTCCCAGCCCGTAAAGCAGGACCGAACCGAAGAGCGGGAGATTGAATGGCGGCCGCTGCTTTTGAACCTCTTGCTGTTTCACTTCAGGCCGATGCGGATGGTACAGGCCCGTGAATCGGAGGCCGAGCCAGAGCACGATCCAGAGAATGCCGATCAGCCCCGTCAACAGAAACGTGTCCTGCCACCCATGCCGTAGAGCGATAGGGATGATGATCAGAGGCGTCAGAGCTGCTCCAAGCGACCCTCCGCTGTAGGCGAGGCCAAGGCCAAACGACCGGTGCTCTGGCGGAAGGGTTTCCGCGACTGTACTGAGGCCTGCGGGAAAGGTAGCTCCCTCGCCAAAGCCAAGCAGACAGCGGCAGACGCACATGGAGGCGAAGCCCAGCATAAAAGCATGACTGCCGGATGCGATGGACCAGAGGCCGACGGCAGCGAGCGTCGTCCAGAACAGGCCCCGTCGGTCGATGAGAAATCCCCACAATGGATTCGAGACCATGTACGCCACGCTGAAAGCAGTGACGGCGTAGCCATACTGCGTCGCCGACATATGCAGGTCCGCAAGAATCGTCGGGCTCAGAATCGCCAGCGTGCTGCGGTCGATGTAACTCAGCAGCGAGAGCATCGTCATGGCGATGCAGGGCGCCCACTGACGAATGAGAAGTCGAGTTGGGGTTGGAGCTTCTGCGGCGTTCGACATAGATCTTACGAAGTGAGTACTTCTCTATTGTCCAACAGAAGCAGGGTGTCCAACGGAAGCGTGCGTGTCGAGCCACCGATTGAGATTCGGCGCCTGCACCGCGCGCAAGCGAATGCAGTCATCGATACTTTGCAGCGATTTGGTGAGAGCGGTATCTGAGGCTTCGACTGTATGCGTTGCGAAGAAGCTCTTCACCTCGTCACGCCGTTGCACCGTGCAGAAATTATGCAGCGCGCCCACCACATGCGCACCGGAGTTCACCGTGAGTTGCGCTTTGACGGCAGGCCAGTGCTCCTGCACCCACTTCCACGCCTGATCCTGCGTCTCCGTCTGGCTGAGCAGCACCGCGAGGATCGATGCGCTGTCTTGATTGCGCACCTGGCCCGACACTACGTACTCCAAGGTCCGCTTCACGAGAGCGGGGTCCTGGAAGAACGCGAGTGTATGCAGAATCTCTTCCTCTAAATTCGGATCGACGACCGCACGCTGTACGGCGACCATCATCGAATCGTAGAGATCTCTATCGCCCGTGCCGGCAGCGAGACCGACCGCTGCATCGATCAACCCAGGATCGTCAGATCGTTTGCCGGTGAAGAGATCGTTCGTCATCTGGCGCGCTTGAGACATCACAGTCGGGTCCTTCGCCCAACCAAGAATTCCGAAGAGCGTCGAGCGCATCTCCTGATGATCGTAGGGTTCATGACGCTGAGGGCCACCCATCGCTTTGTAGATGGGACTGAACTGCGTGCGGATGACGGACTCGAGACGAGCACGGTCTGCACCGGTCGCGATCAGGTCATGAACGTCACTCACCTTATCCAGTACGTGAGCGAGAACGGCGGCGTTCGGCTCTTGCTTGAGCACGAGCGCAAGATCGAGAAATTCGCCAACGTCGCCGCTACCCGACTGCATCAGTGCCCAGCGATCTCCAATGAGATTGATTCGTTCAGCCGGTGTAAGAGCTGTCGTAACTTTCGCAAGAATGGCGCTGTATTGCTGCGGCGTGTAAGTGACGCGGTAGTAGCCTTTGCTCGCGGCATTTGCGAAGAGAATCGGCGCATTCGCAGGCACCGGAAGCGATTTACGCTGCGGAGTCAGCACGTCGCAGACCGGCTTGTCTGCTGTCTTGAAACAGACAGGAATGCTCCAGTTCGCAGTTCGATCGCTGATGGCTGCGTTCTGCGACAGACTGAATGTCACTTCGCTCGCGCCGACTCCGCCAGGCTGCGTCTGAGTGAGAGAAACCAGCGGCACACCTGAGTTTTCGACGAAGCTCTGCATGATCTTGTCGACAGGCTGATGCGAGTTCGTAGTTTGCGCAGTCCAGAAGTCTTCCGCCGTTGCGTTGCCGTAGAGATGCGCCTGCAGATAGTTGTGAACCCCAGCACGAAAGGCCTGCTCTCCGAGGTAGTTCTCGACCATGCCAATGACTGCACCGGCCTTCTCATAGCTGATGCGGTCAAACATCTGGTTGATCTGGTCTGGAGTGTTGACGGTCGCACGAATCGGACGCGTCGTTCCTTCGGCGTCGTAATCAAGCGTGTCCGAGAGATTCGTCGCGTCATCCTGCGGGAAGTTCCACTCTGGATGCCATGCGCCCGCTGCCTTGTGCTCCATCCAGGTCGCGAAGCCCTCGTTCAGCCAGAGATTGTCCCACCACTGCATGGTGACCATATCGCCAAACCACTGATGCGAGAGCTCATGTGCGACTACCTCTGCCACTCGCTTTTGCGCGGGGATGTTCGCGCTCTTCTCGTCTACGAGCAGGTCTGTTTCGCGATAGGTAAGACAGCCGAAGTTCTCCATCGCGCCGGCCTCAAAGTCAGGCAATGCCACCATGTCGAGCTTGGGCATGGGGTATTTAATGCCGAAGTAGTTGTCGTAGTAGTGCAGCGAGAACTCAGCGGCATCGACCGCGAACTTCGTGAGCTTCACCTTGTCGGGCGTCGAGCAGGCCCGGATCGGAGTGTCGTCGACTCTGCCGGTGGAGCACTGGAAGTCTCCAACGAGAAAGGCCACGAGATACGTCGACATCTTCGGCGTCGTGGCGAAACGCAGCGTGTGTTTCTTCGGTACGCTGCTGGGCTTGTCTTCGATGATGTTGGTGTTGGAGATAACCGTATCGTTCGCATCGACGGTGAGCGCAATGTCGAATGTGGCTTTCAGCGCGGGCTCGTCGAAGCTCGGGAAGGCGCGGCGCGCGTCCGTCGGCTCGAACTGCGTGACAGCGTAGTTGCGTAGTGGGGTCTTCGAGAGGTAGAAGCCACGCAGCTTGTCGTTCAGAATGCCGTTATAGCGGATGTGCAGCGTGACCTTGCCTGAAAGCGTCTGCGGGAAGGTGAACATCGCCTGCTCTTTGCTGTCGTCCTTGGTGATGACCGCAGTCTGCGCTGGCGCTGTACCCCCCGTAGGAGTCTCACTCACATCGAGAAACTGGATCTCCGCCGCGTTCAGCGTGATGGACTTTGCAGGCCGATCCATAGTGACGTCAATCGTCTCTTCGCCTGAAAACGTGGCGGCCTTGAGATCGGGCGTGAGTGCAAGCGTGTAGTGCTCCGGATGAACACCATCGGGCAGACGCTGTGCCTGTGCCGCGGAGCAGACGAGGGTGAGGGCAAGTGCGAGACGGTATCGGATCATCGCTTCCAATCAGGATGCAGGATACATGCGCAGCAGGATGTGTGGCACTTCTCCCTTCGACTGACAGGGGCACAGATGGTAAGCGTAAAAACTACATTGAAGCTGGATTTATTGCGCTGAACCCACAGCCGAACGCACCGTGCTGGCTGCACGCTCTGAACGGCCAGAGTGCTCCGACGCGCGCGCCTCAGCAAATGCCGCGGCACCGAGCAGCGCACAACTGTCATCCAGGATGATACGTACCGGGATGGACTGCAGCAGAGGCGAAAGCCGTCCCTTATCCAGATAGGACTTCGTAAAGCTGCCGCTGGTGAGTGTCTTCAGGCACTTCGGCGCAATGCCGCCGCCGAGATAGACACCGCCCACTGCGAGAAACTTCAACGCGATGTTGCCGGTCTCTGCGCCATAGGCCTCAGAGAAGATCTCTAACGTCTCACGGCAGAGATCGCTCGAACCGTCTTCAGCGCATTGGCCGATGACGGCATTCGGATCCTCTGCCTGCATACGTTCTTTCAACCACGCTGGCTCAGGCTTACCCTGATCGTCGCGCAAGAAAGCGTAAATATTCTGAATGCCCATGCCGGAGACTACACGCTCCCAGCTCACACGGCCCTTGAGCGTGCGGCGCAGATATTCAAAGAGTGCAATGTCGCGGTCGCTGCGCGGAGAGAAGTCACAATGCCCGCCCTCAGATGGGACAGGAATGTGCTGATTCAGCTTGCCATCCCAAAGCAGGAACGCCTCACCGAGACCAGTGCCAGCAGCGAGAAGTCCGCGGTTGCCGACAGCAGCGTCGTCGCCTGAGTGAATCTCGAAGATGTCTTTCGGTGCGAGCTCGGGGATTCCGTAGCCGTTCGCCTCAAGATCATTCAGCAGAAAGATGTGCTCAATGTCGAGCGACTTCGTCAGGTCGCGAACGTCGAGACTCCAGGGAAGATTGGTGAGCTGGATGCGGCCGTTGCGTACCGGGCCGGGGCAGCCGAAGCATGCTGCGGTAATCTCTTCGGTACGAGCGTCACCAAGAAACTTTTTGACCACTGCATCGAGCGAGCCAAACTCGCCGGCGTGGAACTTCTGATCGCGAACCGGCTGCAACCGTCCGGCAGAGAAGTTGTAAAGAGCGAGATGGACCTTGGTACCGCCTACATCACCAGCAAGAATCATCGGGGCAACTCCAGCTCCCCCAATTTACCTGTGCCGTCTGGAGTTGTGAAGCTCGCAGCAGGAAGCTTCGCGGCGGCTGCCTCGTCCAGCAACAACTTAAGCTGGCCAGAGGCAGGTCGAATCAGCTGCGAGGGCAACCGCTCCGGATCGCGTGGACCTGTGAGGACTTCGGCGAGAACGTCGGTCTTGGCTGCGCCTTCGATCAGGAAGGCGACCTCCCTGCCCTGATTGATCACCGGCCAGGTCAGAGTGATGCGCCACGTATCTTTCTGCTGAACGTGATTGGCCACGACGAGACGGCCCAACTCGTTGAGTGCCTGTGTCTCAGGGAAGAGCGATGCGGTGTGACCATCGTCCCCCATGCCTAGCAAAACGAGATCGAACGTCGGCAGCTCCGCGCCTTCTAGGCGCATCGTATTGCGCAACACGGTCTCGTAGCGATTTGCAGCGGCCTCAGGGTCGAGCTCGCCTTCCATGCGGAAGACCTGTTCGACCGGAAGCGGCACCTTGTCGAGCATCGCTTCGCGCGTCATGCGATAGTTCGAGTCTGCATCATCGGGCGCGACACAGCGCTCATCGACCCAGTACAGAAAGAGTTGCTGCCACGGTACCTGCGAGCGAAACTGCTCCGTCGCGAGCAGAGCGAACATCCGCTTCGGCGTGCTGCCACCTGAGATGGCAACGCGCGCCACACCGCGCACCTTCACCGCAGCGATGACGCTATCGGTGAAGAGCTGCGCTGCGGCGTGCGCTACCTGATCGGCTTGAGACCAGACGAGATATTGAGCAGTAACGGAACGTAGTGCCATCGGGCCTTTTCTTTTTAGAGCTGACGCCAGTGACGGTCGTCACCGATCATCAACGCGTCGGACGCAGCGGGACCCCAGGTCCCTGCAGGATAGTTGGGCAGATGCTGCAGCGGATGCTGGTGCCAGTACTCGAGAATCGGAGTCATCAGAGCCCAGGTCGCCTCCACTCCCTCGCGATGCGCGAAGAGCGTTGCGTCACCCAGCATGGCGTCGAGCAACAGACGCTCGTAACCGTTGGCAGATGAAACACCAAAGGCCTGCGCGTAGTTGAAGTCCATGTTCACAGGGCAGACCGCCATCTGCGGCCCGGGCTGCTTCGCTCCGAAGCGCAGCGTGATTCCATCGTCCGGCTGAATGCGCATGGAGATGATGTTCGGCTCGACGTTGCAGGCTCCATCACGCTCTTCGAAGAGAGCGAGCGGTGGCTGCTTGAACTGAATCGTGATCTCCGTCACACGCTTCGGCATGCGCTTGCCTGCGCGGATGTAGAAGGGCACGCCAGCCCAACGCCAGTTCTCGATCTCAAGCCGTAGCGCGGCGAAGGTCTCAGTCTGCGAGCGCGGATGCACGTTCTCTTCCTGACGATAGCCGGGAACCGACTTGCCGTCGATGGTGCCAGCGCCGTATTGACCACGCACAGTGTCAGCGGGGTGGATCGGTTTGATCGCCTTCCACACCTTGAGCTGCTCCTGGCGCATGGAGTTGGCTTCGAACGATCCCGGCGGCTCCATCGCAACGAAGCTCACCAGCTCCATCACATGATTCTGCACGACGTCACGCAATGCGCCGGCCTGTTCGTAGAATGAGCCGCGGCCTTCGATACCGATTGCTTCCGCAGCCGTGATCTCGACGTGGTCGATGTAGTTCCGATTCCAGACCGGCTCGAAGATGCCGTTGGCGAAGCGGAAGACGAGGATGTTCTGCACTGTCTCTTTGCCGAGATAGTGATCGATACGGAAGACCTGATCTTCGCTGAAGACCTTGTTCACTTCGTCGGAGAGCTCTTTAGCCGAGTTGAGGTCGTGGCCGAAGGGCTTCTCCACTACGATGCGCACCCACTTGGCCGAATTCTCGTCACCCTCTTCCTGCTTCGGCTTGTTCATCTGGTGATCGCCGAGGAACTTGATGATGTCAGAGAAGTACTCCGGCGCAACAGCGAGATAGAAGAGCCGGTTGCCCTTGGTCTGGAACTTCTCGTCGAGCTCCGCGAGCTTCTTGTCGAGCGCCTCGTAGCCGTTGGGATCGTCGAAGTTCATCGAGTGATACTGAATGCGATCGACGAACGGAGCCAGCTTCGGATCAGATTCTTCCACGCCACCACCAGAGACGATGCCGTCCTTCATGTCGTTGGCAAACTTGTCCTGCAGAGGACGGCGCGCCACACCGACGACCGCGAACTCCTTCGGCAACAGGCCCGACTGCTCGAGATGATAGAGCGCAGGCAGCAGCTTGCGCTTGGTCAGATCGCCTGATGCGCCGAAGATGACGATGATGCATGGGTCGGGCTTACGCTCTGGGGCAGAAGAGCCCTTCGTGACGGCGGGCGTTACGGTGACTTCCGTAGGGGCCATAGTGGCAATGTACCTCAGTACTTCGACTTTCGCCGGGGTGGAAACCCCGCTTGATTGTTGCCGGTGCATCGCGAGCCATAAGCCCACGATGCGCCAGTAGTAGTTACGCCTTCTTGATTGCGTGCCCGCCAAACTCGTTGCGCATGACGGAGAGAACGCGATCGCTGAAGTTGTTCTCTTCACGCGAGCGCAGACGACGCATCAACGAAATGGTGATGACGGGTGCAGAGATGTTAAGGTCGATGGCCTCGAAGGCAGTCCAGCGGCCTTCACCGGAGTCTTCGACATAAGCCTCGATGCCATCGAGGTTCGGATTCTTCTTCAGCGCATCGACGGTGAGATCGAGCAGCCATGAACGAATGACCGAGCCGTACTGCCAGATCTCGGTGATCTGCGTCAGGTCAAGATTCAGCGAGTCCTTGTGCTTCAGGATCGAGAGACCCTCGGCGTAAGCCTGCATGATGCCGTACTCGATACCGTTGTGCACCATCTTGGTGTAGTGGCCTGCACCAGAGGGACCAACGTGTCCCCAGCCCTGCTCTTTATCGGGAGCGAGCGTCTCGAAGATGGGACGTAGGCGCTCCACCGGCTCCTTGTCGCCGCCGATCATCAGGCTGTAGCCCTCTTTCAGGCCCCAGATTCCGCCTGAGGTGCCGGCGTCGATGAAGTTGAAGCCCTGTGGCGCGAGCTCGGCGTGACGGCGCTGTGAGTCTTTATAGTTCGAGTTGCCGCCATCGATGAAAGTGTCACCCTTCTGCATCAGCGGCAGCAGCTTGGCGATGGTGTCATCGACAGGTTTGCCTGCGGGCACCATGATCCAGATCGCGCGCGGAGCGGCAAGATTCTTTACCAGGTCTTCCAGCGAGTTCACGCCCACCGAGCCCGCAGCAGTGAGCTTTGCTACCGCATCAGCGCTGAAGTCGAAGCCGACAACCTTATGTCCGGCGAGGCGGAGACGCTCCGCCATGTTGCCACCCATCTTGCCAAGTCCAATGATGCCGAGTTCCATGAAAATCTCCTCTGTTAGCTATCGTGCGGGTAAGAGATGAACGGAGTGTTGCGACCGCTTAGGTTCCTTCGGGAAAATCTGTGGCCACGGTAACCGCTTCCCAGTCCTTCATCTCCTGCTGGAACTGGTCGAGCTTGGCGCGGAAGCGAGTGAGCGCCATCTTGCCGAGCACCAGATGAACGGGCGGCTTCGGCGAATTGACTGCCTGAATGATTGCGGCGCAGGCCTTGACCGGGTCGCCGGGCTGCTTACCAACCATGTTGTTGAAGAAGTCGCGCGCTCCGCCAGTCACAGGAGCGTAGTCATCGATCAGGCCCTTCGCCTGCACACCGGAGCGACCGAGAAAGTCCGTACGGAACGGGCCCGGCTCAACGATCGTGACGAAGACATTGAAGGCCGCCAGCTCACCTGCGAGCGCCTCGGAATAGCCCTCCACCGCAAACTTGGTCGACGCATACAGACCCCAGCCCGCAGAACCGACCAGACCGGCGATCGACGACAACATCACTATGTTGCCGGAGCGCTGTTTGCGAAAGTGCGGCAGCAGAGCTTTGGTCATGCGGAAGAGACCGAATACATTCGTGTCATACATTGGCATGTACTCGTCGGGCGTTACCTCTTCGACGGCTCCGTTCACGCCATAGCCCGCGTTATTTACCAACACATCGACGCGACCGAAGTGCGCCAGCGCGTCTTCGACGGCTCCATCGACGGAACTCTGCGAGGTGACATCGAGCTGCAGAATCTGCACATTGCCAGGAAAGCGAGTAGTGAAGTCGCTGAGGCTTTCCACATTGCGTGCGGTGGCGACGACGTTCTCACCCGACTCAGCCAGGATCTCCGTTAGAACGCGGCCGAAGCCAGTGGAACAACCTGTGATGAACCAAACCTTCTTTTCTGCGTTTGCCATACTTCCCTCCAGATGACTTGTTTCGGTAGTTGGATGCAGACTTTACGAGGCGCTATGCGGGATACAGCTCCTCGACACCGTTCTCCCCTGCTACGAGGACGACGCTTGCGAGACCTAAAAAGATTCCGTGTTCAACAACTCCGACGATGCTGCGAACCTCGGCTGCAAGCTCTTCAGGCTCAGGAATCTGCCCACAGGCGCAGTCGAGGATGTAGTTGTTTTCGTCCGTGAGATAGACAGAGCCATCGGCGTGATAGCGCTGTTTGGGATTGATGCCAAGCTCGTTGAGCCCGCGCTCGACCAGCGGCAAGGCCATCTTGATGACTTCGACGGGCAGAGGAAACTTGCCTAGTACTGGAACAATCTTGGTGGAGTCCACCACGCAGATGAAGCGCTTTGCAGAGCTGGCGAGGATCTTCTCGCGCAGGTGCGCTCCGCCTCCACCTTTGATCAGCGGCAGCCCCTGCGATGCGGGGCCCACCTCATCCGCTCCGTCGATGTAGACATCGAGCTCCGGCAACTCAGCGAGGCTCACCACCTCGAGGCCAAGTGATGTCCCCAACGCAGCGCTTGCGTCAGAAGAAGCGACGCAGCGAATACGCAGGTTGTCGCGCTTCACACGCTCTGCCAGCTCGCGAATGAACAACGAAGCGGTTGAGCCCGTGCCCAAGCCGACCGCCATGCCGTCGGAGACGAACTCGACGGCCCGGCGGGCGACCAGGCGCTTTGCTTCATCCTGAGTCATGGAAGGCAGGTCGTTCCCTTTCCGCTTACTTCTTCACCAGCTTCTTGGCGTGTTCGACGACGTTGGCGGCGCTGATGCCGAGCTTCTCCAGTACGACCTTGCCCGGAGCAGATGCGCCGAAGCGATCGATGCCGATGACCGCGCCGTTGTGACCGATGTACTTGTACCAAGACATCGTCGCACCCGCTTCGACCGCGATCTTCGGTGTGTTCTCAGGCAGCAGAGCATCCTTATAGGCCTGGTCCTGCTCGTCGAAGATCTTGGTGCTGGGCATGGAGACGACGGTCGCGCCGATGCCTGCGGCCTTCAACTCTTCCGCAGCCTTCAGAATGACTGACACTTCCGAACCCGTTGCGATCAGGATGACATCCTTGCCGCTGTTGTCGAGCGCGTAGCCACCGTGGCGTGCGCCTTCGAAGACCTTATACTTCTGCGCGTCGAGCACCGGCAGGTCCTGACGCGAGAGCGCCATGAAGCTCGCCGACTTGCGCTCCAGCGCGAGCTGCCAGCAGGCTGCCGTCTCGTTCGCATCCGCAGGACGGAAGTCCGTAAGCTGGGGAATTGCGCGCAGCGATGAGAGATGCTCGACCGGCTGATGCGTCGGGCCATCTTCGCCCAGGCCAACTGAATCGTGCGTGAAGATGTAGAGCGAGTGCGTGCTCATCAGCGCGCCCAGACGCAGCGCGTTGCGGCAATAGTCAGAGAAGACGAAGAAGGTCGAGCCGAACGGAATCACGCCGCCATGCGCAGCCATGCCGTTGACCATCGCCATCATGCCAAACTCGCGCACGCCGAAGAAGACGTTGCGTCCCTTAGGGTCGACGTGGAAGCTGGGCGAATCCTTGAAGATCGTCTTCGTCGAGCTGGTGAGATCGGCAGCTCCACCGAAGAGCTCCGGCACAACCTTCGCGATGGCATTCATCACCACCTGGCCGGCGTTGCGGGTCGCAACAGGCTTTTCAGTGGGGAAGGTAGGAATCTGCTTCTCCCATCCGGCTGCGAGCTCCATCGCAGTAGTGCGGTCGTATTGCGCGCCCTGCTCCGGATAGGCCTTCTTGTACTCTTCAAACTTCTTCTGCCACTCAGCCTGCGCCTTCTGGCCGCGCTCCTTCGCGCCGAGCCAGTTCTTACTTGCAGCCTCAGGGATGAGGAAGGTCGGCTCCTCAGGGAAGCCGAGATTACGCTTGGTCTCTTTGGTCTCTTCCGCACCGAGCGGTTCACCGTGCACCTTGTTGGTGCCAGCCTTCGGCGATCCGTAACCGATGACGGTGCGCACCTTGATCAGCGAGGGACGCGTGGTCTCAGCCTTCGCGGCGAAGATCGCCTTCTCCAATGCTTCGAGATCGTTGCCGTCATCGACGTGCTGCACGTGCCAGTGATAGGCCTCGAAGCGCTTGGTGACGTCTTCGTTGTAGCTCAGCTCCGTAGGGCCGTCGAGAGAGATGAGGTTATCGTCGTAGAGCACGACCAGCTTGCCCAGCTGCAGCGTACCTGCAAGCGAGCAGGCCTCGTGCGAGACGCCTTCCATCAGATCGCCATCGCCACAGAGGACGTAGGTGTGGTGATCCACGGGAGTGTGGTTCTCATGGTTGTAGACCGCTGCCAGATGCTTTTCGGCAGTTGCGATGCCGACGGCCATCGCGAGTCCCTGCCCGAGCGGGCCGGTAGTCACTTCAACGCCTGGAGCCTCACCGTACTCGGGGTGGCCGGGGGTATGCGAACCCCACTGGCGGAAGTTCTTCACCTGCTCAAGCGGCAGATCGTAGCCCGACAGATGCAGTGCGCCGTAGAGCAGCGCCGAGGCGTGGCCATTCGAGAGTACAAACCGGTCGCGGTCAGACCACTTCGGATCGGCGGGGTTGTACTTCATGATCTTTGTGTAGAGCAGGTAGGCGATGGGCGCGCAGCCGAGCGGGGCGCCTGGGTGACCGCTGTTCGCCTTGTCGACGGCGTCAACAGCAAGGAAGCGGAGGGTATTGATCGATAGTTGGTCGAGATTCTGGTCGCTCATAGACTCCTTCAGTGTACTCGCGGCTGCGCGGAGCACTGGTTATACGGCAGATGAATCCTGCGGGGTGGTGGATGAGGTCAACGTCACTTCGAGGTTCTTGCCCAGCCAGCGGTTGGTGCCCGGCCAGTAGAGGGTAAACCCAATCTTTCCAGTCTGATGCGCATCGGTAGGGATGTCGGCAAAGGAGCCCGGATAGCCCACCATCTTGGATTCGATGGTGCGGCTGGTGGCCCAATCATCGGTGGACCAGACGAGGCGGAAGCGCTCCGCATCAAGAACGCGCAGCGTCATACCCGGCGCAAGGCTGGAGATGGGGCGCGCCGTCTGGAAGATCTCCACCTGATTGGTAAAGCTGCGCTGATGACAGGGAATGCAGTAACGATCCGCCACGACAGAGATGCGGTCGAAGACCTTGCCATCTGCGGCGGAGCGCAACAGCTTGAGGTATTCCGCATGCGCCCAGACCAGCGGCTGAGCCGAGCCAGCGCTGCGGCCGAGATACATGCCTTCCGACGGCATGTCGGCATAGTCCCAGATCTGCTCCGGCAGCATGCCGCCAAACGAGCTGAAGTTTTCCATCGACTTGATCAGCGAGGCGTAGTCCCCCTTGGCTGCGAGCTCGTAGTGCCCTCGCTCACCCGTCAGGATGGGCCATGCTCTACCCTGTCCCCACCCCTCGTAAGCCCCGCCATCTTTACGCTGACCATAACCATCATGGTTGTACCGGCGCCAACAGGGACCATAGGGCGTGTTGATCTTGAGAACGTGGTCGACCACCTTGAGAGAATCTACGATCAACGGATCATCGGCACGGCGCACGCCGTAGCGCACCAGCTCGAGGAAGCCCGCATCAATCACCTCGCGCGCTTCATAGGCGAAGCGTTCGCCCGGTGCACGGTTTGCGAGATGCAGCTTGCCGTCAGGAATCTCAGGGTTGTAGAACGGCTCGCCCGCTTGTGGCGGACGGATGCGCATGTAGTGGTACTTGATATCCGGATGCAGCACGCCATCCGTCGTCGTCGTCCACTCATCGAGGTGCGCTTCGATCCAGTCGGCGTAGGTCTCAAGAAATCCCGCTAGCTCCGTCGAACCATGGGTACGCGCAATATCCGCCGCGCAGATCAGTGCAGAGATCACCGCAGCCAGCGTCGACGGCGAATAACCGGCGTTCTCTTCCCAGCGCTCCTGTTGCGTGACCGGAGCATAGCGCACCAGGAAGCCTGCAGCAGATTCCACAAACTTGAAGACATCGAAACCGCCGAGACCATTCTGCTTCCACAGTCTCCACGCCAACATGATGGGGAACGCCACTTCATCGAGCTGAATGCCAGACCAGTAAGGAGTGCCATCGATCCAGAAGTTCTGTGCAAAGCTTCCATCGGGTCGCTGCGTACATGTCAGATAAACCAACGCTCGCAACGCAGTCTCGACGCGACCGCATGAGAGCAATGCCGTCGCCGACTGCACCATGTCGCGCGTCCACACCAGGTGATATCCGCCGAGGTCGTCGTCAGACTTCGAAGCGCCCCAAGGAATCGATGCCGATGCGATGAAGGCTCCGGTGTAGGTCTTATCTTCATGCGCGAGAATCACGTTGTGGCTGATGCGCATCAGATTGCCGCCATCCATAGCTGCGGTCGCCAGCCGTTCCGGCGAAGCCGCACGATGCCACTGCTCGACGAAGCGTTTGCGATGAACCTCGAACGGCGTGCACAGGCTCTGCATCATGCCTGAGAGTGCGGCGTGGTGTCCGTCTCCGAAGGCGATAGCAATCGTGAACTGGCGCCGACGAGCTATCTCGATCTCACCGACGATGGCGATGTTGCCATCGAGGGCCTGGCCAAACTGCCAGTCCATCTTCATGTCAGTGCAGAGGTCCTGGTAGCCATCACTTGCGCCGACGTACCCGCACGAACTGCGGCTGAAACCGCCTTCAACGCCCATGGCGAGCGACGTTCCGTTCTTCCACGCCAGTAGCGAACGCATTCCAGCAACATCGATGCTGCGCGCCGAGTTCCCTGCTCCGCCGCCGTTGAGGTGCGGAGCGAGCAGCGCGTAGCACTTCAAGCGCGACAGAATCTCTTCGTCGCCCTCGATGCTGACGTTCATCAGCACAACGGGATGATGCGGATCGGCGAGAAATTCCTTCGTGACGGTGTAACGGCCATCGAGATCACTTGCGACAACACGCACCGCGAGCGCATCGGCGTCGACATAGTGGAAGTCGTATTCGAAGTCGCGCTTCTCTTCGTGAAAAAACGTCTCGCCGTCGGTGAACAGCAGCTCCATATCGCGGGTCTGCGGACGATCGATGGTGGGGTAATAGATTTCGTTGAGGGTGCCGTGCGAGATGGTCAGCCAGACACGGCTGGAGGCGGAGTACGCCGTGCAGACGGCGTCTTTCTTACTGGAAGTCCAGCGCGGTTGCAGGCCCGGAGACCCGAAGGCCGGTCCATCATCATCGAGCCAGCGGTATGCGGCGGCGAGTTCTGTCGTTGACATCTCTGTAAATCTCGCTCCTCTACCATCATTAGAACAAATTCCGGCGGAATCCGAACAAATCCCGGAGCCTCTGCGCGGCATCTAACAAAAGTGAGAGAATCCCAACTGACGGCGGCTGCTCTGAAAATCGCATCCGCTTCTTCGCAGTCAGAGAAACTTTTTTACCAAACGGCTTCCCATCTAACTATCTAACGACGAGATAACAAGGAGAAACTTCCGTGGCCTTTGAACTGCCTCCCCTTCCTTATGACTACACAGCGCTGGAGCCTCACATCGATGAAGCGACCATGAAGCTGCATCACGACAAGCATCACCAGACCTACGTCACCAACCTGAACGGTGCGGTCGAGAAGCACTCCGAGCTGGGCACCAAGTCGCCCGAAGAGCTCGTCGCCAACCTCGACACAGTGCCCGAAGACGTGCGCACGGTCGTCCGCAACAACGGCGGCGGACACGTCAATCACACGATGTTCTGGCAGATCATGGGCCCCAAGGGCGGCGGCGAGCCGACCGGCGACATCGCCGGCCAGATCAAGGCCGACTTCGGCGACTTCGAGAGCTTCAAGAAGCAGTTCAACGAGACCACCGCGAAGCAGTTTGGCGCAGGCTGGGGCTGGCTGATCTTCGAGGGAGGCAAGCTGAAAATCGTCACCACTCCCAACCAGGACAACCCGATCTCGCAAGGCCACTACCCCATCCTCGGCAATGACGTTTGGGAGCATGCCTACTACCTGAAGTACCAGAACAAGCGTCCTGACTACCTCGCCGCATGGTGGAACGTCGTCAACTGGGAAGAGATCAACAAGCGCTTCGCGAAGGCGAAGTCTTACACAAAGTAGTTTTTGCAGATTCAATGCAGAGAGCCCGGCGCAAGCCGGGTTCTTTCATTTGCTTCGAGTGTTTTATCGAGCGCGAACCGCAGCTAAGTTTTTCTTCAAGCGGTCGTGATCTCAGAATGCGGTGCTGCGAAGTTCTTCGCCTTGTGTGCATACCATCGGCGAGGTCGCGTTGCGAGCTATGTCGGCCAACCTACATAAAGCTCATCTCATCCAATTTTCTTTGAGGCACCTTCGCCATTAAGATTGGTGGGCTGTTGGACTGCTAGATTTTGGGATCGAGGGAACGAATGCTCTTCGCGATCGGCAGCTACGTTTACCTGAAGTCACACCCCTACACTCATAAAGGCACAATCGCCGGCGGCTCCATGCTGGAAGGGAACATGCGTTACATCTTCCATCTGGATGAGCGCATCACGTCCGTCTCCTGCCCTGACCGCTATGTCTATGAGTGGGACCTTGAGCGGGGCGAGAGACCAGATGAAGAAGAGATTCGGCGGATCAATCGCCTGGTAGTAAACGCCTAGCAGTGCATATCTAGTTGAGCTGCGAAGGAATTACCGCGTACTTCAGTAGCAACTCGAATGGAACAATCTCCAGAGTGGCCTCATGCGTGGCTTCCAGCACAACCGGACAAGCTGCTCCGACCTCGGCCACCTGCAGCCAGCGCGCAGCACAGACACACCAGCGATCCCCAGGCTTTAGCCCAGCAAAACCGAACTGCGGCATCGGCGTCATCAGATCGTTGCCCATGGCGCGCGAGGTCTCCAGAAACTTCTGGTCGACCACACAGCAGACTGTATGTACACCGAGGTCATCAGGCCCAGTGTTGCAGCAACCATCGCGAAAGAAACCAGTCATCGGCTCACAGCCGCAGGTCTCCAGCGGCAGGCCAAGCACGTTCTTCGCGGGGGCCATCACCGGCCCTTCGTATTCTTGCGGCATGGGGCTAGTATGGCATTTTTCGCAATCAGCGTGCATGCCTTAAAGAGAAGCGGGAGCGACTGTAGCCGCTCCCGTCCAAACGCAAGGCAATAACGCGTTACTTCGTCGCCGCCATAGCAATCTGCTGCTGATACTCGGCGTACGGGCCCTTGTGGTCCGTGATGTGGAAGTCGGTCGGGCCGCCTTCGAAGTGCCAAATGCGGGTGGCAACCTCGTCGATCAGATCTTCGTCGTGCGTGACGAGGAAGACCGTGCCCTCGTACTTCTGCAGCGCCTGGTTGAGCGCGTTGATGCTTTCGAGATCGAGATGGTTCGTCGGCTCGTCGAACACCAGGATGTTCGGCTTCTGCAGCATCAGCTTGCAGAAGAGCAGGCGTGCCGCTTCGCCGCCGGAGAGAGCGTTGGTTTTCTTATTACCCTCTTCGCCACGGAACAACATCTGTCCGAGGATGCCGCGGATGTCTTCGCGGTGCGCACCGGGATCGAACGTGTGTAGCCAGTCTGCTACCGTCGTATCCTTCGCGATCGAACCGGTATGGTCCTGCGCGAAGTAGCCGATCTGTGCCTCGTGACCCCACTTCACCTCACCGGAGTCGATGGAAGTCTTATCTGATTCATCGAGCCCCGCATTGGCGAGCATCGCCTTCAGTAGCGTGGTCTTGCCTTGGCCGTTACGTCCGATCAGGACGACCTTGTCCCCGCGCATCACCGATGCGGAGAAGTTTTTGATCACATTCTCCGTCTTGCCGTCGGGCTGGTCGTAGGACTTGTTCACGCTCTCCAACTCAAGAACGTGCTTGCCTGAAGGCCGCTCCAGCTTAAAGGAGATGAAGGGGCGTTGGATGTTGCTGCGCGCCAGCTCCGTCGTCTGCAGACGCTCAACTTCCTTCTTACGCGAGTTCACCTGCGTGCTGCGAGTACCGGCCGAGAAGCGGGCGATGAACTCGTTAAGCTGGGCGATCTTCTTCTCACGTTGCTCGTTCTGCCCCTCGATGCGCGAACGCACCTGGGTCTTCTGCAACACCATGTCGTCATAGCCGCCGGTGTAGACGATGATCGTCTCGTAATCGATATCGGCGATGTGGGTGCAGATGGCATTGAGGAAGTGACGGTCATGCGAGATGGTGATGACCGTGCCGTTGAAGCGAATCAAGAAGTCCTCGAGCCAGTGGATCGAATCGAGATCGAGATAGTTCGTAGGCTCGTCGAGCAGCAGCGCTTCGGGGTTGCCGAAGAGGGCCTGCGCCAGCAACACGCGGACCTTCTGGCCGCCCTGCAGCTCTGACATCTTGCGCTCATGGACCTCGTCGGGAATATCGAGCCCTTGAAGCAGGATGGCCGCATTGGCCTCAGCCTCATAGCCATCTTCTTCGCCGACGACGCCTTCGAGCTCGCCGAGCCGCGAGCCGTCTTCATCGGTCATCTCGGGCTTGTTGTAGATCAACTCACGCTCTTCGAGCGCGGCCCACAGAGCAGCATTGCCCATGATGACCGTATCGATGACGCGGTACTGGTCGTACTGATACTGGTCCTGCTTGAGGACGCCGATCTTCTTCGGACGAACGACCGCGCCCTTTTGGGCGTCGTGTTCGCCGGTGAGGACCTTCATAAAGGTCGATTTGCCCGAGCCGTTGGGGCCGGTAAGGCCATAACGTCGGCCGGAGGTAAAGGTGACCGAAACATCCTCAAAGAGGAGCTTCTGGCCATAACGCATAGTGACGCCGGAGACAGAGATCATAATTTTCTCTTCTATTTTAACAGGGTTTTCCAGCTTGGCTGAAAGCGCTGTCTATTCGAAACCCTCTATTCACAAATGCCCGTTCTGCGGCCAAAACCTGCCGCGACGCGAATCATGTTGGATGGGAAGAGCGCACAGTGATATGCTTCGCCCACCATGTCAACCACTCCTCCGACCCCTTCTGGATTTGATCCGTCGGCGTACCTCGAACCGGTCACTCCCTCTTACGAATCTGCACCCATCGAACCGGCAGACGATGCCAGCCTGCTGTCGAAATCGTTCTTCCTCGGGTTCGTCGGGGCCATTGCGGGTGCGATCTGCTATGCAGCGTTCATTCTGAGTACGGGCATTCAGATCGGATACCTGGCAGTCGGCGTGGCGTGGCTAGTGGCGAAGGCCATGATGATCGGCTCCAAAGAGCGTGGCGGGCGTCCGTATCAGATCACAGCGATCATCTTGACGATCATCTCCGTCGCGATGGGAAATTCCATCATGCTCTGGTGGGATATCTCGCATCGGCAGGGCAGCCACCTGTTGATCCCAAACCTTCACGGTTTAGCGCTCTTCCTGCGCTTCGGATTTGAAGCGCCTTTCCTGGAGTTTCAGGACTCTCCCTTCGGCGCAGCGATCGGACTCTTCATCCTGTTCATTGGCCTGCGTGCTGCCTGGCGCATGACCTCCGGTGAACCCGGCGCATCGCACCATCCGTTTAGCCGCTAAGCTATTTCGCTGTCTCTGGATCCTGGTTCCAGCCGTCAAAGGTCCGGCATGCGCACAGGCGTTGCCAGACGTCTTCCGACATCGAATTCTGCCAGACTCCGCCTAGCAGATTGGCAAAGGCCGGGTTCTTCCCGGCCTCTGCCTCGACGCGATCAATAAATTGAGCACCGTGGTGCGCCAACAGGTCTTCTACCGGCCCGGCAGCCAGTTGCGCTTTGACCTTCCATGATTGGTCCTTGTTATAAATCGCAAGGATGAGCTGCCACGCATCTTCCGGTTGGTACCAGATCAGATCCAGCATCTTTTCGAACACCCAGAACCGCTCCATGTACTCCGGAGAATCCTCAGGAGTGCAAGTGAATTCGATCCATTGATCTGAGAGGTGCTCTAGCTCTGCGCCGCTCATCCTTGCCTCACTTTACTGACCGCGGTTGCCGCTCTTGGGACGATTGCCACCGCCACCACCCTTAGGCCGTGAGGAGTTGCGTCCGCCAGAACCGCCACTTCCACCGTGGCCAAACGACGAGTGACCGCCGCCGCGCTTGGGGGCACCCTTACGCTTGCGGAAACCTGGACGCTCGCCGCCGTTACCCGGTGCAGACGCAGCGTTGCTGTCGCCAGCCTTCCAGGAACGGGTCTCGAGCGCGAACAGCGCTGCAAGCGCGTCATCACCACCAGCATTGCCAGTGTTGGGCTTCGCCAGGGTGTTCAGATCGACAGGCTGATTCCGCTGCTCTTTTTCGAGATTGCGATCCGCCTCACGCCACTCGAGCTTGGCCTTGATCTCGCGTTCGATGCGGCGCATGTCAGAGCGCTCCTGCGGCATGACGAACGTCGTCGCAGTTCCCTTCGCGCCCGCGCGGCCGGTGCGGCCGATGCGATGCACGAAGTCTTCGGGAGCGTTCGGCAGGTCGTAGTTGATGACGTGCGCGATGTCTTGAATGTCGATGCCGCGCGCGGCCACGTCAGTAGCAACGAGCACGCGGTGCTTGCCGGTAGCGAAGCCCTTGAGTGCGGCAGAGCGCTGTGACTGCGAGCGATCGCCGTGGATCACGTCGCAATCGTGGTTCAGCTTCTCCAGCTTGCGCGCAATACGGTCGGCGCCGTGCTTGGTGCGCGCGAATACCAGGAAGGTGCCCTGATGCTCGTTCAGCATCTGGTTCAGCAGGCCGAGCTTCTGGTCCTGCATGACGGTGTAAGCCACGAGCTGTACGGTATCGACAGCGCGCGAAGTATTGCCGATCTCGATGCGGATCGGGTCGTGAACGTAGTCCTTGACGATCTCGGTGATGTTGGCATCGAGCGTTGCCGAATAGCACATGGTCTGACGCTTGCGCGGCAGAGCGCCGACGATGCGGCGGATCGCGGGCAAGAAGCCCATGTCGAGCATGCGGTCCACTTCATCGAGCACCAGCATCTCTACGTTGCGAAGATCAACTTCGCGACGACGGAGAAAGTCCTCAAGACGTCCGGGGGTAGCAACAACAAGGCGTGGGCCGCGATCAAGCTGATCGAGCTGCGAGTTCTCGCTGAGGCCTCCGCAGACGAGCACAGAGTCGCGCTTCGCATCGGGAGTGATCTTGGCGTACGACTCCAGCACCTGCATCGCGAGTTCGCGAGTCGGCAACAAGATGAGCGCACGGATCGGGCCGGGCTTGCTCTTGGTCGAGGGGATGGGGTTCGCATCAAGACGCTCGATCATCGGGACGAGGAAGCTGAGCGTCTTGCCAGTGCCGGTGGCAGCGGTAGCGAGTACATCGCGGCCCTCAAGAGCGGGCGGAATTGCGCCGGCCTGAACAGGCGTCGGCGTGACGAACTTAGCAGACGTCAAGCGGGACTTCAGGCTCTCGGAGAGAGCGAAATCGGTAAAGCGCACCTGCGCTTCAGCAGCCGGGGCCACGGGGGCCTGATTTTCAGAGGGCTGTGCTGCGTTGTTGGTGATGTTTTCAGTAGGAGCTTCAAGAATTGCGTTAGTCAATTTGTTCCTTAGAGTGGTGTTCAGCGAACGATAACTGCATGCAGAGGCGCATCAGCGCCGGGTCACATAGGATTCAGCATGCTCGTGGTTTTACGAAGCGCTGCTGCTGCGAGGCGAGGCTGGTCAAGTTTGACCTGCCTTCTAGCCAGAGCAACCAAGCGCAAATTTCGCGAGTGGGAAGAGGATAAATCGCAGTCTCTGGCCAGGCCAGCAACGAATCAAAAAGAACGATTCGGCGGTCTTGTCCTGCGAAGCCCTGCACCTTATTCAAGTGCACCTTCAGTGTAGCACGATTATCGAGCACTGAGCATCAGGGTCTCAGCAGTTGCCCACTCCTAAACCAAGACCGGTACACAGCTTGAACAGCACGGCTGAGTCTGTTGCTTAGAGACAGCGCGCGATGCAGTGGCTTCATCACGAACAAAGGAGTGACTGCGAGGGGATAAACGAAGACCCAATAACGCCAGTTGTGGCCGAAGACCGGCCGCAATAACTTATCGTAATTCTCGCGCAACATAGTCTCGTTCTCGCCCCCTGACCTCAGGGAAGCCACCATATCGCACATCCAGTAGCGAGTGACTCCATTCATCAATGCACGCGAAAGCTCCGGTTCGGCGGCGAAGCTGTTCTTCGCGATGGCATTCAGCCGAATTCCGAATACCTCACAGGCGCCCCAGCCCCCGCTGTTAGCCGAACGATAGCCATACAAACGTTGCCACAGGTAGAGCACTCGGCAACGGCGATGCAGTACTGGAAAAAGCCAGCCGGTCTGCATCAGGTTCGTCCCGACCAGCGGCTCCAATGGCGGATGCGGAACGCTCAGCAAACGGTCTTTGTTCACGATATTTGCCGTGATAAGTCCGATCAGCGCATTCACCTTGTCGAGAAAGTAGACCCCGTCCGTCACCACTTCGGCAAAACGTCCCAGCGCATCCTGCAATGTCGAAGTAGAGGGCTTGCAGACATCGCGAAACCCGAAGCCGGAGAGATAAACCGTATCGAAATCGCCCTCTGCTGAGTGCTCTCCTTGTTCGAGCAAAGAAAGCAATTGAGCAAGTGCGTTCGGCATGAGCAGATCGTCATCACCGAAAACCCAGACGTATTTACCGGCAGCAAGCTGAAAGCACTGGAGAAAGTTCGCGTCTGAACCGATATTTTCTGCGTTACGCACATATCGGCAGGGTAGCCCTCGGGCCTGAAAATCTTGAACTACGTCTTCCGTTTCGTCGGTCGAATGATTATCAGAGATCAGCAACTCAGCGCGTGTCTCTCCTGTGAACTGGGGTAGAAGCGTCTCAAGCAATTCCGCGAGGAACGGGGCTCGGTTCCAGGTCGGAATCGAGAATGTTAGCAACGGTCTGGTCTCAGCCATGCCACACCTTACGCCAATGAAGGAACGTGTAAGTACCAAAACCCATCCCGATCACGATGCTCCCCAGCAGATAAGCCGCTGCGATGCCTGTGGCCCCGGCGCTGCGGCCGCAGAAAAACGCTGCGGGCGCAATGTAGAGCGCACCCACCACCGAGTTCACCACGAACTTTTCCTGTTTGTGCGCTCGCAGATAAGTCGCATACCCAAACACAATGACATTGATGACGGCGGAGCCCAGGAACATCGCCATGGAGCCTGGCGGCAGCACGCGCAACGCAAACGGCACATGCCGTACTTTTAAAAATACGATCATGCTCCAGACACTGAACGCGCCAACAATCGCAAGCAGCGTCCCCTGCCCCAGAGAACGAAAGAAGACCCGGTCGAGTTGCTTGAATTCACGTAACGCGATCATGCGACCGAATGGTGCCGACTTCGTATTCACCCAGGCAATCGCGACTGATGTCAGCGCGCTGCAGATGCTGAGGGTCATACCCGTTTGCCCTGCCTCTACCGGCCCGCGATAGGCAAACAGAATGGGATTAAAGAGCTGGAAGGTAAAGTAACCCGCGAGCCAACTCACCGCAATACGCCATTGAAAGGGCCATATCTCGCTATTCCAGCTAATTTTGTGGTCGCCGACAGGGTGACGCAAGAGGCGAAGCAAGAGGCCGCGCCGAGAGTGTAGAAAAAATCCTCCAGCAAGAGCCTGCCCAAAAATGATGCAGCCAGGCGCGTACAAGCCGTGATGCAAAACCAGAGCAACCCAAGCGAGCGACGAACCCAAAATGGCCTGCCCAAGGCGTGTACGGGCCACTTGCGGAACATATCCGCAACCCTCAAGAAAAGAGAACGTCGGATCAATCTGGAAAGTGCACATGGTGGCGAATACCACCAACAACCATGGACCGATCCAGTGGACCGACTGAACAAGCGGATGGGCTGCGGTCTGCCGCGTGAAAAAGTAAACGCCCACGGGCAGCAAAACAGCCGCCATCAGCACCCCGGCGATGGTGTACCAGCGGACCGCCTTATGCAGCACACTAGCCAGACGGGCGTGATGATGCGCTTCGCCTTCAATATGGCCATCGGGTGAGATGGTGAGATGCGCGGCCTCGTGCGAGGCGAACTGCTGGATAACGACGGAGAAGCCAAGCTCGAAGACGATCTGGATCGCGACCAGGGAATAAAAGGTGTAGTAGTACCCCTGCTCTCCCGCGGAGAGATAGCGTGTGATGAGAATCAGAGTGAC
>Ga0207158_1051_pt1 | contig 29155 bp, 25 predicted proteins | sample Alteio_BWMinHeat_22_FD_153512 | JGI IMG/M metagenome (GOLD analysis project Ga0207158, IMG submission 153512) | Enriched cells from forest soil in Barre Woods Harvard Forest LTER site, Petersham, Massachusetts, United States -... | ecosystem: Environmental > Terrestrial > Soil > Temperate forest >... | reverse complement strand
CGCGTTCCTGTCGCTCCCACCGTCGCCTCGCCGTCTTTGCCCGGCACCGATGGCTCAGGTGATTTCGGCTTATGAGCCAACGCCTGGGCGATGCCGTTGATGAACTTGGCCACCGCGATATTGTTCGACCGGCTGCAAAGCCAATAGGTGAGGAAGCCAAAAAGCCCCATGGCCGCAAGCAGCCCCGTCATAAAACCGAGTAGGAAGCCCATGTCATTTCTCCTCCGTAATCACGCATCACGCCGACGGCCGGCGAATGCCGAACATCGCCGCCCCTACGATCCTGGTCGCCCGTGTCTGCCCGGCCGTTCCAGGCCATTGTCTTTTTTCTTGAACAGAAGGCGGCGGGGTGGGCAGCCCCGCCCAGCCTCCCGTTCTACTTCACACGCTTGAACTTGGTCCACTCTCCGGCGATCTTCAGCTCCAGCCTGTCTCCGGACAGGCGGTACTTGATCTCCTCCTGATTGCGGCCGTAAATAATCCCTGGGGTGTCGAATTCGATCACGTCCTTCCCGAGAAAGCGGTATTTGCCCTCGACCTTCATCGGCACCGTCACCGCCTTGAACGTGCCGTCGTCGTTGAAGCGGATATAGGAATCCTCCTTGGTGGGATGATCCCACCGACCGACGATGTCATCCTTGTCTTCGGCCCGGGCAGGCGTGACCGCCACGCCGGCGAGAACTAAGGTCAAGACGACAAAGAAGGTCTCACGCATTGCTCTCGTCATGTTTCCCCACATGTCAAAATCCTCCAGGTTAGTAGTGAAGGGGGCGGGCGAAGCCCCACGGATCGGTCTCGATCACTTACAATGCAGTCTGGGCGATCCCGCAGCCTCGATTACTTCAGGAACAAGGTTACGCGGGGTAGCGACGCGATCCCTTGCTCCCGCTTTCTCAACCTCCTCGATCCAGGCTGCGCCCAGCTTCTGATCGCCGAGCATGGCGCCCAAGCGCCGGATGTCGTTTTGCTTTTGCTCCGGCGTGGCATTCTGGCCGATGTAGGCCCGGAGCATGATCCCGTCGCGCTCCCTGGCGAGGTTCTCATCCTTGGTGTTCAGCAGGGCGTTCATCTTCTCCTCCGCCTGCTTCCGCGCTGGCCGTTCCACCCAGGGCGCGGCGATGATGCTGGCGAGGAGGAGAATGCCCATCACGATCCACGGGCCCAGCTCGTGGGGCAATAGGCCGCTACGGCCGACGGCATCGCCGAACAGGTAGCAGCCTGCCAACCACACGGCGCAACGGCCCCACGTTCCGAGCTGGTTGACGTAGCCGATGACGCCGGAAATCAGCATCCTGGCGACGGCTAGCGCCACTTTTCCTGCGACCCTTACCCCGGTCGAACCGCCAACTGCCTTGCCCCCAGGCAACTTGCCGGCCAGGACACTGAGGCCGACGACAACGACCATGAGCATGAAGAAGCCCATGCAGAAAGTACCCATCAGCTGATCGAGAATGTTCGCGAATAGCATGTTTCGCCTCCTCCTGTACCGAGTGAATCAAGCACTTCAGATTCACCGCATCAGCGTTTCGACGCGGCTTGCGAAATCCCGGCAGGATTAAGCTCCTGCTTTCGTTTTTTGTTTCATGACCTGCACCCACGTCTTGCCGTCGAGGTTTTCGCCCTGGGCTTTGCGGGCGGATTTCAGGGCATCCTGCAAAAGCTCGATGGCATCGTCCAATCCCAGGTTGCTGCCGGCGATAGTCACCGACCGGCCTTGCAACCCGAGGGGAATCTTGAGCCGGTTGACCTTGATGCCGGGAGTCTGGCCATTGCGAAGCGCGCGGCCCCTTTGTTCGAGCTGGTCGCGGCTGGCGCCCGCCAGCTTCGCCGCAAGCATGGCTTGCTGTTCCGCTTCCGGCACCTTCGATATGGCGTACCATTCCGAAGGCCCGAGCTTGCCGTCGGCAGCCGCTTGCTGCACCGCTTGAATGCATTTCGACAGCGACAGGATGCGCACCAGCGTAGACTGGTCGCGGTTGATTCTGGCGGCCAGCTCCTTGGCCGTGGCTCCAGTGAGCGCCAGCCAATCCCGGAACCCGATAAACTGCTCGTAGGGCTTGAGGTCGGCCCGGTGCATGGCTGTCTCAAGCTGGGTTTCCTTGATCTGGGCCGGCGTCATCGGCTCATCCGTGATGATCACGTCGAGTTGCGCCAGTCCCACGATCTCACCGGCAAAGTACCGGCGGTGGCCGTCGGTGATCATGCCGTCGGGCCGCGCCAGCAGCGGCACGAGCTGTTTCTTTTTGAGCGATTCTCCCAACGCCGTCAGCTCATCTTTGTCAAACGACTTGCGCGGCTGATTCGGGTCGGGCTTGAACCAGACACGCGGCTTGCTTGTCAGTGTCGTAGCCATCGGGTTAGCTCCTCAATTACGCTAAAACAGGTTGCTAAAGTAGTATTTCGCTCCACAGTGTCTGCCCGCCCGCCGCCTAGTCTTCTTTCCCAACTAACAGATCCCGGACCTCCTGTGCCGCCCGATCAGATACCCGACAATGGCCAGTCCGGCGACGACGGCGATCCCCATCTTTTCACTAGGCGACAGCGACACCGTCCAAGGCGCGGGCTGATTCAGGCGGCGTGCCCGCACCTCGGCGGCTCCTGCCGCAAGCTGCTTGAGGCCTAGCGCGTAATCCAGCGGGCTCCTGAGATAGGCGTCGAAGCTGTCCGCATCCGTAAGTTCGCCGGCGTGGTAAATGGCCCACAGCGCCACGTCGTCGCCGTGGCGCGGCTGGGAGATGACGTAAAGCAAGGCACGCGGCCTGGGGAGCTTTCCCATCTTGCCGGAGGAGTAGAACTCAACCAGCTTCACCGCCACCGGCCTGGAGCATGCGAATATGGCCGTGACCGCCTCATCGCCCTGCGTTTCGACGAAATCGCGTGCGGTGGGGCCGACGGCGGCCACTGCCTTTTCGCGCCAGTCGCGTCGAACCCGGGGATCGAGGCCCGGTGCGTAAGGGTCGAACCTGTTCCCGGAGGGACCAAACTGGCCGAACACGTCGGCCGGCGGTGCCATGAGAAAACACAGGACGCTGCCGAATAGAATCCAGCGGAACATTTTCAAGCTCCTTAAAATCAGGTGACAGGTGTTACCGCTCCATGCCGCCGCGATCCCGGCCGTGGTCGTTGTCCTTGCTGCGGTCATCGTCGCGACGCTGTTCCGCGTGTCCGCGCAGGTCATCCAGGGACAGCGTGCTGTCCGCTGCTTCCTGCTCCGGGCCTTGGCCCGGACCGCCGCGCGCCTCCGCAATTTCGCCTTGCGTAAGCGTTCCGAATAAGCCGATTTCGGTATCGGCCACGGACTGGGGAGACGGATTGAACGCGTTTCTCAGCTCCTTCAGCCCCAGCCGCAGCATCGCCGCGGCGTGGCCTTCTCCGATCTTCCGCTCGCTCATTTTGGAATCTCCTCATTACTGGTAATCACAGGTTGAACATCACATTACTTGCCGATCAACGACGCCCACACGAAGAGTGCGACAAGGGCCGCCAACAGCCCCAACCCCACCATTTTCCGGAGGCTCATTGCTGGGCGCCTGAAGGCCGGGTCCCGGTACCACTTGATTCGCCGGGCCAGGATGGGGCGCATCCCGCGCACGAAGGCGATCAGGTAGTCGTCGCTGAGTGTGAGCACTTCTTCGGGCTTCAGCAGCGCCCTGCCGTTCACGGAATAGTTGAAGGAGCTGCCTTGAGTTACCTGCTGGCCCTGGCTGGGTCCGCTACCCCCATAGTTCCGCGAGCTTGAGGTGTTCTCGCCATACCCTTCGAGCAACTGCGTCCAGTCTCCCAAACTCTTAGAAATCCTTTCCGCCGTCTCGATGCTGCTGGCCCCCAGGTAAATCTGGGTGGTGCAATTGTCGTACAAGAGAGTGGGCTTATCCTTAAATGCTGCCTTTACCTGGCTGTCCGACTGGTAGGCAAGCGCAATTCGTACGCCGGCGGAGCGTCCGCGTACCAATGCTTCTTCTACTGCCGACAGCCCGTGGAGGGCCTCCGCCTCGTCGAGCAGGAACAGCACTTCGCAGTTCCGTTCATTGCCTGCGGCGCCGATCATCCGCGCCAGCGTGGAAATCCAGAGGCGGAGCAGGCCCTTCTGCGCCTCCAGCTGGTTGGGCGGGATTTGCAGGAACAGCGTCGTGCCGGGCTTCAGCAGGACCGCCGGGTCGAAGGTGCTGCACGCCACCGACCTGGCGACTAATTCGCTATCGAGGAATGAGAGGTGCCTCGTGACGGTGCTCATCACGCTGGCGCCTTCTTTGCTGAGCATTCCCGCTTGCTCGCCGTCGAACAGGGCTTTGATCTGGGAACCGAGCCTCGCATGTAGGCCGCCCATCTCCCTGAGCTTTTCGGCAGCGGCGGCCAGCATCTTCGGGTCGCTCGCTATCTCCTGCACCGAATTCAGGCTGCGCTCCTCGCCCTCCAACCGCATCAAAACCAGCACGAGCAGTCCGGTGATGACTTGGACAGCTTTGTCGTTCCAGTGCGCGTCATGCTCTGTTCCCAGGCGAACAACCAGCGCTTCGGCCATAGCCCTAGCGCTATCTATCAGCGTTGGACTTCCCCGCAGGATTGTGTCAAACGGGTTGAGTTTGTCCTTACCGTTGTTGAAGGGGGCAAGCACGATGATGCGTTCTCCCTTCGCCGCGCGGCGTTTGCCGACCGTCGCGAGCAAGTCGCACTTGCAGTCAAAAATAACCACCGACCCCCGGAAATAAGCGAGCAGGTTGGGGATGATGAACGACACGCCTTTTCCGGAGCCGGTTCCGCCGACCAGGAGGACGTGGCAATAGTTCGCGACGCGGATCATTTTGCCGCTCATGGTCCGGCCGAGGACGAGGCCGACATTGCCGAGCATCCCGGCGGCTTTCAGCGCCTGCTCGGACGCCCATGAAGCGGTCCCGAAAGCGCTGGTGGATGGACGCCAGCGTTTGCGGGCAAGTGCCGCGATCACGATTACGGCGGCAATGACTAGCAGGAAACCCTGTTGGTCGTTATTCTGGTTCATCGCACTTAGGTCCTTTCCGGTCTTCTCGCCAGGTGTCTTGCCTTCCAACAAAATTAACAGGCGCGCGCGTTCAAAGACTTTTTGCCGTTGCCGGATTGGGTCACGGCTTTCATTGCCGAATTCAAACGCCTAAGCCCTGCGTTGTAACGGTAGGCGACGGTTGCGGGCCTGACTCCAATCAGCCGGGCCGCCTCGCGGAAAGAGAGCCCTTGCAGGCCGTGGAGTTCCACGGCTTGCTTTTCCTTGGGGGCGAGTTTGTCTATCTCTCTGCGCATCGCTTCCAGGAGAGCCTCGCGCCGATCGTCGCCACACTCAGAGACCCTGTACGCGGGCTCATACTTCAACGAGACGAAGGTGGGTTCGGTCGTCGCGGCCCTTCGCGCTGCATTCAGTGCCACCTTCCACAGCCACCCGGCGCGCCATGCTCCGCTCATCCGGGCCGCCTTGCCGGACGAAAGCGCGTCACGCCCGACCATGAGCGCCGCATCGACGGCCCGCGATGCGGCGGTGTCGCTGAATCCCCGCTTCAGCAGCAGGTCATGGATAGGGTGGAGGCGGTGCAGCAGGCACGCCATGCTGGCCGTTTCCTTGGGAGGCAGCGGGAGGCGTTCCGGCGATGGCAGGATGACGGGGCGGTGCATACTGTCCACAAGTCGTTGCTCTTGTGACAATGCAGTGTCATTCACGACGCCGGCTGGCGCGCTGCCGTTGGCCGATGACGATTCCAGATTTCCAACAGGACAAACTGTAGTTTCCACTTATCACCGTCCCATCTCACTCGTACGCGCGCACGCCGAGCCTGTGGGCAAGAGCGGTGCTCTTGCCATGCACGACATGCCTGATCCAGGAACTCAATTAGTCTGATGAACGAGGGGACCAATGCCCCTGAGGCGGGACCGCCCGAAAGACCTCAAATGCCTCCACTGATTCCGTCAAAGTGGCGTCCATGCTTTTTTTCTGGGAGCCTGTCGCTCCCTCTAACCCTCACTACGCGCCGTTTTGGATAATTGTTACCGAAATCTTTCATTTCCCGACTTACGCCCGCTAAACACTTCAAGTGTTTGCTCCCTACCTAGAAACTGTTCCGCGAAATCACCTCAGAAGCACATGTCGAGGCATATTACCCGACGGCCCCAAGGTCTGCTGGGGAATGTGCCGAGGGGAATGTGCCGCAGGCTGCACCGCAACGTGTTGCAGGATAACGTGTTCGGATCGTGTGATTGCGCGGCGAACAAAGTTTCCACTTGCTCATCGGATTTGTCCACGCTCGCCGCGTGGAGCGCTTCCCCCTCGGTTTTGCCGCCGAGACGCATGGCGGTTTCAGAACAACCTTGATCCCGATCCGTTTGGCGTGGCCGCCGCCGTTGTTAATGACGGACTGCCGCGCTCTTCTCTGGAACTTTGGACATTGCGCAGGAGTTGGTCGAACGCGGCTTTAGCCAAGCCACGAATCCAGGTCAGTTGAGTGGAATCACGCTATTTCGGGGTAATGATTGGCTGATGAACTGCTGGAAAGCCCCTTCGCACGGGAATGGCTCCAGAACCCACGGAAACAGCCCTGGAGAAGCGATTCGTACCCTGGGCTATCAGAGACTAAATGGAGTGGTTTAAGCGTGTACGGCCTTTTGCAGGCCATCCGGCCCTTGCCCCCAAGCGGCCCGACCATTCCTCATCAGAAGTGCGAAACCAGAGTGAGATGGTGTTCCCAGCCGAGGGTAACGTCAGCAGCCATTCCCCTTGCACAGGTTGCTCAGGGCGTACGTTGAAGTGGTTATCAATGGTATGTAGCTGCCGTACAGGACCCAAACCGAGCCGTAGTACGGGGCGCTGCCGCCCGCAGCATTGTAGGAGGCGCCTATGATCAGGTCGGACTTGCCGTCATTATTGAGATCGACAATACAAGGGCCGACGCTTCCTGTCCCCGTGTATTCACTGGCCACCCTGCCGTCGAGGCGGAAACCGTTGCTGCCGTCGATGGGCTTGCTGCCGGCAGATAATGACTGCGTGGCGGCAAAGGCGGTGCCGTCTTTCATTCTCCCGGCGCCGTTGCCATAGATGACGTAGACCGAGCCGGAATTGACGCCGCTGTAGGAGGCATTTTTACCCCCGATGACGAGGTCGGTATGGCCGTCACCGTTAAGGTCGCCTATTGCCAGTATATCTGCGCCGCCGCCTAGTCTTTCATTGACGGTGCCGCCATCGATGCGGAAGCCGTTGGTGGCGTTAATAGGCTGGCTGCCGCTGGTCACCGTCTGCGTGGCGGCCAAGGCGGTGCCGTCAGACCATTTTCCAACGCCGCTCACTCCGCCGGAGCCCCCGTATATCACATAGGCCGAGCCGGAAAGGGCGCCGTTGTAAGCGCTGAGAGCGCCTATTAACAGGTCGGCCTTGCTGCTACTGCTGAAATTGCCGGCAGTAAGGCTGTTGCCGAAGAAATCGCTGGCGGTAGCGCCGTCGAGGCGGAAGCCGTGGGTGCCGTCGATCAGCCCGCTGCCGCTGGTGAGGCGCGAGGAGCTGAGGTTGAGTGCGACGGGACCCGCGCCGGAGGCGGCAGCCGACGTGGTCATGCAGGTCGGGACGGCGGCGCAAAAGCCGCTGCCGCAGGCGACACCCATAGCGGTAATCGTCGTGCCGGCCGGGAAAATGGTCGACACGATGGTTTGCCCGACCTGCAATTCAGTGGCTGAGGCAACCGTGCCGCACGTTTTGCCGGAACTCGCCGTCACCGTCGTCGAGGGTAAAATGTTACTGTTAACGCCAGTGCCATATATCACGTAAACCGAGCCGGAGCTGGCAGCACCGTAACTGGCTTTATACGCGTCAATGATGAGGTCTTTGTAGCCATCGCCATTAAAGTCGGCAACGGCAATAGAATAACCAAGCCAATCCCCGGCGGTGGCGCCGTCGAGGCGGTAGCCGTTGGTGCCGTCGATGGGCTTGGTGCCCAGCGCCAGTGTCTGGGTTTGGGCAAACGAGGTGCCGTCTTTCATTTTCCCGGCGCCGTTGCCATAGATCACCCAGACTGAGCCGGAAACGGCGCCGTTGGAGGCTTCCTGTGAGTCGCCGAGGATTATGTCGAGATTGCCGTCGTCATTGACGTCGGCGAATTGGAGCTGTTTATCACCATTATAACCAAGTACATCAGCGGCGGCGGCGCCATCGATGCGGAAGCCGTTGGTGCCGTTGATGACCGATCCGCCGGCAGTCAGCGCGCAGGGGCAAGTGGACCAGGCAGTGCCGTTTACCATGGTCGGGCCGCCAAAGATGACATAGGCTGCACCGGCAGTGGCAAAGCTGTAAGCGGCCCCGCCGGCGCCCACCAGGATGTCGGCATGGCTGTTGCTGCTGAAGTTGCCGACGTCAAGGTTCGTGCCCAGGTGATCGGCGGCAACGGAGTAGCTGAGGATGAAGCCGTTGCTGCCATTGAGCGAAGAAACCGGCAGCGGGTCGGGGAAACCCTTGGTCGTGCCGTACACGACAATGAGATAGCCGTTATCGGCGTCGGTGGTGTTATTGGCGACAATGACCAGGTCCTTGATGCCGTCGCCGTTGATGTCGCCGGTGGCTACGCCATTACCCAGGTTCGGGTAAGCCGCCGTGCCGTCGATGCGGAAGCCGGGCCCTTTGGTGATCGGGCCGATGGAGCAAATGTTCTTGTCGTCGTTACGATACCAGACCATGTCGTCGAATCCAGTGTCGCTGGCTGTGGGAGCCACAGCGGCCTTTTGCACTAACGTGTTAGTCCAGTTGGTGGTGCTGTAGGTGAAGGCGGAAGCCCCGGGGAAGTGTGCATCGACCCCGGCGTTGGTCTGCATATCGCCATCGGTTGAGCCGCTGTTGATGCGGTTCGCCGGCCCGGCCGCGCTGCCACTCGCCGGGTATGCCCCGTAGCCGCTCTTCCCAAAACTGATATAGGCGTACATCGTTTTCGCCAGCACTGATCCGCCCGCACCCGCCGTGTTTTTGATATTGATCCCGCCGGTCGTAATCGTCGGGCAGGCGGTGTTGCTCGTCGCCCTAATATCGACCGCATAGCCGAAACGGTGACCGAATTGGTCAACGGCATATTCGTCCGGCAGGCCAAGGGTCTTGGTGGGGATGGTGCCGCCGACGATGTAGCCGGTGCCGACATCGGGTCCCAGCGGCGCCGCCGGCGTGTTGCCGGTGCAGGTGCCGGGGTTGGCAGCCTCGACGCCGAAATTCGCGGTGTTGAAGGCATACGATCCATCAGCCGGGCAAGGGCGGCGGCCGTTTTTCGCCATGAACGCTCTCATGGCCTCTTCGACGCGCTCCAGCTTTTTGGCGTTATCTATGACCCTCTGGTTGGATTGGCCATTATCCCCAGGCAACATCGACACGTAAACCAGTGCTGCAACCGTCAGTATGATACTCGCGGTTATCAGGCTGAACCCCGCGCGCGGGCGGCGCGTGATGTGGCTTGAAAGGACGGGAGCGCTCATATGGATACCCACTGGGTTTGAGTTCAAAGATTAAAGATAATTAAGATTAAGATTATCACTAAATGCTTAATAAAGGATTAACTTATGGTGAACTCTATGATATATCTTGCGCTACATCTATAGTGGTGGGATAAGGCGGGATCGCTGCACACGCACCGCTGCCCCGCCCGATGAAAGAGCATATAGAGCAAATAGAACACGCCCTTCGCCAGTTGCCCCTCGCCGAGGCTGATATCCCGGCACTGGCCATCAGGGTGGTCGCCGCCTCCAGCTTTATCTTCACCGAAAACAGAGCGCTGAAGCCCGGCTCGTCGTCGCTCGACTTCCTAGGCAAACTCGCCCCCGTCGTCGATCACTTCGCCAGCCACGGGCTGACCCTGGCGGGCTATCTCGCCGCCGCCGTAAAGCGGCCCCAGCTGTTCACCGCGGCGCCGGCCACGGTGATAGGCCATATCGACGCCGTTGCCTCTCACTTCGCCGGCGACGGGCTGACCCTGGCCGGCTATCTCGCCGCCGCGATAAAGGTGCCACAACTCTTCTGCCAGGCTCCGGCTACGATCATCGCCAACATTGAACAAGTCGTGTGCCATTTCCGCGATCAGGGCCTGACGCTGCGCCAATACCTCCGCGCCGCCCTAAAGCGGCCGTCTCTCCTCGCCATGAGGCCGGCTACCATCACCGCTAATGTCGAAGCTGTAGCCACGCACTTCGCGCCACAGGGCCTAACATTGCCAGATTACGTCCGCGTTGCGGTCAGAGCCCCATCGCTTTTTTATCAGGCCCCCGCCACTGTCATCCGCAGAATCGAAACTGTTGCTGGCCGGTTCCGCGATCAGGGCCTTACGCTGCGCCAATACCTCCGCGCCGCTCGCAAATCCGCCTCGCTCTTCCAACAGGCTCCTGCCACGCTGATCGGCAACATTGAGGCCGTGGCCAATCATTTCGCCCAGGACGGGCTGACGCTCGCCGACTATCTTCGCGTTGCCCTTCACCAGCCGCCACTGTTTTACCTCACGCCCGCCACGGTGATCGGCAACATCGAGGGCGTGCCCCGGCATCTCGCGCCGCACGGGCTGACCCGGCCGCAGTACCTCCGCGCGGCGCTCAGAGCGCCCACCCTCTTCACCATGACGCCGCCTACCATCACGGCTAATGTCGAAGCTGTCGCCGGGCACTTCGCCCGGCACGGCCTCACATTGCCAGGCTACGTCTGTGTTGCGCTCAAGTCCCCCTCGCTCTTTTATCAGGCCCCCGCCACGGTCATCGCCAACATAGAAACCGTCGCCGCGCATTTCGCCGCTCATGGCCTCACCGTCCACGACTACCTGCATGCCGGAGTCAGGCAACCGGCCCTTTTCGGCCGCCGCCCCGCCACGCTCGTCGCCAATATCGAGCACATGGCCGCCTACCTCTCCGAGCACGGCCTGACCTTGGCCGACTACCTGCGCGCCGTGCTCATACAGCCCGCTCTCATTGGCCGGGCACCGGCCACACTCATTCGCCACGCCGAACATCTCATCTCCATGCATCGCGACGGCTTGCTCACCTTTCCCAGCCAGGCGGATGGGCCGCCCGGTCAGCCTCTGCGGCCGCTCTTCGACTTCCTCATCCGCTGGCCTATGTACCTCACTCTCTCCGACGACAACTACGCCCTGCGCATCCGCTACGCGCAGATCTCCGGCGAGCGCCCCGGCGGGACCGCCCTCCTCACCCGACCCCGGACCCGCATCGAGCAAGACCTGGCCCGGGCATTGAGTCGGCCTCGCTTTTCTTAGCAGTGACAGTACGGCTCCCTCACGGAAGAAACGCCGGCGCGTGCGTACCGATCCATTCCTTGACGGCATCATGCGACTCAAGCTCCGCCACCTCGATGCTGTCGATGGTCGGTCCCGTTTCCCCCACTTGCCGGATTTCCTCTTTCGTCATCTCGCGTACCCACAGCACCCGATGCCTTTGCAGGCCGGCATGCGTGAGATTGATGGCGCCTTCATTAAGCGGTTTGTCCAAATTACTGCCCCGGATCAGGACGACGTAGTAGAGATCCCCCGAAAACTTGATCAATAGCCCCTCGCTGGGGTTGTGCTTCCACACACCCATCAGCGAATAAGGAAACCACGTCGAGTTGCCATCGAGGAAACGGAACTCCACTGAAGTGGCCGAGTCGCGGATGCCCCGGAGGTAACCGAACGCTTTGCACGAGGCTTCCGTTCCCTCCGCCTCCGGCTCTTTTGATTTCAAATACGCATTGAGGCCTGCCGGAGCAGGGTTTCGTTGCAATCGGTCCTGATGAATAGGAGGGTCATCGGTCATGGTCCAATCCTCTATCCGCCCCGTTTCTTGTCACCCCCGGCTGTACCGAATCGTTCCGCGCCGCAAAAACGCCAAGCCCACGGGCGAACGCCAGTCCTTTCATCAGCCCGTTTCTCAAGCCTGGTTTCTGGGGCGTGGACTCCGCAAGCTGTGTCGCCGACATGGGGTCGTCCGGCCGGCTGATTGCCTTAAGCAACTCTTCCCGATCGTCGGTGAAAACCACCGCTTGCTCCCGCCCCCGCGTCAGTGCCACATACGCCGTTCGCTGATTGGTCGCCGGCAAGGACTGGCTGGAGATGGCGACAAAGACCTTTTCGACGGTATCTCCCTGGCTGGCATGCGAAGTCAGGGCATAGCCGTGGGTCAGGTGACCAAAATCCTTGTCGATGACCCAGCCGTGATCGACGATGATGTCGCCCCGCTTATTGAATCCCTCGACGGTCAGCAGTGACCCATTGTTCAAGCGGTGCTTGCCATCTATGGTTTTACCGCCGGCTGTGATACGAACCCTGTCGCCGACCGACAGGGCGAGCTGCACCGGCCGGTAAACCTCGAACCGCTCCGCAACCTCCGTCGGCGGCTTGACCGCATCGCCCACAATCAGCCGCGATCCTTTCTTGAAGCCCGGCGCATTCTGCTGGAACTGAACCAGGTAACCCGGCTCGTACTCCGTTGCGTCCCCTTTTTGCGCGTCCGTCAGGTGATTGGGAACCCAGGCGTTGACGATGCGTTCCTTCCCGAGCTTGCCTTTCCCCTTAAGACCATCCCGAATCGCTTGCGTGATCCGGTCCCCTTCAGCGTGCGTCGGCGACACGACCAGGGCCGATTTGTACTCCCCGTTCTTTTTCTTTTCAGCAACGGCGGAGAGGTAAGCGTCGGCAAGCTGGCGGTAGCGTTCGTCATCCGGGACCTCCTTGATCCAATGCAGCTTGTCCAGCTCCTCGAATGCGTCTCCGGTATTTCCCTCGCTCAGGGCCTTGGCCGCCTTTTTGTAATCTCCCTCCTGCCGCAGGATTTCGGTGACCTCCGCGACACGCAGCCCCGCCTTTTCCTCCAGCAGCTTGAGCGGCTCCCCGGCGGTCACACTTCGGTGCTGGTACCGGTCGCCGACCAGCAAAACTCTGGCCCCTACCGCCTCGGCCACGTCAAAGACACGCCGCATGTCCCGCGTGCCGAGCTGGCTGGACTCATCGACAAGGATGACGCCACCCCGAGCTGCTTCCTGCATCTCCTGGTTCTTGAGAAACATCGCCACCGTGTCGGCCGCCGGCAAGCAGGCTTTATCGCGCAGCACATCCCTGGCCTTCACCGATTGGGCCATTGCAACCACTGGCTTTCCGGCCTCGGCCAAAGCCTCAGCGATCTCTTGTTCGAGCGTGGTTTTTCCAGTTCCGGCGACACCGCGTATGATCATCACGCGGTCGCGGGAGCCGAGCACATGTCTGACCGCCGCCTTTTGCCCGTCGTTGAACCAGTCGCGGGAGCATGGCCGCTCCGGGTCGCCCAGCGGCCGGTATCGCCCCCGCCCTTGGCGGGCGAAATCAATTAGCTTCGATTCCAGGGCCAGCATCTCTTCCGTAGTCGCCATTTGGCGGCCGTCTACCTCGCTACGGATCAGATGACGCTTGCCCACCTCGCTTGTTACGCCCTCGACCGTGACAGCCCCGATGCCGCGTTTCAATGCCTCCGTAACAAGCTTGCGTTCCGGCACTACCGCCTCGCGCACGAAGCTATGCAGGATGGCGTGATCGACCGCCAGTCCCTCGCCACGTTCCGGCCTGGCATAAGCCCGTTCGCGGCGGTGAACCGCTGCCAGCGCCTTGCGTTCCTTGTCGCTCAGTCGCGTGTTCCATTCCTTGCGTAAGCTTTCCCAGCTCAGGGCGGATTCCTTCCCTTCACGCGTCTCGGCCCCCAACTCTGCCTTGCGGTCCGGATCAGTGATGCCCTTTTCCTTGGCTACCTTCTCGATGAGGGCGGTCCGCCGCGAGAAGCGGCCCAGCACATCCTTCGGTATCCCCGCAATTTCGAAATCGTCGCGTTTTCGCTCGACGCCGAAGCCCAGGTCCTGGAGCTTGCCGGCAAGCCGTACCCGGAATGCCGCCTGAAAATGCGGAGCGTCCCGCTTAATGTCGCCGACCTGGCACGCTTTCCAGCGGCTTTCCTCGTCGTCAAAAGTCGTATTGAACGCAAAGACATGGGCGTGCAATTGCGGGTCGGGGATGCCGTCAACCGGCCGCGACGTGGTATGAATGAACTCTGCCCAGACCATGTTGCCGGTTGTGCGGTCGGTGTCCTGCCGTCCCTTGCGGACACGGGTTTTCATTTCCCCTTCAATGTCGCGCATTGTCTCATCGACGGCTCCCCGGAACGCACCCAGGATGTCCTGGTCGCCACTCATGGCGTACAGTAGCGACACCGACTTCGGCACCGAGAACGTGAAATCAAAACCCACCCTCCGCTCCGAGCGTGTTCGCACCGTCAGCGGCTCTCCGGTCCTTGGGTCGAGATTGTCGCACAACCGCTCGAAGGAGAACTTGTCCACCGTCCCTTCCAGTCCGAGCCGGGACGCGCCCTTGCCGCCCCACGAGCCCACTAGCTCCTGTCCCTCGCTGTAGTAATCTGCCGTCGTGTAGTAGGACTTGGCGGCCTTGGCACTATCCTGTTGCGTGATACGAATCATGCCTCAATTCTAGGCTACCACACATTTGTTAACGTTTTCTTAACGTTATTGTGCTCCACCGCAGCCAGCCTCAGTTTGCGAGGATTCTCCATTCCCAAATACCACTCCCGCGCCACCCAAATGTCACCCACTGCCAAGAAAGGATATAACCCCCTGGCGATGTTTCTGGCGGCTGATCCTGGCCTTCTTGGATGGACAGTTGGGCGGCGGTTCGGCTTGCGTGCTGCGGCTCCCCACGCTCGCTAACGCTGTAGACAGCACAAATCCTAGGTTTTTCACGTATCGACCCCATGAAACCCGCAGCCAGCCTATTGCGCGAGCACTTACAGGTGTGCTAATATCAGTAGCAGGGGTATTGGACATGTACGACATTCCAGAGACGGGGTTCTTACGCTTGCCACAAGTGCTGAGCGTTGTTCCCGTCGGCAAGACCTGCTGGTGGGAAGGAGTCAAAAAGGGGCGTTATCCCAAGCCGGTTAAGTTGTCGGCCCGATGCACGGCTTGGCGGGCTGAGGACATTCGGGCGCTAATCAAAGCCCTGTCCGAGCGAGTGCCAAACAATTAGCGCCGAGAGTTGCACAGTAGTCCGTTTTCTAGTATGACCTGTGAGGTCGCTTTTGGTCCGTAGTGTTAGGTGCCCTGGCCCTAGATAACTCACCTGTGAGCAACCAACACATTCTGCGGGTGAATATGTGGGTGAAGCACAAGAGCACTCCTGATATACTGTTTGGTTATCACACGGTTAGGTCAACATTGTGAATCCTGTCGCCCCTGCCAACCTCCCGTCCGGGGAGCTTCGCAGAAGTCCACCAAAGATAGAGCCATAGCCAGTCAGCGCGAAGTGCTGTCCGCTACGATCCGCTTTCAATCCTTGACATTCGGCGCGAAATGTGGGTTAAATTGTGGGTGAAATAAATCACATCGACATTTTCACCCACATCATGACGAAACTGACGGATAAAGCCATTAAGAACGCCCAGCCTGCCGATACCATCCAGAAGCTAAGCGATGGGCATGGCCTTACACTGGTCATACACCCCAATGGCAGCAAATATTGGGTTTATAGGTATCGGTACCTTGGGAAAGAGAAATCTCTTGCTCTCGGCATTTACCCCGAAGTCGGTCTCGCGGAAGCTCGCCTTAGGCTAGGTGAAGCCCGAAAGCTCGTAGCAAACGGACAAGATCCCTCTGAGGTCCGCAAGTCTTCGAAGCGGCAGGCAATGATCGGTGCCGAGAACAGCTTCGAAGTGATCGCAAGGGAATGGATGGACGCCAAAGCCCATGGATGGGTACCACGATATGCCGGGTACTTACGCAGGAGGATGGAAAACGACCTCTTTCCCAAACTGGGCACGCGGCCAATAAAAGACATTACCGCGCCCGAAGTGCTCTCGGTGCTCCGCATCATTGAGCGGCGGGGTGCCTTGGACCTAGCCAACCGGGCCTTGCAGTATTGCGGCCAGGTGTTTATGTATGCCATCGCGACTGGCAGAGCGGACCGCAATCCGGCTGCTGATCTAAGAGGTGCGCTGAAAACTCCTGTCAAGAAACACTTCGCTCACTTGAAAGCTACGGAATTGCCCGAGTTCCTTAAGAGAGTCAGGGCGTATGATGGTCATCCGCAGACCAAACTGGCTGTAACGTTACTTATGCTCACCTTTGTACGTACCACTGAACTCCGGGGAGCCAAGTGGGACGAGCTTGACTTAGATAAGGCTGAATGGCGCATTCCTGCTCAGCGCATGAAGATGCGGCGCGACCATATCGTCCCCCTTTCCAGACAAGCCAAGGCGGCATTCAAGGAACTACAGCGTCTTAATGGGAACTGGCAGTACGTATTTCCCAACCCGCACAACACTTTCAAGTGCATGAGCGAGAATGCGGTGCTCTATGCCCTTTATCGAATGGGCTATCATAGCCGTGCTACGGGCCACGGCTTCCGGCATACGGCATCGACAGCACTTAATGAGAGCGGCCTCTTTGGTAGCGATGTCATCGAACGCCAACTGGCCCATGTCCATAGCGACAAGGTGCGGGGCGTCTATAACCACGCACAATACTTGCCGGAACGTCGAAAAATGATGCAATGGTGGGCCGATTACCTTGACGAGGCTGCGGCAAAGCGCCTTCCCCACAACAGGCATAAGCCGCTACCAGAGGATCGAACGGATGGCGACGACCACGTCTAGCGGTAATGCCCGATGGGAGCTGAGCACGTTAGTTACTTAGCTGACACCTTCCCCTTGTAGGTTGTATCACTACCTTTGCCGGGCCGCGGTTCAGCAGCCCCCCCTGTCCCTTCTCTTCTTTCCCTCCGCGCCTAGCCTGCCATCCGTGCTAGCCGCCGTCCGCTGACGCCTTGCCGCCTCAATGGCGGCGCCAGGATGCATCGAGTAGGTGGCGCATGACCGCCGAGCTTCTCCTTGTACTGGTGTCCGGACATGCCGCCTCCCTCATCTCGGTCCTCCCCTACCTGTGGCCATACTCACGGCACTTATGAAGCCGTCGCCGGGCCGGTAAACCAGAAAATCGGCTCCCCCTAAAGGTCGCCCCCAATTTTCAGGTTGACCGGGCGCCTTCGGCTCCCGGACTGGCCGGCTTCTTTGGGTGTGCCGTAAGGCCCCAGGGTTGGGGCCGGAAACCTAAAAGAAGGAGACCGACATCATGTCACAGCCAGCACACAAAATACGTCGCGGCGTCCTGCAAGTCACAATCTGGCGGAACACGTCCGACAAAGGCATTTGGTACAGCGTCATCCCTAGCCGGGGCTACAAAGCCGGCGACGATGCCTGGAAAGAAACCGACAGCCTCAACGCGGACGATTTGCTGCCGATGGCCAAGCTGCTCGACCTAGCGGACACCTGGATCATGCATCAGCAACAGGCCGACGCCAAGGCCCGCAAGGAATACAAGCAGGCAGCATAACTACATCAACCGGGCGGGGCATTGTGCTCCGCCCACCACCTGAAAGGAATCAGACTATGACGAAGAAGATCAAGCTCAACAAGACCCAGCGTGCCGTTATCGAAGAATACGGCGTGAAGCACATCCAGTCCACCATCGACCGGAAGCAGGAAGCAGAACTGCACCAGGCGATCCTCGACGGTGCTAACCAGGCGATTCGCAGCAAGTACCCGGAAGACGACATGGTTATCCTTCGGAAGTTCGATCTGACTCGGGAGGACCGCTGCCTCCGCTTCCAGTTCCCGAGCCAACGAGTGGACGGTTTCAACTTCAAGCTCCAAACCCCCATCGCAGATATGCCATGCAGGAACGGGTGTTACAGTGGCGAAGTGTTCCCCGTCGATGCTGCATTTGAGGAAGCGTTCGACGAATACGCCACGGTGAAGAGGGCGAATGACAAGCTTGAGAATGACAAGTGGCAAAGCTTCCGGGCATTCGTCATTGCCTGCGTCTATCTCGACGAGGTCTTGGAGGTGATCGAGCTGCCTGAGGAGATACGCGAACGGCTGGGTCATCGCTCAACCGGACTGGTCGCAGTGACGCCGCAAACAGTTGCGTCGCTGAAGGCTACTTTCAAGCAAGCGGCTTAACGAAGATCAACCGGGCGGCCTGGGAACGGGCCGCCCTTCAGCGAAAGGAATCGCCTATGACACACACACTGATCGAGATCACCGAAGACGAATTCGACACCGGCTACCCGCTAAGGACGAACCATCTCAACCCACATGCAAGCTGGGCATTCGGCGAAGCTGGAGGATGCCTCTTCGAGACTTTCGGCGAAGAACTCGACTTCGTGCGGTGCCAGGACCCGGCTACCGTCTGGACTCTCGTGGACGGTGAGGACGGTGACCAATACCTCCTTAGCGGCATTCACTTCGTGAACAGGCTCGGTTATCTGGTCAGCCTAACCGCCGTCCCGGAAGGAGTCGAAATCCAAGTTCGCATCCCGATGCAGGTAGAGGAATCGGAGGCGGACATAAACTGCACTGACGAAACCCGGTCAAGAATCCCGCACACGCCAGGGCCGTGGGACTATCGCCCCGATGAAGACGGAAAGCCCATCACCAATGGCATCGTGACCATCGCGTCTATGGATGCCTACGAGCCTGAAGATGACGATGGAGGCTTATGGGAAAAAGAAACCGAAGCCAATGCCCGTCTGATCGCCGCCGCACCGGAATTGCTAGTCGCACTCCAAGCCGCTTCGACCTGGATTGACGCTCGGATTTTCCTCTCGCGCACCAACATCCAAGCGACGATTCAAGCCGCAATTGCCAAGGCCACCTCCCGTACGTCCGAACGGAGGCCGGCATGACCTCCGTGCGAGCCGATGTCTACACAAGCGTGACCGACCAGATTGTCGCTCAGCTCGAAGCGGGCACACGCCCCTGGTTTCAACCCTGGCAGGCCGCCCACGCAGCCGGCGAAGTCTCAAGACCGCTGCGGTTCAACGCCATGCCCTATCGCGGCATCAATGTCGTTCTCCTGTGGCTGGCCGCGATGCAGCACCGCTTCACCTGCCCCCTGTGGATGACCTACCGCCAGGCCGGTGAACTCGGAGGCCAGGTCCGCCGCGGCGAGAAGGGATCGCTCGTCGTCTACGCCAACACCTTCACGCGGCGCGAAACCGATGACAACGGCGAAGAGCATGAGCACGAGGTGCCTTTCCTCAAGAGCTACTCCGTGTTCAACGCCGAGCAGATCGACGGCCTGCCCGCCCACTACTATGCCCAGGCCGAGCTACGGCTGCATCCCGTGGAGCGGGTCGAGCGCGCGGAGCAGTTTTTTGGCAGCACCGGTGCAGACATCAGGCACGGCGGCTCGATGGCCTACTACGCCCCTCAGCCCGACTACATTCAGATGCCCGCCTTCGAGAGCTTCCGCGACGCCGAAAGTTACTACGCTACGCTGGCTCATGAAGTCACGCACTCGACCAGACACCCGTCACGGCTGGCCCGCGAGTTTGGCCGTGAGCGCTGGGGTGACGAAGGCTACAGCTTGGAGGAGTTGGTTGCCGAGCTTGGCGCTGCCTTCCTCTGCGCCGACCTGGGTCTCACTCCCGAGGTACGCGAAGACCATGCGGCCTACATCGCCTCGTGGCTCAAGGTGCTTCGCAACGACAAGCGGGCCGTCTTCACCGCCGCCGCCCATGCGCAGCGTGCGGCCGATTACCTCCACCGTTTGCAGCCTTCGCAGGTTGCCCATGCGGCGTGACATCTGACTCCCGCTCTACTGCTACGGTAATCCCGCACTGGGTTGCCGTTCTGACCGGCATGCGCGATTTCTCCTTCCACCTTTCGTGACTACCCGCCCGCAGCCTTTCAGTTCCGGGGTTTTTAAGCCACCCGCCGGAGCCTGCAAGCTGCCAAGGCCGTTTCCCTGCGGGAGCCTCGGCCTTTCGCTTGCACGTGCGCTGCGCCTCCGGCCTGGGGCGGCTTATGCCCAACCCCGGAAAGGCCGCGTGGGGCGGCTTGCAACTTAGACAAAGGAGAAAACGCCATGACCCAACCATCCGACATCCCGTTATGTGAATCCCTCGAAGAATTCGCCTGGGACCCCGACGAAGTTCGCGATCTGATCCGCACGACGCCGCTCCGCTTCGACGACGACGGCGTGCCGGTCGGCTACGAGTCCGAGCAGCTCTTCGGCCTTGAAGCGGCCGACCTCGTAGGGAGGACAGCATGATCGCCCGGAAGCATTCCCCAGCGCCTTGGGCCTTCGAGTACAGCCCGTACACTGTCCGGTCGGAGTATTCCCCGCTCGGGATCGGTGCCGAAATCCCGGCCTATGAAATCTTCGATGCCGACGGCAACAAGGTCTTCGATACCAACGAGGACACCCCGGCCGAAGTCCAGGAATCAAACGCCCGCATGGGAGCCGCTGCCCCAAGACTGCTGGCATCGCTCGTGACGTGTGCCAACCTGCTTGCCGACTATGACGAATCCGACGGCCCGGAAGGCGAAGCTTACCGTGAGGCACTCGCTGCGATAAACGAGGCGACCGGGAGGGCATCATGACGAACACCGGCATGCAACCCCCACTCCTGGTCCCCAAGGCCACGCCTCCCGTGCCCGGAAAGATGTACCTGCGGCTATACCACGGTCGCACCGACCCCGCTCAGGAAATGGACAATTGGGGCTTCGTCGGCCCCACGTTCGGCCCTCTCTCTTGCTACGTCCATACCTATTGCTGCAACTTCCGCATCCACGGTGACTGCGACACAAGCGAGGTCTGGCTGGAGAAGCACGACGATATGATCCGCTGGGATGGTTGCTTCTATGGCGACATGGAGTTATTCATCGCCAAAGCGCGCGACAAGGCATAGCCACAATGACCGACGGCGGTCAGCGTATTTGACACCCTTCGACCGTGGGACTATACCCGTTCGGAATGACGCCTCAGACTCCCAACGTGTCCAACCAGTCCCAAATGACTCACGGAATTCAAGTCGGCGACACTGTCGCCTACAGCCAAAGCTTCCTCCATCGCCAGAACCTAACCCCGGACAACATGCCGATTGCCCAGGGCAAGGTGAAGCTCTTGCATCGCCTCGACAAGGGCATCGTCCTAGTAGACATCGAATGGGACAAGCCCGGCCTGCCGAAGCGCGTCAACGTGAAGAACCTGTCCTGCGTCGGCAAGTCGGGTTAAGCACCCTGACCGCCCACCTTTGCCGCCATCCTGCGACCGGCAATGTCGCGCCAGATTAACGGTCGCTTGCCCAACTCACGCCTAACCTTCTCGATCGTGACCGCGCCTATCCCGCGTTTCAATGCTTCGGTAATGAGCTTGCGCTCCGGTACAACCGCCGCGCGCTCGAAACAATGCGCAATGGCATCATCAACGGCCGGAGCTTCTCCGTCGCCCCGCAGCGCGTAGGGCGTCTTGCGGCCATAAACCGACGCCAACATTTGGCGCTCCCCATCGGTCAATCGCGCTTTCCATTCATTCCGCACGGCATCCATGCCGCGCGGAGCCCCATTGCTTTCGCGAGTCCTTGGCCCCAGTTCCGCTTTCTTCCTGGGGTCAGTGATTCCGCGTTCTTGGACCAACCTTTCGATCAGGGCTGTCCGCCGCGAAAATCGCTTGAGCACACACGACGGTATCCCCGCAATCTCGAAATCGTTCCCCTTGCGCTCCACGCCGAACCCGAGTTCCTGAAGCTTAACCGTGAGCCGCACCCGAAACGCCGCCTGGAAGTACGGTGCGTCGCTTTTGAGCTGCCGGAACATGCCAGCTTTCCAGCATCCCTCTTCCCCATCCCAGGTCATGTTGAAGACAAAGATATAAGCCTGCAATTGGGGATCGCAAAGGCCCTCAACGGGTGAGGAAGTAGTATGCACGAATTCTGCCCAGACCATGTTGGCAGTAGTGCGAACCGTGTCCTGGCGTCCCTTGCGGACGCGTGTTTTCATCTCCCCTTCCATCTCGCGCATGCTCTCATCGACCGCTGCCCGAAACGCATCCAGGATGTTTTCATCGCCGCTCATGGCGTAAAGCAGCGAGACAGACTTCGACACCGAGAATCTGAAAGTGTACCCCACCGTCCGCTTTGAGCGCGTTCGCACCGTCACGGGCTTTCCGGTCATTGGCTCCAGGTTCTCGCACAACTGGCGGAAGCACAACCTGTCCACCCTCCCATCCAGGCCCAGCCGGGCCGCGCCTTTGCCGCCCCAGGAACCGAATATCCCCCGTCCTTGGCTGTAATACTCGGCCGTCGCATAGCACTGCTTTGCGGACTTGGCACTACTCTGTTGCGTGATGCGTAGCATTCCTACTACATCAAGACTACCCCACATCGGTTAATTCTTGGTTAATCATCCCCCGCTAACCCGCAGCCAGTCTAAGGTGTAGGCGCATCACAGTGTTTGACAACGCCACCCAGATGCGCTATCATCTGCCTATGATCTTGAACGTGTCTACGACCCCTCACACCCCGCCACCAGCAGCCAAAGCAGCGCTCCTGCCGCCAGTTTCCGGCCGCTGAACCACATCGCTTCTGACTCATTCGTTAATGCTTTTTAACTATCAGGCGTCTCCCCTATGCACTGCATAGGCCAAATGGACCCGTTCCAGCCGCCCGCAGGCTGCGAGCCAGGCTGGCACGGTGAGACGCCTGACGAGCCGGCCGCCCCCTCGAATTTCCGGCTCCCCAAACTGCCGCATCCGTGACGGCAGTTTGGGACCTGCGCCGGAAATTCGTGGGCGATGGGACGGCGGCGGCCGGGCACATGCAATTGCCCGCCCACATTGCCCGAGAAGCGGCTCCCAAGGCCGGAAATCTCCGAAAAAGACAAAGTCAAAAACCTAGGATTTCTGCGGCTCACATAGCCAGTGATTGGCCGTGAGCCGCAGAAAGACTCACTTTTTTGCATGTCAACACGCGGAAACCCGCAGCCAGCCTCTTGCGCAGCGCGTTAAGAAGTGTTAATATCCGAAATAGGGGCTTAAGGATTTGCCCCTCACATCAGCAAGGAGGAACATCACATGTCACGTAAACGCACACCCGATCAAGAATCAACTGAAACCCACACACAAACAGAAACGCCAACCGCTGTCGCCGAGCCACCGGCAGCTGAGGCCAAGCCGGAAGGCCAGAGCTTCGCCGAGCGCGTCGGGCAAAGAAAACCGATTCCAGATCCCTTCGGCGTCAGGAAAGACAACGTTGCTGGCGTCCGCCTGTTCGAGGATAAGCGCGACCGCCTGATGGTGATCAAGTTCGAGGAAAAACCGAGCCAGGGCGTCATCGATATGCTCAAGGACGGAGGCTACCGCTGGAACCCGAAGGAGCGGGTATGGACGCACCCGGTATCACCCGAGACAGCGAACACCTCCCGCGTCGAGGCCAACTGGCTGTACAACGAAATTCTCCACATGATCCGGCAGGAGAAGGGCATCGATCCGGCGCCGGAACTACCCTCCTGATCGGAAGGCTTCCGGCTTATGACTATGCCCCCGACTTATGATCTCCGCGATCTTGGCCCCCAGGCCCAGATTCTAGCCAGGAATTGCAACAACGAGCGCATGGCGATGACCTTACATTACGTCGCCATCGGCTCGATGATTATCATGGCCGGGGCAGCGGCCGCCCACCTCATGAAAGAGATGTTCGGACATACCGAACATCACGGCAGGTCAAAATGAAGTGGGCGGGTAGCTTTCCCCCGCGACACGAAAGCCGGGCCGAATGCCAGGAACCAGGTTTCGATGGTTCCTGACTATGGCCCGGAAACCGCCAGACTGGCGACAACCTTCGCTATTTACTTTCGACCCAGCCAAAACACCTGAGCCTCAAGACAACGCAACCTCTCAACCCGATGGAGACCAACATGCAGTACAAGACGATAATTCTCGAACTCCTGCAACAACGGCCGGAGATGCACGAGCAGCTGCGGAAGGAACGGAAACTCCTGCCGGCACTGGAACTCTACGCCAAGAAGTTAAAGACCAGCCACGAGGCGTGGAAGGAACAACTCTCCCAGGCGAAGCCGGGCAGCGACCCGAGCCAGATAGCGAGCGAAGCCCTGGAGATGGCTCTCAAGGATCTGGAGGATCGTTTGCCCTCCGGGTCTCCGGACGACAGCACGCCGCTGTCCCTCGACGAAGCAATGGCGTTCATCCGCCGTCACACGTCGCGCGCGTAAAAGCGTCACGCCATCAGCCGACGCTGTTTGACTCCCCTCCCACCAACCCGGCTGCTGCCGACGAATCGCCATCGGAGGATTCACCACAGCCGTCGGTCACAACCACGCCAGCACCTGCCCAAGCCAAATTTCCCGACAAGCTGCCCGCCTCCCATTCCGAACACGCATCACCGTCAACCGTCGCCAGCGGTGAAAAATCCAAAGCACGCGACATCATCGCCGCCATCCGCACCTTGAAGTGCATCGAGGACGAGCAGCGGCCCGCCACGCCGGAGGAGAAGAAGGTTCTTTCCCGCTTCGCCGGATTCGGTCCGGTCGCCCTGTCCATTTTCCCAAATCCGGTCAACGGCCGTTACAAGGATGCCGGCTGGCAGGAAGTGGGCGAGGAGCTGAAGACGCTGCTTTCGCCACAGGAATACGACAGTGCCAAGCGCACCACGTTCAACGCCTTCTACACGTCCCCGATCGTCATTGCCTCCATCCACGAGGCAATTTCCCGCTTAGGCGTTTCTGGTAACGCCACGATCCTGGAGCCGGGCTGCGGCACCGGCAATTTCATGGGCCAGGGGAAGGATGGGCATCGCTTCATCGGCGTCGAGCTGGATTCCATCTCCGGCCGCATCGCCAGGGCTTTGCACCCCGAACAAGACATCCGCATCGAGAGCTTCTCCGACACCAAGCTGCCCGAGGACCGGATTGACGCGGTGATCGGCAACGTGCCGTTCGCCGACCTCAAGCTGGACTACCTTGGGCAAAAGCTCTCCCTGCACGATTACTTCTTCGCCAAGTCCATCGACGCCTTGAAGCCCGGCGGCGTGCTGGCCCTGGTCACGTCGCATTTCACGCTCGACAAGCAGAATGCCGCCATCCGCGAATACCTCGCGTCAAAAGCCGACTTCGTCGGAGCAATCCGCCTCCCTTCCGACGCCTTCAAGCGTGAAGGCACGGCCGTCGTCACGGACATCCTGTTTCTTCGCAAGCGAGCGACCGGGGAACCCACCCACCATGCCGACCCTGATTGGCTCGGCATTGCCCCGCTTGCCATCGAAGGCATGGACATCCCAATCAATCGCTACTTCCTCAACCATCCTGAAATGGTGCTCGGCACCTGGACCCGCAAGGACACGCTCTACGGAGGCGAGGGTTACAGCGTCCTCGGCAATGGCGACCTGGCCGGGCAGCTCAAGGCGGCGATCCACCGCCTGCCGGAATTCGCACCGCTGCAAGCATCACCGGTCGAGAATGAACCTGCCCCGGCTTTCACACCGCCGCCGCCGGAGCGCCACATCAGCGAAGGCAGTTTCTTCGTCGGCGACGACCGCGTCATTTACCAATTACAGGGCGGCCAAGGTGATCCCGTCGTCTATGGCGGCAAGGCCCTGACTTCAATCGGACCCCTTGTCGGCATCCGCTTGGGCCGCCTGATCGACCTGCGCGAACGCGCCCGCCAAGTCCTGCAATCACAGAACGAAGGCTGGCCCGATGAACACCGCAACGAGGCGCGCCGAGAACTCAACGACGCCTATGACCGGTTTGTCATAAACTTCGGCCCAATCAACAAGACCACCTTCGGCGAGACCAAAGACGGCTCAGTCATCCGCCGCATGCCCAATCTCGTGAAATTCCGCGAAGACCCGGACGCCATGCTGGTCATGTCCCTGGAGGATTACGACGAGGTGACCGGAAAGGCGGCCAAGGCCGCCATCATGACCAAGGACGTAGTCGGCAAGACCCCGCCGATAACGCAAGTGAGAAGCGCCGAGGAAGGATTGCTCGTTTCCCTCAACCAGCGCGGCGCCGTCGATCTGCCGTTCATTGGAACTCTCTACGGCAAACCGAAAGCACAGATTGTCGCCGAGTTGGGCGACCTGATTTTCCCTGACCCCGAAACTAGAACCTGGCAAACCGCCGACGCCTATCTCTCCGGTAATGTTCGCGCCAAGCTCGCCGCCGCGGAAAGCGCCGGTCCCCAATATGCCCGGAATGCCACCGCCCTGCGAGCGGTGCAGCCCGAGGACGTGCTGCCCGGCGACATTGACGCCAACCTCGGTGCGCCGTGGATACCGGAGCGCGACATTCAGGCATTCGCCGCCGACCTCTTCCACGTCGAGGCATCTTCCGTCGCAATCGCCCACCTGAAAAAAGATGCCCTCTGGAGCGTCGATGCCGACTACGCCGCCAAGCAATCGGTGGCCGCCACCTCCGAGCTTGGCACGGCACGCGCCAACGGCACCTGGCTGCTTGACCTGGCCCTGAATATGAAATCGCCGACCATCTACGACACGATCCAGGCCGGCGACCGCGAGGAGCGTGTGGTCAATCCGGAAGCGACGATGGCCGCCCGCGAGAAGCAAAAACTCATCAAGGAGCGGTTCCGCTCCTGGGTTTTCACCGACCCCGAGCGCACCGAGCGGCTGGTGCGGCTTTACAACGACACCTACAACAATTTGCGTCCCCGCCTGTTCGACGGATCGCACCTCGACTTCCCCGGAATGAACCAGAATATCAAGCTGCGGCCGCACCAGGACGACGCCGTCTGGCGCGGCATGAGCAGCGGCAACACGCTGCTCGCCCACGTCGTCGGCGCCGGCAAGACCTACACGATGGCCGCCACCGGCATGAAGATGAAGCAGGCCGGCCTTATCAAGAAACCGATGTACGTCGTCCCCAATCACCTGCTGGAGCAGTTCTCCCGCGAATTCATGCAGCTGTACCCCAATGCCAGGCTGCTGGTCGCCGCCAAGGAAGACCTGACCAAGGACCGCCGCAAATTCCTGACCGCCAAAATCGCCAGCGGCGAGTGGGATGGCATCATCGTCACCCATTCATCGTTTGAGCGGATCGGCATGTCGCGTGACTACCAGGAAAAGTTCCTCCTGGAACAGATCGCCGAATATGACGAACTTCTCCGCGAACATGCAGGCGCGAAGGGTGCTAACCGCAACCTCATCAAGACCATCGAGAAGCAGAAAGCAGCCAGGGCGGAACGCCTGAAGGATTTGCTGGCCAAGGACAAGAAAGACGACGGACTGGTGTTCGACGAACTCGGCGTCGATCACGTCTTCATCGACGAGGCGCATTATTTCAAGAATTTGGAGACACCGACCAAGATGGAGCGCGTCGCCGGCATTCAGACCGGCGGCAGCGAACGCGCGTTCGACGTTTACATGAAAGCCCGCTATCTCGACGAGCAACACACCGGGCATGGCGTGACGTTCGCCACCGGCACACCGATTTCCAACACGATGGTCGAGATGTACACGATGCAACGATTCCTCGACCCCGAGGGGCTCAAGAGCCGGGGGCTGGAGCATTTCGACGCATGGGCGGCCACGTTCGGCGAAGTGATCGACACCATGGAAATCTCACCCGACGGCGCAGGGCTCAGGCCACGAAGCCGGTTCGCCCGCTTCACCAACCTGCCAGAACTCCAGCAGATGTTCCGTGCCTTCTCCGACGTGCAGACAGCCGAGATGCTGAACCTGCCGCGTCCGCGCCTGCAAGGCGGCAAGCCCATCGTCGTCGCCTGCCCGATGTCCGACGAGCAGCATGAACTGCAACACGAACTGGTCGAGCGTTACGAGCGGCTGCGGTCACAAAAAGTCGATCCCAGGGTAGATAACGCCCTGGCCATCACCACCGACGGACGAAAACTCGCCACCGATGCAAGGATGCTGTCGCCCACGGCACCCGATTTCCCCGAATCGAAGATCAACAGGCTGGTCGAAAACGTCACCGCCACCTGGAACCGCACTGCCGCGACTCGCGGCACGCAGATGATTTTCGCCGACATGGGGGTCAACCCGACCAAATGGGGTTACTCGGTTTACGAAGACATTATCAAAAAACTAATCGCTGCCGGCGTTCCGGCCGAGCAGATCGCCGCCATCGGCGACGCCGAATCCGACGCCAAGAAACAGGCTCTCTTCGAGAAGGTAAGGCAAGGTTCGGTGCGCGTCCTGATCGGCAGCACCCAGAAAATGGGCACCGGCACCAACGTGCAGAAACGGCTGGTAGCGCTGCATCACCTCGACGCCCCGTGGAAACCGGCTGAAGTCGAGCAGCGCGACGGCCGCATTCTCAGGCAGGGAAACGAAAACGAAGAAGTGGCCATCTACCGCTACGTCACCGAAGGAAGCTTCGATGCATACATGTGGCAAGCCTTGGAGACCAAGGCGCGGTTTATTTCGCAGGTCATAACCGGCGACAACGCCGCCCGCCGTGCCGAGGACATCGGCGGCCAGGAACTCTCCTATGCCGAGGTCAAGGCAATTGCGTCGGGCAACCCGGCCGTGCTGACGCTTGCCGAGGCCGACGCCGAGCTGCAACGGCTCACCTTGCTCAAGAAGAACCACCTGGACGAGCAATACGTCGCCCGCCGCAGCGTGCGGGACTTGCCAGGCACCATCGCCAACATGTCACAGCGTTTGTCAAAACTCACGGCGGACGAGGCCATCGCCACGGCACATGCCGGCGATCCGATCACCATTGCGAGCCGCAGATGTTCACGCGAGGACGCGCCCGCCGTGCTGGCCGCCCAGCTCGATGCCTTGCCGCGCAATGTCCGCGATACGACCCGCAAGCCGCTTGGCATCTATCGGGGACTGCGTTTTGGAATGGTCCTTCATCCGCAGTTCCCACCTGATGTGTACCTCGAAGGTGCGATCACCCGTCAATCCACGCTGTCGCGGGAGCACCAGGGGCCGCGTGCCATCCTCAACGCCCTCGAACGCCTTGCCGGCGGCTACGGGACCGAATGCACACGCATTGGGCAAGACCTCGCCATCGCTGAATCTCAGCTGCGTGATTACCAGGCACGCCTCGGCAAGCCCTTCTTGCACGACTCCTACCTGTCCGAACTGACCAGCCTGCGTGACCAACTCAAGGCCGGGCTGTCGGCCACAGCCCATGATTCGGGCGACGAAAAAGGGCCAAGCGTGTCCGACCTGGCCGGGAGGATCAGGACGCTCAAGGCCGCGCACAGCATCGAGGCCGCGCCGCAGCGCGTCCGGCAGAAGCATTCCTCCGCCGAGGAACCCGTCACCGCCCGCATCCGCCGCCGGACGGAAGCGATTTCCGCCTCCGATCCAGCTATTCA